>Ga0210407_10004185_pt1 | contig 11447 bp, 6 predicted proteins | sample IncBWC27MmetaG_FD_150860 | JGI IMG/M metagenome (GOLD analysis project Ga0210407, IMG submission 150860) | Forest soil microbial communities from Barre Woods Harvard Forest LTER site, Petersham, Massachusetts, United States - Inc-BW-C-27-M | ecosystem: Environmental > Terrestrial > Soil >... | reverse complement strand
CTTCTGGCCTCTCGCTTGCACTGATAGGTTTTGAGCTGGCACTGGCAACTGTGCTTCTCATCGGCGCCGGATTGATGGGTAGAACGCTGTGGCAACTCGCTAAAGTTGACTCCGGCGTTCATGCCGCTGGTGTCGTCGTAGCCAGAATTTCCGCTGGTCCCACCCGTTGCGGAAAACCGGAACGCTGCTGGGCGCTACTCCAGGATTTGAACCAGACGTTGATCGGCCTGCCGGGGGTGCGAAGCGTCAATTGGTCGAATTTCGCGCCGCTCGACAAGGAGTTTTCGGCAGTTTCAGTCGATCTCCAGGACCATCCCACATCCCCAGGCGCTCCAGCTTTCGTGTTGTGGCAGATCGCGGCTACGCCTGGATATTTTCAGGCGCTCGGCATCCCGCTAAGGACGGGACGGCTTTTCAGTGATGCCGACCGGACGGGCGCCGCACCAGTGATTATTAGCGAATCGACAGCGAAACGTTTCTGGACAATCGAAAGCGCCATCGGTAAGCGCATACGCCCGATGTCGGATAAAGAGTGGAGGACTGTGGTGGGCGTTGTGCCTGATGTCGCGCAATACTCTCTGACAGGCTTTCCCTCGTGGGTCGACGGCGTGCAATATGTGCCGCTCCGGCAGGCCTTGCCGCGAGTCGCGCAGAGTATTCAGTTAACGATGTTCGTCGAGTCGTCCAACCCACAGTCAGTGGCCGCCGCTTTGCCGCTCACCGTCCGGCGGCGCTTTTCCGATGTAGTGGTTTCCCACATAGCGTCGCTCGAAGGAATTCGATCCGGCTCAGTGGCGGATCAGCGATCCACCGCCCGGCTGCTGGCCTTGTTCGCGGCGCTCGGCTTGTTGTTGGGAGTTGCCGGCGTCCATGGAGTGATCTCCCATCGCACTGCCCAGCGGACGCGCGAAATCGGGATTCGGATGGTCATGGGAGCGACTGGTGGCAGAGTAATCGGGTTGGTGGTGGGGGAGACCCTGTTGGTCTCTCTTGCCGGATGCGCGGCAGGCATGGCGGGCGCGTTTGGGCTGAGTCGCTTCCTACAGTCTCTACTTTTCGGGGTGACGGCCCACGACACCGTGGCTTTCGCGATCTTTCCGGCCGTCTTGCTGGCTGCTGCAGCGCTGGCGGCAGCCATTCCCGCTTGGCGAGCGTCGCGAATCGATCCGGCGCTGACGTTGCGCGAGGAGTGACTCCGCACTGTGGTTTCGGCCTCATAGGAACGTGTTTCGTGTTGCGCATTGGGTTCTCCTGTTTTGCGTGATAGCCGAAACTGCCGACTGCACAACAATGTGCTGAAACGAACGTAAAAAGATGATAGCTTCTTGCTCGACTCAAAACCGAATGTGTTATGCTTCCCATCGGTTTGAGGGCAGAGACCCCGCAAGGAGGGGGTGTGTCATGAGGCATAGGCGGATTCTGGCTAGTGCTCTGGCGGTAGTGGTCGCCGGCTTGATGCCTGTCTTGTTATTGAAGGCGAGTGTAACGGGATCGATTTCGGGAACTGTGGCGGATCCCTCCGGGGCCGGGATTCCGGGCGCCATAGTGACTCTCCACAATCCTGACACGGGGTTTCGTCAGGAAGCCACGACCGGTTCCGACGGCAATTATGAGTTCCTGGTGGTGCCCGTAGGGGAGCACTACAGCATCGACGTTGAGGCGAACGGATTCAAACCGTACACGGAGACAGGCATTACGTTGCTTGTCAATCAACGGCTGCGGGCGGATGCTCAGCTGACTCTGGGAACCGAGAAGCAAGCCGTGGAGGTTTCTGCCCAGGCGGTCCAGGTAGAAACTCGAGCCACCCAGATTGGCGACGTGATCGGAAGCCAAAAAATGCTTTCACTCCCGCTGAATGGCCGCAGTTACATTGATCTGCTGGGGTTGCAGGCGGGTGTGATCAATCAAACGACGAATCGACAGCTCAAGGATCGGCCCGTCGCGGGAGACGGCATAACCGGAAATTTCTCCGTCAATGGGGGTCGAGAAGCCAGCAACGGGTTCCTGGTCAACGGCGGAAGCGTGGAAGAGGCGAGAAACAACGGGGTCGGTCTGGTACCGAACCTGGATTCCATTCAAGAGTTCCGCGTTTTAACCAACGCTTTCGACGCTGAGTACGGGGGATTTTCCGGGGCGACTGTAAACGTCGTCACCAAGTCAGGGACCAATAGCTTGCACGGTTCGATGTTCGAGTTTTTCCGCAACGGAGATTTGGACTCGCGCAATTTCTTCGACATCCAGCGCGGGGTCTTCAACCGCAATCAGTTTGGCGGCACCGTGGGCGGCCCTATTCGCAAAGACCGGTGGTTCATCTTTGGAGATTATCAGGGGACCCGGCAGTCACGCGGCCAGTCAACGGGCTTAATTACGGTGCCGACACTTGCCCAGCGGGGAGGCGACGTCAGTGCTCTGCTCGATCCCACAGCCTTAGTCAAGGGAGACAATATTCCGGGCAACGGGACCATGGAGGACGTGCTCAGCCAGCGCCTAGGATATACGGTCACCAACGGCGAACACTACTATTTCCCGGGCTGCACTTCGACCTCGCAGTGCGTCTTTCCCAATGGGATTATTCCCACCAAGGCCTGGGACCCGGTGGCGGCCGCCACGTTGAAGTTTATTCCTTCGCCCAATTATGGCGACTCCCAATTTTCGGCCGCATCGTCCAAGCTCCACCTCGGAGACGATAAGTTTTCTGTTCGTTCGGACTACAACACCCAGAGGTTGGGCAACTGGAGCGCGTACTACTCTTTTGATAACACGTCTTTGACCAATCCCTTCCCTGGCACCGGGGCCAATGTGCCGGGCTTCGCGGCTGGAAGCCCCCAGCGTGCCCAACAAGCCGTATTGAGTAACACTCGCAATTTCGGCTCGAATAAGGTCAACGAAGCGCGCATTGCTTTCTTGCGGCTGGCCGTGGATCAACTGGTGCCCGAGGGAGGCTTGGGCGACATTGCCTCCTTTGGATTCCCGAAGGCGCCCTTGGGGCTGATTCCTGACCCGTTCCGCGAGGGAGTGCCGACGATCGGCCTCGCCAACATGGGTGTCACCTTCGGCTTGCCCAATTGTCAGGCCGCCCAGTTCAATAATACTTACCAGGCAGGCGATAACTTTTCCATGGTCCGTGGGAGGCACACGCTGAAGTTCGGCGGAGAAACTCGCCAGCTCCAGTTCAACGTGCGAGGCCGTCCCCAGAACGGAGCTTACACTTTCGCCGGCGGCGAGACCGGCAGCGATTTTGCAGATTTTCTGCTTGGCGCTCCGGATAATTACAATCAGGCGGGGCGTTCGCACTTTGATGGGCGATCGTGGTATGGCGGACTGTACGTGCAAGACAGTTACAAGGTGAGACCGAACGTGACGCTCAATTACGGCGTCCGATGGGAATTCAGCCAGTGGTTCAGGGACTCGGGACCCAAAATCGGGTGCCCCATTCAGGCACTTCATTTCGGCGTGCAGTCGGTTCTCTTTCCTACCGCCCCCGAAGGCTTGCTTTGCCCCGGCGACCCCGGAGTTCCCAGCGGCCTAGCCCCCGACCGTTACAACAATTTCGCTCCGCGAGTGGGTCTTGCCTATTCGCCCGGTTTTACCAATGGCGTTTTGGGTAAACTTTTCGGCGGACCCGGGAAAAGCAGCATCCGAGCCTCCTACGGGATGTTTTACACGACCCTCGAAGGCTTGACTCAGTTCTACGAAGTGGGTGACGCGCCTTCTAATCTTTACTACAACGCTCCCACCCAAGTGTATCTTGATCTGCCTTTTAAGGCTCGCCGCAGCAGCAACGATCCCGGGCAGCGTTTCCCCTTCACGACTGACCCGGCGACGATCAATTTCGCTCAGTTTCTGCCCATCGGGGGTTCCCCCGGATTTGACTACCGCGCTAAGACCCCTTACGCACACCACTATGATTTCAGCATTCAGCGGCAGATTGCCAGTTCAAGTCTATTGACCATTGCTTACGTGGGAACAGAAGGACACCACCTGATCGTCCAGCGGGAAGCCAATCCGGGCAATGCGGCCCTGTGCCTGGCAACACCCACATGTGGACCTTTCGGCGAAGATAGCATCTACACCCTCCCCAATGGACAGTCCGTAAACGGGACGCGTCCTTACTCCGTCACTTCCGGGCGGTTTCTAAACCAGGGCCGCCTTGACTTCTCGAATAACGACTTCACATCGACCATTGCCAATTCGGTGTACAACTCCCTCCAGATCACGTTTGAGAAGAGGGTGGGCGACGTACGGCTGCTGGGCGCATACACATGGTCAAAATCGATCGATAACGATTCAGCTCTCAATGAGATGGTTAACCCATTTAATGAGAGGTTGAGCCGAGCAATTTCCTCCTTCGACGTCCCCCACAATTTTGTGGTGAGCTATATCTGGGACCTTCCGTTTGGGAGGCTAACCTCATCCAGCCTAGGTAAGACATTGCTCGGAGGGTGGTCGCTCTCTGGTATCACCCGCTTCGCAACGGGTCTCCCCGTCACCATGCGCGAAACTGACGATGGCTCGCTGTGTGGCTGTGGCGGCGTTGACTATCCAAACTATAACGACCAGCCTATCCAGAAGTTTGAGCCTCGAGCCAGCGCAACCCATCAATACTTCGGTACCAGCCCCTTTTCGCCTGAAATCGTTGGAATACCGGGTAACTCCGCGCGCCGCTTCTTCTATGGGCCTGGGATCAACAACTTCGACCTGGCGCTTCACAAGGCGGTGCGATTCAAGGAAAAAGTTGATCTCGAGTATCGCGCCGAGTTCTTCAATGCTTTTAACCATGCGCAGTTTATGACTCCTCAGGGCAACGTTAATTCCAGTACCTTCGGTGATGTGACGGCTGCTCGTGACCCTCGCATTATCCAGATGGCACTGAAATTGGGGTTCTAGGGACACCCGCCATTCGGGCTGATTCGTTGGATGCGGAACTCGCAGTCGAAGGCCAGTCGAGGCGAGTGCACACGGCGCGAAATCATTCGACGTTTCGGAGCCCTCGGCCTCACACTGGCGTCACCTGCTGTCGCCCAAGAGAGTTCCGAGCCGGCGCTACGCGCCAAGCTCAGGATTAACCTCGAACAGCGCCTGGGAACCATTGACCCGTTTCTCTACGGGCACTTTCTGGAACATCTCGGCCGCTGCGTGTACGAAGGAATCTACGACGAGGGTTCACCGCTTTCCGACAGCGACGGCAACCGCAAAGACGTTCTCGATGCGGCGCGCCGGCTCCGCGTGACGCAATTGCGCTGGCCGGGCGGGAACTTTGCTTCGGGATACCATTGGCAGGATGGCGTGGGCCCCCGCGACTCACGCCCAGCGCGCTTCAACCTCGCCTGGTTCCAGCGCGAATCGAATCGCTTCGGCACCGACGAATTTATCGCCACTTGCCGAAAGCTCAGGGCGGAGCCGTATCTCTGCATCAACATGGGGACGGGAACCCTGGACGAGGCGGCAAGCTGGGTGGAATATTGCAACCATGAAGGTGGCACCCGCCTTTCCGACCTGCGCCGGCAAGGCGGCCATGCGGAGCCGTACGGGGTGAAACTCTGGGGGCTGGGCAACGAAATCTTCGGCGACTGGCAGATTGGCCGCAAGGACCTTGCGGATTACATCAAAGCCGCGGTCGAATTCGCTAAAGTCATGAAGTGGGTGGACCCCGGTATCAAGCTGGTCGCCTGCGGCAGCGGAGAGGCCGGCTGGGACAAGCCGATGCTCGAAGCGCTGGTTCAGCACGTCGACTACATCTCCGAGCATTATTACGCGGAGATCGACGAGTTGAAGGACTACTACGAGATCATGGGCTCCGTGGCCGGGATGGAGACTCTGATCCGCAATGCGGGCCGGATTGCGGAATCGGTGTCTGCTGCGGCCCGAAAATCCCCGCCAGTCGCCGTGGCGTTGGATGAATGGAACATCGTTTACAATCTCGACGACGGCCATAAGCGCGGCAGCATTCACAAAGACGAGTTCTCCTATAATCTCCGCGATGCCCTCTGGGTGGCCACAGCACTGAACACTCTGCAGCGGTGTTGCCAAACGGTGCGGATCGCCAACCTCGCCCAGTTAGTCAACGTGCTGGCGCCGATCTATACTACCGCCGCGGGCCTGCTTCTGCGCACTATTTACTTTCCGCTCGAGCTTTACGCCAACCGTTCGGGCAAAGTCGCGCTGGATGTCCGCGTCGAGTCTCCAACCTTCGAGACCCGGCATTTCGGTCCACACGCTTACCTCGACGCTTCGGCCACTTATCACGAAGCGGAGCGCCGTGTAACTCTGGCCGTCGTCAATCGACATAAGAACGCCGACCTGGTGGCAACCCTTCAACTGGATGGCGGGCAGGCAAAGGGGACACGAGCCTACATCATCACCGGTGCAAGGCCGGATGCCCAGAACACATTCGAAAACCCGGATGCCGTCACCACTCGTCAATTGAATTTTGGGGGCAGCGGCAGTCACCGGGACTATCGTTTCCCCAAGCATTCGATTTCCTGGTTAGAGTTCGAACTGGAAGCGTAGCTCTCGCAAGGTGGCGACAGGTTGACTGAAAAGGCGAAAATGGATAGCATCGCGGTTTTACTAACAACGGACTGCGAGGTGGCAACTTACGAAGCGTATAACAAAAGCGAGCCGAGCCCGACTTGGCAACGAAACGGGACGGCGCGAATTTCTTCTGAGAGCTTGCACGTTGGGCGGACTGGCTGCGCGTTCCCTGCTGGGCGCAGCCGAGACTCGTCGCCCCGCTTCGGACGCCACTGCAAACGCTGACTTCTTTGTCCGTAATCATTTCGCTGTGCCGAAGATCAGCGACGAAACCTGGACGCTCGATGTGGCGGGACTTGTTTCGAAGCCTGTGAGATTGTCATATCCGGACCTCCTGCTTATGCCTTCAGTGCGCCAAGCGGTCACGCTGGAGTGCGCCGGCAACCCGCCCGGTGGCGCGATTGTGGGCACTTCAGTGTGGTCGGGCGTACCCCTGGCGGCCCTGCTGAAACAGGCAGACGTCCGTCAAGGAGCCAGCACGGTCGTTCTCCACGGAGCCGACTCCGGAGATGGCGAAGGCATCCCGCCGGGCACTCACTTTGCCCGCGCCATTCCGATCGAGAAGGCGATGGAGCCTTCCACGCTGCTGGCGTACGAGATGAACGGCGATCCCTTGCCGGCGGCTCATGGTTTTCCGGTGCGCGCGCTTGTTTCGGGCTGGTATGGAATGGACTCGGTGAAATGGTTGACTCGCATCGAGGTACTCAATCAGCCATTTGCAGGATACTTTCAACAGGAGGAGTATGTATCCGTGCGCGGCAACGGCGAACGGCAGCCGATCACCCGCATGTCGGTCAGTTCGAAGATGGTCCGCCCCTCGGAAGGTGAGGAAATTCGCTCGGGTGCCTACCGGGTCGAGGGGCTCGCATGGGCTGGAGAGCGAAAGGTCGCGAAAGTGCAGGTGCGGGTCAGTGGCAGTGGAGATTGGCAGCCGGCAAACCTTCGGGCATCACCTGTTGCGATGGTTTGGACACCCTGGAGCTACGAGTGGCGCATCCCGCGTTCGGGCCAGTATACGCTCGATGTTCGCGCAACGGATGAAGACGGCAACACCCAGCCCGACGCTCACGACCCGGATCGCAAAGACCCTTACCAGCTCAATACGCCTCATCGCGTCAAAGTCAACGTTCGGTTCTAAGCAGTCAGTCGAGTACTTGTCAGAGAATGCGAATTAAATACCAGGGTAACCTCCGAGGGCTTGTCTTTACGCTCAATTTGCTCATCTGTGCGACCCTCGCTTTTGAAAAGTCCGCGACAGCACAGTCCACGGGCCTGTCCGAACTCTTGCCGCAAGGACAGACCGCGCTCCAGGATAAGCAGTTCGATCGCGCCCAAAAAATCTACGAGCAGGTTGTCAAGCTAGACCCCCAATCGGCAGAAGGCCATTCCAATCTCGGCTTCGCTCTTTACATGCTTGGCAGTTATCCGCGTGCCATTCAGGAATTCCAGAAGGCTCTCGAGCTCGATCCTAGTCTGGATGAGACGGAGATCCTCTTGGCCTTGAGTTACTTCGATATCGGCCAGCTACAGCGAGCCATCCCGCTCCTTGAGAAGGCTTACCAGAGGAAAAAAGACGATACGGACGTCGCGGCTCACTTGGGGCTGGCGTACTTGCGGGAGCATCAGGCCGACAAAGCGCTAGTGGTCCTCAGCCACTGGGCTGAGATCCAACCCGACAACCCCGAAGCCCTGTATTACAAGGGAAAGGCTGCTCAATATGTTGCCTCGAATGCGTTTGCCAGGCTGACGACGATTGCACCCGACTCTTACCGCACGCTTCAGCTAGAAGCCGAAATGCTCCGGGAGCGAGGCTTGGCGCCCGCGGCAATCAACGAATATAAGAAGGCCATCGCGCAGAAGCCCAATGCAGCCGGCCTGCATTACGCCCTGGGAACGCTCTATCGCGAAGTGGGGCGGCTCGACGAGGCGCTTGCTGAGTTTAACCAGGAGCTCCGGATTACTGACGATCCCCTGACGTACTATTGGATCGGCGATGTCTATTTGCAGCAGAACAACCTGGACCGTGCGCAACAATCCTTGTTGAAGGCATTGACCATCCAACCGGGTCTCACCGGGGCTCAGCTCGACTTGGCCAAGACCTATCAAGCTCAGGGCAAGACCGCGCTCGCGGTAAAGACGCTCCAGGCTGTCATCGCCTCGGACCCTGACCAGCAGGAAGCGCACTATTTGCTCTTTGGTCTCTATAAAGAGCAAGGTCAGATGGATCAGGCGCGAAAAGAGCTGGAAACATTTCAGAGGCTCAAGCGAAGAACTGCGGACCAGGAAGAGAAGCGGATGAAGCTCGATTCAACGGATCGATGACAAAAGTGGGACTGTGTGCCGTTCGATTAAGCTGCGATATCCCTTGACCTGTTGTTCGGCGTCCGTGAATATCGTCTCTGACCTGTCATTACCGAAAACCCTCGCCGGACTTCCGAAAATCGCGTCTGTACCCCGTTTTTTACATTTTTTCTGCGTGTAGCACTGAGATTCGGGGCGACTGCCTTAAGAAATCTTCACGGCATTAACCACTTCTTCAAGAACGGCAGGCCGGACTCAACGCGGATCTCATGCCCTCCATCGTGCAGGTCGATTTCGATCCGATCTGGAATGCCAAGCTTCTTGTAGTGCTCTTTTGAGGCTTCGAACTCCTCGATCACCTGGGGCCACCACGCGATGCCGTCCTTCTTGCCGGTCTGGACGAGCAGGGGTCTTGGGCAGATCAGACTCACCACGTCGCTGTCGGTGAACTCGGTTAGCCACCCGCGAAAGAAGGCGTGCTCTTCCTTGGTCTCCAGAAAGCAGCTATAGCGCGGATCAGGCAGCACCATCTTGTTGCGCCGCTGGTTGAACCAAGCGGTGACGATTCCGGCCTTGATCCGCGGCTCGAGCGGCATCCAAAACATAGTGGCCATGCCGCCAAGACTGATTCCCCACATGCCGACGCGCTTGCTGTCGATACGTTCGTCTTTCAAGACTTCGTCGAGGAGGAGTTGCATTCGGCGAAACTCTAGTCCCGGCAGCGTGGTGTCCGCCAGTCTCGCCAGCCGTTCGATCCGGTTGCGATTGGGCACGAAACTCAGATTGATTGGAGCGAGCACCGCGAAGCCCGCATGCACCAAGGCGTGGCCGTAATCGTGATAGAGATCCTCATCGTCGTTCACACCAAAGACGCGCTCTGGAAAGCTGTCAATGCCGTGCTGCGCAATGATCAACGGCACAGGCTTGGTCGCGTTCTCTGGGATGACGAGCAAGGCTTCGGCCTTGAAGAAGCCGAGCGGCAGTGACAGCCATTCGGCTGTTACGCCAGAAATCGACTGGTGCTTACGTTCAAGAGGCCCCACCGGTTTCAAATCAGGTGGCGACAGCATGCGAAGGTAGCGCTGACGGTTCGGTTCCACGCTTTCAACAAATGCCTGTGGACTGGTATATGACCGGTGCCATACCTTTGCGGCCCGCTCTGGATACTTCGTAACCAAGTAATCGCGGAAATAGGCTTCCAGCTCACTGCCGTAGTTTTCGTTCCTCTGCTTAATCCGTTCGGGCACCTCGGCTGCCGGCACAAGGGTAGTCAACAGAAGTGCAAATAATGTTGTCTTGAACATGACGGCTCCTCGCAGCAACATACTGCATCAGAACTGCCTCTGAATCCGGCCATCAGACTAAGCGAAAAATCAGCGGTGAGGCGCTACAGCCGCACATCGTTAACCCGCCAGTGAGAATCGGTCCGGATCGGCAGTTTAGGGAATCCAGGCCACCATTTCGATTTCGACGCGGGTGGCGGTATCCGGAAATTGCACTCCCACCGCCGACCGGGCTGGCGCCTGGTTGGGAAAATATTGCGCATAGACCTCGTTCATGGCACTCTTCTCGGTTTTGACGTCTGCAAGGAAGACAGTTACCTTCAGCACTTTCTCCAACGATGAACCCATCGATTCCAGGTTTGCTTTATGCGTCTTGAGAATCGTATGGGTCTGTTCCTTAATGTCGCCGCCGAAGGCCAGGGGATCCTTGCGCGCTTCAGGGCGAACACCGGTCAGCCCCGAGCTGAAGTAGAGGTTACCGAAACGAATTCCACCCTGCACAGCGGATCGGTCTCCTGTCGCGGCGCCTGCGGCCATGGCGCCCATCGTGCCTGCGGCCCCGAGCCCCATTGCGGATTTCATGAAACTTCGTCGTTTGTTCATATCGATCTCCTATTCGCATGACGGCGTGGACTCAATATTGTGCGTCAGAATCATAATCGAGGGAAACATGTCAAAGAAAATTCCGTTGGCCGTGCTCTGTTTTCGCAGCCTCGTTCCTGTCTGCTGAAACTCATCGCATTTCCCCTGACCGATACTACACTACGTTTTCCGCGGCGCACCCGCCCATTGCCCATATACGCCCGGGCGACACCGTGGTCACCAAATGCCTGGATTTCGCGCGGCCATGATGAAACAGGCAAGTTGATCCCGGATGGCGACGTCCTCACGGGCCAACCGCTCTCGGTTTGGGACGTTCAGCTGCTGGCTCGCTGCTCGCGTGCCGCCATGGCGGCCAGTTCGTCGGCGCGGTTGTTGTCGTCGTGGGCGGCGTGACCCTTAGTCCAGGTCCAGGTGGTTTTATGGCGGCTGACCGCTTCGTCCAGTTCGCGCCAGAGGTCGCTGTTCATCACCGGCTTCCTGGCGCTGGTCATCCAGCCCTTGAGCTTCCAGCCGTGGATCCACTGCGTGATGCCGTTCTTCACGTACTCGGAATCGGTAATCACTTCGACCTCGCAGGGCTGGTTCAGCGCGCGCAATCCTTCGATCGCGGCGGTCAGCTCCATGCGGTTGTTGGTGGTGAGCGGCGCAGAGCCGTACATCTCGCGTTTATGATTTCCGTGGCGCAGAATGCAGGCCCACCCGCCCGGACCCGGGTTGCCGACACAG
>Ga0210407_10004182_pt1 | contig 11453 bp, 10 predicted proteins | sample IncBWC27MmetaG_FD_150860 | JGI IMG/M metagenome (GOLD analysis project Ga0210407, IMG submission 150860) | Forest soil microbial communities from Barre Woods Harvard Forest LTER site, Petersham, Massachusetts, United States - Inc-BW-C-27-M | ecosystem: Environmental > Terrestrial > Soil >... | reverse complement strand
TTTGATCGCGCGCCGCACATTTGCTAAGGCGGCCCGCGGATCGCTGAAGAACATGACCCCGAAGCGCGAGAACGCTAATTCGAAGCTATTCTGTTCGAAGGGATGGGCTGAAACGTCGGCGACTATCACTTCGGCGTGCCACAACCCGGTGTCGGCGATCCGTTGGCGCGCGCGGGTCACTGATTGGTTGGAGATATCGGCGCCAAGGACGTGACCGCCGGGTCCCACGCGCGCAGCCAGCTCGAGCACCGTCGTGCCGCTGCCGCAACCGATGTCGAGCACGTGCTCGCCTAGCTGGGGAGCGGCCATATCCAGCAGCGCCTTCGTCAGATCGGCAACCGCACGATCCATCCGCTCGTACTGGTCGGCCCAGGCCCGCGCAGCGGCGCTGTTCCAGAATTCAATCTGAGCCGCGTTGGGTGACACGACTTGCTGGTCTGCCATCGTGGTCCCTGCAATGACCGTAGGAGCAAACTAGGGTAGTTCGCCGTTCCAACCAGCCGCGCGTAACTGTTCCTCCGGGACGATCAGCCGCGTCGCCATGACCGGGCGCGGAGAAGTGCCTACGCGCAGTTCGCCGATGATGCTCAGCAGCATATAAGCCTCCTCGCGGCATAGGCCGGTCCGTGCGACTGTGAAGTCGACCGCCCGGCGAGCGGCATCTTCGGTTGCTTCTTCGACATTCGGACCGACACCAACAAAATGAACTGCCCCGCCCCGAGCGATGATCGGCCGCTCGAGGATCTTATCCTTCATTAGGGTGATGCGCGCCCGCACATTCATGCTGCATTCGATGCCGGTCCCAGTGATGATGCCGTCGCTGATTGCCGCGTGGGGGTCGCCGAGGAAGACAAGCGCGTCCTCGACCAGAACCGGCAAATACACGCGGCTCCCTTGGCCGGCGTCCTTTTGGTCGAAATCACCGCCGTAGGCGCCGGCATAAGACGGCTTGTAGCCCTCGGGCGGCATCGTAGAAATCGTGCCGAGATTGGGGTTGAGTGGCAGCGGAATGCGACCGCCGAACCAGGCGCGGCCATCGCGCACGTCGGAAGATACCGCCATCGGCTCCGGGAACTCGCGGCACAGCACCCCGAAGTCCCTTAGGATCGCGCTCTTGCCCGACCCGAAGGGGGTGAGTTCTATCAGGTCGATCGCGACGACATCGCCGGGTTTGGCGCCGCGCACGACGATCGGCCCGGTTATCGGTGCGAGGGGGTGTCCGTCACAAGCCGGCGTGAAGGGCGTTGGTACCGCGCTGATATCCTCGACATCATCGAAAGCGCCACGTACCTCGACCGTAAACTCTTCGCCTGAATCGACGGTCATCGTCGGCGGGGTGCGGGTATTCACCGAGAAGAGGTATTCGGTCCGGTTCGCCCTCATGTGCAGCTCCCGATAACTCGCAAAAGCCTAGCCGGAGATAGCAGCACATCCCCTGCCGATGGAGCAATCTCGGATCTGTATGCGCGAGAGAGACCCAGCAGGAGCTACCGCCGTCACCCTCCGCCGCCGTAGTGCCCGCGCTTTGTCTTCGCATCGATCGTGGGCCACTCATTCGTTGAGAGCTTAGGGAACGCCGATGTTCGCCGGACAGCTCGCGCTCACGATAGCCGCCGTCTTCACGGGAGCAGCGATCTACATCAACATCGCCGAGCAGCCAGCACGCCTTCAGCTCGACAATCGCTCCCTACTCGCCGAGTGGAAGCCAGCCTACAAGCGGGGCTACGTCATGCAGGCGAGCCTCGCTGTATTAGGCGGGCTCTTCGGCCTCGTTGCCTATTTGAGCACCCTCGACTGGCGTTGGGTGCTCGGAGCCGCCGTCCTGCTCGCAAATTGGCCCTACACGATCTTCGTGATCATGCCGACCAACAGGCGGCTCATGGACACGCCGCCTGAGGCCGCTACGGCGGAAACGCGCCGAATGCTCGAACGATGGGGCGCTCTCCACGCCGGTCGAAGCGCTCTTGGGTTGGTGGCGACCCTGATCTTCCTGTGGGCTCAGCGGTGAAAGTTGCGCCTGACCCCCGCGCTCGGCTGGAGGTGACGCGTCTGAGCACACTGTCCGTGACGGCGGCAGAGTGAATGTCTTGGGGCCGCGCTTGCACACGCGAGAGACGAATACGAAGTATGGGCGGCACACTTCTGGCACACTATCAATCGGTTGTCTTTCTATCTTCTTGATTTATTTGGCGTCCCCAAGGGGATTCGAACCCCTGTTACCGCCGTGAAAGGGCGATGTCCTAGGCCTCTAGACGATGGGGACGCAGCCGCTGCCGACCGTTGCATCTAGAGCGGCGGGCCGAAGAAATCAACCGGCGTGGGCGCCGCTGTGGGCGATGAGCGGCGGCAGTTCGGCCAGCGAGCCAATCTCACGGCCGGGCCGGCCGGGCAGGCGTTCGCGCCTCTGGCCGTAGCGGTTGCACCAGACAGTCCTCATCCCGAACGCCGAGGCGGCGTGGACGTCCCAGGCGTTGGAGGATATGAAGAGGATAGCGCCCGCGTCGAGGCTGAGCCGGTCGCAGGCAAGACGGTAGACCTTGGGGTGCGGCTTGTAGACCCCGACTAACTCGACCGACAGCACGTGATCAAACAGGCCGACTAGCCCGGCGTTCTCGACGGCAGCGCTGAGCATTTCGGCCGAGCCGTTCGACAGGATCGCCGTCCACAACCCTGCCGCGCGCAGTCGCCGCAGCATTTCCGGCACTTCCGGGAACGGGTCGAGCGCTAGATAAAGCTGCATCAGCCGCTCGCGCAGTCCGGGTTCGGTCAGCCCCAGAGTCTCCAGCGCGAAGTCAAGCGCGTCGCCCGTCACCTCCCAGAAATCGGCGTGCCGGCTCTGTACCGCGCGCAGCCAGGAATATTGCAGCTGCTTGTCCCGCCACAGTGCCGTCAGCCGGGCGGCCTCGCCGGCGAGCGCGTCGGTGCAGCGCTCGCCAGCCGAGGCGACGTCGAAGATCGTGCCATAGGCGTCGAAGACGCAGGCACGGACGCCCTGCAGCCGCCCGGCCGTCATGCCGCACCGCGGCGCTTTACCGGCTTCGGCCAGCGCAGGGCGACGAGCGGCAACACCTCCTCGATCAGCCGGCGCGTCTGCGCCAGCATTTCGTCGTCGCCGCGCGCCGCCGGACGCAGAATGAATTTAGAGATCCCGGCGTCGACATAGGCGGCTACCCGCTCGACGATGGCGCTCGCGTCGCCGATCGCGAAATGAAGCTGAGGGTCGCGCCCGGTGCGTCTGCGGTAGGCCTCGAAGAGACGGCCAAGGCCCGGGTCGTCAGGACGGCCGAAGCGGAACGGGATGCCGGCGCCATAGTGGTCGTCGTCGATCGTGCGTCCCTCGGCGGCAGTGGCGGCGCGAATGGCGGCGATCACCGGCGCCACCTGCGCGGGGGTTTCGCCCCCGGCCTGCCAGCCGGTGCCGATCCGCGCGGTGCGACGGATCGCCGCCTCGGACGAGCCGCCGATCCACATCGGCAAATCGGGCTGGACCGGCTTTGGCGCGATCGAGGCCCCGCTGAGGTGATAGTGGACGCCTTCGAAATCGACTTCGTCCTCCCGCCATAGCCGGCGGATGATCTCAAGCCCCTCGTCGGTCTTGCGGCCGCGCGTCTTGGTGTCGAGATTGAGCGTCCGCCACTCCGGCGCCAGCGGACTCCCGATGCCGAAAGCCGGCAACAGACGCCCGTCAGACAGCACGTCGATAGTCGCACACTGCTTGGCCAGCAATACGGGGTCGCGGAACGCCAGCGACAGCACGTTGACGCCGAATTTGAGCCGACGCGTCCGCCCGGCGAGGGCTGCCATCACGCTCATGCATTCGAGGATCGGCTCGCGGCTGACCATGCGGTCGGTCTGCCACAGCGAATCGATGCCGCCCGCTTCGCACAGATCGACCCAGCGCCAGAACCCGGCGACGCCGGCGAACGGGAACTCCATCAGGCCCACCCCGATCGCGACATTCCTCGGCATCCTGACCTCCTCGCTCGATCTCGCCAGCCTAGCTCGATGGCGGCTTTTACACCTCTTGCGCCGCGGGAAAGCTGCAGCGCGTTCCGAAGCGTTGCCCAATGACATCGAGCCGCGGCCCCCCATCATAACCGCATGGCCGCAAACCCGCCTTCCCTTTCCGAAATCGCCGCCCTCGCCGGCAGCCCCGCCCATGCCAACATGCTGACCGCCCCGCTCGATGGCCGGGCCGCCTCCGAGCTCGCCTATGCCGGCGGCGTGGCACCGCATAACACGAGCGAGCATCTCGCCAAACTCAAAGAGGGTCGCCTCGTGGCTCTGGCAAAGCAAGGCCGGCATACTTATTACCGGCTCGCCTCCCCGCTGATCGGCAGGATGATCGAGAGCATGATGGCGGTCGCCCTAGACGGTCCGGCGCGCTACCAGCCGCGCTGGCGTGGCGCCGACCGCGCACGATCCAAAGCGCCCCTCTGGCGTTTGACGACGCGTATATCGTCCCGTAGTTTGAATTCCGAGTTCAAATTTCGAGTGCCTCACTGAAACCTCTCGACCCTCAAACGGCGCTTATCGACCGCGCCTGCGGCCAGCGCATCTGCCAGGAAGGGCTGGGCCGTGCGCTCGGCGTGTCGCGCCAGCCGATTAGTCACGCGCTGCAATTTCTCAAGCAGCAGAAGCTGGTCTGCCATGGGGGCCGAGCGCGCGGCCCACCGCCACACCGACCGGGCCAGCGGCGAAACCGCGCGCCGGCTGAACCAATCGTCCTACTCAATCGGAGGAAAGCGCGATGCTGCTAAAGGCACCGCAGCTTCGGCAGTTCGCTGAAGAAGGCTATCTGTTCCTGCCCGGCTGCTTCTCGGAGGAGGAGGTCGCGATCCTGCGCGACGAGGCCGAGCAGATTTACGCCACCGACCGACGGGAAGTGTGGCGCGAGAAAACCGGCGCACCGCGCACCGCCTTTGCCGCGCATACCTACAACGAGGCCTTCCGTCTGCTCGGTAGTCATCCGCGGCTGATCCGGCCGGTCGAGCAGGTGTTCGGCGAACAACTCTACATGCACCAGTACAAGATCAACGCCAAGGCCGCCTTCGAAGGCGATGTGTGGCAGTGGCACCAGGATTACGGCACCTGGGCGCGCGACGACGGGATGCTGGAACCGCGGGCGATGAACATAGCGGTGTTCATGGATGAGGTGATGCCGATCAACGGCCCCTTGATGCTGGTGCCGAAGAGCCACAGGCATGGGGTGCTGTCGGCCGGCCATGACGAGGAGACAACGTCCTACCCGCTGTGGACTTTGGACAGGGAGACCGTGACGAGGCTCGTGCAGGAGGGCGGCATTGTCGCGCCGACCGGCAAGCCGGGCGGAGTGTTGATGTTCCACGGCAATCTGGTGCATGGCTCCGCCCCGAACATCACGCCCTACCCGCGCCGCATCGTCTATCTGACTCTGTGCGCCGTCTCCAATTACATCCGCAAGCCGACCCGCGCGGAGTGGATCGCGCATCGCGACTTCACGCCGATCGAAGCGGTCCCCGAAGACGCGCTGCTGAATTACGCCCGCGCCGCGGCGAGCAAGGCGGCGGAATAGGCCATGAACCTGCAGGGAGGGATGCGCGCGGATTCCTCCCTGCCGCTTCCCATGCAGCAGGGAGAAGCTGCAATTTTAGCCCGAAAATTCTGTGATAACGCTTTTATATCAACACCTTATGCGCTTCTGACAGCAACTCCTGAGGGAGCGAACAGGGAGGGCCACGAATCGACCCACCTGCGCGCCGACCAGATGCCAAGGCCAGCTGCCGAGGATTGTGAGGATAGGCTCCAATTTTGGCATCCTGATGGCGGATGATCGCCCGCCACGGACTACTCGAGCAGAGCCCCCCTTCTTGCGCGCATCGTGTCATGCCGCTATCGCGTGTCCGCAACGCGGAATCCGGCGTTGCGGCCTTGTCGGTACCGGTGTTCACTCGCTGCGAGACTAAAAATGGGAGGGCGAGGGATGCTCCAGATCCGCCAGGTGGGGCCGCAGATCGGCGTCGAGGTCACCGGCATCGACGTCAAGACCATGGGTGGCGCGATCTGGAACAGGATCTACCAGGCTTGGCTCGACCACAATGTGATGGTCGTGCGCGACCAGGAGCTGACGATCCCGGACTTCATCGCCTATAGCGAGCGCTTTGGACCGGTGACGCCACACCCCTCGAAATCGACGCGGCATCCCGAGCACCCCAAGATCACGATGCTCGGCGTCAACAAATTCGACGCCGAGGGCCGATTGCGCGACGAGATCTACCGGCGCGGCGCGGAGGGCTGGCACACCGACGGCGCCTACAACCAGGCGCCGTTCAAGGCGACACAGCTCTACGCGCTGGCGGTGCCGAGCCGCGGCGGCAACACGCTCTTTGCCAATGCCTATGCCGCCTATGCCGCGTTGCCGCAGCGGCTGAAGGAGCGGCTCGACGGGGTGATCGGGGCCTTCGCCTATAGCGGGCGGCGCGGCAAGGCCAGGCTGCTCAATCCCGAAGACCAGGATTGGCAGCCGGTGTTCCATCCGATTATTCGCACTCACCCGGAGACGGGCCGCAAGTCGCTCTACTTCGATCCCGGCAAGATCTGCTACCTGGTCGGCATCGCTGATGAGGAAAGCGACGCGCTGATCGCCGAGTTGAAGGAGCGCATGGTCGTGCCCGACGCCGAATACCATCACGTCTGGCGCAAAGGCGACATCGTGATCTGGGACAACCGCTGCTCGTATCATCGGGCGGCTGGCGACTACCCGCCGGAGGAAGACCGCATCCATTGGCGTGTTTCGATCAATGATTATGGGGTCGAGGCACTCGAGGCGGCGGAGTAGCGGCCATGAGCGTCACCGTAAGGCCGTTTGCAGCGGGGCTCGGCGCCGAGATCTTCGGCGTCGACATCCGCGGCCCGCTCTCGACCGCTGATCGCGACGCGATCCGCGCTGCTTGGCTCGCCAACCTCGTGCTGCGCTTTCGCGGCCAGCCGATGACCGACGAGCAGCACATGGCGTTCACCCGTCAGTTTGGCGAGCTCGAATTCAATCCCGCGGCACTGATCGCCAAGCAGTATGGGGTCGAGACCCAGACCGTCGGGCGCAAGCGTGAGATCCCCCCGGAAATCTCGGTGATCTCCAACATCATCGAAGACGGCAAGGCGATCGGCGGGCTCGGCGACGGCGAGGCGTTCTGGCACACCGACAGCTCGTTCGTCGATGTCCCGCCGGCGGCGAGCCTGTTGCGTGCCCTCGAAGTGCCGCCGCCTGATGCCGGCGGGGCGACCTCGTTCCTCAACTGCTATGCCGCCTACGACACGCTGCCCGAGCAAACCAAGAGGCGGATCGACGGGCGGACGATGATCCATGCCGCGACCCATTCGAGCGCCGGCAAGGCGCATAAGGGGTTCGAGACGGTCGAGGATGTCAGCCAAGTCACGGGAGCGCGGCAGCCGATGGTGCGCACGCATCCGGAGACCGGCAAGAAAGCGCTGTTCCTCGGCCGCCGCATCAACGCCTATGTCATCGGGCTGCCGGTGGCGGAGAGCGAGGAACTGCTCGAGGAGCTCTGGGCGCACACGACCCAAGAGAGGTTCACCTGGATGCAGGAGTGGCAGGCCGGCGATCTGGTGTGGTGGGACAATCGCTGCGCCATGCACCGCCGCGACGCTTTCGATCCAGCGACGCGACGCCTCATGCACCGCACTCAGCTCAAAGGCACACGTCCCGTCTGACCGTCCGGCGGATCCCAGACCCGACTACCGGGGATAGCAGATCATCGACGCGATCGAGCGCCATCTGCTAGGCTTCAACGAATATTCGGCCAGCAAGGAGAAAAACCGATGAACGACGCGATGACCCTGTCACAGCGCGCCGACGCGCTCGAAGAGAAAATGAGCCGGGAGCTCGACTATATCGTCATCAAGTCGCGGCTCTACAGCATGGCCGAAGGCGATATGGGTCCGGCGCCGAACGCGGGCGCGCTGATGGCCAAAAACCCCAATGCGCGGGTCTTGATGGGTGACGATCCGCGCCTGCCGCCAATGCCGGAGAAGCCGACCATCATCGATTTCTTCAAATACCGTTTCGGCCCCGCGGCCCACTTGCTGCAGAGCGCCAAGCACGCGGTCAATGCCGGGCTGCCCGAGAATATGGTGCTCGCCTGCCTCCTGCATGACATCTCGACAATCGGCTTCATCCGCGGCGACCACGGCTATTGGGGAGCGCAGCTCGTCGAGCCGTATGTTGATGAAGAGGTGACCTGGGCGATCCGCGCGCACCAGGTGCTGCGGTTCTATCCCGACGAGTCGGTCGGCTACGAGTACCCGCAATCCTACGTCAAGTCGTTTGGCGCCGATTATCGTCCCGACCCCTATGTCGAGGAAGACTACAAGCGGATGCGGAACCACAAATGGTACATGTCGGGCCGGATGATTACGGTCCACGACATCTACTCGTTTGATCCCGACGCGGTGGTCGAGCTCGAGGAATTCACCGATGTGATCGGCCGCAATTTCCGCCAGCCGGAAGAAGGATTGGGGTTCGACAACAGCCCGGTGGCGCATATGTGGCGAGCGATGATCCGCCCGGCGAAATATCTGTAGCTCCACTTACCCCCGCGCTCAGGCGGCAGGGCTGTGCGAGGAATCGGAAGAGCCCCTCTCCGCCCTTCAGGGGGGAGAGGGAGGGGCCCGCGAAGCGGGAGGGTGAGGTGGGCGTGCCGCGAGCCGGTTCGTCGGCCCCCCTCACCCTGCCCTCTCCCCCCGGCCGGCGGGGGGAGAGGATAAGTAAAACATTCGTTGCGGGAAATTCTGCTGGGGAACTTTCGGAGAGCTAGTCCTCGAATTTTCCTCGGACAGCCCTGCCCGGGCGGGAGCGAGGGTCCGACAAAATGAGCGATAGTGGTCCGCCCTATGTCGGGCGCTCGCTGATGCGGCGCGAAGACCGCCGGCTGTTAACGGGTCAGGGGCAATTCATTGCCGATCTCGTCTTGCCGCGCATGGTGCACGCCGTTTTGGTGCGCAGCCGGGTAGCGCACGCCCGCATTCGCTCGGTCGACGTCGCGCGCGCTGCCGCCTCTCCGGGCACGCTGTTAGCGCTCAACGGTGCTGATCTCTTGCGGCTGGCACCGCCGGTACCCGAAGGCCAAATCTCATTGCCGAGCAAGTGGACCTCGGTGATCCAGCACAAGTTCCTCAATCCGCAGCAACCCTTATTGGCGCACGACAAGGTGCGTCATGTCGGCGAAGCAATCGCGATCATCGTCGCCGAGAGCCGCGACCAGGCAGAAGACGCGGCCGAGCAAGTCACTTGGGATCTCGAAGAGCTGCCGGCCGTGGTCGACCCGGAGGCGGCGTTGCGGCCGGACAGCCCGATCGTCCATGACCGGTTTCAGACCAACCTGATCGGTGCATTCTCGATCGGCCGAGGCGACGCCGAGGCTGCACTCGCCCGCGCCCCACACCAGCTGCAGCGCCGCTTTCATCACCATCGCTACGCCGCCGTGCCGCTCGAGTGCCGCGGTGTCGTCAGCGCCTATGATCCGCGCACCGACTCGGTGACGATCTGGTCCTCGACCCAGGTGGTCCACTGGGTGCGCCGCGAGGCGGCAGCGCTACTCGGCCTGCCGGAGGCGCGGGTGCGCTGCGTGGCACTCGATGTCGGCGGCGGCTTTGGCGGCAAGGGCCATGTCTACCCCGAAGACCTGCTGGTCACCTTTCTGGCGCGCAAGCTCGGGCGGCCGGTACGCTGGATCGAAGGGCGCTCCGAGCATCTGATGAGCGCCACCCATTCGCGCGACCAGCTGCACGATCTCGAGGTCGGGTTTGACGGCGACGGCCGTATCCTCGCGATACGGGACGATTACATCGTCGATTGCGGCGCCTGGAACCCGATCGGCTCGGGTGTCGCCTACAACACCGCCGTCCACCTGACCGGCCCGTACAAGATCGAGAATTTGGCGGCGTCGGGGAAGATCGTCGTCACCAACAAGGTGCCGAATGCTCCTTATCGCGGCGCTGGCCGCCCCGAGGCGGCTTTCGCGATGGAGCGAACCATCGACCTGGTGGCGCGCACACTCGGGTTGGAGCCGACCGAGGTGCGGCGGCGCAACCTGATCCGCGCCGACGAGATGCCGTACCGCGTCGGCATCCCTTATCGCGACGGCGAGCCGATCGTCTACGACAGTGGCGACTACCCGGGCGCCCTGCAGAAAGCGCTCGACGCGGTCGGCGGCGTCGAAGCCTTCCGCCGGCGTCAGCAGCAGGCCCGCTCCGAAGGCCGTTATCTCGGCCTCGGCATCGGCTATTACATCGAAGGCACCGGGATCGGACCGTTCGAAAGCGCCTTTGTCCGCGTCGACCCCTCGGGCAAGATCTACGTCTCGTGCGGCGCTGCCCCACAGGGACAGGGCATGGAGACGATTTTTTCCCAGGTCGTTGCCGATCTGTGGAAAGTCGCCCCGGAGGACGTTGTTCTGAGCTTTGCCGACACCGCGGCAATCGCCATCGGGTTTGGCACGATGGCGAGCCGCAGCACCGTCACCGCCTCGGCGGCGATGCACATCGCCAGTGGCCGGCTGCGCGACAAGGTCTTTGCGATCGCCGCACATCTCCTCGAATGCGCGCCCGCCGATCTCGAATTGCGCGCCGGCGGCGTCGGCGTGGTCGGCGTGCCGGGAGCGCAGGTCAGCCTCGCCAAGGTGGCGCAAGCCGCACGCCCCGGCTGGGAGATCACCCGCCCGCCCGAGGTCGAGGCCGGTCTCGAGGAGATTTGCTATTGGCAGCCGGAGACCGTCACCTGGAGCTATGCCGTGCATGTCGCGATTGTCGAAGTCGACCGCGAGACCGGCCGTGTCGGCATCGGGAACTACGCCGTCGCCCACGATTGCGGCGTCGTCGTCAACCCGATGCTGGTGGAGGGCCAGATCATGGGAGGTGCCGCTCAGGGTCTGGGCGGCATCTTGTCCGAGGCGATCGCCTATGACGCCAACGGGCAGCTGCTCAGCGGCTCGCTGATGGATTACGCGCTCCCGACCGCCAGCGACATCCCGGCAATGCAGATCGTGCACCAGCATTCGCCCTCCCCGCTCAATCCCCTCGGCGTCAAAGGGGTCGGCGAAGGCGGTGCGGTCGCCCCGCCGGCGGCCATCGCCAATGCCGTCTGCGACGCCCTGGCCCCGTTCGGCATCGAGGTGAACACCACCCCCGTCAGACCGGAACAGCTCGTGCGCGCAATGCAGCCGGCTTGATGCGGGTGAACATCTGCGGCAGCATGGCGGAGCGCGGCACCGACCGGGAACACTGCGCCCCCACTCTTCCCTCCCCCACGAGCGGGGGAGGGTCGGGGAGGTGTACGAGCCGGGTAGATTGGTAACAGAGTTGACCGGGTGGATAGGTGACAGGTCTGAGCTGTCGGCAGGAGGGGCCTGCCGATGCCGTGGAGAGAGACCTGTCAGATGGACGAACGGACGCAGTTT
>Ga0210407_10004179_pt1 | contig 11455 bp, 9 predicted proteins | sample IncBWC27MmetaG_FD_150860 | JGI IMG/M metagenome (GOLD analysis project Ga0210407, IMG submission 150860) | Forest soil microbial communities from Barre Woods Harvard Forest LTER site, Petersham, Massachusetts, United States - Inc-BW-C-27-M | ecosystem: Environmental > Terrestrial > Soil >... | reverse complement strand
CCCACACGAGTTGGTCTTGCCCCAGGCTCGCAATGCTGGTATGGTTTCGCGGGTCGCTGTTTGGGGACTTGCTGGTCGCAGCAACCAGGGTGAGAGTTGAATTCCGACTTTCGGCGCCTGAAGGCGAGTCTATTCCGGAGCTTTCGGCACGCCTGAGGCGGGCCCTGATGCGAATCGCTCTTCCGCCAGCACTGTGTAAGTCGCGGTAAGGAAAGCGGATTTGGGCTGGGAGTTGGGCTGCAATCCAGCTTGGGTGGCCCGTCCGTACTTCAAGAGGAAAGAGAATAATCGCTTGGCCGGCACTGAGCTACAAGGAGATCGGACCGACGCCGCAGTGGTGTCGGCGATCCGCTCGGGGGACGAGAGTGGGATGGCAGCTCTGTACGATCGGTACTCTGCTGTCGTCTACTCGGTGGCCCTGCGTGTGCTTGGCGATACCGGCGCGGCCGAGGACGTTTTGCAGGAAGTGTTTATGCAGTTGTGGCGCAATCCGGGGCTGTTCGATTCGAGCCGTGGCAGCCTGGGACCTTGGCTGGCGGTGATTGCGCGGCATCGGGCGATTGATGGGTTGAGGAAGCGGCGTCCGGAGACCGATATTGCGGATGTGGTGGTCTCCGTCGAGCCCGATCTGGCTGGTGACGCGGAGCGGGCGCGGGCAATGGAGAAAGTTCGCGGAACACTGGGAGCCATGCCTTCTCCGCAACGGCAGGCTTTGGAGATGGCTTACTTCGAGGGACTCTCGCACAGCGAGATTTCGGCGAAGACTGGAGAGCCGTTGGGAACGATCAAAACGCGCATTCGCGCTGGACTGCTGGCGCTGCGCAAGGCTTTTGCGACATGAGCGTGCACGAACAATTCGCGGACAATCTCGCGCTTCACGCCCTGGGTGTGTTGGAGGGTGAGGAGCGTGTGGTGCTGGAGAAGCATCTGGAAGGGTGCGCTGGTTGCCGCCTTGAGCTCGAGCAATTGCGCGGAGACATGGCGTTGATGGCCCTGTCGACGGCTGGGCCAACGCCGCCGCGGCGGGCGCGTCAGCGGTTGTTGGAGGCGGTCTGGCGCGAACCGAGATACACGAATGCTCCGGCTCGGCGCGGCTGGTGGACGATTGTGCCCTGGGTTGCGGCAGCGGCGTTAGCGGTGGGACTGGCCGCGGTGTGGCTGGAGAACTCTGATCTGCAACGACGGATTGCTGGCTTGCAGAATGACTCGGCCCAGCAACTGGCTGAACTGCAGCGGGCTCGGGAAGTGGTATCCACACTTACCGCGACCGATGCGATGAGGGTGACGCTGGTCGCGGCGAAGACTCCGCCGCAGCCGCAGGGCAAAGCGATTTACGTTCGCGACCGGTCGAGCCTGATTTTCCTGGCCAGCAACTTCCAAAGTTTGCCGGCGCAGAAGGCATATGAATTGTGGCTGATTCCTACCACGGGCGCGCCGATTCCTGCCGGGGTCTTCAAACCGGATGCGCATGGCAGTGCGACGGTGATCAATCCGCCACTCCCGAAAGGCATCGAGGCCAAGGCTTTCGCGATCACGGTGGAACCCGAAGGCGGTTCGTCGGCGCCGACGCTGCCGATAGTCATGATTGGCGCGGGCGAGTAGCGGCGACTGAAGAAGTTATATCGGAAACTTTCCCGGTACTTCCGTCCGGACTTTCCGAGCCGCCGCTGCGCGGCTGAACTAATTATCGTCTGACGAGTTGCACTAGCTAGGCTTGTACTGCGAGCCACATGCCGCAACTGCTGGAATTAATGCGGACTCCGGTTAAGGAGTCCGCATTGGGGTTGGTGAAGAGTAACTGCTCCGCCTCAGTCGCGATCCGTGGCATCGCTGTCGGGATCGGCTGGAAAATGCTTGAAGCAGTTCGTGGGTTTCAGGAAGCAAGTTGTCTTGTACTTCGCGCCCGTAATCGGAGTGAAAGGACGCGGTTGACTGAAGTTGAAGAAATCGTAGAGCGAGAAGTTGTTCGGAGGCGCGCCGGTGTCTTGAGTGAAATGATCGGCGTAGTGCCAATCGCTGTATCCGACCTCTTGCAGAGAACTCCCTCCCTGGCCGAAGGCGTACTCGATGAAGTTGAGGATGCTGCCGAAGTCGTGGCAGTAGAAGTTGGGGCAAGCCGGGTTGGTGGCAGGGCCCGAAATATATCCCTGCTTGGCGAAAGGTGAGACGACGAGTAGCGGCACGCGGAAGCCATACACGTAGAAGGTTCCGTTGTTGTTGCCGCCCGAATAACCAGCGCCCATGGTTTGGATGGGATTGACGTCGTCGTAGAAGCCTCCCCAATCGTCCCAGGTGACGAGGATCGCGGTGTTGCCCCAGTAGTTGCATTGAATAGGCAACAGGTTGCCCGAGTTGTCGTAGCCGCCGACCGCATTAATGATGGAAGCTACCCACGAAGGACCGCCGTCGTGGCCCACGGTTCCCGGGTGATCGGACCAATTGCCATCGGGAATGACCCAGCTGACCTGGGGAAGCTGACAGTTCTGATTGCTGGTTCCGTTCACCGCCAGATCAAACAGAATTTGCCCTGAATTTTCCTGCACGTTGCCGCCGGGTTGGAAAGCTGGCCCGGTGCACTTGCCACCCGTCGGTTGGCTGGGCTGGCAAATGTGGGAAATAGCATCGGGTGCAGTCCACAAGGAACCGACTCCGTTGGTGTAGTAGCGCCAACTGATGCCGGCGTCATCGAGAACGTCGGACAGAGTGCGATGTTCGTAGCAGGGGAATCCGGCAGTATTTCCCGGAGGCTTGTAGCCCGGGGATTCAGTGCCGTTGTCAGGATTCACCTCTCGAATTATCGAGTTGGCCGCTGCGACGCAACCGTAACCGCCGCCCTTCCCATGATTTTCCGCAGCGAACCATCTGTAAAAGGTGGTGGTCGGAGCGATTGGCTCGGAGCTTCCAGAGAAAAGGAACTGGTGGGCAGGGAAACTGGGTCCCTGGTTAGTCTGGAACATGTAGTTGGCGAAACCATACTGCGCCGCCAGTTGGAAGTAAGGACTCAGGAGTCCCGTCGAGTTGTCGACGATAGTGTACTGCGGGCAGATGCTGAATTCCGTGTCCTGGCAAGGAGGAAGGGTTTTGGCGCAGGTAGTATTGGCCCCGGTCGAAATGTTGCAAGAGCCATCCATTTTTCCGCCGTTGTAGGTGTTCAACCAGGCAGGCTTGTGGGAGTGATCGGGATCAAAGCAGGCATCGAGCTTCCACGACGTCAGGGTGATTGGCTGGCCTTGACATTTGCCCGTCGGCACAAGATGAGCGCCGGCGTTGATGAGAGCCTGATCGGCTCCGAACAGATTGTCCGGAGTGCGGTTCTCCTGAACGACCACGATCACATGCTGAATCTGGGTGTTGAAGGTTTGGGCCCGCGCCAGCATTGCACCGATGGCAGTGAGCGCAAACAGGAGAGCGAGACTTCGAGTCGTGCATTTCATGGGAAGTTCTCCTAGGGAAAGTCCTGTTTTTTCTAACTTTGACTAAAGTTGGCGCGTAATTGAATGGTCGCGGCGGGAGAGACGGACCGCAGCCGTTGCGCGACTATGGCTCAGTTCGGGGGCTGCTGTCAAGTAAGAATCAGGGGGCCGGTTGCCGGATGGCGGCGGGCAGTTCTAAAGGTCGGTGCTGGTAAGCAGGGTCCGAGGGGAGTTTCGGCGGTGCTTTTGGCTGGGTGAAGGCGCGCCGCCGTTCTCCGCTGTCAGACTGTTTAACGGCTGCTTCTCAGATGCTTGATCGGCGATCAGGGCTGGCGCGCCAAATGAAGCGGCTCAGCCCCCGAGAAATGCCGGACTAGGGAAAAGCTTAGTTGTGCTTGTCCTTGTGGATGGTCCGGCTGATGTGATTCTCGCGCTGGTTGAGATTCTTTTGTTCCGCCTTGGTCAGGTGGCCGTTGTGCGCAGCCATATCTTTCTGTTCCGTCTTCTGGAGGTTGGCTTCGCGATTCTCCAGATGGCTGGCTTCTTTCGGGCTCAGGGAACCGTTCTTGATGCCGTTGGCGATGCGCTTTTGCTGATTGGTTTCGCGGCCGTTGACCTGATTTACCCGGGGATGGCCCGGGTCGACAACGCCCGGTCCGGCGCCTGAGGTTGAAGTTGTGGTTTGGGCAACGGCGGAGGCGCTAAACATCAGCCCTCCGACTGCCAGGATCAAGAGCGATTTCGAGATTTTGTTGATCATATCTGTGATAACCCCCGGAAAAGAGAGTAGTTCTCTGACTTCGCATTCGGCGAGTTACGAAAGGGATGGGCGGTTAGTTACCACGAAAGCTAGTGCCTACGACATCCTTCGTGTACCTTCGTGTCCTTTGTGGTTCAAGCTCTTGAAGGGCTGGAACCACAAAGGACACTAAGGTACACAAAGAACAGATTCAATGATTCGATTGTCAGGAGATTTTCACAATAAATTGACACAAATGTGTCACTTTCATCGCTTCTATAGATGAGACTCGCAATTAGTCGATTGGGTTGAGGAGGCACTTATGGATGCAAATTATCTGGTTTTATGTGGAATGGTCTGGGCACAATTCGGACAGGAAGATGCCGGGCGGGAATTGATCCGGGCGCTGGCCTCGTCGGACGAGGGGGTGCGCGTGCTGGCGCGTACCATGCTCGAACAAGCGGGCGGAGGTTCAAAGGAGTTGATCGGACAAGCGCTGGCGGAAGACGAGATTTCGGTGGGTATGGCGAGCCTTTGCGCCTTTGAACAGAGTGAGCCATCGACGCTCAAGAGTTGGAACGGGGGCGTGTGGTTTCCAGCGGCTTCGGCATAGAAGAAAACGTAGTTCCCACCTCATGCGCGGCTCGCTCCCGTTTCGGGACGACTATAAGATATTCACGTCGCGCCCGGAATACCGCGTGCTACGATTGCCTTCACCTTACCTCCCGGATGTGCACTCGGGAACAAAACTTCCGGGATCAACCAAACCCACGGAGCTTGCGAGAGCGCGGCTCATCTTAAAGTCGCCCCCCCGCAAAGCCGCCGCAATCGAAAAGGAGTCTCGACATGGGTAACGAAAAAACAACCAAACGTCCGGAGTCCCTGGAGAAAGAGTTGATCCACGCTCTGCGCTTCAGTGGCTTGGACAAAGAGAACCTCAACGAACTGGTGCGCATCGTGGTCGGGCTTAATGATGAAGGGCTGGATCAGATGCGAGTTTTTCCCAAGGGCCAACCTCCCATCGTAGATGGGCTACAGGTCCAGGCTCTGGTGAACGCGGAAGAACTGACCACCGTCCTCAACCAAATTCTGACCAACACGCCGCGGCTGCGCGGAGTGTCGGTTTTCCCCTACGGCATCCCGAACCCGGAGATTTTCCAGATCAACGTGGACCTGGGTGAGACGGTGCAAACCGCGGGAACCGCTACAGCGGGCATCGCCGCCTAGAACTGAATCGCGGTCTGTTATGAATGGAGCCTTACCAACTGGCTCGAAAGCCTGTGGCCCGACCGGGCAGCGAATCGTCCAACTGCACCCTTCCCTGCGCTGCAACCTGTGCTGCGAGCACTGTTATTCCAGCTCGGGACCTGAGGTGCGAGGGGAGTTGGATCCAACCCTGGTTTGCGGATTGGTGTCGGATGCTGCCCGGATGGGCTATCAGGTGGTTTCATTTTCTGGCGGTGAACCTTTTCTTTTCACTGGACTGCATGACGTGTTGCGGCATGCAAAGTCATTGGGGCTGCGCACAACGGTTACGACGAATGGATATTTTCTTCAGCCTCGTCGGCTGGAGCCGCTGCGCGATTTCATCGACGTGCTGGCCGTGAGCCTGGACGGTCCGCCCGAGTTGCACAATCGGCTGCGCGCGTCGCCGCGCGCGTTTGACCGGCTTTGTGCAGGTCTGAAGAGCCTTCGAAGCTCGGGATTGTATTTCGGCTTTATCCATACTCTTACCCAGGAGACCTGGGAGCATTTGCCTTGGATCGCGGACTTCGCCGCGGCCAGTGGAGCGCGACTGCTGCAATTGCATCCGCTGGAAATGGCGGGTCGAGCTGAGGGACGGCTGGGAGCGCTCTGCGCTGAAGAGGATGGCTTGGCCAAAGCTTACTTGGTGGCGACGGCCCTGGCCGCGAAATACAGCGGGACCATGACCGTGCAGGTGGACTTGCTCCACCGCGATCAAGTCTTGCGGGCCCCGGCAACGGTCTATGCCGACGAATCGGTCGGCGGCTGGGATGCGATTCCCCCGGCTGATTTGCTCGGCTTGATTGTTGCGGAAGCAGACGGGGCGGTGGTTCCGATCTCCTATGGATTTTCGCGGCGGTATCAGATTTGCTCCCTGAAGGAGCGGAGCCTCGACCAAGGCTGGCGTGTTTTCTTGCACGAAGGCTATCCGGAGTTTCGGCGGCTGTGCCGGGAATTATTCGAGGAACTGACCGCGTCCAACCAGCGGCCTTTGTTTAACTGGCATGAGCGGGTGGTCGCGCGGAGTCAATTGCCGACCAACCGTCTCGTAGCGGTTGAGTCCTCCGCAGCCTGAGCAGATTTCCTTTGTGACCCTCGTGTCCTTTGTGGTTCCAGCTTTTGAACTTCGTCAACCACAAAGGACACGAAGGTCCACAAAGGACGACCAGATGCGGGTTCCTAGTTCTCACTTCTCAGCGGAGAAATGTGCGACAGTCTTAATCGGGCAAGAATCGTACTTGCCGAAGAGGCGAGGAAAGAGCCAATTCAGCGCGAGTTACCCGATTTGCGCATCATCTCAGGGACGTACTCTTCGAGCTTCGTCTTTTCGAGAAGATAGACGCCGGGCCCCTGCTGGCCTCGCACCGTGCGGCAGAATTCCGCGACCAAGAATCCGGCCTGCAACGCTTCGGTAAAAGCCCAACGCGTTTGTTGGCGCCATTCTCTTGCCAGGTTTGGATCTTTCCGTTCGACATCCGCGATGTCGCTCGGGATCTCAATCGCTATTCTTTGTCGACTCAAGGCAGAGGCCAAGTCGGTGCAAACCGGCTTTCCATCGCCATTGAACTGAACTAGAGGAGTCAAGATGGAAAGCGCGTCCAGGATTTCGGCGCGGCTGGCTTTTCCCTGAAGGCGGTCCTGCACTCTGCGGCTGGCCAACGGCCAGGTCACCCACAGCCGATCCGTCCCATTGCGGTGCAGGACGCTGGAAGTTTCCGGCCCGTAGAAATCGGCTTTGTAGCTTTCCGACACAACCCCTAGCTTGCCAAAATTCAGATGAGCGTTTCTACTTTGCAAGGGGTCGAAGGTCCAGGTCATTTCGTGGATGCGAACGATGCTGTCTCGATCGCCATCGAGGCGCAATGCCAGCACGCGTTCGCGTTGCGCCAGTTTGAGCCTGTAGCCCAGGTGCGAATTCCGATAAGGCTCGCGTACCGCCAGCATGTGCGAGTGCACAATCAACCGCCCATCCTCGGTACCGAGAAAACCAAAAGCAAATCCGACCAATCTGGCGCCGTCGAAAGCACCCACCCAGATGCCCCCTGCCTCCATGGTTGCGATAGCCAGAGTAAGAGGCGTGGTGTCGAGGTCAGAAAGACCCCATACTTCCCTTTCCACTTCTTCGACCTGCTTCAAATCGTCGAAGCTTCGCAGATCGCGAATCGTAACCGCCGGTTTCGCTTTGGTTTCGGCCATTGGAAGGCTTGTGAAGGAGTCGCAACAATATACGTGAGAAGGCTGGCTCGCGCCAACTTGAGCGATCCGAACCAAACGAAGATGTGGACAGCGCTGTTGTCTGCGACCGAGTAAAGAACGGGTCAACGAAGGTAAATTTTTGTAAATATCTCAAGTGCTTCGTTTGTTTGCAGATAAGATTAAGTCTGCACGACAAACATATGTGACGAGGGTGTGTCCGTCTGCGGCCTAATAAACCGCAACCCGAGTGGGAACTTGAACGTCAAACTCTTGGGTGTCAGGCAAGACTACAATTATGTTGAATTCATCTATTGTTTCTGCAGAAGGGGGTCTGCGAATGATAACGGCTTCCAGCAGGCCGAAGGCAGCACAAAAAGGCCGAGGTCCTGCCTTCCTTCGACTGCACCCGGCGAACTCCCTGCCGGGATTAATTCTTTTGCTCGTGGTTTTGTCCGCCTGCGGAGGCAGCGATCCCCGGCCTGCGTCGGCGCGGGCAAACGTAGCGGCCGTGGTTCCGGTGGCAGTAGCGACCGCCGAACGCCGTGACATCCCTTACTACCTTACTGGGCTGGGATCGGTGACTGCCTACTATACCGTCAGCGTGAAGAGCCGGGTCGATGGTGAGCTGATGCAGGTGAATTTCAAAGAAGGCCAGAACGTTCAAAAAGGCGAGCTTCTGGCACTCATCGATCCACGCCCTTATCAGGTTGCACTCGACCAGGCTCAAGCGACGCTATTCAAGGACCAGGCCACGCTGCGCGACGCTAAGCTGAATTATGAACGTTATAAACAGCTGCTGAACGATTCCGGCGCCATGTCCCAGCAGCAAGTGGACACGCAGCAGGCCACGGTTGACCAACTCGATGGAACCGTTCGCAACGATCAGGCTGCGATTGACAGCGCGAAGCTGAATCTCGTCTATTGCCACATCACTTCGCCGGTCAGCGGACGGATTGGCTTGCGGCAAGTTGATCCCGGCAACATCGTGCACGCCAATGACACCAACCCCATGTTCGTGATCACGCAGCTTCAGCCCATCGCGGTTCTGTTCACACTGCCGGAAGATAACCTTCAGGGAGTATCGCGCCAAATGGGAAAAGGCACGCTCGCGGTGGACGCCTACGACCGCGACAATCAAACCAAGCTCGCCACCGGCTCGTTGCTGACTATCGATAACCAGATTGACCCGACTACCGGCACTGGCAAACTGAAAGCCGTATTCGACAACAAGGACAACGCTCTTTGGCCAAACCAATTCGTGAATATTCGCTTGCTGCTGGACCTTCGGAAAAACAGTACAGCGGTTCCGGCAGCGGCGATTCAACGGGGTCCGCAGGGCACTTATGTGTTCGCGGTGAAATCGGATAACACGGTTGACGTGCGCCCGGTCACGATTGCCTTTACCCAAGATAACGTTTCAGTTATCGCCAGCGGAATCTCGCCGAGCGAAGTTGTGGTGACCGACGGCCAGGATAAGTTGCAACAGGGCAGTAAGATCGAGGTTCGCACTGGGGCTCCAACCGGAAACCGCTCGCAGCAAGCCTTAGGGAACAACGGTTCGGGAAGCCCGGCGAGCGGTGCTTCTCCGAGTGCTCCGCGTTCGGGAACGCAATGAATCCGTCGCGTCTGTTCATTCTCCGGCCCGTAGCCACGGCGTTGCTGATGGTGGCCATCATGCTGGTGGGTGTCGTCGCCTACCGGCAGCTTCCGGTCTCGGCGCTGCCCCAGGTGGATTATCCGACCATTCAGGTGATGACCTTCTACCCGGGAGCCGCCCCCGATGTCATGGCATCGTCGGTAACAGCGCCGCTCGAACGCCAGTTTGGACAGGTCCCCGGACTCAGCCAGATGACCTCGACCAGTTCGTTCGGCAGCTCGGTCATCACGCTGCAGTTCAACCTGGATCAGAATATCGACGTGGCGGAGCAGCAGGTGCAAGCCGCGATCAATGCGGCTCAAACTTATCTGCCATCGGACCTCCCCAATCCGCCTATCTATAGCAAAGTAAATCCGGCGGACTCGCCGATTCTTACTTTGGCGCTGACTTCCAAGACCCTGCCGCTGTCCCAGATCGAAGACCTCGCGGACACAGCCATGGCCCAGAAGATTTCTCAGGTCACCGGCGTAGGCTTAGTTTCGATCAGCGGAGGGCAGAAGCCAGCGGTGCGAATCCAGGCGAATCCCACTGCCCTCGCGTCTTATGGGTTGAGCCTCGAAGATGTGCGAACCGCGCTGGCCGCCGCCAACGTCGATCAAGCCAAGGGAACGCTCAACGGACCACGCCAGTCTTTCACCATCAGCGCCAACGACCAACTCGTCTCCGGTGATCAGTATCGTCCGATCGTTGTGGCCTATCGAAACGGCTCTCCGGTGCGGCTCGCCGATGTAGCCACGGTGACCGACGGAATCGAAAACGTGATGCAAGCCGCGTGGATGAACCTGGATCCAGCGGTCATCGTGAATATTCAGCGCCAGCCCGGCGCCAACATCATCAGTGTCGTCGACAGAATCAAGAAGCTGCTGCCGCAACTCCAGGCCGGAATGCCGGCTGCGGTTGGCGTTTCAATTTTGACCGACCGCACCGTCACTATTCGTGCCTCGGTGAAGGATGTTCAGTTTGAATTGATGCTCACCATAGCCCTGGTGGTGATGGTGATATTCCTGTTCCTGCGCAATCTTTCCGCCACCGTCATTCCCAGCATCGCCGTTCCGCTTTCTATCGTGGGAACTTTTGGCGTGATGTATTTGCTCGGCTACAGCCTCAACAACCTAACTCTAATGGCGTTGACGATCTCGACGGGCTTCGTGGTCGACGACGCCATCGTCATGATCGAGAACATCGACCGCTATTTGGAGGAGGGCGATTCTCCGCTGGATGCCGCACTGAAAGGCGCTGGGCAGATCGGATTCACGATTGTCTCGCTGACGGTTTCGCTCATCGCCGTGTTGATTCCGCTTTTGTTCATGGGCGATATCGTCGGCCGCTTGTTCCGTGAATTTGCAGTGACCTTGGCCGTGACCATCTTGGTTTCCGCAGCGGTCTCGCTGAGCTTGACCCCGATGATGTGCGCCAAGCTGCTCAAGCACAAGGATCCTGCGAAACGGAGCCGCTTTTATAACCTTTCCGAAGATTTCTACAATCGGGTGATTGCGTTCTACGGGCGCACTCTGAAAGTTGTGCTTCGGCATCAGACCATCACTTTGCTGGTCACGGTCGGAACGCTCGTCCTTACCTTGTTTCTGTATGTCGTCGTACCCAAAGGGTTCTTCCCCGTCCAGGATACGGGCGTCATCCTGGCGATTGCGGACGCTCCGCAGAACGTCTCTTTCAAAGCCCTGGCAGAGCGTCAACAGGCGCTCACCCGCGTCATTCTCAGGGATCCCGACGTCGAAAGCTTGTCGTCGTTCATCGGCGTGGACGGTACCAATCTTACGCCCAACAGCGGACGCATCCAGATCAATCTCAAACCGCGCGATCAGCGCAAAACAACTGCCTCGGACGTGATTCGCAGGCTACAGCCCCAAGTCGCAGAGGTCGAGGGCATCACGCTCTTCATGCAGCCCGTGCAAGACCTGACCGTCGAAGACCGGGTGAGCCGCACCCAGTTCCAATACACGATGGAAGATGCGGACGCGAAGGAGTTGGTTACGCTCTCGTCACAACTGGTGGACAAGCTTCGCACTTTGCCGCAATTGCGCGACGTAGCCAGCGATCAGCAAGCCGGAGGCTTGCAGGCCGACATGACGATCGATCGCGACACCGCTTCGCGGCTCGGGATTTTTCCGCAGCAGATCGACAATACTCTGTACGATGCGTTCGGGCAGCGGCAAGTCTCGACCATCTTTACTCAGTTGAATCAGT
>Ga0210407_10004178_pt1 | contig 11455 bp, 7 predicted proteins | sample IncBWC27MmetaG_FD_150860 | JGI IMG/M metagenome (GOLD analysis project Ga0210407, IMG submission 150860) | Forest soil microbial communities from Barre Woods Harvard Forest LTER site, Petersham, Massachusetts, United States - Inc-BW-C-27-M | ecosystem: Environmental > Terrestrial > Soil >... | reverse complement strand
CAACTGGCCGATGATGTCGCCCACCGAATTGATGAATCTCCCCGGCTTCGGAGCCGACCGTTACCGCAAGATCGCTCCCTATGTCACCGCGTTGCCGAATGCAAATACCGCGATCAATCTCTGCACTGCTCCTGCCCTGGTTCTGGAGAGCTTGGTGCAGGGCTTGAACGGCGAATGGTCGAACAGCCCCGCGGTACTGGCCAATGGCCGCAAGACCGGCTGCTTCCCCGACGTGGCCACCTTCACCAACGTCGCCACGAGTTTCGCGGGTCCGACAGCCATGGCCGGCAGAGGCAACCCTATCGGCGTGACCAGCCAGTACTTCCAGCTCACCACACGCGTCATGCTTGGCACTACGGAGTTCACCTTGTACAGTCTTTTGTACCGCGGCTCGTCGAAGGTCGCGCCGATTCTGCGCTCATTTGGGACCCCTTAAGATACATGCCGCAATCATTGCTGTTACGCCTACCGCCGGCCGGCCAAGAAGAGACTGAATGGCTGACGCTGGATGAGAGCGGCGCGCCGACACCGACGCGGCAACGCGGATCCTTGAGCCTTGCGGCCGCCGTCTGGCGTACCGGACGAGTCGTGGTGCTCGCACCGGCAACCCAGATTCTTCTGGCCGAGCCGGAGCTGCCGCCCGGCAGCGGAGCGAAACTCGCGCGAGCCGTGCCCTTCGCGCTTGAAGAGCAGCTAACGGAGGATGTCGACCTATTGAGCTTCGCGATCGGCCGCCGTCGCGCCCAGGGCGGCACGCCGGTGGCCGTGGTGTCGCGCTCCGTACTGCAGGCCTGGCTGTCCGAACTGAACGCCGCCGGATTCGATCCGGAGGCGATTTACGCGGATATCTCGCTGATGCCGGAGAATCCGAGCCAGACGGTGTTGTGGCTTGAAAAGGAGCGGCTTGCCGTGCGCCGACCCGGTGCCCTGCCTTTCGCCGTGGAACTCTCGCCCGTCAAGGAAGCCCTGGTTGTTGCCGGTGTCATCGCCGATCCGCTCGACGCGACGGCGGAGCCGAAAAACAAGGAAAGCGCCATCCTTTACGTGACGCGTGAAGACTGGGCGAGGATCCAGGGTGAATTTGAAGATTTGCTCGAAGAATTCGCGTCGCTCAAGGTTCAATTGTTGACGGATGGTCCCCTGCCCTGGCTGGCGCGCGGAATCGCAGCGCCCGAAGCCGTAAATTTGCTGCAAGGTGAGTTTTCGCGGACCGCGGACTATGGTGAGCGATGGCGTCAATGGCGCATCGCCGCCGCGCTCGCCGTGGCGCTGCTGGCCGTTCACGTCGCCGCTCAAGCGCTGCAAATTCGCCATGCCAAACATGAATCCGCAGCCCTCGATGGCGAGATTTCGCAAGTTTTTTCCTCCGCCATGCCGGGCGATGCGCCCGCCGATCCACGCCGCCAAATGCAAACCAAGCTCGAGAGGATCCGCAAGTCCGGCGCGGGTCCGCAGTACTTTCTTCGCACCCTGCAGACCTTGAGCGGAGCTCTCGCGGTGGCGCCGAAAACCGCCATCAGCGCGCTGAGCTACCGGGAAGATTCGCTCGATATGACGGTGAGCGCACCCAGTCTCGCGGTGCTCTCGCAATTGACCCAGTTCGTGGGCAAGGAGGGCCTCGCGGCGGAGATTCAATCCTCGAACCCCGTGGCCGCGGGTGTTGAAGCGCATCTTCACGTTCGTACACCGTCCGCGAAGGCGCGCCGATGAACAAGCTGCGCAACTGGTATGCAAGCCTGCAGCAGCGCGAACAGCGCGTGGTCGCCATCGGCGCGATCGCCTTGGGGCTCATCATTTTGATCGGCGGAATTCTCATGCCTTTGCAATCCGCGGTGTCGCGCGCGGTGAAAGAAACGCAGACACGGCGCGAAGATCTGGCATGGATGCGGGTGAATGCACCCGAAGTGCGCGCCTATGGCAATCAGGTTCCTGCCGACACGGGAGAGGCACCGGTGGTGCTGGTGGACAGAGTTGCCCGCGAGGCGGGGCTGGCAAGCGCACTGCGCGGTACCCAGCCCATTGCCTCGGGGGGAGTGCGTGTGCAAATGGAAGCCGCGCCCTTTGACACAATGGTCATATGGCTTGGTACCTTGGACCAGCGCTACGGCCTCGCGATTGAATCGATCACGGTGGATCGCACGCCGGCGCCGGGAATGGTCAATGCCAGCATCTCGTTCACCCAGCCGCGACGTTGACTTCAAGCGGCCGGCGAGACGTTGGCCACTCGTCCTCCTGGCAATTCTGGTGCTGGCAGGCGCGACGGTGTTCGTGCTGCCGTCCTCGATGATCACATATTTTCTGCCCGCTCAGATGCACGCGGAAGACTTCTCCGGCAGCCTCGTGCATGGCGCCGCAGGAAGGCTCAAGGTCAATGCCCGCGAGGCGGGCGCCGTTGAATGGCGGCTGCATCCGCTCTCGCTGCTGCGGCTGGCGATGGTTGCGGACATCCACTGGGTGAAGGTGGGCTTCGTCATCGACGGAACGGTTGAGCTAGGTGCGCGACGTATTGCCGCTCATGACATCAAGGGCGGAGGTCCCATCGAAAACCTCGGCGACCTGGGATTTGCCGCAGGCTGGAAAGGCAGTGCAAATCTCGCGTTTACGGAGGCGAGCGGCGATTTCCGCAAACTCGACTCCGCTACAGGAAAGATTGACGTGGCCAATCTTTCCGCCGCGGACATCGCCGCAGGCGAAGATCTGGGGAGCTATGAGCTGCAACTGGCTGCGGGAGCGGTTACCCCTGACGGCACCATCACCGCCAACCTGACCGACACCGGCGGACCGCTGGAGGCTCGGGCGCAGATCCAATTTTCTCCCGCAATGCGCACCGGCATGCTGTCCGGCACGCTCAAAGAGCGGCCTGAAGCCCCCTTAAGCCTGCGCAATCAGCTCAATAACCTATCGCAACTCCGGCCTCGAGACGCCTCCGGACGACTTCCGGTGGAGCTCGAGTTTACGTTTTAGGAATCTGCCAACCGCCGACGAAGATGTTGAGCTCGTTGCCCCTCGGTTGTTTTGCGGATACTGTTTATATATCCAGCCCCCCCCCCGTTTTAATCAACTGCCGCCTCGGGCGTCCATTCGCGCCAGGCTCGCATGAGGGGGAAGTACAATCCCAACCGAACAGGTTCAGGTCCCAAGCGCCGCGCCAGGCGCCCATAGCGCTCAAGCTGGCTGCGGTATCTCTCGACCTCGCGGTCCAGAAAGAGCTCAAGACCGCCGCCCAAGTGCTGGCTGGTTTTGTAGTCGATCACCCACCGCATGCCGGCGTCGTCGATGAAGCTGCGATCCAGCACGACTCGCGAAAATTCCCCCTCCCAGTACCCGGACAAAGCGTATTCACGCAGATCCTCGCGATAGCCTCGTGCCAGTATCCACCGGCCGCGCGGATCGCGATGCACGCCGAGCAGCGCCTCCACAACGCGCGCCGTCGCTTGATTCAATCGATCCTCGGGCACCCCGTGCAGCTTGAGCCATCGGCGGAAATGGCCCTCGCGCGCATGGATCGCCGCCTCATCATGGATTGTGAGGTCCATCTGCTGGAGTTCGGCATGCACCAGGCTGCCGACTCGTCGCGCGGTTTCGCCGGCCCAGTCGAATATCGGCGTCTCGTTCCTCGCGACAGGGATGACAATCGCCGCGCCCGCCGGCGGCGCAAAATAACGTTCCTCTGACCATTCCAACGGCAGGCGCTTGAGCGGCCCGCCGCGAGGCGCGTCGTCGGCAGCCTCGCGTTGCTTGAGCGGTGCCGTCGGCAGCTCGAACTCGCCGGCGAGCACCGGCCAAAGCGTGCGCAGCAAGCTTCCGGCATGCGGCCGGAAGACCCGGCGTGGCACCGCTTCATCCAGGTCGTCGTCATTTTCATCGTCGATGACAGCGGTCAGACGCAATTGGCACTTTGCGCGGGTGCAGGCCACGTATAGCAGGCGCTGCGCTTCGAGCACGGCTGCGTCGCGCCGCTGGTAGCGCAAGAACTCGAATAGCAGGTCGGCCTCGGTGCCCACCGGCGGACGGGCTGCCATCACCATGCCGTCGCGCCCCGTGCGCGCGAACTGGTGCGACAACAACAATTGGTTGCGATCGGGCGGCACGGCGCGATCGAGCGCCGGCAGCACGACCAGGTCGAATTCCAGTCCCTTGGCCTTGTGAATGGTCATGATTTCCACGGCGCTCGCGCTGCCGTGATCGGCAAAAAGGTCGGCAAAGATTTCCGGCAAATCCGCAGGGTCCGGCATGCCGCGCTCCTCGAGCGTCCGAATACGGGCGAACGCCGCACTCGCCAGTTGCAGATCCTGCACGCCCGTCATGCAGCTGGGGCCGCCCAAACCCAGCCAGGTTCTTTCGATCCAGCGGGCCACTCCGGTCTCATTGCGGACCTCGAACGCAGCCTCCAGCGTCCGTCGCAGGCGCTCACAGCGCTTGCGGCCATCCTCGCTTACGCCAAGCAGCAGCGCGTCATCTCGAATCGCATCCCACAGCAGAGAACCGGCGCCGGAGATCGTCAGCAAATCGGCCAGGGTCAGTCCAGCCCAGGGAGCGCGCAACACGGCGAACCAGGCGATGCGGTCGCCCCAATGGAGTAACGCGCGGGTGAGCATCATGATGTCGCGAACCGCGGCGCGATCCTGCAAGGGCTCGATATCGACCGCCCGAAAGTCGATGTTCAACGCACGCAAACTCGCGGCAATTCCGCGTGCATGCGTTCTGGCGCGCACCAAGACGGCGATCCGCCAATCGGGATGCTGCTTGACCTCGCCGGCAATCATCGCGGCGATCGCATTTGATTCGGCGCTGCGGCTCGCAAATCCCTGACAGTGCACGCCGCATTCAGCGGCGTCAGGCGCGGACACCGCGGCCTCGCTGGCGCGATATGCAATGGCGCCGCGGTTGCGATCATCAATCTGCGGCATGAGACGCGCGAAGCAGCGATTGGTCCAGTCCACCAGCGGCTGCGCGGAACGAAAATTGCTGCGCAGACGCTGCACGTCGAAGCGCAGCTCGCCGATGCCCTCTTCCGCCAGTTCGAGGAATGCCCGGACCTCCGCCTGGCGAAACCCGTAGATGGATTGCATCGGGTCGCCCACGCAAAACACGCTGCGCCCATCGCCTTGTTGCCACCCGCCCGTCAGGAGGCGCACCAGTTCCAACTGCGAGCTGGATGTATCCTGAAATTCGTCGACGAGAATGTGCTGCAGCCGGTAGTCGAGACGCAAGCTCAAATCCGTGGGCGCATCCACGCTGCCGAGCGCGCGCAACCCAGCGATCGATACCGCGGAAAAATCAACGGCGCCCTGCTCGCGAAAGACTCCGTCCAGTTCCGCCGACGCCAACACCAGCACCTGCGCCACTTCGCGGACACGCTCCCAGGCAGCGTCGCTGTAGTACGCATCCGGCAGCGTACGCAACTCAACCAAGACATCCAAAATCCGCGAATCCTCGGCAAATTTCTCCAGGAGGCTCAAGATCGATGCCTTGTCCGCACAACCGCGCGGGAAGCCCTGCCTTTTATCGACCGACTTGCGCAATCCGCGCCCGTCTGCCTTGAGCAGCAGCGCCGCCGCGCAGCGCCAACGCGCCGCGTCCGAAGATTCGGCGCGCAAGGGGCGGGCATCCTGACGCCACACTGCCAGCCGCGTCGGATCCTCGAGGCGTTGCGCTGCGCCGTGCATGAGCGACGACAGCACCGCAATGTCTTGCCTTGCCAAGACTTCGCACGCCCGCAGCAAGACCCGGTTGACCAGCAGCCGCAAATCCTCATCCAAATGCCGGCGCACGCTGGCCAGCTGCGCCTCATCAATCGCGCTCGCGGCCTGCAAGCGCCCCGCGAGCAAGGGCAACCAGCGGTCGCGGCTCGGCAGCATCTCGGCGATGAGCTTCACCAGCTTGCGCCAGCGCTGATCGTCGAGCTCGAGCACCCGATCGACGGCGAGCCCGAACCGATCGCCGCCCTGGTGCGCCAGTGCACGGCGTGCCGCCTCCTGGTAGCTGGGCGCGGCATCGGTCTGGATGCGTAAGGTCGCGCCTGCACCCGCCGCAATCGGCAATTGATTGGCGAGCCAGGAATTGAATGCATCAATGGTCTCAATACGCAATCGCGAAGGCTGCGATTGCAGATCGCAATTCAAAGAGTCCATGTGCTCCTTGGCCGCCGCAGCCAGGCTCCAGGTGAGCTGATTCATCCCCTGCGGGCATGCGGCAAGCCGCGCGGCGCCCAAGGCGCCGAGCACCCGTTGGCGCATTTCTTGAGCGGCACGGCGTGTAAAGGTCAGCGCTAAAATGCGCTCCGGCGAGTCGACGGATGCCAGCAGACGCAGATACCGTTGCGCGAGCAGTGTCGTCTTGCCGGAACCGGCCGGCGCTTGGACCAGCACCGAGCCTTCCGCGCTGATCGCACGCTCGCGGGCGGGGCCATCGGCGGGTTGCGCAGCCTCACTCATGGAACTCGTCCGCCTCTTCGAGCGCCGCCGGCACGCGGCACAGGCCCTGAAGTTTGCAGCTCTTGCATGCCTCGATGGTCGGCGCCACCTCCGCGCGCCCGGCGGCGAACTCGCCGGCGATCCGCTCGATGCGCCGCGACCAAACCTGTATGAGCTCGGCGAAAGTCGCCATCCCCTCCAATTCGCTGCGCCGTGTTTTCGGGAAAATCTCGCCGCGCTCGGACTCCGCCACAAAGCTGCATTCCGCAGCGTTCACTTTGGCGTAAGCGACGGCGACCAACGCCTGCGGAGACAGCAGCGCATAAACCGGCAACTGGGGATTGTCAGGCCGCTCGCCGCGCCAATCGGTATCGGCGGCGCCGGTCTTGTAATCAATCAAGACGCGCGCACCATCCAACAATCGATCGACGCGATCAATGCGCACTCGGAATTCGAGTCCGCCAAATTGAGCGACTTGATCGCGGCCTTCGAGGGTTTCGATGATGAAGGGTGCACGCGCCCGCTCGAGCTGCAACCATTTTCCGAGCAGATTTCGCAGCCGGACCGCCTCACGCAGACGCCAGCGCTGCCCCGGATCGCGCCGCCGGCACACCGACTCGATTGCGCGCGCAGCAGCCTCATCGATCAGGCGTTGCTCTGCGTCGGGGTCCACTGCCTGCAGAGCGCTCGAGTCGCCCAGCGCTGTCCACACATGCTGCAGGGCATGGTGCACAAGCTCGCCACGTTCGCGTTCGTTGAATCCCGGGACCGGTTGCTCCAGGGGTTGGGCATCGAGCCGCGTCTCCGCAAATCCTCGAAATGCGCAGCGCGATTGAGCTCTTAAGGTGGCAATGCCGCGCGTGCGCTCGTTCCCCGCATGCGGCGGGGCCTGCTCATCCCAGACTGATTCCAGTCGCGGCGCCCTCTCCTGCATCTTCCGCCAGTGAGGTTGAGGCGTTGCGGTCAAGTCAACCGGTACGATCCTCGGCAGCAACGGACTGGGCATGCTGGTGCTGCCCTCGCCGGTATCGGAAAGGCTGAACACGCACTGATTCGCGCGCCTCTGCCAGCGGCTCTGTAGGTCGAGCGCCAGCGCCAGCTGCGCTTCCGCGCTCGCGGGGATGACTCCGTATTGGCGCTGCACTCCGACAGGCAGCAGGCTCACGGGCGCCACGGGCTGAGGCCATTGTTCATCATTGCAACCACTCACCCAGAGCCCGGCATAGTCAAGCCAGGGGTCAAGGAGTTGGCCGCTTACCCAGATGGGCGGCACACCGGTTTGCACCTGAAACGCAGTCTCGCGGGCCGCTCGAGCAAGGATTCTTTGCGCTGAATCGCGTGAATGCGTCCCGAAGACGGCATCGCCCAGGCTCAAGTCGGCGAGCAACTCTCGGAACGCTTCCGCCGCTTGATACTCGATGCTCGACCAGCGCCGGCTGAACGCCCAGGGACCGATCTGAAGCGCGCCCGTCCAAACGGCCACCCATTCGCTGAAGAGTCGCGCGCCCTGCAATTGCGACAGTACCTGATGGGCCGCACGCAGTCGCTGCACGGCCGCCGGCGCAGCCATTTGCGAAGCAGCAGCGACACGATCGGCCAAATCCAGCCAGCCCGGAAAATCTGCATCGCTGGATGCACGGCGGCGCAGCGCGACGTCCAATCTTGCCGCGCTGACGGCCTCGGAGTCGGAGTCCTGTAATTCCGGCGCGCGCAGCAGCGCGCTGAATCGGGCGAACGTAACGGTCCCCACACTGGCGGCCAGCAATTCCAAAGCCGCACGCACCGGCGCGTAGTCGGCGAGCGGCGTGCCTCCTGCGAGAGCATAGGAGGCCGCGCTCGAGTCGCCGCGCAGCGCAAATCGTTGCGGCGCCAATGCCGCATCGAAGGCATCGACCACCTCCGCTCGACGCCGATTCAAATCCGGGACGCAGATCCAGGCGCGAAATCCCTCCTCTGCCAATTTGCCTCGCGCCCAATCCGCCATGGCGGCCAGTTCCGCCGCGGGCGACGGCATCCTCAGGATGGATGACTCGGCCTGAGCCTGGCGCTGCGGCGGCAGTACGCGTCCGTGCCGCTCGAGCCGGCGGCGTGCCGCAGGCCGCCATTGGGGGCTCTCGATCCAATCGATGGCACCACCCGTCGAGCCCAAGCCCCCCAGCAAACTATCCGCGCTGACGCAGCCCAAGGCGCTGCAGCGCCGCTCGAACGCGCGGTTCCACTGCAGAAACGCCGCGCACTCCTCGGAATACGCAGCATCGAGTGCCTCGATGGGAATGGCGTATTCGAATAGCGTGCGCCGAGCGCGTCGTGCCGCGCGCGCCGCGCCCGCAGGATCGAGAAAGTCCTTGTCGATTTGCGCCGTGTCGATGACCATGCGCCAGAGCTCGCGCTCCTCCACCTCGCTCAACAGGCGGGGCGCGATGGCTTCGCTAAGTTGCCGCTGCATATGCTGCTCGCGCAGCCAGCTTGAATAGTCGTGCACTCGGGGAGTTGCCCAGACCTCATCGCCGGCATCCCGGTGAACGCGCTGGACGGCGTCGAACAACGCGTTCGCCAGTTCCATATTCGGCACGAGAACAGTCCGGCCGGCCGCAACGGCCGCCAGCAAGGCGGGAGAAACACGCTCCCCGCTCAGTGCTGCTGGACCGTAGGCTGGGAAGAGACGACCTTCAGCGCCGGCCCTTGATCGGCCTGGGCGTCGAGAAGTTCATCGATGCGCGAGAACACCGTCGCGAGGACTTGGGGTTCCGGCAAATTGGTGATCCTGAAGGTGTTGCGATAGGCCACGTTGAAGCTTACGCCCGGCGCGACCAGCACGTGTTTCTTTTCCAGCAGCTCGAGCGCAAAGGTTTGATCGTCGAAATTCGGCAATACGTCGCTGCGAACTTCCACGAGGGCGTACAGAGCGCCCATCGGCCGCGCCAATTTCAAGTACTTGCTGCGCAATACCGCGTCGAGGATGGCCTGACGCGATTCGTACAGTCGGCCGCCCGGACGCGTCAGCTCCCGGATGCTCTGATAGCCGCCGAGCGCGGTTTGCACTGCCCACTGTCCCGGAACATTGCTGCAAAGCCTGAGCGACGACAGCAGTTCCAAGCCGCTCAAGTACTCGCTCGCACTCTCGACATCTCCGGAGAACGATGCCCAGCCCACGCGATAGCCGCACGCACGATAGACCTTGGACAGACCACTCATCGTGCAGCACAGGGTGTTATGCACCAATGTCGCCATGGGCACGAATTCCGCATCATCGTAGAGGATGTGGTCGTAGATTTCGTCGCACAACACCACCAGGCGGTGTTTTTCCGCCAATTGCGCGATGGCGGTCAAGGTCTCCCTGGGGTACACCGCGCCCGTGGGATTATTGGGGTTTACGATGACGATGGCCCGCGTGCGCTTGGTGATCAGCGATTCGAGCTCGTCCGGGTCCGGAATGAAGGACTGCGCGGCGTGGCAGGGATAATGCACGGCACGTCCGGTATTCAAATTCACCGCAGCGGTCCACAACGGGTAGTCGGGACTCGGCACCAATACCTCATCCCCGGGATTGAGCAGTGCACGCAGCGTGAGATCAATCAACTCACTGACGCCATTGCCGATGAACACCTCTTCGGCCGTGACGCCGCGCACGCCGCGCTCCTGCTGTTGCATGACCACCGCTTCGCGCGCAGGAAAGATCCCCTTCTGGTGCACATATCCTTCGCTGTTGCGCAGGTTCTCAATCATGGCCAGGCGCATCGTTTCGGGGGTGCGGAAGCCGAAGGCGAATGGATTGCCGATGTTCAACGACACGATGTCATAGCCCAAGCGCTCGAGTGCCAAGGCGCGCCGGGCCAGCTTGCCGCGAATTTCGTAGCGCACATTGGCGAGCCCATCGCTCGGCCGCACAGGCTTTCTTTGCGTCATGGGCTCAAGGATAGCGGATTCAGCCTCTCGTGCGAACGGTGGCAAGCGGCCCAATGTCCCGGGGCGACCTCGAGCAGCGGCGGCTCGCTGGCCTCGCACACGGAGAGCGCATAAGGACAGCGTTCGCGAAAGGCGCATCCGGAGCTAATCATGTCAGGCACCGCCTGTTCGCCGGGCACCGCCGGTGCTGCAGCGCCGGTCGCATGCGGTACGTGCGGCACAGCGGCCAGCAACGCGCGCGTATAGGGGTGGACGGGCGATTCGAATAGCGCATCGCACGGCGCGATTTCCACCAGTTTTCCCAGGTACATGACCAGCACGCGATGACTCAGGTGCCTCACGACGGCAAGATTGTGGCTGATGAACAGCATTGCCATGCCCATCTCCTGCTGCAAATCCAGCAGCAGATTGATGATCTGGCCTTGTATGGACACATCGAGAGAACTGACCGCTTCATCGCAAATCAAGAGATCCGGACGCAGCACCACGGCGCGGGCGATGCCGATGCGCTGACACTGACCGCCGCTGAATTCGTGCGGATATCGACCGCTCATCTCGGAACTCAAGCCGACCCGCTCGAGCGTCTCGCGGACCTTGAGCTGCCGGGCGCCTGCATTCAGTCCGGGTTCGAATATCTTCAGGGGTTCGCCGATCGTCTCGCCCACCGTCATGCGCGGATCGAGGCTCGCGAGCGGATCTTGAAACACGATTTGCAGGCTGCGGCGTTGCGCGCGCAACGCTGCCGCGGGACACCTCAGCAGATCCAACCCCCGAAACTCCACGCTGCCCTGCGCGGGTTGCAGCAGCCGCAGGATGGCGCGCGCCAGTGTCGACTTCCCGGATCCTGATTCCCCCACGAGACTCAACGTCTCGCCGCTGCATAGATCGAAACTCACGCCGCGTATCACGGCATGCGCGCCGAAGTCCACGCGCAAATCCCGCACCCGCAGCAGAATGTCGTTCATCAGGCGAGTGGAAAATGGCAAGCGACTTGACTCGTCGAAGAGCCCTCGAGCCGGGGGCGTTCGAGCCGGCAGCGGTCGGCGGCGCGGGGACAGCGCGGCGCGAAGGGACACGCCTCGAGCGTTTCGCCGGGCCGCGGCGGTTGCCCGGCCAGGGTCGGCAATCGGTCG
>Ga0210407_10004176_pt1 | contig 11459 bp, 8 predicted proteins | sample IncBWC27MmetaG_FD_150860 | JGI IMG/M metagenome (GOLD analysis project Ga0210407, IMG submission 150860) | Forest soil microbial communities from Barre Woods Harvard Forest LTER site, Petersham, Massachusetts, United States - Inc-BW-C-27-M | ecosystem: Environmental > Terrestrial > Soil >... | reverse complement strand
GTATGTCGGGGAGGTGCTCTCGTCGACTTACATCGGTGCAGGGTTTACTTGGGGCGATGACGTGAGTCTCGGTGAGGTCTACGCCATGGATTCGAAGAATGGTGCAACCCTGCTGTCCGTCATTGGCGGGCATGCCATTGCCGCCGTGCACAGCACCCTAGGACAACTCGCTGAGGTCGCCGCAGTGTTGTCGCAGCGCCGCCGGACAGTGCGAGTCATCGAGACTGGGGAGGCGATTCCCATGAGAACCCCCGATCAGGTGTTGGTGAGCGGCGTGCTGCAGTGTGGCGCTCCCCTGTCGATGCAGCTTCGCGGTGGTTTGCCGCGCGGAACGCGGCTGCTATGGGAGATCAACGGAACCGAGGGGGACCTGCGCATCACCGCCAAGAGCGAGCAGGTTCCCGTGGTCAACATCTCGCCATTGCGCGTGGAGGCGGGTCGAAGGGGCGAGGACGGGTACTCCGAGCTTGAGATTCCGTCGTCGTACTACTTTGGTCTCGAGGATGCCATTGCGGCGCGCAATGTTGCGGGCCTCTACAGATTGATGGCGCAGGATCTACGTCACGGCACGCATGCCGCGCCCGATTTCGACCACGCGGTCTCGCTTCACAAGACTCTTCATGCAATTGAACAGTCGGCAGAAAAGGGTAAAAGGACGCTAGCGGGACTATAACAGCTGATGTGGGAGAAATGTGGCGTGTCAACCGATCACACGTGAGGAGTCAGCAGATCGTCAGGCAGTGGATTATTTCCAAGAACCTCGGGATGAGCACGAACGTGCAAGAGAAATTCTTCCAACTGACCTAATCTGCCTCAATAGGCACTGTGGACGACCATTGTCGCTGCATTGCAGCAATTTTTGCGCTTTAGGAGATCTGAAAATGCATTTTTCTCGTCGAAGCTTCCTCAAGATTACCGGCGCGAGTCTCGCCGCCTCGACGTTTGGTGTTTTGGGCTTCGGTCTTGCTGGGGTCGCGCTTGCAGCCTCCGTCCGACAGTTCAAGCTGGCGCGCGCAACAGAAACCCGCAACACCTGCACATACTGCTCGGTGGCCTGCGGGATCCTAATTTACAGCATGGGCGATCGTGCCAAGAACGCCCGATCCAATATCATCCACATTGAAGGCGACCCAGACCATCCCGTAAATCGAGGTACCTTGTGCCCAAAGGGCTCGGCGCTTCTCGACATCGTCCACGCCCCCGGGCGCCTTACCGCGCCGAAATATCGTGCGCCGGGCAGCGCCGCCTTCAAGGAAGTCTCCTGGGACTTTGCGCTAGATCGAATTGCTCGATTAATGAAAGACGATCGCGACAAGAACTTCATCGCCAAGAATGCGCAAGGCACGACGGTCAATCGTTGGACGACGACCGGGATGTTGGCCGCGTCAGCTTCATCGAGCGAAACGGCCTACCTCACCTGGAAGGTCGCCCGGTCGCTCGGCATGGTGGTGTTCGACAACCAAGCGCGCGTCTGACACGGACCGACGGTGGCCAGTCTGGCCCCAACATTCGGTCGCGGTGCAATGACGAACACCTGGCAGGACATCAAAAATGCCGACATCGTAATCGTCATGGGCGGCAACGCCGCCGAAGCGCATCCGTGCGGCTTCAAATGGGTGATCGAGGCAAAGATCGAGAACAAAGCGAAGCTGATCGTCGTCGATCCGCGCTTCACCCGCACGGCCTCCGTGGCCGATTTCTATGCGCCCATCCGGCCCGGCACCGATATCGCATTCCTGTCCGGTGTCATCCGCTACCTTTTCGAGAAGGACGCCATTCAACACGAGTATGTACGGTCCTATACGAACGCGAGCCTCATCATAAAAGAGGGATTTGCGTTCAATGAGGGTCTATTCAGCGGCTATGACGAGGAGAGGCGGACCTACGATAGGTCGAGCTGGGACTACGAACTCGATGAGAAGGGCTTTGCCACGATTGACGACACGTGGGAGCACCCGCGGTGCGTCATCAATCTGTTGCGCCAACATGTGGCGCGTTATACCCCCGAGGTCGTTTCGAGCATCTGCGGCACGCCACTGGCATCCTACCTCGAGGTATGCTCACTCATTGCCTCGACGGCGGCACCCGATCGAGCCATGACCTCGCTATTCGCCCTGGGTTGGACTCAGCACTCGGTGGGAGCGCAGAACATACGCACCATGGCCATCGTTCAGCTCTTGCTTGGAAACATTGGCATCGCCGGCGGCGGCATGAACGCTCTTCGAGGACATTCCAACATCCAAGGGTTGACGGACATCGGCCTGCTGTCGGATCAGATGCCAGGCTACTTGGGCCTGCCGAAGGATTACGAGCTCACTTTCGATGAGTACATGAAGACGCGGTTGTTCAAGCCGCTGCGCCCCGGCCAAACGAGCTACTGGCAAAACACCCGTAAGTTCTTCGTGAGCTTTCAGAAGGCATTCTTCGGTGATGCTGCGCAGGCGAGCAACGACTGGGCCTACGACTGGCTGCCCAAGCTTGACGTACCTATGTACGACATCATCCGCGCCTTCGAGATGATGAACAGCGGCGCCATGAATGGGTACATCTGCCAAGGCTTCAACCCCATGCAGGCGTTTCCCGACCGGGGCAAGATTCGCAAGGGACTTGGCAATTTGAAGTTCTTGGTGGTCATGGACCCGCTCGACACCGAGACGGCTCGCTTCTGGGAGGACCATGGCCCGCAGAATCCTTCCGATCCAACGAAGATCATGACCGAGGTGTTCCAACTGCCGACCACCTGCTTCGCCGAGGAGGATGGCTCGTTGGTCAACTCTTCGCGCTGGTTGCAATGGCATTGGAAGGCTGCGGATCCGCCCGGCAAGGCTCAGTCCGACATTTGGATCATGTCGGGCATTTTCCAGCGACTGCGTGAGTTGTATCGAAAAGAGGACGGTGCATTCCCCGATCCGCTCATGCATGTGTCGTGGAACTACCTGGATCCTCTGCGGCCGGACCCCGAGGAACTTTCCAAGGACATGAATGGGCGGGCGCTCGCTGACATCAAAGACGGCAGCGGAGCCGTGGTTGTCAAGGCGGGCCATCTCCTCGACGCCTTTGCACAGCTTCGGGACGATGGCACCACCGCGTCCGGCTGTTGGATCTTTGCTGGCAGCTTTACCGAGCACGGTAACCAGATGGCGCGACGCGATGCCACCGATCCGCGTGAGCAGGGCATCGCGCCGAACTGGGCCTGGGCGTGGCCCGCCAATCGGCGCATTTTGTACAACCGCGCAAGCGCCGATCCGTCCGGTAAGGCTTGGAATCCGCGAAAACCGATTATCGAATGGGATGGAACCCGTTGGGTGGGCATCGACACACCCGACTATGGCCCGACCGTGAAGCCCTCCGAGTCCGTAGGCCCTTTCATCATGAATGCCGAGGGCGTCGGCCGACTCTTCGCGCGCGATCTGATGGCCGAGGGGCCGTTCCCGGAACACTACGAACCGCTGGAATCGCCCTCCGAAAACATTCTGCATCCGGCGATCAAGTCCAATCCGGCGGTGCGCGTGTTTGCCGACGACCGAAAGTCATTCGGCAATTCGCGAGACTTCCCCTATGTTGCAACCACGTACCGCTTGACCGAGCACTTTCATTATTGGACCAAGCACGCGCTGATTAACGCGATCCTGCAGCCTGAGGAGTTCGTGGAGATTGGAGAAGTTCTCGCGAAGGAGAAAGGCATCAAGCAGGCGGGGTGGGTGCGAGTCTCCTCGAAGCGCGGCACCGTGGTATGCAAGGCCTGTGTCACGAAACGCATCAAGCCGCTGACGGTCAACGGGCGTGCGACGCACGTGGTCGGCGTCCCGATCCATTGGGGTTTCACCGGACAGGCGCGCAAAGGCTATGGAGCGAACACCTTGACGCCTTCGGTGGGAGATGCCAACACCCAGACACCTGAGTTCAAGGCGTTTTTGGTCAATGTCGAACCGTGCGATGAGCCGGTGGATTAGGAAGGGCATCAATGTCAGACCTCATGTCGCAGAACTACATCCGCATTTCCGCCACCACCCTCACTCCGCCCTCGACCCGTCGGCACGAAGATCAGGTGGCAAAGCTGATCGACACCAGTCGCTGCATCGGCTGCAAAGCCTGCCAATCGGCGTGCATGGAGTGGAACAATCTTCGCCCGGAGATGGGTCGTTTTGAGGGAAGCTACGATAATCCGAGCGATCTGAGCCCATCCGTGTGGACGCTGATGCGCTTTAGCGAGGTCGAGGATGAGAAGGGCAAGCTCGAATGGCTGATTCGCAAGGACGGATGCATGCATTGCGAGGACCCCGGCTGTCTCAAGGCATGCCCCGCGCCAGGCGCCATAGTCCAGTATGCCAACGGCATCGTCGATTTCATCAGTGAAAACTGTATCGGGTGCGGCTACTGCGTGAAGGGCTGCCCGTTCGATATCCCGCGGATCAGCAAGGCCGATCACAAGTCGTATAAGTGCACGCTGTGCTCGGACCGGGTAGCGGTTGGACTGGAGCCTGCGTGTGTCAAGGCGTGCCCGACTGGGGCCATCATGTTCGGTGCAAAAACCGATATGCAGGACTGGGCGGGTGAACGGATTGAAGATCTCAAGTCGCGCGGGTTCGAGAACGCAGGTCTCTACGATCCGCCAGGTGTGAGCGGTACGCATGTGATGTACGTTCTGCATCATGCCGACCAGCCCTCGAAGTATGCGGGCCTGCCGGATAGGCCTCGCATCAGCCCGACCGTGCGTCTGTGGAAGAGTGTCGTGAAGCCGCTCTCCGTCCTCGGGATCGGACTTGCGGTGCTTGCAGGGTTCTTCCACTGGATCGTCGCCGGGCCCAATGAGGTTCAGCACGAGGATGAGACTAACGCGGATGAACTAATCAAGGCCAAGGAGAAGGCCACATGACACGTCCTCGCGGCACGCTGATCCGGCATTCGACCGTAACGCGCATCAATCACTGGATCACTGCCTTGTGCTTTGTGCTCCTGGTGCTCTCCGGACTGTCCATGTTTCACCCGATGCTCTTCTTCCTGTCCCAATTATTCGGCGATGGGCAGTGGACGCGGGCCGCTCATCCCTGGATTGGCACCGTGTTATTCATCAGCTACGTCGGCTTGGTGGTGCAATCCTGGCGGGAAAATCTTTGGACGCGGGATGATTTCGCCTGGATGATGGCGATCGATCGGGTGATCGCCAACAAGGAAGAAGGTGTGCCCGAGGTGGGGAGATTTAATGCGGGCCAGAAGTTTGTCTTCTGGTCCATGACGCTTCTGGTACCGGTGCTGTTTTCGACGGGTCTGGTGATTTGGGAAGTGTACATGGGATCCGTCACCTCCATTCCCACGCAGAGGATGGCCGTGCTGATTCACAGCCTCGCGGCCATTGCGGCGATTCTCGTCTGGATCACTCATGTCTATGCGGCGATCTGGATTCGGGGTTCAGTGCGAGCCATGACGCAGGGCTACGTGACACCGGGTTGGGCCTGGCGCCATCACCGCAAATGGTTTCGCCGGCTGGTGCAGGCGGGCTCGCGGGGCCCGACAGTGGAGACTCGACATGAGACAAGGTGAGATTACGACCAGCGGCAAGTGGACGGGCCCCGTGGGCGCCGGAGTCACTGCTCCGATCCCACTCGTCCTTCCGAATGCCCAACGCCGATTTGCAGCGACGGCGACACGGCTCGGAGCAGTTGCTACCGACCACCCGGCGGAATTATGGCTTCGTTTCATGGCGCAACTGGCATGGGGCCAGCACGAGGCCGTCCAAGCACTTGCGACAACTACACCGTTGCGATCTTCCTGCATTGACCAAGCAATCGAGGGCAGGATTGCGCCACTGGGGAAAGATGGCGTCGAACTCGACCGCTACTGGCAACCGAGCCTGATGCGGATCCTGGACTACCTTCAGGATCATGTGCTGCCCGGGGAAGCTCGAGCCATCATGGTCGATCTGAGACAACAGGGCGAGGGTGAGCTGAGTAAACTGGCTCACCGGTTCCTCAACGATTCATTGCCCGCGAACCGGATTGGGCACGCCTTCTACGTTGCGGCGGCTCTCCAGGTGCACTTCACCGCGCTCGCGGCTCGTCTCCCCGCCGATACGTTGAGACTCTTGCCGGAGCGAGGTCTCTGTCCCGGCTGCCGTTATCACTCCGTGGCCGGAGTGATTACGGCGACCGGGCGCAGCCCGGGTTGTCGATATCTTCACTGCTCCCTCTGCTCGACGGCCTGGAATCACGTGCGGGCGGTCTGTGTGAATTGCGGAGGCGCCGGCAAGCTTTCGCTCCACTGCATCGATGGTCATGGACTCGCCAAAGCTGAGACGTGCGATCACTGCGGAACCTATTCGAAGCTGCTCTACGAGCAGGACACTCCGAGTCTTGATCCCGTGGCGGACGACCTATCCACGCTCGCGCTCGATTTGATGGTGGGCGAGGCGGGCTGGTCACGCCACGCGCCGAACCCCCTTCTGTTGGCCCTGTAACAACCAAAAGCTTTTCCCATGAATACAGCCCTCTCATCAGATCCTATTTCATCCTTTCGCCTGACCGATCTTGCCCACGGTGGCGGATGCGGTTGCAAGCTCGCCCCGTCGGTCCTTCGTCAGCTGCTGTCCCACGTTGGCTCCGTTTATCCGCAGTTACTCGTTGGGACCGAGACCAGCGACGATGCGGCAGTGTGGCAGGTGGATGAGCGTACCTGCATTGTCGCAACCACCGACTTCTTTCTCCCCATCGTGGATGACCCTCGCGACTTCGGACGCATTGCGGCCGCTAACGCTATTTCGGATATCTACGCGATGGGGGGCAAACCCCTTTTGGCACTGGCGATACTGGGCATGCCGCTGGGGAAGATCCCGCTGGAGGTAGTGCGCACCATCCTCGAAGGAGGATCGTCGATGTGCGCGGAGGCAGGGATTCCCGTCGCGGGCGGACATTCCATCGACACCGCGGAACCGATTTATGGGCTGGCCGTCATCGGGCTCGCAACGCCCGAAACCATTCGACGGAATACCGATGCGAAACCGGGCGATGCGCTGATACTGACCAAGGCGCTCGGTGTGGGCGTATATTCATCGGCGTTCAAGAACCGATCATTGCCCGCGGGAGCCTACTCGGAGCTCTTGGCCACGACGACCTTGCTTAATCGTATCGGCCACAGTCTCGCGCAAAATCCCTCCGTCCATGCGATCACGGACGTCACCGGCTTTGGACTTCTCGGTCACGCACTCGAGATCGCTCGCGGCAGCAAAGTGCGTGTGACCATTCAGCAAGATCGGCTGCCACTGCTCAGGTACGCCTCCGCATTTGCAGGGTCGGGCTTCATTACCGGTGCTTCGGACCGGAATTGGGCAAGCTACGCAACCGAAGTACAACTGCCGCCGGGCATCACCGATGCGCGGAGAGCGCTCCTGACGGATCCGCAAACTTCCGGCGGTCTCCTGGTGAGCTGCGGTCCCGACCAAGCGGAGGATATTTTGACCTCCATCCGGACTGCCGAGTACCCGGCCGCACAGATAATTGGGTGGATATCGAGCGGTAACCCGGGGGTCTGCGTGACCTGAGGATCTCGCTGGCCTGGAGGCAGATGGCGGAAGAGAGTGGGAGTCGAACCCACCCGAGACAGTCTTGCTGCCTCACTCGGATTTGAAGTCCGAGCGCCCCACCGGGGACGAATCTCTTCCGTTCGCTATGGTCTACGCCAGCGTTTCGGGAACGAAGTAACCCAGACGTTCACGCTGAAGTCGGCGCTGGTCGCCAAATTGCTTCGTGATTCCGAGTCGATCGAAGAACTCCAGGATCTGTATCGTGACCTTCCGGCCGTTGCCTAGGCGATCGCGCACCTGCGCAACGACAAAGCTGTCTTGGGGAGACCCTGCGGCGATGTTTGCCGTGATCGAAATCATTTCTGCCACCGTCGCACGCAGAAAGAAATGATCATGCGCGACTTGGTCTACACGTCCAAGCCTGCTGACGGCCTTCAGGATACGCCGAACCTCCTGCTCTGGCTGGCCGAGCGCGCCGGCCAAGTCACGCACCCGTGGAGGCCTGAATCGCACCTCACCGTCAAGGAGACCGGCAAGCCTCGCCCAGATTTCTTCGTCATGGGGCGTGGGGCGCGAGGTGTGAGAGGTCAGGCGCACGAATCCGCCTTCTCGAGCCACGAGAGCGGCGAGCGACTCATGTGCGAGAGCGGCGGCAAACGCTCTCGTCGACAGGGTGGGACGCAGCGACATACGTAACCGATCACGTCCGATGCCCTGCTCATCGGGATGCTCTTGATGGTAGTCGCTGAGCTTAGCGATCAGCGCTTCACAAAACTGCCGCCAGTATCCTGAGCCGATCAGCATCTGCTCTGAGCTTTCAGCCAGCAGGATGGAGGGGGCTTCTTCTTGAATTTTTGCGGCCGTTGTGGGACTTATGGCACGGTCACGCACAAAGCTCGTCAGGTCCCAGGCATGAGGTGCAATCTCCAGAAGCTCTTTGAAGGCGAGGATCGGATTTTGGATGGTCAGTGCCGCCAGCTGCAGCCTACGCTCCGTCGTTCGGCGTCGGCGCGCAGGCGGGCGCAAATCGATGAATTGACCACCACCGATCGTGCGTCGCGCAGCTCCATCCCGCATGATGAAGCGATCAAGCGCCGTCGCGGCAATGGGCTTGTCAAGCACCAGTTGTACGGTGGCGCACGCACCTGGTGCGAGATGGTCCTCATCCAGTAACACCAGATGCCCCCCCAGCTCAGCGGAAGCATGATGGAGTCGTAGGGAGCTCCACTGGCCGATGGCTTTCCGCTCGCTGCCCAGTAGTGTCACGTGAGCATCGATACGATCGGTCGGTGCGTGAAGAGAGGGCTCCAAGACCACATCACCCCTCCGGATGGCCTCTTTGGACACACCCGGCCCCGCTAGGTTCAAAGCGCATCGGTCACCGGCGCGGGCCGATTCGGCAGCGCGATTCTGCGCATGAACCGAACGGACACGAACCGGTAGGCCGGAGGGACTGACGCACAAACGGTCATCCACCCGCACGACGCCCGACAGGACCGTCCCCGTGACCACCACACCGATTCCCGGCAGAGTGAAGACACGGTCGACCGGGAGTCTAAAGGGGCCATCCACGGGCCGAGTCGAGGGCTCCCTCGCCATCCCAACCAATCCATTCACGAGCGTATCCATGCCGCGGCCAGTCATCGCGGAAACCGAAACGGAGTTGGTACAGGCGAGTCCTGTGCGGAATACGAGGGCTTTCGCTTGTTCGGCTACCTCTCGAGCGCGAAGCTCCGTGACCAAGTCGATCTTCGTGACGACAACCATCGCGCGTCGCACGCCGAGCAAGTCCAAGATCGCCAGATGCTCGAGCGTCTGTGGCATCAAACCATCGTCGGCGGCGACAACCAGCAACGCGAGATCTATGCCGCTCGCTCCCGCGACCATTGTGTGTACAAACCGTTCATGTCCAGGCACGTCGATAAAGCTCAGCGTATCGTCCGGCCCCGCCGCGAGAAACGCGAAGCCGAGGTCGATCGAGATTCCACGGAGCTTCTCTTCCTTGAGGCGATCAGTGTCGACACCCGTCAGAGCCTTGACCAGTGAAGTCTTGCCATGATCCACGTGTCCGGCGGTCCCGATGATCAAGCGTGCTCCAATTAGGCCTAGCCAACCGGGACATGAAGCTGCAGCTTCGAAAACACGCTTAGAAATGCATCCTCATCGTTCAGGCCGCGCAGATCGAGGATGAGCCCTCCACCGGTGATCCGCCCGAGGATCGGGCGACTCAGGGCACGCAGCGATTCAGCCAGCCTTTCGAGTCCGCCGCGGCCAGGAGAAGGGTGGATGAGCAAGCCAGCGCTCGGGAGTGCATCAAGCGGCAATGCGCCTGACCCTACCTCGCTTTCGCAATCGCAGACCTCGACAGCGAACCCGTCACCCAGCGTCCGTTGCACCGTCGGCAGCGTCCGTTCTGCCATCGATCGAATCTCGTGACAGGATCTGGACAGGAACTTCATCGTCGGCAACCGCTCCGTCAAACGATCCGGATCACGGTACAACTTCAGCGTTGCCTGTAAGGCGGCCAGTCGGATTTTGTCCATCCGCAAGGCGCGCCGAAGGGGATTTTCCCGCACCCTGGCGATCAAATCGCTGTCGCCAACGATGATGCCCGCCTGTGGTCCTCCGAGAAGTTTGTCCCCGGAGAATGTGACCAATTGCGCGCCATGCGCGATTGCCTCGCGCGCGGTGGTCTCCTTTTTCAACCCAAATTCGGAGAGATCGACCAGATTCCCCGAACCCAAGTCATGCACGAGAGGCACATTTGCAGTGGCGGCTAGCCCCGCTAATTCTTTTGCGGACACCTCGGATGTGAAGCCTTGGATGCGATAGTTGGACGTGTGCACCTTGAGCAGCAGACCCGTCGATGGATTAAGGGCATTTTCATAGTCTCGAATGTGCGTTCGGTTGGTAGTTCCGACCTCGATCAACAGCGCACCGGCCCGTGCCATGATCTCAGGAAGTCGGAACGCACCGCCGATTTCAATGAGCTCACCGCGCGATACGATCGCGCCTCGTCCTTCGGCGAGCGTGTTCAGGCAAAGGAGGAGGGCTGCGGCGTTGTTGTTGACCACGAGCGCGTCGGCAGCTCCCGTCAGCTCGCAAAGCAGCGCACGAACATGGTCGTCCCGTTCGCCTCGCGATCCGGAGGCCAGATCGAATTCGAGCGTTACCGGCTCGCGCATGGCCTGGACGGCCGCATCAATAGCCGTGTCGGCAAGTAGCGCGCGGCCGAGATTGGTATGCAGAATGGTTCCCGTGAGATTGAATACAGGCTGAACGGTGGAGGATTCTTGTCGAGCCAGAAACAGGCGTGTCTCCTCCAGAAGCGCGGATATATTCGGGGCTCTAGAGGCGCTGTGCTTCAGTGCGTCGCGATGATGATCAAGCACGGCTCTGATCGTTTGGGTGAGCGCCGGCCTGCCAAAGCGCTCGTGAAGGCCGAGCGCCTCCGCCTCCGCCAGAAGCGCACTCACGGAAGGAAGCTGGCGAAACCGATTTTCCATTTCACCTCGCAGCTCGCTTGGCCATGTCGGATTCTTGGAAGAGGGCATGGAACAGCGTACTTGGGATTTGATCACACTTCATCAATTTCTTGCAGCGTCCCGACGAGTGCAACTTTCATAGCTTCTCCTCCTTGGACGTTTGTGCGGAGCAATCGCAAAAACGTCCAATACCGCGAGGCCCCAAGAATGGGATACTAAGCGTACATGCGAGACACGCAGGCCAACGGCGCGGCAATCGAGCCCATGACAAGCAGGGCGATTTCGCCGAATTCCATGACGATCTCCGTATTTCGCGGAGCTTTGATCGTCCTCGTCGTTGCCGTGGTCGGTTTCTGGTACGTCAAGTGGATGCCATATTATCAAAAGGCTCTCGCCGCGAGCACCACGCACTCCATAGGTGCGCCGATCCTACTGAATGAGGTGGGCCAGGTCCCGGC
>Ga0210407_10004175_pt1 | contig 11459 bp, 13 predicted proteins | sample IncBWC27MmetaG_FD_150860 | JGI IMG/M metagenome (GOLD analysis project Ga0210407, IMG submission 150860) | Forest soil microbial communities from Barre Woods Harvard Forest LTER site, Petersham, Massachusetts, United States - Inc-BW-C-27-M | ecosystem: Environmental > Terrestrial > Soil >... | reverse complement strand
AATTCGTTTTGCATAGGTGGAATAAATCGTAGTGGCCGCTAGATAGACCAGTATTATTTCCAGAAATCGAATTGAGAGAAGTTGCGCGGATACAGCCAACGCGGCAAGGAAGAGCAACGGCAACAAGCCAAGAGCTGCCCACAGCGGAAGCTCCCCAGACGCAAAGGGGCGAAATTTTTTTTTCGGGTGGAGACGGTCGGCTTCTAGATCAAATAAGTCATTTAGAACATAGACCCCTGAGGCGCAAAGCGAGAAACTCACAAAGGCTGCTAGAACATGCAATAGACTAGGTAATTGATTGACCTTGTGCGCCATTACGATTGGGACAAAAACCAGGAGATTCTTGACCCAATGGTGAGGCCGCAGGGGCTTCCAGATGGAAGACCAGCGATTGTTCCGTCGCTCAAATACGCTGCTACGTGGCACAGTCGCTTGAACAGTTCTTAATAGTCTTCTGCTCGGCTCCACAAGAATCGCCGCGCTCGCCGTTTTCCATATGGGGATGTCGTCCCAACTGTTTCCGATGTAGTCGAAACCCCTGCCATGAGCGAACTGTTGAATCGCCTCCTTCTTCCGTTCACCCGTCAAATTTGTCACACCATCACTTGCCAATACGGCGTCGAACAGACCGAGGTGGTTTGCAACCGCGTGGGCGATCTTGGTATCCGCACCCGTCGCCAGAATCAGTTTCTTGCCGCCACACTTCTGTTGACGCAAGTATTCGATCAATTCGACCCTAACGGGAAGTGCCGAAACATTAGGCAAGACCCGCCTTGCGATTTCATGTTTGAGTGCAGCTTTGCCCCGAAAAAACCAGAAAGGGATCAGCAATACATACCAAAAATGTCTTTCTAGGAGAGCAAATAAGGATTCCCAAAATGAATCCCCGATGAGAATTGTTCCGTCCAAATCCGTACAAAGGAATTCTGCCGTCACTTCGACTGTGTCGGTTCCTGATCTTTGGTCAGTTATGGATGGTTCCAATTTGGCTTTCGCTTTGCCCTGTCTTAGGCAAGCAGTATTTTACACACTTGGATATCGGAACCAAAGTAGTACGATTAGCGACACGGAAATTGAAGTCGTTGCTCGCTGCTATCCCGCACGAGAACCCGATGCTACTGTGGATAAGCTAAGGGTGAGGTAATTGTTTAGCGCGTAGGGACAGTTGAATCCAAAGGCTTGGGCTGAGAAGCACAGGTCAGCTTTTGAAGAATGGAAGAAGCGGAGCGGAGTTGCTGACGGCAAGTTTGAAGAATGCTTACCAGAATACCTTGGGTGTGCGCTCCACGTGAGGTTCGATCACCACCCCAGACTTTGCGGGTCACCACCATCGGGCGAATGGCCTGTTCGGCTCGCCAGTTCGTCGGTTCTAGGACGGGACAGCTCAAGAACATGAATAGAGCGTCCCGCTCCCGCAACAGATGGTTGGCCAAACGGCGATTCTGCGGTGAGCGATAGCGTCGTACTAAGGTCCGATCCATCCGCACTTCCAATCTTCAGCGGGCCACCGCCACTCCGTGTTCGCTGATCTGCCCTTGCGCATGACGATCCCGCAACTGCAAAGATTGCCGCAAGATGGTTTCGATGCTGCGCGGGAATTATGCTTCCCCTCTTCTCGCCACCAGAATCATCTCCCGGCAGCGCTGCAGCAGGTGCGCTAAGCAGGTTTGGTGCAGCGCGTGGAAAAACTGACGACCGAGAAGAACATCACACGCAGGAACTTTTCGACGACCTGCGCAGCTTGTACAGACAGCTCCACGGGTAAATCCTTTAAACCCTTGTGAAGTACGACTTCACGAAGTTCTGAGTGCCGCCAACACCTTGAGGCAGATCCTATCAAGTTGTTGGGAAGCGTATCGCACAGACGCAATAAAGTATTTGTTTTGAGAGCGCCAGCACCACCACCGGAAATGCTAAAGACTCCAATCGTTGGAGTATCGTTAGCAGAACTTGGAGACTCGGTTATATTCGTGATTGGAAGGTTTGCGCCAACAGGAATGAATATCGCCTTGGGAGAGATGGTCGGGAGCCAGGAAAGTTTCTCCGGTGGGACGATAAAAATCGCAAGGTCAGAAAGAGTATGTGCGAGGCGCATGGTGCGGATCTGCAAGGACTGTCGGAGCTGATCGACGAGGCGGGAACCGGCAAAGGTTTCCACTTCGTGATAAACGATGGCCACACGAGCACCGGTAGATTTCGGGATTTGCAGAACGCGCGGAAATTTCAGAGGGAAGCCTCGCGCAGATCAGGCCAACGCAGTGTATTGAACGAGGACCCAACAAATCGCACCAGGCAGCCGCTCGCAAAAGCAAGGATCACCGACTCTGGCTGTCTTTCTCCTTCGTTAGTCGCAATATACGATTGAGTTGCTCCTGGGGAGTAATCCCCGCGGTTCGAAATAGCGCACGCTTTTCTCTGAGAAACTCTGGGATTAGGCGTACGAATTCGAACAGCACTTTGATCCGATCTTTGGCAAAAGGCCATCGCAACCGGCTCAGATCTTTAAGCAGGCCTGCGCCCGAGATAAACCACGTAACGAGGGCATAGCTCGGCGGAAGTAGCTTTGTCGATAGGAGAAGTCTCCCCTTCAAAATACCGCGGAAATTGAAACGTGCGCCTTCCAGCGAGCGGCCCGAGCTCCCGACACGGTGCCAACAGACTGCCGTTGGAACATAAATGATTTTCCATCCGAGAGTGATGGCTCGCCAGCAGATCTCCGCGTCTTCGTAGCCCATCGGCAATCGATCGTCGAACCCGCCAATTTCAACGAAGACCGATTTTCGGACTAACATGCAGGCAGCCGAAGCCAGGAAGACGGTTTCAGGTTGCGAAACAGTTTGCTGGTAAAAGAATAACCCAGGTACCAATTCCACAGAAGAACCGCCTGAAGGCGGATGTTTTGTGAGGCGAACGGCAAGATGCGCGGGCTTCGAACCCTCCCAGTAATATTGCATTCCGTCGGTAGCGAAGATGCGATTGTCTGAAGGGAACGGCCCAAGCAGAGCCGCGACAAAACCAGTATCGAAGCGCATGTCGTTGTTCACAAACAACAAGAACTGGCCAGCCGCGATCGTAGCGCCCTGATTGAGCGCCGGTGCGAGCCCGACATTTTCCTTTAGCGGAAGCCAGCGCGCCTGGAACTCTTCGGTGACGGCTGCGGAATCGTCGGTGGAGCCATTATCTACGACAATGATTTCGAGTGGCTGATGAGATTGCTCCAGAAGACTGGGCAGGCACACACGTAGATGATGTGCTCCATTCCAGTTTACGATTACTACGGAAACGAGAAGTCGCTCAGCCATCTATCAATTTTAGCAACTCGTTCCCAAAGATGTGAAAAAGCTTAAAACAGAGCAGACTACAAAATACGGACACGGCTCAGATTAACTTTACCAGTACGGAGCGGCCAGGCTGATGCCACGTTAACCGTTCCAATCGATAATGCCCGTACCACTCCAATGTCCGAAAGAAGTGAGGTCGAGCTTTGGCCTGGTAATCTCACGCCATATTCGAAGCATATTCCAAAGCCGGATGTCGTCGAAGATGACCAATGCATTGGGCGGCAGACGGATTGAGGAAAGATTGTCGAGAAAAGCGCGCTCGAAATGCACATTCTTCGGCGCATCCACGAAAAGCAAATCGCAACCAGATAAGGTGTCCGCAAAACTATCGAAGAACCCTCGATCACTGAGATCGCCTAGGACCTGACGCAATCTACCATCCTCAAAATCCGACGGAAGCAGCATGCTTCGTTCAAATTCTGTCCATGGAATTAAGTCCAGTGTAATGAGTTCACTGCCAACGGGTAAGCTGCCTTTCAAAGAAAGGGCGCCGAGGCCTTGGGCGGTGCCGACCTCGATGACACGTTTCGGCTTGCAAGCACGCACAAGCCCCGCCAAAAGTTTGTAGTGCTCACCGGGCCAGACGTCTGGATAGTAAGGAGGGCCGGACATCCGCCTGGACACCCAGGAGAGGTCCACGTGTTGGGCGAACTCGATGGCCTCAAGCGAAACATCCATTAAATGTTGCGAGGGATGAGCGGGTTCGTCATCCACAGATGTGACGACCGAATACTCCATGTGCCGGGACTGAAATGGCAAAGGCAGGCACCAGCGTAGAGTTCTGTTCTTGAGCTTTCTAATGAGAGTCATATGAAGGATTGGGAAGAAAAACGAAGGTCGTCAACAAAAACGCCATCAACGAGTGGGTTGTGACGCGTGAGTGCGCCTTGAAGCCCACAAAACCACACGGAGTAGACAACTCTGCCAGACTGAGCCGCATGGCAGAGATTATACGCTGAGAAGTTGGAACGCGCTGGCTACGAACTGCGTGTCAGACAGGAGGCAGCGCGAGGTGAGCAAGCTCGGAAGAGCGTCAACGAAGAGGGCTCCGACGGCGAGGGCTTCAAAAGCCCGCGGAGTGGCATCCTGCGGATAAGGAGGCAACACAATCCAATTTGTGCCCACAGGGCATAAACAGACAAAGGTCATAGAGCATTTGCAGAACGATTTGGTGTGCCGAGTGGAGAACCTGGTTCCGAGCCCGGCCGCGTCCGAACTGCTGTCGATGCATAGATATCGACCGGGCGATCTTTTTGGTTAAGGCAATCAAACGTCCAGAGCCAGTAACAGAAGTAGGGGAAAATGCTAACGATTCGATAAGACTTCTCCACGAGACGTCGAAATCCGCCAGCAACGATGCGTCCGTTAAGAATGGGTATATGGCGGAGACATAGTGGCAGAATTGTCTCGCGGGGCGCCCATTGCCAGGGTTGAACTCGCTCGATGGAAAAGCCGGATTGTTCAAGAAAACAGCGGAAGTTCTTGTACTCGAAAAGGCCAGGGTAAAGGTATGGATGGCCCGTCCGTGGATTTGGGATGCTGCACAGGAAAATACCGCCCGAGCGGAGAGTGCGACGAATTTCCTGTAGAGCGAAGTGAGGATTCATCAGGTGCTCGAATGTTTCGAGGCAGATGACCACGTCAAAGGAATCATCAGGGAACGGAAGGCCGTCGGTGCTGACGTCGAGGCATTGTGCACGCAACCCGGCTGCCAGGCAGCGATCAATACCTGAGGACGAAGCGTCCACACCTACAGCCTCAATCTTTCGATTCGCGAGGATCTGAAGCATGGCGCCGTCGCCACAGCCGACTTCCAGAACTTTGCCGAGATTTGGAGACCGAAGAAAGGTATCCAAGGTCCAATTGAGGCGGTCAACGGCATACCCACCTGCAACGTAGTAGTCACGGTGTAAGGAAAGAGCGATCTCTCTTGGAATACGTGGACCGTTCATGAGCTCCACAGTCAGAAAAAAGACGTAACTCTTATCATATGGCGCATCCTCTTTCGAATACCAGAAGTACGGTGCTGCCCGCATGGCGATACATGGGAAGAAGTACGAGGAGGCGCTTTAGCAGGCGTACGAAGGGATTGGAACCGAGCAGCTGAGTATCGACCTCTCCGAATATCAGCCGGCACCCCGAGCGTTTCAGAAGTTCGATGATTTCGTAGGACCAGGCGATGTAAACTGCGTCGGAATCAATGACAAAAGGAAACGTAAACGCATCTGGCTCTTCCAAGACGAGGAAAGGAAGGCGGCCAAACAGGACCGCTGCAGACTGTCCGACGAACCTGGATAAGGTGAATCGGCAGCGCCAGGAAAGGTTCCCACCCTTGCTCTGCAAGGAGCTAGGGAACCAAAAGGGGAAGTCCCAAGTCGGACCTACGAGCACGATTCGTCCTCCAGACCTGACGACCCGGACTATCTCCCGCAACGTCTGGACAGGATTCACGGAGTGCTCAAGGGCATAGGTGCAGAGAACAGCGTCAAAGGAACGGTCAGCGGAGGGCAAGGCTTCGGCGTCTGCCCAGGCGAGGTGTAGACCGTGTCTCTGGGCGTGCCGCAGGCCGCTGTAAGAAATGTCGGATCCAAAATATTGCCCGCGATCGAGAAGCCAAACGCAATTGGCGGCACAGCCACAAGCGACGTCTAGGATGCGGTTGCCCTCGGGAATAAAGGAAGCGGCTCGGGCACGAATGCCTGGCTTGCTGGGGAGCTCTTCCGCGAGGAGAGACCAGTACTCTTCCTGAGAGTTCCAAAACTCCTTGAGCCTGGCTTTCAAACGCGCGCGGGAAGCAAACATAGCGGAGGGCCGATCCGAATTCTGCGGGGGATTAAGAACATCGCTGTGTTTTTGGGCTGGCGGCGCGGACGCTAAGTCCGGCTCCATCGCCTTTTTCTCGGGCATTTGCAAAACCCCTATGGAACATATCACAAAGGCGAATCCGATTCGCACCTTGAGTCGCTCCAGTCAGCAGGGCATCAAAGGCTTACTGCTACCGAGATGGCGGCGACACAGGCGGAAGGACTCGAAGGCGTCAGTGGAGCATCGCGTTTGCCGAGAATACCAATGACGCCCCCGCCAGCCTATTTTTCCACGAGGAAGCTGCCGATGACGAGAGCATCCATGCCGGACGAGAAGAAAGTACGGAGGGCGTCGGTGGGCGTGTGGACTATGGCTTCGCCGCGAAGGTTGAAACTGGTGTTCATTACGACGGGTACACCGGTGATTTTGCCGAATTCTTCAATGAGGCGGTAGTACAGCGGATTAATTTCGCGTTCGACGGTTTGCGGGCGGGCGGAGCCGTCGACGTGCGTGACACTGGGAATGACGCTGCGCTTTTCAGGGCGGACCTGTGCAGTGAGGATCATAAAGGGCGAGTCAAAGGCAGATTCGAGATAGTCCGGTGCGGCTTCTTTTTTGAAAGAGGGGGCAAAAGGGCGCCACCACTCGCGGAATTTGACGGCGTTGTTGACCTTGGCATTCATTTCGGGGTCGCGCGGATCGGCGAGGATGGACCGGCTGCCGAGTGCGCGCGGACCGAACTCCATGCGTCCCTGGAACCACCCTAGGATTTTGCCGTTTGAAAGAAGCTGCGCGGCAGTGGCGGCGGGATCGCTGAGCCTCGCATAGCGGATTTTGTAGGTGAGAAGGGCCTTCTCGATGAAGGCTTCGTCGAACGAAGGGCCCCAGTAGCCGTGGCGCATGGGCTTCATGGGAAGCCTGCCGTTGTCGTCGAGCAAAGGAGCCAGGGAAGCGCCCAGGGCGACGCCATCATCGGCAGCGGCGGGCTGGACGAAGAGGTTGTTGATGTCGCCGGAGGCGTGAATTTTACCGTTGGCCTTGGAGTTGAGTGCGACGCCGCCAGCGAGGCAGAGATTACGCGAGTGAGTTTTCTCGAGGGCGAGGCGAATGACTGACATAATCGCGTTTTCACAGGCGTCTTGAACTGCGAAGGCGACGTTTTTGTAATGATCTGTGATTTCGGACTCCGGGAGACGAGGCTGGCCGAGAATAGGAATGATCGAAGCGAAGCGCGGGCCGCGATCGAAAAGAAGTTTCGAATGAACGTGGTAGGGATCTGCAACCGTATCGATAAACGGCTGAAGCTCGACGCCAGGCTTGCCGTAGGGAGCAAGGCCCATGACTTTCCATTCGTCACTGTAAGGAACGAAACCGAGAAATTCGGTGAAGGTAGCGTAGAAGAGTCCGAGTGAATTGGGAAAGTTGATGGTGAAGACAGGATCGAGTCGTCCGTTGCGCCCGTGCCAGATTGAAGTGGCTTCCCAAGCGCCGCGGCCGTCGATCACGACGACGGCGGCATCGTCAAAGCCGGAATAGGAATAAGCACTGAGCGCATGGGCGAGATGATGGTCGACGAAACGGAAGCGGGAATGCGTGTTGCCGAAGTGCTGGGTGAATCGCTGCGCGCCACCGCCTTGATGGCGCATACTCAGAAAATACATTGTCGTGGTGATCAGATTGAGGCGAGTGAACGGCAACTTTCCTGAGGCGAAGCACGTCAGGTCGTGGCGGAAACCCGCCCCGGGAGCCTGCCATCCGAAACAAACTTCGTCGACATCGTCGGCAGCGATTCCGGCGAACTCGAGGCACGAGCGAATGGCGCTGTGCGGGAAGTTGCCATCATGTTTGACCCGGCTGATGCGTTCTTCGGCGACGGCGAAGAGGAGCTCTCCATCGCGGACAATGCTCGCCGAGGAATCATGCGTGCGGGCGTAGTTGATTCCCAGAGTGATCATCAGAATTCGAGTTCAGGATACAAACAAAACACCGATGCCAGCCCATCCTTGTTTGTGATTTTCAACAAATTCACGATGGTGGAATCGTTGCTTGATTTCGTTCCAGAAGCGGTCCACTTCACAAGATTTTTCTTTGGTGTGCACGGCGATGTCGTGGAAGGCAATCATGCCGCCGCTGCGGACCAAGGGCGAGTACATTTCGAAATCGCGCTTCACGCCCTCGTAAGTGTGATCGCCGTCGATGAAAAGGTAGTCGAGCTTGTCGCCAGCAAGTAGGCGCTCGACGCCGGCCAGGGTTTTGGGTGCATGAGAATCAGCCCGTATGAGATGCAGCTGCTGGCCGTTACGAGGGAACTTTCGATAAAGAAGCATCTTGCGGCGAGGATAGCCGCCACCGAACTGGCCTGCGGGCAGATCTACGCTGATAACACGCGCTCCCGGCGGAGAAAGGGAGCAGAGAAGAAAGAGTGTTCCGCCGTAGTTCGTGCCGATTTCGAGGCTCCGCTTAGGAGCTGCAGCCTGGATTAGATTGCCGAGTTCTTCGATTTCGGAGCGGACCTGCGCCATCATGACGGGGCGATCGACACAATAGTCAATCGCTTCGGCGGGAGTGCGGGGCCTACGGTCAAAAACAAGTTCGCCGTAGGTTTTGAGGTAACGGTAGCCCTTGAGAAATAATCTTGCCATTGTTAGTTGGAATATCTTTCACATGCCGGTGACGCAAGCACAACAGTAATAGAATTACATGACAGCATGCGTGCGCTCCTGGTTTGGCTCGCTCTCTCCGCTCTTGGCATAACCGACCGAACGCTCTCGAGATGCTTCCCCGAGTTGCCACAGGCAATCGAGGTGTCGAGCGGTGGCGTCTTCACGATTTGAAAAAGCCCACTTTTTTAAAGATCGTTAGTTCATTGTAATGAACTCTCCTGTTACTTTAACGCGAGCAACCCCAAAAAACCAACGGTGGTGGGTCAGAACCTTCTCGCGTGCCGCAGCGGGCAATGAACCACGTGAGCAAGTAGCCGCGGTAGGCTCTAGCTTTGTAGAGAGCCGTCGGCAGCTTTTCAAGCTGGCGTGAAAATTAAAAATGCGCGACTTCGGAGTACTTGCTGGCGCTGCAGATACTGTTCCAGTGGGCGGTCATTGGCACGTTGGCGGCTTTCCGGCTGTGAATCGCGAGGCGTCAACAGTCCTCGACGTTTTCGTGGCGACTAAGAACGAAGCTTTCGCATCCAAACTCGCCCAAGAAGGGCCCCACCTTCCATAGTGTTCCAAAAACCGTGCCCAGCGATTTTTCGGAACTGCGATTTGGAGCACGGCAAAAGACCGTTGCCGGAGAAAAAGTCGAGTTGCATTAGACCAGCGCGCGATTCGGGCCAACGCCGCGCCGGAGCAAGCTTTTCCGAACCAGAGCGCTGAAGGTGTTGTAGGAGGGTATCGACGCGATTGTCATAAGTGTGGTTCTGCAGGGTCTCGGTTCGGCCGGCCTGGGCGATACGAAGCCGTGCGTTTTCATCGTCGAGATAATGCTGAACAAGGCGGTGCAGCTCGGCTTCGTCATAGAACCCGACGAAATGCACGCCTGGAACAAATCCTAACGAAGTCAGTTCGTTGGGGAGAGGAGTGAGTAGCAGAGCTCCCGAGGCAAGAGCCTCGAACACACGAAGGTTCGCATCCTGGGGAAAATCATCACGACCAATATTGACGACGATGCGGGAACGCCGGTAGACACCAGCAACGCCTTCGATGTTGTGCGATTCCGACCAATCGTTAGTGCGGAATCTGGACGCCAGCTTTGGAAGCCACGCAGCGCGCTTCTTGTAAATCGGTCCGGCAATCTGGCCCGCCCAGCCGAAGTCAAATTTCCGTTCAATTTCGGGAAGGTCAAAGTATTCGCGGTGGACGGCGTGAGCCAGAAGCAATGTGGAAAAGTGCTCCAGTTTCCGTTGGAAGAGGGTCTCGAATCCTGGGTGACAAACGGCGACGTGATCGAATAGCGAAGCCCAGCGAATTCTGCGTCGGGTAAAGGCATAGGTGTCAATGTCCAGACGGATTGTGGGAATGATGCTTTTCGCGATACCGTCGGGAAGAAATGGGAATCCGGAATCTGGGTGAAACAGATAGTCGGGCTGAAACGGGAGTCCAGAAAGGACTTCTTCAAGGGAAGAATCGAGCGGGACCGACCAGTCCAAGAAATGTAACTCGACACCACGTTTGCGAAATGCACTCGCGTAAAAAGGCAGGAGCTTCCAACCACCGTTTTCCGGACAAAGACAAAGAATTTTCATCACTCGAAAACCACGGGTGCTGTGGTACCCGCGCATTTGTGCTCAGGAAATGATGTTTGGATACACTTGAGAAAGCTGACGATGGGGTTGTTCCCGAGATGAGGAGTGCCCACTCCCCAGAATACAAGGCGGTAACCCAAGCCGTGCACTTGACGAATGACTTCGGAGGTCCAAACAACGAAAGAGGTATTCGCATCGTGGATGAAAGGCAGCAAGAAGACGATTGGCTGGTCGATGCTCATGAACGAAAAAGAGCCGCGGAGCCAGCACCTCAGACGAACACGATCCGGCGGGCATGTTGAGCCTCTCCGTATCACAGGTTCGCCCATTTGTCCGCAGCTTGATGGAGAACTCAGGTCGCTCATAAAGATCAACGGATTTCTGACCGAGTGCAGCTCTCGCCTCCCGGAACCGACTCGATTTTCGTGGTGCCCGGAACGGGCAGAAACCGCCTCCGGGCTGCGGTGTACCAAGACTGTGCGGCAATCCAAGCTCGAATAGAGTAAAACCAGCGCGGAGGCAGTACTAGCGCTGGAATCGTTGTGATGCCGCGGAACAGTTTGTTTTTCCAAGAGGCGTCCCGATGCTGGATGCGGTAGATGGCGGTTTCGGCGCGGAAGGTCTCCCAGGGCCAACCGCCCCCCACTCTAAGGCGGAGCTGGGCAGCCTCGGCATCCACAAATTCGAGAATGGACGCGACTGCATCCTTCGGAGCGCCCGTGGTAGGGAGGGCGCGGCGGAGCTCCGTAGCAAGAGTAGCAAAAACGCGCTGCTTTCGGCGCTCGCCGTCCGAGCCTGCCCCCGGCGACATGAACAAATTCGAGCCGTGGAGGCGGTAGTACGTCAGCGGCTCAGTGAGGACAGCTACATCCGCGATCGCGGCAGCCAGAATGAAGAGATACTCGTCGGCTTCGAGGATCAGGCCCTCGGGGATTGGAAGGAGCTTTCGCGCGACGTGCGCCCGAAGAGCTAGGCGGCTGGTGCCGAGGTAGCAGCGGTGCAGGCGAAAGACGTTCGCGGCATAGCCGGAATTGAGGCGGAGCCGCAAGGGACGCTCAGGAGCGATGACG
>Ga0210407_10004173_pt1 | contig 11461 bp, 11 predicted proteins | sample IncBWC27MmetaG_FD_150860 | JGI IMG/M metagenome (GOLD analysis project Ga0210407, IMG submission 150860) | Forest soil microbial communities from Barre Woods Harvard Forest LTER site, Petersham, Massachusetts, United States - Inc-BW-C-27-M | ecosystem: Environmental > Terrestrial > Soil >... | reverse complement strand
CCAGAAAATCCGCCACTTCCCAGATCGTCGCGCTCTTCTCCGAAATCACCAGCAACGCCACATCCTGCCGCCGCACACTCTTCCGCTCCGCCGCAAACGTAGCCAGCTTGTCCACTTCCGTCTTCAAGCGCATCAGGTCGCCGCTCACAAACTCCGCCAAATCCTCCGCCGCGCCCTTTTCAAAATCAATTCCCTGCTCCTTCGCCAGCGACTTCGCCAGCACCGCGGCAGCCGCAACCCGCTCGTCCATGTTCTCGCCCAGTCCAACCTCGACCACGAGCGCCTTCTCCTGCAACAATTTCGCCAAGCGCATTCTCTGGTCCAGCCCGGAAGCCTCAATCACCAGCACGGTGAACGGCGCGGGATTCTCCAGATAAGCCTCCAAAGTCTTCACCGCTTCCTCGCGCGCCTTCTCTCCCAATTTTTCGATCGCTTCCCCATCTTCCAGAAACACCACCTGCGTCGGCGAAAGCATCGGCAAGGTCTGCCCCTGATCCGCGGCCGCCTGCGTCTCTCCGTTATCGGCGGAAAAACGCGAAATCGCCCAGGTCCGCGCCGCCTCCGGCACATATTTTTCGATCAATTGTTTCCGGCACTCGTCGCGCAGATACGGCTCGTCGCCCAACAACAAAATCGCTGGCACCGGCTTACCCGTCTGCAACCGCTCCAGAAATTCCTCGGTGCTCAGCCGCGCCATCAGAAATTCTCCGTCACCGCGGCCACCAGCCTCGCCGCAAAGTCCTGCGCCATACGTTCCAGCGCCGGGTCGCCTTCCTGAAAGAAATTCCTCACATCCGTCGACAACTCATATTCATTCCGGAAAACAAACTTTTCGTTGTGGTAGAGCACCTTCTCCGTCGCCCGGTCCGTCAAGGTCACTTCGCAAGTCATCGTCACCAGCATCGCCGTCGCTTGCGCGGTGCTCGTGGTTGCCGTGGACGTAGTCTGGAACAGCAGCGGCACCACTTCCATCTTCATCACTTTTCCGGTGAGCACCGCGTCCCCGCCGTTCGGATCGGACACCACGCGGTACTTTGTCTTCGCCAGAAACTCGTGAATCGTCGCGGCCGTCAGCTTCTGCTCCACGCGGTACGTCGAAGTCTTGTTTTCCATCGCCGGCACGGCAATCACATGGACGTTCTTCGGCATCGTGCTGAAATGTCCGGCGGTGTGGTACCCGCAACCGCCGAAACTCGCCGCCGCTAGCAACGCCACCATCGAATTCAGAAAATGTCCGCGCATCATCCTTCCAACCAATCCGCAAGCTTGATCCCGCTCGCCGCCGGCAATCGCAAATTGTCCGCCGCACCCCAGAACCACCACGCACCCGCCCGCGACAAATCCGCCCGCGGCTCGCCCACAAACAATTGACTCTCGCCCGCCACGCTCACGTTGCTTGGCCCCGCCTCCGCATCTCCCGTTACCACCCAACCTGCTTCCCTGCACGCGGCAATCAGCTTCGCCGAATCCACTCCCTCGCCCAAATCGGCGCAAGCGCTGAACGTCAATCCATAAAACACCGGCGCATGAATCAAGTTGAGAGAAATCTTCGCATCCTCATTCACGTCGCCCACAGCCGCCGCCACTTCCGCCCGGATCTCCAGTCCCTCGCGTTGCAAATCCTCTTTGCTCTGCGCCCCAAATCGGGGCAGCAGAGTAAACGCCGTCTGCGTTCCAAACACCAGGCTGCCGATGCTCTGAAACGACAACAATTGCGTCGTCTGCGTTTCCAGCTCCTCAATCCCCTTCCGGCCGGTTTCCGATACCGCGCGGAACATCACCAGCACCATTCTCTGCAATCCAAACTTCTGCAGCACCAGCGCCAGGCTCGCCGCCGCCGTGCCTCCCGCGGAAAACACGCTGAACGTCTTCGCGTTCTTCGCGACGCTTTTTCCGGCGAGCGCCTCGATCTTCGGAAACCACGGCGTCGCATCCGGGTCAGAAAGAGTCGCGTGCGTAAAATCAATAATCGTTGCCCCAGCCTCTCGCGCCGGCCCCAGGCACAGTTTCCCAAACGCCGTCGAACCGGCCAGAAACGCGTAGCGCGCCCCGCGAAACGTATCTTCCTCCACGCGCTGAATCACCGCCGCTTCCCCACCCGCTTCCGTCAGCGTGCCGGCCACGTTCTCTTCATCCACCAGCCGCAAATCCCAACCCGCGAAGCGACTCTCCTCAAGCAAAGTCTTCAACTCGCCCCCCAACAGCGAAGACGCGCCGGCAATCACAATTCTCTGGGAATTTCGATCCGCGGACATGAATCAAGCCGTCCTGGTCACAAGACGGTGCCGCAAAAACCGGACGATGTGAAGAACCAATCCGACAATGGCATAGGTTCCCGCAATGATTACCAGCATCTGTTCCGAATATCTCCAGATGATCGCAACCAGCAGGAACAGCAGAATGATGGTGATCGACGGCTGCTTTCGCGTCCACGGAATATCCTTGAAGCTGTAATAACGCACGGTGCTGATCATCAACCCACCCAAAACCAGCAGCAGGACAAACCAGGGATACGCCCAATTTTGGCCGCTGATGGGCTCCATCCCATGGCGCGAGTGGATAATCGCGGCAACCACGCCCGCGGCCGCTGGCGTCGGCATGCCCACAAAATTCTTATTCCCGCCGGGTTCCATGCCCTTTACGTTGAACCGCGCCAGCCGCCACGCCGTGCAGATCAGAAACGTCAGGCAGCAAATCCACGCAAATTCACCCAGTTGGTGAAACTCGCCATTGCCGGCAAACGCATAACGGAATCCCCACGCATACGCCAGAATCGCCGGTGCAATTCCAAAACTCACCACGTCCGCCAGCGAATCGAACTGCACACCAAACTCCGTGTTTGTGCCGGTCATCCGCGCGATGCGGCCGTCCATCGAGTCAAATAAAATCGCCAGCCCGATGGCCTTCGCCGCGTGGTCGAAATCTTCTCTCCCGCCCACCAACGCCGCGATGGACGCGTAGTAGCCGCAAAGCAGGTTCGCCACAGTGAACAGGCTGGGAATCAAAAAGATGCCGCGCCGCAGCCTCGCACGCCTTGTGGGCTTTTCTATAAACGGCATCTGGTGCTGTTCAGGCTCAATCATGTCCCGCCCATGTGGCACAGGCTTTAGCCTGTGCGCCTTTGACTTCTACGCAAAATTCTCCACGCACCGCACTGCTAGCTCACCGCAACACTCTACTACGCGCCGTGCCTCGATTCCTTAGCTTTTCTGCGCTCCCGCCAGCATCCGCGCGATCACGCTCGATCCGCCCTTCACGTTATCGCCCACCTTCACCGCAATCTCCGCGCTCTCCGGCAGCCAAAGATCCACGCGCGATCCGAAGCGCACCAGTCCAACCAGTTCGCCTCGCCCCACCGAATCCCCGGTTTTTTTCCACGAGACGACGCGCCGCGCCACCCACCCGGCAATCTGCTTGAAAACAATTTCGCCGTACTCGCTCGATAGCGTGAAAACATTCTGCTCGTTTTCAAGCGAAGCCTTCTCCGCCCACGCCGCCATAAATTTTCCCGGCTTATACTCCAACCGCGTAATCGTTCCTGCCGCGGGCGAACGGTTCACGTGCACATTCCATATCGCCAGAAAAACACTGATGCGCTTCCCCGGGCGCCCCGCATTCTCCTCATCTTTCACGACGACAACGCGGCCATCTGCCGGAGACACCACCACTCCCGGCTCCATCGGAATTTTTCTATCTGGATTGCGGAAAAAGTAGAAAATAAACAGCGCTAGAAAAGCCAGCACCGCCCCAATCGTCATACTAAGCGGAGTTCTCAACGCCAATGACACTCCGCCAATCGCCAGCAGCGGAAGCCCAAACCAGTACCCTTCTTTGACCATAGTCTCCCCGACCCCGTCGCGATCGCTGCTCGCGGGAGCACCTTGGCCATTCTACGATAAATTTCCTGGGGCGTGTTTCCAGACGGGTTACTGCGAATGTCTTGCGCGCGCACTGTGAACGCTGGCTGCAATGCGTTCCATTTCATCCTTCACGTGGAGCTTCAATTTTTTCAGTCTGATTTCTTCGATGAGGTCTTCACTATTCAGGTAGGGCGATCGGAAGAGTTGCTGAAGTTGTGCTTCGTACTGCCTGTGCTGCTCTGCCAGACGCTGATACTCGGCGTCTGTTTCACCAATTACGTCCCGAGGGCTCCGCTGCGCTGTGGCCATGCGTTCCTCCTCTTGCGTGGATTTGTGAATGGGGTGTGAAACTCACATGAGCGCAGAGTAGCACCGGGAATCGCGGAGTCAAGAGAGAGTTGGTACTAACTTGTGAATTTTCGTACCCAGAGCTCCATCACGATCGCCGCTTCCTTCGGATCCTGGTAATAGTCCCGCCGGGTGCCGATCGCCTGGAACCCCAGACCCTGGTAGAAGGCAATAGCGCCCGCATTCGACTCGCGAACCTCTAAGAACACTCGACTTACCTGAAGTTCTGCGAATCGATTAAGTATGCGGCCGACCAGCGCCCGTCCCTCCCCTTGCCGTCGCATCCCCTGCGCAACCGCCAGGTTGAGGATTTCTGCCTCACCCAGAACCTGTCTTCCAACCACAATTCCCGAAATGACACAATTTCGCTCGCTAACGAAAGCGGAAACTCCTGGCAGCCTCACCGTCTCCCGCAACGCCTCTTCCGACCAACTCGCAGCCTCTCTTGCTACTAGCAAGATTTCCGCTACCTGCCCGGCATCCTCTGCACCGTTGAAGGGGCGAATCACAAAGCCAGGTTTTGCCGCAGGCTTACTTGCCATGGCTCGCCGGATCCTTCCAGAAAATTTCCGCATCCGAGCGCCGCACATAATTCGCATCCAGCAGAAGCGGATCCGTGAATTTTCCCTGCCGCGCTCTCTCTTCTCCCAATTCCGCCACACCCGCGGCCAATCCATCCCCGCAACGAATCAGCGTTTCCCCTTTCGCAGCTCGTTCTTTCCAGTTCGGCACTTCGGCGAAGAGTTCCGGGTCCCGCGTGACCCACCGAACAGTCTCTCCATTCGAGTGTTGCGCGACCCACTCCACAAATCCTTCCGGCGCGATCACCATCTCTTCCTCAATCAAATTCCAACTCCGCTTTCCGTCGCTCTTGTAAAGACCGCCGAAAACCTGCCCGCGTTGCGCATCAAAGCTAGCAGCCACAAATCCCGAAACGTCAGCCACCTGCCTCGCCATCACCTCTAGCCGCGAAACTCCCACCACATGTATTCCGAACAGTTCGGCCAAGCCTTCACAGCCGTTAATCCAACTCGCACTCCGGTGAACGAGCCCGGCCCCGAAGCCACCGTCAGCAAGCCGACTTCTCGCAGATTTGTGCCAGCCAATCGCAGGCCGCGCTCCACGGCCGGCAGCAACCACGAAGAATAATCCTCTGAACTTTCATGCTTTTGCAAAGACGCCAGAATCCCATCCTTTCGGACGCCAACGCTGCCGCGAGCTTCGCAAGTATCAATCCCCAGCGTAATCAATTCGCTCTCCGCCTTCCAATCACCATTCGTCCATCCCCCCTGCTTGGGCTTAATCCATCAAAAGAAAGGGGTTGCCAGCATGATTCAAAATCATCTAGGTTCCACCCCGGCCAGTTGCCGATGCTAAGGAATTCACCTGAGCCCAAAGTGCCCGCCCATAGAGCAATTTCAATGCCAAAATGGTCCAACCAATTCTCTATCTTCCTCATTCCACAGGATATATCTTGACTCTTGCAACACACTACCCTAAACTTCTCTTATCTCCTAGGGGGGACTTCCGAAGCTATGGACTATAAGATTGGCGACAAAGTCGTTTATCCGAACCACGGCGTTGGAGTAGTCGAACAAATCAGTTACGGGGTGTTGAACGGCAGAACCGAAAGGTATTACATGATCCGCGTAGTTGTCAGCGGTTTGCGGGTTATGGTTCCACAATCGAACGCGGCGACGGTTGGTCTTCGTTCCGTCATCCGCTCCACCGACACAAGCAAAGTCCTTGGCTTCCTCGAAAAAGGCAAGCTCAACTCTCACCACGACTGGAAACACCGCTTCAAAGAGAATTCCGAGCGAATGCGCACCGGTTCTCTCCTCGAAGTCGCCGTCGTCCTCAAGAGTCTGGTCTCCCTCAGCCGCAGCAAACCTCTCTCCTTCCGCGAAAAGAAAATGTTGGAGCGCGCCAAGTATCTCCTAGTCAGCGAAATGGCCACCGCTCGCAACCTGACATCCGAAAACGCAGAGGGACTCGTAGTGAAATCCTTGGCAAAAGCAAAGTTGCAGTTCCCGCAAATGCAGGAAACTCTCGAATCCTAACCTGCCTCTAATAAATTTTGTCCAACGGGCAACCCAAGGTTGCCCGTTGTTTTTTAAATCAGAAAATCAATTTGCCGCCGAATTGTCTTCGCCCGCCCACCGCATAATGCGCAGAACCGCTTTCCCATTTATATTTTCGAGCGGGAAATAGATCAGGTGCGTCTTCGGGTCGACCGACACCGTGTGCGCGTGCGGGATATCTATTCTTCCTTCTGGAATCAACCCCCGCTGACTCTCCCGAAAAACCGCCACCTGCCCGGATTCGGCTGACACGTAGAGCCGCTTGGCCCTGGCGTCGAATGCCAACACATCGGGATCCTTCCCAACCTGCAGCTTGCCAATCACCTCCATCGTCCGGAGATCCACAATCGCCAACTGGTTGTTTCCTTCTCCCGCAACGAACGCGAGTCGATTTTCCTGATCCAGAGCGATACCGTGGGGGTCTTCTATTCCCGGCAAGTTCGTGCGCAGCGTGATCTGCAGCTTTTCCGGATCAATACTAACCAACTCGTTCTTCCCATGTACCGCAACCAGGATTCGCCCGCCGCCCTCGTCGTAAACCGTGTTACCTGCGCCGCCACCGAGAGGGATCTTCCTAAGTACTGTATTGGTTTTCGCGTCGATCACCACGTCCGCGTCTCCGTGTTCGTCTGAAACAAACACGCGTTGCACCTTCGGAGCGAAGGCCAAGCCGTCGGGGTAGTTGATCGGCCCAACGCGCGCAACGGCCTGCAAGGTTTTTCGGTCCACTACCGCCACTTGATGGTCCCCGGTCACCGAGGCATAGACGCGATCCATTTCAGGCACCGCAATCACTCCATGTACGCGCTTGAAGCCGTCCAGGTTCTTTACCAGTTCGCGCTTTTCCGTATCGAACACCACCAACTGGTCGGCGTTCATGTGCGCGATGTACAGCCGACCGCTGGTCTCGTCGAAGCTTTGATAATCGAACCGCACCGCTGGGCCGGGCAGCGGGATGTCTGCCACGATGCGCAGAATGGCGCTTTTTCCATCCGCCTGCGCGTACGGCCTACGAAGCTGCCCCCACAGACACCAAAGCAACAACAAACCCAGCGCGAATATCAGCCACTTCCCGAAGCGCTTCGTCATAATTAACCCCGTCGAAGGATCCCCTCCCCGCTCACGCCAACGGCATGCTCGCCTTGGCATTCAACGTCACATCCGCGAAATTCCCCGCCCGAAACCCCGCATAAGCGGCCGCCGCAATCATCGCCGCATTATCCGTCGACAGCGCCCTGTCAGGAAAATACACGCGAAGCCCCTTCGCACGAGCCCGCTCCTCAAACGTAGCCCGCAACTGACTGTTCGCCGCCACGCCTCCCGAAACCAAAATCGTCTCCACCCCGCACTCCTCCGCCCCCATCATCGTCCGCTCCACCAAATCGCGCACCACGGCATTCTGAAACTCCCGCACCAGTCCCAACGTCGCCGCATCGCAAAGCGTAAAAATATCCTCGAACCCGCGATGCCCTTCCCGCAGCGCCTCTTCCCTCTTTCGTATCCCCTCCGTGTACTCCGGGTGTTCCCGAAGATGATAAAGCACCGCCGTCTTCAACCCACTGAAGCTGAAATCCAGCGCATTGCCGCGAGTCTTTGTGGGCCCAAATTTCACTGGCGCCGCCACATTCCCTGCCGCAGCCGCCAGCCGATCCAGAATCGGTCCGCCAGGATATCCAAGTCCCAACAGCTTCGCCACCTTGTCGTAAGCCTCTCCGGCCGCGTCGTCACGGGTTCCACCCAACTTTCGATAAACAAGCGAGCCGTTATTCGAATCACCCACAGTTTTCACTTCGTACAGAACCGTGTGCCCACCTGAAACAATCAAGCATACCGCTGGCAACCGCGGCTCCTGTCCCTTCTGAAACGCTTCCAGAAACACCGCACGCACATGCCCTTCCAGGTGATTCACCGGCACCAGCGGCTTACCGAGCGCCGCCGCCAGCGTCTTCCCGTAAGTAATCCCCACCAGCAGCGATCCCACCAGCCCAGGCCCCTGCGTCACGCCAATCGCGTCCAACTCCTCAAATTTCAATCCCGCTCCGGCCATCGCCTCCCGCACCGCCGGCACAATCTGCCGCAGGTGCTCCCGCGAAGCCAGCTCCGGCACCACGCCTCCATATTTGCGGTGAATATCAATCTGCGAAGCCACCACGCTGGACAGAATCGTCCGCCCGTCCACCACCACCGCCGCCGCCGTCTCATCACACGACGACTCAATCCCCAGAATCTTCACTCCGCTCTTCGCCGAGCGACTTTCCATATTCCTCCAAACACTTTCACGCCAATCGGCGTGCTCAATGTAGCGGCCGGCTTCAGCCGGCCCAGCCATTCATACACTTTATCTCTTTCGCTCTCGCTCCCTCTTGTAGTCGTACTCGCGATGTAGCGGTTGCCTTCAGCCGCCCCGCCAACTTGTACAGTGTATCTCTTTCGCACAGTCCTATTGCGGCCCCCACTCGCCAAAGGCACTCTGGCCGAGGACACCACCCCATGACGATCACCATCACCACCGAAACCTCCACAACCATCCAACAACGCATGCTGGGCGGCGGCCCCGGCCTGCCTCCCGCCCTGACGAATTACCCCGCGCAAAGCGCCACCACCATTGATGGCAGCTCCGCGGCCCTCTTCGGCTTGCCCTTCATGGTTGCAGGCGTCTTCATCGGTCTTGCCGCATTTGACGTCATCCAGACCCGCAAGCACGCGCCCCTGTGGGTCATTGCCATTATTGGAGCCATGTTTTTCTCCGCCGGCTTCTTCCTCTTCATTCACGGCGTTCGCGGCATGATCCGCAAGGCGATTTATAAACGCAAAGCCGCAGAAACGCCCGGCCAGCCGTGGCTCTTCGATTTTCACTGGCGCCCCGAAGGTATCAACTTCTCCGCGTTCAATGCCATGCTCGGCCGCCTCCTCGGCGCTCTGGTCTGGAACTCCTTCCTGCTCCCATTCTTTTGGATCGGCTACACACAGCGCGGCGCATGGCTCTTCCTCGTCGTCGCCAGTCTTTTCGCGTTGATCGGTTTAGTTTTCTGGGTGCGCTGGGCGCAGATGCTCGGCGACCTGCTCCGCTACGGCAACAGTTTCCTCGCCTACGATGAGTTCCCCTATTTTCTGGGCGGCAGCATGCGCGCCCGCCTGCGCGCCCCGCGGCACCTCGCCGTCCTCAATTCCCTTTCGTTCACCCTGCGCTGCGTCCAGGAAAGATACGTCACCACCGGCGCCGGCAATAACCGCCGCTCCCAGGTCGTCTGCTATGAGCTCTACAAAGACGTCGTCACACTCGACCACGATCGCCTCGCCAATTTCGTCGGCGCCGAAATTCCCGTAGAGTTCCGTCTTCCCGCCGACAAGCTCACTACTTCTCTAGCCGACACGCCGCCCACCTACTGGCAAATCGAAGCCAAAGGCGAAGCGCGCGGCGCCGATTACCAGGCTTACTTCCTCGTTCCCGTCTACAAGAAACCCTGAATCATTCCCTCCCTCCGTCGCATCCAAAGACCCGGATATAACCGCCGCACCATCAGCAGCATCCATGTTGTAAAGCTTCGCCCTCCGCAAGGGTTGCGTCCGTTGTGCTACGTTGTATGTTCGGTTTTCTAGTTTGCTTAAGCCCAAAGCCCCAAAGGGACCCCGATTATGGCTAAACCAGTATTGCTCACCGTTGACGACGACCCCGATGTCCTCCAGGCCATCGAGCGCGATCTTCGCACCCGCTACTCCGAGCGCTACCGCATTTTGCGCGCCGCCTCCGCCAATGAAGCGCTCGACACGCTCCACCGCCTGAAATCCCGCAACGACGCGGTCGCGCTGCTCCTCGCCGATCAACGCATGCCCGAACTCGACGGCGTCGGTTTCCTCTCCCAAGCCACGGAACTCTTCCCCTCCGCCAAGCGCGCGCTACTTACCGCCTACGCAGACACCAACGCCGCCATCGAAGCCATCAACTCGGCCCGCGTCCATTATTTTCTTCTGAAGCCCTGGGATCCTCCCGACCAGAATCTTTATCCCGCACTCGACGACATGCTCAACGAGTTCATGGATTCCTATCATCCGCCGTACGAAGGCATCCAGCTCTTCGGCACGCGCTGGTCGCCCAAGGCCTACGAACTCCGCATGTTTCTCGCGCAGCACCATCTTCCCTACCAGTGGGTGGACGTCGAACAGTCCAACACCGCGGAATCTTCCGCCGCTCTGCAAAAGTCCGACGGCACGGCCGAAACCCTGCCGCTGATGATCTTTCCCGACGGCACAAAATTTTCCGAACCTAGCTCCGCCGATATCGCCAAAAAAATCGGCCTCCGCACCCACAGCGATGTCGAATTTTACGATCTAGCCATCGTCGGCGGAGGCCCCGCCGGCCTCGCCGCCGCCGTTTACGGCGCGTCCGAAGGCCTGCGTACGGTGATGATCGAGCGCGAAGCCCCCGGCGGCCAGGCGGGCCTCAGTTCCCGCATCGAAAATTATCTCGGCTTTCCCGCCGGACTTAGCGGACGTGACCTCGCCCGCCGCGCCGTCGTGCAAGCCACCCGCTTCGGCGTCGAAATCCTCTCGCCGCAAGAAGCCGCCGGCATTCGTATCGAAGGGCCTTACCGCATCATCGAAATGGCCGACGGCAGCAAAGTCTCCTGCCACGCGCTGCTTCTTGCTATGGGCGTCCAGTGGAAAAACCTCGGCGTTCCCGGAGAAGAGCGTCTCCGCGGCGCAGGCGTCTATTACGGCGGCGGCGTAACCGAAGCCATGGCCTGTAAAGGCGAAACCGTCTTCGTCGTTGGCGGCGCCAATTCCGCCGGCCAGGCCGCCATCAATTTTGCCGCCTACGCCGAAAAAGTGGTGATGATCATCCGGCGCGAGTCCCTCGCCGCCACCATGTCTCAATACCTGATCGATCAGATCAAGAAGACGCCGAACATCGAAGTCTGGCCCGAAACCCGCGTCGCTGAAGTCCACGGCGACCAGCACCTGGAAGAAATTTCCGTTCACTGCTCCACCACGGGAACCACCGACCGCGTCCCGGCGAAAAGCCTCTTCATCTACATCGGCGCACTGCCGCGCACGGACTGGCTGGGCAACCTCGTCCAACGCGACGCCCGAGGCTTCATTCTCTCCGGCCCAGATCTCCTGCGCGACGGCAAACGCCCGCAAGGCTGGACGATCGAGCGCGATCCATCCCTG
>Ga0210407_10004172_pt1 | contig 11465 bp, 6 predicted proteins | sample IncBWC27MmetaG_FD_150860 | JGI IMG/M metagenome (GOLD analysis project Ga0210407, IMG submission 150860) | Forest soil microbial communities from Barre Woods Harvard Forest LTER site, Petersham, Massachusetts, United States - Inc-BW-C-27-M | ecosystem: Environmental > Terrestrial > Soil >... | reverse complement strand
CGCCACCGAAGACAATGCGAGCAGCGACGACAGCTCGAATACGGAGCGATTCTGATGGGCGGCTTCGGTCTTCAGCTCTTCCCAGAAATTCCGTAAGTTTTCGGGCGACGGAAGCCGGCGCGGCGGGATTTTGCTCACGTTCACTTGGAAGCGCGACCACTCCGCGCGCAGGCCGGGAACATCGATGGGCGGGCTGTTGATGACGTTCGCCGCATTCGCCGCGGATTGCTCCAGGCCGTCCAGCATCTGGTCGATCGTTTCAAAGCGTTTGCCCGGGTCGAGAAGGCCTTCTTCCTGCAGCGCGTGCGAGACCTCGTTGACAATCTGCCGTCCGGCTCCGGAAATATCGGCAAGCGCCGCGAGAATCCAGACCGGCGACGCGTGGAATGCCAGCAGGCCGGCCAGTTCAATACCGTGGCCGGCGGTCCGGCGGAGTATGAAATCGTTCGTAAGCTGGCCTTCGGGCGGATAGACGCCTTCCACTTCACCCACCTGTTCGACAAGGAAACGCAAGCCGAGGCCAACCATCATCTGATAGGTGTTGGTGCGGCGGACTGCAGCCGGGATGGTGACGTCTCCGATTTCCCGCAGCACGCCGCCCGCGATCGCGGCCGCGGAGCGGAACACCCGCTCGGGCAGAGAAAGAAGATATTGCGCCGTGTTCGGAAGCGCGGTGGACATGCTGACTGGTCTCTTTGATTATGTCAGCGGGCGGAAGTGTAGCGGAAGGTCTCCAGATACATGCGGTCGCCATCGGTGCGCAGGGTGACCAGGCCCTCGATGTCGGTCCGCAGGATGCCCGCATGATGGGCCGCGAGGCGTTCGAGCGTTTCGGCGTGCGGATGATGGAATGAGTTCTCGAAGCCGTTCGAGATGACGGCGAACGAGGGCATGACAGCATCCAGGAACGGGTCGATGCTGGAAGTCTTGCTGCCGTGATGACCGACCTTCAGGACATCGGCGTGGATTGGAAGGTTGTCTCCGAGGATGCGCAGCTCCATCGGCTTTTCCATGTCTCCCGTGAACATAAAAGACCGCTTCCTGTAGGTGATACGGAGCGCGAGCGAATCGTTGTTCTTGGGCGTGTCCGCGGGCGCGTAGTCCGGCGGAGGGGAAAGCACTTCGATGGCAGCGCCCCCGAATTGGAGGCAGCGGCCGCTGCGCATCGGAACGATCTTCACTCGCCGCTCTCGCGAGTGTTGCTGAACTGTACTCCAGATTTCCGATTCGGGGTTCGCGCCGGTCCAGAGTTCCGCGGGATGAAAGTTGTCGATAAGGGCGGGAATGCCGCCCATGTGATCGTCGTGCGCGTGCGTGCAGGCGATCACGTCGATCTTGCGGATGGACCGGCCCCAGAGATACGGAGAGACAACATCTTCACCGATGTCGAGCTTCGGTTTGGCGGAGCGGCCGAAGACCGGGATGCCGCCGCCGTCAATCAGCATCAGCTTGCCGTCTGGAAACGCGATGAACAGGCTGTCGCCCTGGCCCACGTCGAGCGCGGAGAACTCCAATTGCCCTTTTCGGATTTGCGGCGCGAAGGGGTGATAGAAAATAAGCGCGAACAGCGCGAGCACCGTGGCGAGCGATAGCCATCGCCAGAATCGCGGCAAGCGCATGGTGTACGCCAGCACAAGCAAGGATGCAACGAAGGCGAGCGACAGCCAGACCGGCGGATCGGGCACGCGCATTTCGGGCTCGAAGTGAACATGCCACTCGGCGATTTTTTTGGATGCGAAGAGCAGCCATTCCGCCATCACCGCGGGCAGGTGCCAGCCGGTGAACATGGCGACGAATCCAATCGGCATTACCAAAGCGAGCAGCGGCACGATCAGGATGTTCGCGGAGAAGCCGGAAAGCGAGATGCGGTGGAAGTAAATGGCCATCGGAAGCGCGAGACCGACCTGAATAACCGTCGAGAGAACGGCCATTTCGTAGGCGTAAAGGATGGCTCGTCCGGCCAAAGCCAGAGCGACGGCCAAATGATCGCTTCGGAGCGGCAAATAACAGGATGCGGTTTCCGCGAGAAGACGAAGCTCGACGCGCAACTGCGCCGCTTGGGGCGCCAACTGATAGTCGCGCCGCATTTCGAGGATGCCGCGAAGCCCTTGCGCGTAGAGCCCTGACGTTTTTTCGAGAATCGGCACGGCCAGCGCGGCGATCGCGGCTACAGAAAGAAACGAAAGCTGAAAGCCGGCCTCGAAAAGTGCGCCAGGATCGGCGAGCAGATATCCAAGAGCCACCGCCGCCACCAGATTCATGAGCCTGCCGCGGCGATAGAAGAACCGGCATACGAAGTAGAACGTGAGCGCGCCCGATGCTCGCACGACCGGTGCATTCCATCCGGAAACCAGCGCGTAGATCCAGGTTGCGCCGACCGTCGCGGCGAGCGCGGGCAACTGTGGGACGGAGCAGACTCGCAAGAGAAACAGGAAGAAGCCGGCCAGGACTGACACGTGCAGGCCTGCGATGACGATAGCGTGGAACGTGCCGGTGCGGCGAAAATGATCGGTCCAAATCTTCTCCAGCTTCGCCGTCTGGCCGAGCAGGATCGCTTCCATCATTCCCGTGGCGTAGGGGTCGCGATCGTAGAGCCGCTCGATCTGGTGAAGTCCCGCGCTGCGAAGAGAGAAGATGATCGCCGAAAACATCGAGCCGCAGCGTCCCGGCCGGACTCGCACGGGAGCGCCGCGTCGCGCGGAGGCGTTCCAATAGATGTGCCGGCGCGCGGAGTAACCGGCGAAATCGAATGAGCCTGGGTTATGGAAGTTGCGGATGGGCCGGACGTGCGCTTCGATTTCCACTTGCTGGCCATAGCGCAGATCGGGCGGCGTCTCGCCTTCGCGGACTGCGAGCGTCACGCGGGCATCGGCGTTTCGGGCGAGCTTGAGTGTGAACTGGTCCCGGCCTTCGAAAAACACTGTCGGATCGACCACGCAGCCCGAGAGCAGAACGGTCTCCTGTGAGCTGGCGTCGATTTCCGGAACGGGGCCCGGCCGATGCAGGACGTCGTCCAAAATGCCGGCGAAAACCAAGGTAAGAAGACAGGTGAAATAAGCGACCCGTCGCGAGCGTCGCGCAGCTACGAGAGTCAGGACCAATAGCAGCGTCAGAGCAAGGAGGGTTTCCCAAATCTCGAAGCGAACCGCGTGGGAGACAAGGATACCGGAAGCGACAGCGATCAGTGGCGCGACAAGCGGGTGCCTCACGGGGGTACGGGAGGTAGTGCGCGGGCTAGCGTGGGAATCTCAGGATGTTTGTGGCGAGGCGGCTCGCCCGGAGTTATCCGGTGCTGCTGCTACTGCTGGTCGAACCTGGCGTGCCGGGTTGGTTCTGATACCCGTACAGCGAGTAGTTCAAGGCCTGGATGCTTGCGCTGAGCACGCTTTGCTGGGACTGCAATTTCGCCACCTCGGCGTCCGCCGCCTGAAGCTTGGCGTTCAAGGTCGCTTGCGTCACCGAGTTGCGCGTTGTCATGGCATTGATCTCATTGGTCAAATCGGTGTTCTGTTGGTCGATGCCGTTTTCCTGTTGAAGGATCATCCCGTCGATCGGATCGCTCAACTGTGTGAACTGGCTGGCCAGAGCGCCGAATCCGGAGGTGGAGGAGCCGAAGAACTTCATGGCGTCGCTGATCTGGCTATTGGACAAGGAACCAAACACGTTGGAATCGAACGACATCTTTCCTGAAGTATCAAATGTGATTCCGAGGTCGGAAAGGCTCTTGATGCTGCCGGAGCCCTGATAGGTTCCGAGCTGCCACATGTCCTGGCTGAGCATGTTGATCAAGCTATCGCCGCTCAACTGGCCCGCCGTCGGCCCGATCTGCGCGCTCACGTCGTCCTGCATCGTGTTGTAGTTCTGCACGAAGGTTTGGATCGCGCTCGAGAGCTGCGAGGGATCCGTCGCGAGCGTAACGTTAACGGTCTGCGAGGAGCTGGTGGTGGTGGCCTTCAAGGTCAGGCTCACTCCAGGAATCACGTCGTTGATGGAATTGGAAGAGCGCGTGAACTGAATGTTGTTCACTTTGAAAGACGCGTTCGATCCATTATTCGTGGTGGCCAGCAGGTTTACAGGCGTCGCGGAGTAGTTCGGGTTTCCTTGTCCATCCGCTGGTATGTCTGACAACTGTAGCGTCGTCTGGCCGGGCGTGTTCGCCGATAGCGACAGATAGTTATGCGTTGCATCCGGGCTTAGAATGCTGGCAGTCACGCCAATCCCGAGGTTGTTGATGGCGCTTTGGAGACCCGCCAGATTGTTCGTTTTATTCGTGAGCGTGATGGTCTGAGTGGTAGACCCATAGACCAGTTGGATCGTATTCGAGCCTGCGGTGGAAACGGCGGTTGTGCCTGTATCGGCATAGACGCCGGACATACCTGAGGCGGCCGACGCCAGCGAGGTGATATTCGTGATCGCGTAACTGGCCGGCGTGGATGCTCCGGTACTAGCCACAGACACTGTGCTGGGGTCTGAACTCGATGCTGAGATCGCCTGGTTCGCCGCAACTGAACCCAAGGCCGCGATGCTCGATCCAAGTTTCCCGACGTCCGAATTCAGGCTTATGAGCTGGCTCTTCCTCGTCAGGAGGTCCGATTGCTGGTTCTTCAGCGCAGTGATTGGAATCTGCTCGATCTGCTGCTCGCGACTCAGAATTGTTTGGAAATCGTTCGAAAAAGAGCTGATGCCCGTGAATACTAGCGCTCCAGTGGTTCCCATGCTACTGGGCTCATCGGCCGCGGAGCGAGATTTATTGAGTCGGCAATGTTGCGTATCACCTCGCAAACGCGGTGCACTTGCTCTGGTTGCAGATGGGGATAAAGCGGAAGACTTAGTACTGAGCGCGTGCACTCTTCCGCGGCCGGGAAATCACCTTCTTTATAGCGTGGGTCCGCGTAGGCCGGCATCAGATGGATCGGATGCGGATAGTGTACGGCGGTCTGAACTCCGGCGTCTTCCAGCAGTCGGCGGACGCGGTCGCGCTGCGAGGTGCGGATGGTGTACAAGCAGTAAACGTGCCTAGTACCCGGTATGGCATAGGGGCGAACGATCGGTACCGCATCGAGCAAGCGGTCGTATTCGGCGGCGAGCGAGCGGCGCGCTTCGGTCCAGGCGTCGAGCCGGCGTAATTTCACGCGCAGAATCGCAGCCTGCAAGCCTGGCATCCGGTAGTTGTAGCCGCGCAGCACCGGGAAGTACTTCTCTTTTTCGCCCCAGTTGCGCAGGCTCCGGGCGGTGCGCGCGTATTCAGGATTATTGGTCACCACCATCCCGCCTTCGCCGGCCGCGCCCAGGTTCTTCGACGGATAGAAGCTGAAGCACGCGATATCGCCGATGCTGCCCGCGCGCCGGCCCCGGTATTCCGCGCCATGCGCCTGGGCCGCGTCCTCGATCACCAGCAGGTTGTGGCGGCGGGCGATGTCGAGGATTGGATCCATGTTGGCGCTTTGTCCAAATAAATGCACCAGCAGGATGGCGCGCGTGCGCGGTGTGATCTTCGATTCGATCTGACCCGCGTCGATGTTGAAGGTGCGCGGATCGATGTCCACGAATACCGGCGTCGCGCCCACGTAATGGATGGCCGCGACGGTCGCGTAAAACGTGAACGGCACCGTAATGACCTCGTCGCCGGCACCGATTCCGGCTGCGAGCAGCGCCAGGTGGAGCGAGCTGGCTCCGGAGTTCACACCCACCCCGTGCGCGGCCTGGCAGTAAGCGGCGAACTCTTCCTCGAACGCGGCTACTTCTTTGCCTAGCACGAACTGGCTGCTTTCAAAAACGCGCGCCACCGCGGCGTGAATTTCATGTTCGAGCTCGCGGTATTGCGCGGCCAGATCGATGAGGGGAATCGTTTGCAAAGAGACGGGCATTAAATCATCAACAACTTTTCGAATTTTTGTGAGACTACTTCCCAAGAATAGCGCTCCGCGATCATGTCCCAGGCGGAGGATGCCATGCGGCAGGCGAGCGATCGGTCGTCCAGCAGCGCGAGGCACCGCTCGGCGAAATCCTCCGGCTGGTCGGCGATGAAGATATTCTCGCCGTCCGAAACGTCCAGGCCTTCGGCGCCTACCGTGGTCGATACTACAGGGATGCGCGCCGCCATGGCCTCGTAGATCTTCAGCCGCGTTCCCCCGCCGATGCGCAACGGCACGATCGAGACGCTCGATCCCCACAGATGGGGTCGGACATCGGGAACTGTACCGGTTACCGAAATACGCTCGTCGCGCCGCGCCAGTTCCTCGATCGCTGCCACCGGCTTGCGGCCGACGATCGCGAGTGTGCACTCCGGCCGCCGCTTCCGGATCAGCGGCAATATCTCGGCGACGAACCATTCCATGCCGTCGATGTTGGGCATCCAATCCATGGAGCCAAGAAACACCAGATCGGCGGCGGGTTCGGGCTGCGCGGGTCGCGCGAAAAATTCCAGATCCACGCCGGTCGGGACTGCGTCGACGCGCTCTACGCCATAGTCCGCGCGCATCGCCTTCGCGTCCTGCTCGGAGACCGCAATCACGTTCTTCACCCGGCGGCAGACTTCGCCTTCATGGGCGAACATGCGCTTCGCCTGAAGCTCGAAGTACAGACGCTTCGGCAGGTTCGACGCGTGTTCGACGTGCCGCTTCCAGATGGTAGCCTCCACATTATGCTGGAACAGCACGCAGCTCCCCAGGTCTGGAATATTCTGAGCGGGAAACAGAAAATCGCAAACAACGGCGTCGAACTTCTCGCTGCGCGTCAGCTCTTCGATCTTGCGCCGCATTTCCGGCGAACGATACCGGCTCACCGCTACGGGCAAGTTCGAGAATAACCCTTCGATCAACTGCCCCGCAAAAGCGGCCGAGGTCTTCTCCGGAACGAAATGCGGGATCGGATAAGCTCGCGTCGAATACTCGACGCTGCGCGCGAGACCTTCCGGCTGGCCGGCGTTCTCGAGCGCGACATAGTGAACCTCGTGGCGCTGGTGCAGTCTCTTAAGAGTTTCGAGCGTGCGGATCTGTCCGCCCTTGGTGGTCGGGTGTAAGAAATCCGCCTTCACCCATAACAGCTTCATACCTCGCTGTGGACCGCGTCGCTCACGGAAATGCCGTTCCACCAGCGTTCGCGCCGTCCCGTCAGGAACAGATCGCCCCACAGCTGCAGGTTGATGAGCCGCCAGATGCGGTCGGTTGCGTCTTCGAATCCCGAGCGGTGTCGATCGATCAGCGCTTCCACCTCGCTCAAATTCAGGTAGGATGCGACGAACCCGTCGTGGGCCCGAAGCGCCTCATACAACGAGTTGGCGCGCGGTTCGAGCAGCCATTGCCGCAGGGGCGTCGGAAATCCCATCTTCTTCCGGTAAATGATTTCGTTCGGCAGAATGTCTTCGACCGCTTTCTTGAGAATATATTTCTGCGTGCTGCCGTGAACCTTCAGCCGGTCCGGAATGCCCATGGCGAATTCCACAAACTGATGATCGAGAAACGGCACGCGGCTCTCGATGGAGGACGCCATGCTCATCTGGTCCTGTTTCATCAACAGCTCCACCAGGTAGGTCTTCTGATCGGCATACAGCATCCTTGCAAGCGCCGACACGTGCGGGCGCGAATCCCAGTAGCGGCGATAGTTGCCGTAGATCGCTTCGGCCGGCGAGGGCAGCAGACGGTTTTGCTGCTCGACCGAAAAGGCGCAGTAGAAATTGTCCAGGAACAGCGATTCCAGGCTGCCGTCGCGTCCGACGAAGGTATGCTGCAGCTTGCGACGCAGCGGAGCGCTGAGCAGCGAACTCGTCTCCAGGCCTTTGCGCACGAAGCGGCGCAGGGGCGAAGGCACAATGCGATACGCCGCCGCTGCCCGCGAATTGATCAGATTCCATCGATAGCGCTCGTAGCCGCCAAACAATTCGTCGCTGCCTTCGCCGGTCAGCACCACCTTCACGCGCTCGGCCGCCAGTTTCGAAACGAAATAAAGCGACACGCTGGAGGGCCAGGTGATGGGCTCGTCCTCATGCCAGATCAGGCGCGGGAGGGCGCTGAAGAAATCCTCCATGCCGACCACGACCTCGTGATGATCCGTGCCGATGGTCTTCGCCACGTGGGCCGCGTAGCTCAACTCGCTAAACTGCTCTTCGCGATACCCGACCGCGAAGGTTTCGACCGGCCCGGTGGTCATGCGCTTGATCAGCGCTGCAATCGCGCTCGAATCGACGCCGCCGCTGAGGAACATGCCTAACGGCACATCGCTCATCAAGCGCATCTGGACGGTTTCTTCCAGCCGGCGGCGTGTTTCGGCGATCCAACCCTCGTCGTCGAACTCCTCTGCTTCCGGATGAGCGGGAACATCCCAATACGGCCGGATATGCGGCGCGGGCCGGGGCTCCGCGAGATTGAGCACCAGGTGATGCCCGGGCATCAGCTTGTGGATGCCGCGGAATAGCGTGCGCTCTTCGCTTACATATCCGAACGCCAGCAACTCCGGAAGCAGCTCCTCTTCGAAGGACGCCGAAATGGCAGGGTGCTCGAGCAGGGCTTTGATTTCGGAGGCGAAAGCGAAAAGGCGTCCGTCCCAGTAGTAGTAAAAAGGTTTGATTCCGAGGCGGTCGCGCGCGCAGAACAGCCGCCGGTGCTCGTGGTCCCAGATGGCGAAGGCGAACATGCCGCGAAACAGCTTGACGCAATCCGGACCGTGCTGCTCGTAGGCGTGCAGGATGGTTTCACTATCACAACGCGTCGTGTAGTGGTGCCCGGCATGTTCGAGCGACGGGCGAATGTCGGCGTGATTGAAGATCTCGCCGTTATAAATCAGCCACAGTTGGCCGGACTCGCTGGTCATCGGCTGATGACCGGCCGCGACGTCGATAATGCTGAGCCGCCGGTGCGCGAGATGCGCCCAATCGTCGTGGTAGTAGCCCGAATCGTCAGGCCCGCGATGCCGGATCGCATCCGCCATCCGCCGCACCACCGCCTCGCCGCCGGACGACGGTGTGGTGGTGACGAAACCCGCAATCCCACACATTCTTACAGTTTATCGACAATTGGCAGAACAGTCGCATGGAGAGTCTCCGAGCACGTACTTCCGTAGTACCGTACCACGCCCGGTCCTAACATGCGTGAAACGTAACTTTCTGCTCCCCTCAAGCGCCTGATTTGCATTGACCCGCTTGCCGGGCAGGCCTTAAACTATATAAACTGCTGGCGGTCTACGGGTTTTACTGCGGTGAAAAGGAGCGTGTCGGATGAGGCTAGGGAAGTTCCACGCCGGATTGTTGCAAATCGCGGGGACGGGAGCGCTTGTGCTGAGTTTTTCGACGCTCCCCAGCTCGGGCGCGAGTTTAGAGGGTAAGCCGGTTACGTTCGCCAAGGACGTTGCTCCCATTTTCCAGGCCAAGTGCGAGGAATGCCACCGCAAGGGAACGGCAGCGCCCATGTCGCTGGTCACTTACGAAGAAACCCGGCCCTGGGCGAAAGCCATCCGAGAGCGCGTAATCAAACGCCAAATGCCTCCGTGGCACCTCGATAAGACCGTCGGAATCCAGCAATTCTCGAACGACCGCTCGCTGACCGATGCACAGATCGCGACCATCGTCGGCTGGGTAGACTCCGGAGCGCCGCTCGGCGATCCCAAAGATCTGCCCGCTCCCAAGCAATGGCCCACGGACGAGACCTGGCTGCTCGAAAAGCACTTCAATCGCCCGCCCGATTTTGTCGTCAAGTCCGAGCCCTATACGATGCCGGCTCACGGCCAGGACGTCTGGTGGAAGCCCTCAACACCCGTTCCGCTCGACGAGGCTCGTTGGGTTCGCGCGGTCGAAATGCGGCCGGGAACGCCCGCGGGCCGCAAGATCACGCATCATTCCCTCGCGAGACTCGAGCAGGACGAGCCGGGCGGCGTAACGACAGACGACAACGACCCCGGCGCCGGCCCCGGATTGCTCATGGAATGGGCCATCGGCAAGCAATACGATATCTACCGCCCGAACACCGGGAAACTGCTCGTGCCGGGCTCGCAAATTCGTTGGGACATCCACCTGCACTCGGTCGGCGAAACCATCCGCGATCACGTCGAACTGGGGGTGTGGCTCTACCCGAAAGATGAGGCGCCGAAGTATCGCACGCGGCTGGTCGGCTTTCAGGCCATGCCGCGCGGCAACTTCATCGATATTCCGCCGAACACGATGGCGCAGAATCAGGGATTCACGGTGCTGAAGAACCCGGCACGGCTCGAAAACTTCCAACCTCACATGCACTTGCGCGGTAAGGCGATGGCGCTTGAAGCGATTCTGCCCGATGGCACAACGCGGATGCTGAGCTATGTCGACCATTTCAACTTCAACTGGATGAACAACTATATCTACACCGATGATGCCGCGCCGGTGCTGCCGAAGGGCACCATCATCCGGGTAACCGCCTGGTACGACAACACCACGTCCAATCCGAACAATCCCGATCCAAACCAGTGGGTCGGCTACGGCGACCGGACGGTCGACGAAATGGGGCATGCGTGGGTGAACGTTACTTATATTACTGAAGACGACTATAAAGAGTGGTTGGCGGCTCATAAGCCCGACGCCAAGCTCAGCGCCCAGCGCTAGGCTTCCGAGAGGATTCGTCATGACACTTGCCAGGTTGCAGAGTGGGATTCGGCTCGGTGCTATCCTCATCGTCCCCGGGCTTTCTATCGCTGCTAGCTTAGACACCAAGCCCGTCACCTTCACCAAGGACATCGCTCCGATCTTCCAGGCGAAGTGCGAGGAGTGTCATCGCAAGGGCACCGCTGCACCGATGTCGCTTGCGACGTACGAGGAATCAAGGCCCTGGGCCAAGGCGATCAAAGAGCGTGTCGTGCGCCGCAGCATGCCGCCCTGGCACATCGACAAGACGGTTGGAATTCAGAAGTTCGCAAACGACCGGTCGCTGAGTGACGATCAGATCGCGATCATCGTGCGCTGGGTCGATTCGGGCGCGCCCATGGGCGATCCCAAGGACATGCCGGCACCAAAGCAATGGCCGAGCGACGAAGGCTGGCAGCTGGCGAAGCGATTCGGACAGCCGGACCTCATCGTCAAATCCGAACCGTATACGATGCCGGCCCACGGACAGGACATCTGGTGGAAGCCCCTGACGGAAATCCCGCTCACGGAGACGCGCTGGGTACGCGCAGTCGAGATCCGGCCGTCCACTCCGGGCGGCCGCAAGATCACCCACCATGTGCTGGCGCAGCTTGAGCAGGCTGAGCCGGGAGCAGCGCCGAGCAACGGCGTCGATGATTGGGAAGATACCGATTCCAATGCCGCCGACAGCCCCGGACTCCTGATGGAATGGGCCATCGGAAAGCAATACGACGTCTACCGCCCGAACACCGGCAAGCTGCTTCTGCCGGGTGCGAAGATTCGCTGGGAGCTGCACCTGCACGCCATCGGGGAGGCTGTCCGGGATCACGCCGAATTGGGAATCTATCTATATCCCAAGGGCGAGACCCCCAAGTACCGG
>Ga0210407_10004171_pt1 | contig 11465 bp, 14 predicted proteins | sample IncBWC27MmetaG_FD_150860 | JGI IMG/M metagenome (GOLD analysis project Ga0210407, IMG submission 150860) | Forest soil microbial communities from Barre Woods Harvard Forest LTER site, Petersham, Massachusetts, United States - Inc-BW-C-27-M | ecosystem: Environmental > Terrestrial > Soil >... | reverse complement strand
ACTGCGCTGAGGTTACCGATGCGTCCTCCAACACGCCGCGAGTTTTTGAAGTCTTCCGTTACCGCTGCTTGTGCAGCTAGTCTCGGTGGCGGAGCTTTGGCGAACTCATTGGTAGCCGGTGCACCTTCCAAGGCTTCGGCATCTCCCCCAACGCTTTCCATCAAGAAGGGCGTTTGGTACGAAATGCTGCCGGCGAAGCTAAGCCCCGCGGACCGCTTCAAATTGGCGAGGGATGTCGGCTTCGAAGTCGCCCAGGTGCCGACAGAGCCGAACGAGAGCAAGGCCCAGGAAATCAAGAAAGCTGCGGAAGCTGCGAATATCCGCATCGACTCCGTGATGAACATGGATCATTGGAAGTATCCCCTGTCTTCGAGCGACCCCGCGGTCGTGGAGAAAAGCCTGGCGGGCATGCGCACGTCTTTGCATAACGCCAAGTTGTGGGGATGCGATGCCGTGTTGCTGGTGCCGGCCGTGGTGAATCCCCAGACGTCCTATCGTGATGCGTGGACGCGTTCGCAGAAAGAGATTCGCACGCTGATCCCGCTCGCGGAAGAATTGAAGGTGGTTATCGCTATTGAGGAAGTTTGGAACAAATTCCTTCTGAGCCCGCTGGAGATGGCGAAATACATAAGTGAATTTCAAAGTCCGTGGATCAAAGCCTGGTTCGACGTGGGCAATGTGCTGCTTTACGGCTATCCGCAGGATTGGATTCACACGCTAGGCAATAGCATCGTCAAAGTTCACGTGAAAGATTTCAAACGCAAGGAAAACGGCTACGCTTGGGTCAACCTCGGCGACGGGGACGTGGACTGGCCCGCAGTGCGGCAAGCCTTTGGGGACATTGGTTACTCGGGCAGCGCCGTCACCGAGCTCGAGGGAGGCGACGAAGCATATCTCCGTGACGTGGTGAAGCGCTTCGATCGGCTGGTCAATGGCCGTGGTTAAGCCCATGCGAAAAGTCCGACGTAAATTTGAGCTGTGCGCCAGGCTGGCACGCGCCCGGAGCTCGCCGCCGGCTCTTAGTCAGACGGTATAAAAGAAAAACTACCACCTCAAAAGAAAGCCTACCGGCTGGACCGCAGCAGCTCGTGGTTCAATTCACTGATCGCTTCCAATCGCTTTTTGAGACGCTGGTAGTTGCGCACCCGCTTCTGGACCTGAACGCGCTGCTCGGGACGGATGCTGAACTGCCGCATTCTTCCACTCGGTAGGTCGCCGTGAGCACCCAGACCGGATGTCCTCCTCCGGCCCGGCACTTCGGACAGCCTCGAGCATGGCGAATAGTTCGCCGCAGCAAAGTGCCACGTGCAACCTGAGCGGCTAGCGGAACGTCATGCAGGAGGTAGGCCGATACGGCGGACTAGGTCGCGAAAGCCCGATAAGGAACGCAGCCGGTCCATCGCTGGATCGGCGTGCGCATTGCGAAGCGGGTGCGCGACATTGAAGTGAATAGTTTGCGGATTCTTTTTTTTGGGACTAATATCCTAGCGTATTAGTACGTGAGGAAGAATCCAGATATCTTTCTTTGGAGAGATCCCATGACCGAATCGCTCAATGAGTTAGAGCAACAGCGCAGGAGCATCTTCCAGGAAATCGTGCAACTACCCGACTTTCGCAGCGGATCCATCACGGCCACGCGCGGCACCTGCGGCAAGGCGAACTGTCATTGTCACCAGCCTCATCATCCCGGACACGGTCCCAACTTTCGCCTCACCCGCAAACGAGACGGAAAGACCGTCACCGAAACGTTTGCCACCCCGACCGAACTGCGCAAGGCGCAACGAGAGGTGGAGGCCTATCACCGCTTTCGTCATCTGGCGCAACAGTTGTTGGAGGTCAATGAGAAAATCTGCCGCGCGCGCCCGGTCGAGGAAGAACTGACGCCGCAGAAAAAAAAACTGCGGCGATCCTCCAGCAGGAAATCGCCCGCGAACTAGAGCGTCTCTTACAGCTCGTTTTCTCCGAACGAGGCAGGACTGGTCGCCTGGATTTGGAAGCGATCGAGATGGCCCTGCGTTCGGCCCTGCACCAAGCTGGAGCTGCGGTGCTTGCCGAACTGCTGAAATTTGATCCTCCCGGCCCGGAACAGAGGCAACTGCCCTGCGCGTGCGGCCACACGGCCCACTACGTGGAATTACGTTCGAAAGCCGTGCGGACGGCCCTGGGAGAGGCTGAGTGCCTGCGTCCGTATTTCCTGTGTGACCGCTGCCATCGCGGCCAGTTCCCGGTCGATGTCGAACTCGACGTAGAGAACACAGAATTTTCTCCCGGGGTGCGACGCATGCTGGCCACGGTCGGCCAGCAAGCGGCTTTTGACCAAGGGCGCCAGCAGATGGAACTGCTGGCGGGTTTATCGGTGACCACGAAAGCCGTCGAGCGCACCTCCGAAGCGATCGGAGCCGATATCGAAATGCGGCAGCAGCGCGAGCTCGAGCAGGCCCTGCAACTGAATTTGCCGATCCCCTTGGGGCCACGAATTCCCGTCCTGTACGTGGAGATGGATGGCACGGGTGTTCCTGTCGTACGCAAGGAAACCGAGGGACGTGCGGGGAAACAGGACGGCGAACCCGCTCACACGCGAGGAGCGAAGCTGGGCTGCGTGTTCACGCAGACCACGGTGGACGAAGAAGGGGATCCCCAACGGGACGAAGGCTCGACCACCTATGTGGGCGCCATCGAGACGGCCGAGGAATTTGGCCGTCGCCTGTATGCGGAAGCCTGGCGGCGGGGATGGGGGCGTGCGGAGAAAAAGGTCGTTCTGGGAGATGGTGCAGAATGGATTTGGAACCAGGCCGATTTGCATTTTACGGGCGCCACGCAAATCGTCGATCTCTATCATGCCCGAGAACACCTGTGGGAATTAGCCCGCCAACTCTATCCCCAGGATGTACCCGTCCAGAGGCGTTGGGTGATGGTGCAGCAAAACAAACTGGACAATGGGCAGATCGAAGAGTTAGTGGCTTCGCTGCACTCACTGGAGAGCTCTCACCCCGGCTTGACGAAGACCCTGCAAACCGAAGCGAACTATTTCGAAGGGAACAAAGAACGGATGCGCTATCCCCAATTTCGCAAACAAGGATTTTTCGTGGGATCTGGGGTCATCGAAGCTGGTTGCAAAACTATTATCGGAAGGCTCAAACAATCGGGCATGTTCTGGACGGTGCGCGGAGCCAACGCGATCATCGCCCTTCGTTGTTGTCAGCTCAACGGAAAATTCGAGGATTACTGGGAGGCCAGACGGGCAGGGGTCTCACTTTAATGTCGCACACCCCTTCCGTTCGCCCTGGGGCGTTCGGAGCCGTGATACCTTACAATTGCTTTGCCTGGGTTCCGCGGAAACCTGACATGTGAGATCTACGATGATATCCCAGCGTCCAGTTGGCAGGGACTGGCGTCCATTTAGCGTCCAAAATCGACCCCTCTGGGTGCGGTTTTCAGCGCCTCGGCCGCGTAAAGGCAATTGAATCATCGAGACTTATGGAGCGGGCGATGGGAATCGAACCCGCGTCCGAAGCGTGGGAAGCTTCTTCGCCGAAGAATAATTCCAGCCGCGTACAATCGGGAGTGTTGGTGCAATTCGTGTTTCTAACAGTTCTAACACTTGGGATGGGGAGCGGTCGGTAACACCTTCCGCTGACGAGACTTAGAAGTGAGGGATGCAGTTTCGATCCCCACCGCCCCTACCAACCATCTTCTTGATGGGTTGGGACTTAACGAAAACACGCGGGGCAAAAGGGGCAGATAAGGCCGATGTCCGGTTTTTGTGCGTGAGTTTTCAGCGGGGCGAGTGACAACCGGATTCATCCGATCAGGGATTCAGCATTCATTTCCTAAAACGCCGTGCATGACATCGAGCCAGATGTCCTGTTACAGGGCCCGAAACGCGATCAATCGCATCGAGGAGCGGCTGGCCTAGCACTTCTTGCCAGATTCGTTTACAACTTTGACCTTGCTCTACTTGACCACTAAGCGCCGCCCCCTGGCTCCAGTTATGATGGACTTCGCCACAAAGAATAAAATGTATTCATTGAGTCAGACTCCTAGGGAAGAACCGACCACGGCATGTCGACCTCACTGCAATCGGAAACGTCTGGGTCTGTTAGCCTGTGGTGGCTGCACTTCGTCCGCGCGGTTGCACTTTGCTCTTTGCTCACCATCTTGGTGCCATGGTATGCCGTCATCTTCAGGGATTTGAACCGGCAAGATCGTTTAGACTTGCTCTCGCCGATACTGTTTTGTCCGCTGTGGTTACCCTACGCGTGGGTCTTTTGGGGTCTGCGCTCCAACGTAACTGCCCACACCATTAAGAAAGCACTAGCGGTGGCCATTGGTTGCGGTTCCCTCATTTTAGTTCTGTTCTCTTTCCTCCTGACTGTAACTTCCTTCGACGTGGACAGGCAGATGGCCATTGTTTACGCGCTCGTTGTGCTGTTGCAGATTGCCCTACTCGTGGGCACGATGAAAGCGTACTACTCCATGGACCGAGAGACCGGGGATCTGCGGATCTTGGCGACTCGCCTTTGGGTTCCGGTCGTAGGTATTGCAGCAGCCGTGATAATTCTCCCAAATCTTTTCTTCCTTCGAGAGAGAAACCACTATGAAGCTTCCGCAGTAGGCTCGCTACGCACGATCAACGTGGCGCAGGTCGAGTACGCTCGAACTCACCCGGACAGGGGGTTCGCTTCCTCGCTTGCAGAATTGGGACCAGGATCGGACAATCCTCTGATCGACTCAGTCCTCGCCAGCGGCAAGAAGAGCAGCTACATTTTCACTCTGACGGCTGCCCCTCAAGATTCCCACGGCCGTACAGTTCGATACGGCATTACGGGCCGCCCGCAACATTACGGCAAGACCAAACACAGCTTCTTTATTGACGAATCCGGTGTTCTCCGGTTCACGACTGAAAACCGCGCCGCCACTTCCGAAGATCCCGTCCTCCAGTAAGCCAAACGGTATCGCATCCCATCCTAGGTAATGTCACGCAATCGGAAACTCGAAAATCCAATTCTCCGGTAACCGCGTCTAGCTGGGGGCAACCCTAAAGGCTACTTAGGAACTCCTGGATTGCGATGCGGTATTGAGTTGGGGCGATGAGGGCGGCCTCTTCGTGGCAGTAACCTTTGATTTCAAGGAAGCTTTTAGGTGCCAGAGCTGCGTCATACACATCCTGGCCGAATTGAAATGGAACTACGGGATCCTGATTGCAATGGACGATCAGAACGGGTGCGTGAACTTCCTTCAGCCAGGATCGAGTATCGAGCTGCCCATGTACAAGAAGGCTAATGCCCGGGAGAAACCAGAAAACTTTGCGCGCGACTCGAGAAGCAGAAGGGAACGGCGCCTCGAGCACCACGCCTGCGACCCGGCGATGGGCTGCCAAGTGCGTAGCAACAGCCGTGCCGAAGGATTGGCCGAAAGAGATTATCGTTTTACCGTCGATACCCATTGTGCTCACAAGGTATTCGTAAGCGGCATCGGCATCGCGGTAGACTCCAGCCTCGCTCGGCTTTCCGTTGCTGTGGCCGTAACCGCGGTACTCCAGGGCAAAGACGTTTGCATGCATGCCGAGGAGAAATTCATAGATGGGTGCACGGTTAGCGATGTTTGAGGCATTGCCGTGAAAGACGAGAAAAGTAAATTTCGCCTTGTCGCCAGGAATCCACCACGCGTGAAGTTTGACGCCATCGGACGTCGTGAACCAGACATCTTCAACATTCAGATCGCGAGGATGCCAGTCGCCGTCGAGGCGGTCGGGATAATTCGGGAAGAAGATCAGGCGCGATTCGAATATCCGGGCGAGCAACAGCACCAAGAAGTAGCCGATAAGGATCGTGAGAAAGTGGCTCAAGAGACGACGGTGAAGAGGCCTTTTTGAGGCATCCGAGACTTTCATTAAAGTTACGCAAGAATAGATTAACGACGGTGCGAGTGTAAACGCACAAGTTGAAAGCAAGGCTATGTCGGATAACCGGACATCTGGCTGAGGAGAGATCTATGAGCATTAATGGCCGCGGTGAGGTGACCCCTAAAGTGAGCCGGAGAAGGATCGAGGGTGGGTTCCTTGGCCTCCTCCACGCAGGGGCCCTGATCGCTGTGCTGGCTGGAGCCGTGGGCTCGGTCGGTTTGATGCTCCGTGCAGGTCATCGAAACCCTTCCCGTCTCCTGCTAGTTCTTTTCGCGCTCTGGGTGCTCTCCCCCTTCATAGCCCTCGTATTGGCCAACATGGTTTCGAAGCGTTGGTCGGTTCTTACCCGAGCGACGCTCTATACCGTGATGCTGGTTCTCACCGTGGGCTCTTTGGCCATCTACGGAGATGTTGCCTTGGGTCCCCCCAGGACGAAGGCCGCTTTCGTATTCGTTGTTGTTCCCCCCGCGTCATGGCTGCTTATTGCAATAGTTGTCCCGATAGCCGCGCTAATATCGGGTTGGCAGTCACGTCGAGGTGACGGTGCCTAACACAGCGTTGCAGCGGACGCTTACCCACGCGCCGCTGGACGCCCAATCTGTTAGGCCGCTCTCCGAGCGCGTAGTCTCACAGCCGCATAGTGAAAGACACCCGATTTGCTGAACTTGGGAGACCGGCCCGCCAGATCGATTTCAATCGGTCACGCCATCGTCGGCATCACGCTGGTATACTCTCGCGCGAAAATGAGGTGTGACTTATGTCGCCACAACCGCAGCCGGAAGTGACAGTTCGCGCCGCCACGCCGGATGACAGCTCTGCCTGCGGTCAAATTTGCTACGACGCCTTCTCAAAACTAAGTGCGAAGCACGGTTTTCCTAGCGATGTTCCTGACGCGCAAACCGCCGCCAGCATACTTTCCATGCTTTTTTCCAGTCCTGGCTTTTACTGCGTAGTGGCGGAAAGCGAGGGTCGCATCGTGGGAAGCAATTGTCTCGACGAGCGTTCCTTGATCGCTGGTATTGGCCCGATTACTGTCGATCCAGGCGCACAAAACCTCGGCGTCGGGCGCAAGCTTATGAAAGTGGTGATGGACCGAGCTCAGGAGCGTCCTGCTGCTGGAATGCGGTTGGTTCAGGCCGCATACCACAATCGCTCGCTCTCGCTTTACACTACGCTCGGGTTCGACGTCCGAGAGCCGCTTTCCTGCGTCCAAGGACGGCCCCGCGATCGGAATGTCCCAGGATGTGTGGTGAGGCCGGCGCAGCCCGGTGATTTGGAGGCATGCAATGCGCTGTCGCGTCGCGTGCATGGATTCGATCGAGGTACTGATTTGGCGGATGGCATCAATAAGAAAACAGCGTGTGTGGTCGAGCGTGCAGGCTGCGTTTCAGGATACGCGACAGTTTTGGCTTTCTTCGGCCATGCAACGGCGGAGAGCAACCTCGACATGCAGGCATTGATTGCCTCAGCGGAGTCCTTTGGTGGTCCCGGCATACTGGTGCCGTCACGGAACAGTGCCCTGCTACGCTGGTGCCTCGCAAATGGCCTGCAAGTGGTCCAGCCGATGACGTTAATGAGCATCGGGCTTTACAATGAGCCAGCCGGTGCATGGCTACCTTCGGTTTTGTTTTGAGCTATCCGCGTGCGCTCACAGAAATGTGGGGGCTGGAATCCAACTTACCGGTAACGCGACAAAGAAGAAGCAATGATTTTCTGGGATGACAACGAACAATGCTTCAAGATTGGCTCTCCAGCTACGCAGAGGAATGCTCGTCCCTGAAGTGTAACTTGCTCACAAATCTGACTGTGGAGAGTGAATGCTACTGTGCTGTTGACCTCAAGCTGCTGAATAGCCCCCCAGCCGGCCAAGCCAAGGTCTATACCCTGGCGCGGAACAAGGCACCTTCCCGGCGGTCCCTCCGATCTCATGTCACAATAACGACGCGATCTGATTCAGCTACGCAATCTTCGGCAGTTCGCCCGCCGCTGCTCAGCGCGGAACGAAAGTGTTAATGTTTACCTTGTCTCAGACGTCTGGCGTAGGAGAAAGAGGATGAGCAAAAAATCTTTGGCTTTATGCAACACGTACAGTGTCCCAACCCTTCTAGTTGCCACGCTTCTTTCTGCAATGCTCGCATGCGCAAATGACGCGCCCTGGAGAGGCAAGCCATACGATCAATGGAATGACAACGACGTCGAGCGCATTTTTACCGATTCGCCGTGGACCCGCACGGTGGCCGTCCCTCGCACCTGGTCGATCTACTCCGCGAACGATGGCCAGCAAAACGATCAGTTGCATGGCGCCGACAGAGGGCTACCCTCAGATTCCAACCGGTCTGATCGGGCTTCGAGTAGTCCAACTGTGAATTTCTACGTGGATTGGGCGTCGTCACGGCCCATGCGAGCCGCAGCAGCGAGGAGAGGCATCCTCCGCGGTACGCAGAGAGGCATGGACCTCGAGAAACATGCCAAAGAACCACAAGCGGAGTATCAGATTATTGTCCAAGCTCAGGATATGCAACCGTTTGTTCGCCATGACGAAAAGTTCTTCGAAGAGAACGCTTTTCTTTTGACGAAAAAGAACAAGCAGAAGATTCCTGCCGGCCATGTTCGGTATGAGCGTGACGAAAAAGGAGGTCAGGTTGCGTCGGTTATTTTTTTCTTTCCCAAAGAAACAGCGTCTGGGGATCCAGTTATTTCCAGCGATGAAAAAAGCGTCACCTTCGTGTGCAAAGTCGAAGAATCGCAACTGCGAGCCACTTTCGAGCCGCAGAAAATGGTGGATAATATGGGCCCGACGCTTTGAGGCGGCTGTGTTGCGCCAAAATTCCGTTTAGCTTCGAAGTTGACCGATGCAATGGGCAACCGGCAAACCAACCGTTTAACCTTTATACGTGCATTGTTGCCTGAGAGGATCCGCCCGTAGTCGTTGGACTCGAGACAGCGGCAGAGATGAACTTGGTACAGATAGGAACCAACGAATTCTTTCCCGACCTCTTCTGAATTCTCGCGAACCATCCACTGCCACACAGGAAATTGAACGGATTCCTCTTTGCTATGTCCACGTGGGGATTCCGGACCATGCCGATCAGTGTTCCGGGACATGCCGAACAGCGGTTCCGGGGTGATGGCGATCATGATTCCGGGATGATCCCGATCAAGTTGATCATGATCGTTGGAATGGCGATCGCGATGCCCGGAACAGTGATCGCGATGACCAGAATGTTTTCCACAGCGGGAGGTGACGCTGGACATCACAGTAGGCGTGCGATCTGGTCCCCCGCCACCACTATAGCGCCCGCGGTTCCCAGTACTCCGAGCCAATCCCAAACTCCGATAGCGATGTACATGCGAAGCATCGGTTTCAGCGTGATTTTGCCGACGTGTTTCGCAATCTCCTCGCGCGATCCGCGGCTCACCGTCCCATAATGCGCTCAAATCTTCGAGCCGAGGACTGTTTCGGCTTGACTTCTTGACATGCGTTACGTAACGCATTACGCTAAGATGTGATCCGGTCGATCCGCCACAAAGGCCTCAAACGCCTTTACGAAGACGACGACCATCGCGGCGTTGTGAGCCAGCACGCCGACAGGCTCCGCGATATTCTCGTTCGTTTGGACGCGTCGGCTACCGTCGCCGACATGGATCTACCTGGTTTCCGGCTACATCCTCTCAAGGGTGAAATGAAAGGCTTTTGGGCGGTCACTGTCCGAGCTAACTGGCGAGTGATCTTTCGTTTCGCTGACGGCGATGCGTTCGACGTAGATTATCTCGACTATCATTGAGGCATTGCCACGGAAGGATTGCCTTGGAAGTATTGCCACTGAAGGAGAACCAACCATGCCGATGAAGAATCCACCGCATCCAGGCGGCTTTGTCCTGCGCCAGTGTATCGAACCGCTAGGCTTGACCATCACTCAAGCCGCCGCTGCCCTGGGTGTCACTCGCACCACTCTCTCCGAGCTCGTCAACGGAAAACGCGGCATCTCTCCTGAAATGGCCGTCCGCCTCTCCAAAGTTTTCGGCGGGAGCCCCGAATCCTGGCTCACCCAGCAGGCCCACTACGACATCGCCCACCTCCGCACCACCCATATCAAACTCAAACGCCTTCAATTCGCCTGATCGCCCCCGTAAACGCACTCGTCCCAATCTTCAATCCCGGCTAGCCGCGCGACTCTACAGAACACCAAGGGCACCACTGTAAGTCTATTGGCATTTTGCATACGGTGTGCTCTTGATGTCGGTAACCGGTCGGCGGCCAGCAGTCCGCCTATGCGGATCTTCGCATAGCTAACCCATCTGCATTATGCTATTTCTGATTCTCTTCCCTGATACGAGGAGCAGGGCGAAAATAGGCTGGTCACTCGGTTTCGATGACGAATTGCTCCTCACACGTGCATCTCACTGCACTCGAAGGATTTATGCCGCGACCCTGATGGCGATGCGGATGTCGCGATCCGTTCGTGCCGGGCCCCGGAATCGAACTGGCGCTTTCTCGAGCGCCCAATTGGAATGCGGAGTGTTCGGCCGACGCTCGGTCCAATTGGAACGACTTCGGGCCATCTTCGGTCCAAAACAGGCCACTTTAAGGCCGGTTTCCGTACCGGAGTGCTGGTGCAATTTGCGTTTCTAACAATTCTAACACTTGGGATAGGGAGCGGTCCGTAACGCCTTCCGCTGACGAGACTTAGAAGTGAGGGATGCAGTTTCGATCCCCACCGCCCCTGCCATAAGTCCCGTTGAATCCGTTGGCCTTACTCGCCAAGACTTCCTGATTTCACAGCGCAGAGGGGTGAGTTTTGCGCCCAAGTTGCGCCCAAGTTTTCGCCCAACGGTCGAATCAGTTCCTCGCATCCATGCGCGATCTTTTGTGAAGCAGCGTTTCGTCCGTGAACAGACCGGCATGGCTCGTCCTCTGCCATTTTTGCTGCGGATTATAGGTTGGCGGTCAAGCAGGCTGCAAGCAAGACCTGAGACGTTATTTTTTGGTTTTGTCGATACAAATCAATCGTTTCGCGGTATATGGGTTAGAGGCGGTGAATAGCAGCGAGCGGCTAGAGCAGAGGAGCAAAGCTCTGTTTCGATGAACGAAATACAGGCGTCTGAAGATCAACCGAGGTCTCTGGTTTATGTGGACATCCTTGGGTTCGCAGCAACCACGAACCAGTACAAGGTCCGCGTAAGAAATTTCCGAGATGAAGAGAGTGGTTTCTCCGGTGCATCAATGTAAGCAACGGGTAGTTACTCAAAGTGGAGCGGCAGATCAATTTGAGCGCCCGCTTGCGTGGCCGATTGACGATTCTTCTTTCGACCTCTAATTACGTTAGATACGGCAATCCGGTACGTCAGTCGGATGTGCGAGAAGGCCAAGGATCCCGCTGTGAAAAAGAATGCAACCAGAAGTCTGAGAATCTTGGGATGCTACTCCAACCGTGGCGGATCTGGCTGCTTCGCCGCTTGACTTTGCAATGCCCTGTAGCGAGCCTTGTGAGAGTCCTGTAGCCTTGGGTACGCTCATTTAATCTATTGCGTGGGTACCGCCTGCCACCAACGCGTAAAG
>Ga0210407_10004168_pt1 | contig 11470 bp, 15 predicted proteins | sample IncBWC27MmetaG_FD_150860 | JGI IMG/M metagenome (GOLD analysis project Ga0210407, IMG submission 150860) | Forest soil microbial communities from Barre Woods Harvard Forest LTER site, Petersham, Massachusetts, United States - Inc-BW-C-27-M | ecosystem: Environmental > Terrestrial > Soil >... | reverse complement strand
GAGGTCTGAAACAATGCGAGGCACTTTGGGGCGCAGCCACGTCGTCGCCGCTGCGCGTCACGAACGCGCGCACGTCACGGTCGTCCCCCCTGGGCTGCGGCGGCGTGACGTCGGGTAGGCGTAGAGGTAGGGACAGCGTGTCAGCGTGTCAGCGTGTCATGTGTGGCGATCTGACATATATTTAAGGATGCGTGCAGTCTGACCCAAGCAAAGGGTCTACCTAGCCTGATTTATCATTAACCTGCGCTTGACGTAAGGTTCCATACCTCACCTATTCGTCCAAGTAAAAAGTTCGACCTTAGCCCAATCGATGTCGGGTGCCCTCGTCAAAGCCTCCAGGAATTCAAACTGAGATGCGCCGGCGATGATGCGTGCGAGACCTCTGTCACGGATTGCCGCTCGCAGCGATCGCGCGGCATGCTCGGCTGTGGTTGGGCCCAACGATTGTTTGTCTTCCAGAATTTTGATCTGCAATTTGGGCATTTCCTTTCATTCGCTCCGGAATTATCTGGTTGTTTCCAATTCGATCCGTTTCCCTGAGGCACACGCGCCGTATATGGCTTCCACCAGCGCTACGCTCCCACGCGCGTCCATACCGGAACACCGGGGCGTTGCGTTTGATTCGATCGCATGGACAAAATCCACCAGCACCGCTTGGTGCCCTCGCACATCGCTGACCGTCGGAGAAGAAGCGCTGGCGTTCTGGTCATTCCCGGTGGCGCGAAAGTCTTCGAGAGGTTTCCGCAGGTCTGCTGCGAGCAAATGGTCATGCTCGATGATCACGGTACCCTCCGAACCGGTTAGCTCCACTCTACGCGGATATCCCGGGTATACGGAAGTGGCCGCCTGGAGTGTTCCTATCGCGCCGTTCTTGAATTCCAGCGTAGCGGCCAGCGTGTCTTCGGCTTCAATCTTGTGAATTGCTGTCTTCCGCACAGCCTGAACCGCGGAAACTTCCCCGCACAGCCAAAGCAGGAGATCGACGGTGTGAATGGCCTGATTGATCAAGGCGCCGCCGCCGTCCAATCGAAGCGTCCCACGCCAACGAGAATCCCCATAGTAGCTGGCGGGCCGGAACCACTTTACCCTTGCGTCCGCCAGAATCAGTTTCCCTAAAATCCCCGCGTCAACGGATTCCTTGACCTTTATCAAATCCGTTTTGAAACGGTCCTGAAAAAAAACGCCCAGCTTGACGCGTGCTTCGGCTGCCGCGGCAATCAATGCGTTGGCACCGGCAGTGCTTGTGTCCATCGGCTTTTCCGCCAGCACGTGCAAGCCGCGGCGGGCGGCTGCAATGCCCTGCTCCGCGTGTAGTCCCGAAGGACTCCCTATGGCCACGAAATTCATCGGACGGTGTGCCAGAAACCTTTCAAAGTCGGAGTAGGGTGTGGCACCGTACTCGGCACACAATCGCGCGACTTTCTCCCGGTTGGTTCCATAGACGGCGGCAATTTTCACTCCGGAAATCCCGCGCGCCGCGCGAGCGTGCGTTTCCGAAATGTTGCCGCCACCGATCAATCCAACATGAATTGTCATGGACAATCGGATGAAGCAGCTAAGGTCTCAGCCATGTGTCTCGTCCTTCGCGAACAAACTCGTCGTCATTCAATTCCGGATAGGCCCGATATACCCGGTCAATCTCCTCTTTTTGTCCGGGACTGAGAGTCTCCTGAGGATCGAGGCACCAAATACCCTCGAACAAGCCTTGTCGCCGCAATACTTCATGCAATCCGGCGATGCACCCCGCGAAGTTGTTACTTGTATCAAAAAATGCCGCATTGGAATCGGTCACCGCTATACTCTCTCTGAGCATCACTTGCGGTACCGGCCGATCCGCCAGCCCGCGGCATTCCCTCAACAGGTCAACCGCACGCTTCGTCCAAACCGCCCAGTGGCCCAGCAGGCCCCCGACGATGCGGAGTTCTCTTTGCTTGCCGTTGATTTGGAAGCAGTAGGGCGTGATCAGGTCCATCACGATATTGTCATCGTTACCAGTGTACAGCGCGATCTCTCGGCCCGATTCGGCGACGGCCCTGACGACATCCAGAGTGTGGTAACGATTGAAAGGCGCAATCTTTATCGCTACCACATTTTCGATCTCCACAAATTGGCGCCAGAACTTGTAGGAAAGCACGCGGCCGCCGACCGCTGGTTGCAGGTAGAAACCGATAATCGGCAGGACCTCAGCAATCTCCCTGCAATGGCCGATGAGCGCTTCGTCATCCAAATCTCTTGCCGCAGCCAGGCTCAAAAGACCCGCGCTGTATTTTAGATCCCGAAGCAGCCGCGCTTCGCTCACTGCTTGCACGGTCCTTCCGCAAATCCCGCCGATTCGCACCAGCGGCACACTTCGAACCCGGTCCGCGCGATCCATCTCTTCAGCAGCCAATCGCAAAACCGGCTCAAACAGTCCGACGTGGGGCTCTCGAATCGCGAACTGTGTTGTGTGTACGCCGATGGCGATGCCGCCCGCTCCGGCCGCCACATAATAGCGGGAAACAGCCCTCTGTCGGCGCTCTTCCAACCGGCGGTCTGCGTTCAGAGCGAGCGGATGCGCCGGAATCACCGTTCCCGTCTTCAAAACCTCGTGGATTCGAGCGTCCATCTTTTGCACCATTGGCCTGTCGAGCCCTCCACTTTACAGGCAATTCAGAAGCGGCCGGCACGCTCTTCAAAGTGCGTCGGCTTCGCCAGAGTCGTTCCGCTTTTTCTGACCCAATCCGCGATCCACTCGATCATCTGTGGCGCGCTGACGCGGGGACGGCCAAAAAGTTCGCACGACTTCCCCGCATTGCTCAGCAGGGCGTCACTCGATTCTGTCCCGCCAAACCGGGCTGTCTTGCCGAGTCTTTCCCCAAATTCTTCTGCAACGCGTCGAACGCTGAGCAGTTCCGGCCCGGTAATATTGATCACGTTGGGCGGCGATGTCGCACAGCCGAGCGACTGCAGGCTCATCGCCGACGCCTCGGCTTGCCAGATGGCATTCAGATAGCCCATCGAGAGCGATACGTCCTGCCCGGCGTTGACGCGTTGCGCGATGTCCAACAGCACGCCATAGCGAAGTTCGCACGCGTAATTCAGGCGCAGAATGGCCATCTTCGTCCTATTCTGCCTGCTAAAATGCTCAAAGACCCGCTCGCGGCCAACGCAACTCATCGCGTATTCACCTGAAGGATTCAACTCATCTTCTTCGCGGGAACCTCCTCTGGCAATTGGTGTGAGCCCGTAGACATTGCCCGTCGAGAAAACGGCGATCCTGGCTTCACGATATCGATCCCCAATCAGCCCTGGCAAAAAAGTATTAATCGCCCAGGTCAGCCATTCTTGTCCCGTCGAACCAAATTTCATCCCGGCCATGAAGATGACGTTTGCAGCATCAGGAAGCGCGGCAAGCGAACTCGGATCGAGCAAATCGCAACGCACTGTTTCGATACCGTATCTGTGCAGTCGGTCTTCGAGTGCAGACGACGAGAATCGTGACACACCAATGACACGCCGCTTTACTCCGGCCATCTCGGAGGCTTTCTTCGCCATTCCCGCCAGCGTTGGCCCCATCTTTCCGCCCACGCCTAACACCACAATGTCCCCGTCCAGGCCGCCCAGGATGCGGACAACGCCTTCCGTTGGTTCGCTGAGAAGTTCTTCCAGTTGGGCCACGTCTTGAATGGAGGTCAGGTTAGCCGACATGATGACTCCGCGTCCCGCATGCGCCATTCTCGCACTGTGGCGTGATTGTACTTGAATTGTTCATCGACCGCTTCTCGTTTCAGGTATTCTCCTACGCAGTAACATTTCCTGGGAGGACTTTCCCGGATGCGGCTTCGCATCATGACCGAGCAAGATGTTCCGGCGGGCCTGCGCCTGAACACTCTTTCAGGATGGAATCAGACTGCCGCCGATTGGCACCGCTTTCTCAGCAATAGTCCGCGCGGGTGCTTTGTGATGGAACACGACAGCAAAGTCGTTGGCACCGCGACCACCCTTGCTTACCAGAATCGGGTTGCCTGGATAGGCATGGTCCTGGTCAATCCTGACTACAGAAAGCTAGGAATTGGAACGCAATTGCTTGAAAAAACTATCCAGCATCTCGATCACACGGGCATTCGGACCATGAAACTCGACGCCACTCCGCTGGGGAAGCCGCTCTACACAAAGCTCGGCTTCGTCGATGAATATGAAATCGAGCGCTGGCTTCTGAAAAGGCCGCCGGCTGTTTCAACTACAGCACGATCAACGTGTCCGCGGCTGGTTCCGGTCCAGTTGGAACAGATCTTCCAATTCGACTCAGAACTGTTTGGCGTGGATCGTAGTTTCCTCCTACGCTCTTTACATGATCAAAACCCGGAATTTGCAGTGGCTGTCTGCGAAAACGGACTGCCACAGGGTTATGCCTTCGGGCGTCGCGGCTTGTTTGCGGATCATCTCGGACCGTGGATGGCCGGGGGCCGTGTGGCTGCGGAAAAGCTCCTGCAGGTATTTTTGGCCCAATCACTCCGCGAGACTCTCATCGTAGACTCCTTGAAGTCCAATCCGGTGTCTGTCGAATTGTTGCGCGCTTGCGGCTTTGTTCCTTCTCGGCCGCTCACGCGCATGGTCCGCGGCCCGAATGACTATCCCGGCAGACCCGATTCGTTTTGCGCAATCCTCGGACCCGAATTTGGATGAAATCATCCCCTGAATCAGGTTAAGCTTCGCTTCCACCCGCAGAAACAAAATGATGTTCAGGAAACGGATGCTCCTCAGCAAATTGAGCACTTCTTCTAATCGCATTTATTACGGCTGGTGGATCGTTCTCGCGACCTTTTTGAATCTTTTTTTCGCGGTTGGAATTATTTTTTATGGTTTCCCGGTTCTTTACCCCTACTTCATTGAGTCCCTCGCCTTCACAAGAGCTCAGGTAACGCAGGGTTTCTTTCTCGGATTCCTTTTTGCCGGTCTTCCTATTGGTGTATTGGCGGGAGCGCTGATTGACCGCTTTGGTGCGCGGCTTGTAATTCTGGCAGGAGTTGGGCTTGTCGCGCTCCCTCTGCTGTTCATGGGGATGATGAATCGCTTCTGGCAGTTCGAATCTCTCTGCATCGTCGAAGTGATCGGATACGTCCTGGCGGGACCAATCGCCAATCAGGTCTTGATTGCGCGCTGGTTCCATCGCCGTCGCGGTCGGGCGATGGGATACGCTTACCTGGGCCTCGGCTTGGGAGGCGTAACTGCCCCCATGCTGGTCAATTTCCTCGCGCGCTACCTAGGCTGGCGTCACGCTCTGGAGTTGCTTGGAGCACTCATACTGGTTGTGCTTTTCCCCATAGGCATTCTGGTCACACGCTCTTCGCCAGAAGACTCCGGCGTTCTTCCCGAATCCTTCGGTGAGATGGCACTGCCGTCAGAAATTTCCTCGCCTACGGCGGTGCGTTCCATTGGGGTATCCGAAGCTGTCCGTTCAGCGCCTTTCTGGCTTCTATTAGCAGGATCAACTTTAGCCATCGGCGCAATCGGTGCGGTGATTCAACATTTTATTTTGTTTCTCAAGGACGCCGGTTACTCCGCAAGCGCAGCCTCACGGTATTCCACCATCCTGCTTTCAGCCAGTTTAGGAGGCCGCGTGATCGTCGGCTACCTCGCGGACCGTTTTCGGAAATCCTACATCATGGCTGTTTTCTATCTCCTGATCAGTGCGTCCGTATTCTTGCTCGCGAACCCCCATTCGCCCCTCAGTTTGTGGGCCTTTGCACTCATTTTCGGGTTCTCGATGGGTGCAGACTACATGCTCATTCCCCTGGTGACTTCGGAGTGTTTCGGCACCGCTTCGCTTGGCAAGCTTCTGGCTCTCATTATCATGGGCTACTCGATTGGCCAGTGGGGAGGTCCATGGCTGGTGGGCAGAATGTTTGACGCGCGGCACAGTTACGACCTGGCGTGGAGAATCATCGCGATTAGTGGTATCGCCGGGGCTGCGGCTATTTATGCCTTATCATTCTTCCGAACCCGCTCAGAATGAGCACCCGAGCAGTGAGCGCAGGCGCCGGGTGTGACTAAATCTGGAAGGGTAGAATTTAGTCGTGCGGAAAATCGGTAAGCTCTGAGCCCCGTAAACCGCACTATTTCTGGGGCCACTGCGCTCGGCGGGGCTTTCCATCGCGTGAGGGCTCAATGTGCACCGAAACCGTAACGCGGCTTGCGTCCGGCCTTTCGATGCCGACTTCCTGTTCGTGGACTGAGACGCCAGCATCGCAATAATAGTTCGATATTTTTCGGCGTCTGAAGGTTCTGCCGCTTCTGGTTTTCCATTCAAAAAGAAAAGCCTCTGGTGGACGATCGAGAGCCTCTTCCCACAACCAACGTCGCCCGACCATTGCTCGGTCTTGAAAACGCATACCCAACAAAGGGTATGGACTAACCTCGGCGGAACAGGCTGTACTTTGAAGGCTGTGGTGATTCCCAGGGGATGACCATGTGCCGCCGAAGGTCGATGGGCGCGCCGAGCTGCTCAAGTTGATACAAGAGCTTGAGCAGGAGCGCGAGGCTTACTCAAAAATGCAGGAAGTGAACCGTCAGAAGACCCTGTTTCTCGGCTCTGCGGCTCATGAATCCGTCACTAGTGAGTCTGTCGCGCTTTCGACGGCCGTGCGAGTTGAATAGATTCCGAATACCGCTACTTTATTATTCGTCATTTGTCTTTCTCCTTCTATTTCCAAATGCTTTCGTTTTGAGCCAACTTACTTCGGTGGTGCGATTTCAAATTGATTAGTTACGTTTTCTTTTCCAGCCACTTCCTTTGCCTGGAGATTGTTCTTTTCGTCTTCAGATCGCACTGGTCCGTGGAGAGTAACCCTGCCTTGAGTGATGATTTTTATGTTGTGTGCGTTTGAATTTGTGTTTCGATGGTGCGGACCAATACCAGATAGCACGCAACTAAACAGAGTAGTGACTTGGCGGTTGAGGGAGAAGTTCTTCGGCCTAGTGCTTTCTGACGCAGGATATAGGAGAAAGCGGGTATTTCGATGGGTTCTAGGGTTTTGTTTAGATAAATATCTAGGTTTGGGGAGTCCTACATCAGTGCCTAAGAAAAAGAGTTCCGGCGGCCGGGCAAATCCGATCTTTCTAGCGCCCTTTGATAAAAAAACCGACGCTTTGCAGGTGATCATCGAGACGCCGAAGGGCAGCAGGAACAAATACGCGTTTGACGAAAGTCAGGGGATGTTTTTGCTGAAAAAGGTTCTGCCGGCTGGCATGGCGTTTCCCTACGACTTCGGTTTTGTGCCTAGTACGCGCGCGGAGGATGGTGATCCGGTGGATGTTCTCGCGTTGATGGATGAACCCGCGTTTGTGGGCTGTTTGCTGCAATGCCGGATCATCGGGATCATCGAGGGCGAACAAGGGAAGAAGAAAGAGCGGGAACGCAATGACCGAATCGTGGCGATTGAAATGGACAATCACAGTTTTGCGGATATAAAGCATGTCGATGATCTGGGGAAGCAGTTCGTGGACGAGCTGGAGGAATTTTTCGTGAACTACCATGATTTGAGCGGAAAGAAATATCGAATACTCGGTGCAAAAGGGCCGAAGGAAGCGGAACGACGGATTAAAGAGGGGATGCGAACGTTTAAGAAGAAATAGTTAACGGCAAAGATGTTTTTTCCAAATGCGCCAACTCAGGATCGCCAGCGCGAGCCAAACTGCGGTTGCTGCGAGAAATACGAAAGCAGAATTGTAGCGAGGAAGGAGCTTCCAGACAGTTAAGGCGAAACCCGCGAGACCAACGCTTCCCAACGCGGCGCCCGCTGCATCCAAGGCAGCGGCCTGACGGCCTCGGGAGCTGGTTGCGATTCCCGCCTTTCGTTTCTTCTCGGTTTCGTGTTTTGCGACTAGCGTGGCACTTGCGGGGAAAATAGCGGGAAACGCCAGGAAAAGTCCGCCGAGCACGGGCCCGAAATAGCTGGCCAGGGTTCCCGCGATCACGGTAATTGCTCCTCCGAACGCGAAGCGCACCAGGTATTCGTACCATTTTGTTTTGGCCAGCGCGCCGATGTTGAAGGAAGCATTCATTTGCTGCTACCGCAGGAATAGCGCCCAGGTTCCCAGCGCTACACCTAGCCACACGATGAGACTGCCGATTGTCGCCGGTGCCGCGTCTACCTTTTTGCGCAGCATTAGCCAGGTGCAGAGGGCAGAGTACATAAAGAGGCATGCGGCTCCCACGACCATGGATCGGGCTTCGAGAGCGGCATACACTTTTCCGTCAGCCAAAACTGTTAGCCCGAGGGTGGCCAAGGCCACAGACGGAGCCGCACCAAACAGGCCCGCGAAGCTTTTTGGCTTTAGCACGTCCCCCAGGCAAGCAAACAGGGAGACAATCGTGCCGCCAACCAGGAATCGAAATAAATATTGCAGCAAAGCGGGCTCCTATCGCGGCGCGCACGTTATCTAACAGATAGGCGTGTGTTAGCAGATCTGTTACATAGGATGAGATTTTTCGGATATTCGTTCGTAGGGTAACTCTGGTATGTCTCCAGTGGGCGAGCGCGAGAACCTGTACGCCAACCTTGGTCCCGGTCTGATAACCGGCGCAGCTGACGATGACCCCAGTGGCATCGCCACCTATTCTCAAGTGGGCGCGCAATTCGGTTTCGCGATGCTTTGGACCATGCTCTTTTCGTTCCCCTCGATGGCTGCTATTCGGGAAATTTGCTCACGACTGGGACGAATCACCGGCATGGGAGTGGCCGCCAATCTTGCTGATTGCTATCCAAAGGGCGTTGTGCGAGGGCTGGTATTCCTCCTGTGCGTTGCAAATATTTTTAATCTTGGCGCCGATGTTGCGGCTATGGCGGCGTTTCAGCTGCTGGTCGGCCGTAAGCTGCTTCTGTACGCGATCTTCTTCGGAGGTGTTTTCCAGTTGTTGCAGATTTACGTCCCGTACCGCATCTATGGCGCAATCGTTAGCGCGCTAGACTTTCTCGCATCCTTCACTAATTGACTCATTTGCTGGGCGGCGCTGCCTTGACCAGGTGCGGTTTACCTACAGGTGGCTTGTGTATTTCCTGCTCCTCGGTGGGACGGGTCAATTCGCCAACCGACGAAGTCCGAACCGGCCGGTCCTTCTGTTGTGACTCAAGCAACGCCTGAATGATGCGCACATCGGCTAAGCCTTCTTTTCCGCCTGGTTCGGGTTCCATGTTCTCAAGAATGCATTTAGAAAAATAAACCAGTTCTGGACCAAATTGATCGCGCTTCTTGTAGGTTGCCTTCTGGGTTCGGCCTTCGATCGTAATCTCGCTCTTCAGGTCGCCCACCATCTCGTAGGCCGGATCCATCTTGACGACGCCCTTGGTGCCAATGACCTCGTAGGTCGAGCGGTCGGCGGCGCCGAAGCTGCACGTAAAGCTAGCCAGCCGGGCATCCGGGAATCGTAACAACGCCGCGCACATTTCGTCTATCTCCTTGAAGCGCGAATCTTGCTCTCGGGTCGCCGAATATGCGAACACTTCTTCGGGTTCTGCCCGGAACAAATAGCGCGCTGCATTGATGCAGTACACGCCTATGTCATAAAGCGGTCCGCCACCTAGTTCGTCCTGCAGGCGGCTGTTTCCGGTTCTGACCTGCTGGCAGAATCCCTAACGAAAAATGCGCGGGTCGCCGATCTTTCCATCGCGAACCGCGCTCACTGCGGCGAGATTGCCCTTCTCAAAGTGCAAGCGATAGGCAATCATGAGTTTCACGTTGGCGCGCGAGGTCGCCTCAATCATGGCTTCGCATTCCTGCTCCGTCACGGCCATGGGTTTCTCGCATAGTATGTGCACCCCCGCTCTGGCAGCGGCTTCGGTATAAGCGCGATGCATATTGTTGGGTAGCGCGATATAGACTGCGTCAATCAGGCCGCTCTCCAGACATTCGGAAAACTGTTCGTAGCTGTAGGTTGTGTTCACTTTGTATTTCTTCGCCAGTTGGGCCCGCTTCGTGGCATCGCCGGAAACCAACGCTACTAGTTCCGAGTTTTCCCTGGCATGTTGGAACGCCGGCAGTACAGCCACTTGCGCGATGTAGCCGAGCCCAACAACGGCGTAGCGCACTTTCTTGGCAGAAAGGGGCGAGGCCCCTTGGCCGGGTTCCTGGTACTTTGAGTTGCGCTTAGGCATAAACTCCTCCTGGAATCGTCCTGTCGACAAGCAATTGACGGTCGCGCAGATGATCAGCGTTTCTAGCGTTCGTTATGACTATCATTGAGAGTGCGCTCGGTTTGCAATGCGATACATCGTGTAGGCACGGCAAGTTGGCGGGACGTACATAGATTTAAATGGCGCCTTACAGCTAGTCACGCATCGTCTGCCCAGCTCCGACGCGGTAGCGTTGCTGGACAATTGGCTGCTCAAGGAGGCGACCATCCCAAAATACGGAAAGGCCGCGGGAAGATCAGGAAGGAGCGCGATGCGCCGCAAGGAACATGGAACGTTGCGTTCTGGAAAAGCGGGAAAAGGCGGACGGGTGAGAAGCCGGAAACAAGCGATTGCTATTGGGCTCTCCGAAGCTCGCAAAAGGAGCGCAAAGCTGTCTGCGAAAAATTCTAGCGCACAACAGAATTCTTGACTGCATACGCCGCCGACCCAGCCTGGACCGGAATAGCCAGCATACCTGTCCCGACGAGTTGAGCCAGTTTTCAAACAGCACTCAAATCTCAAAGGAGAGTACATGTCTGATTCAAAAACTACTCACGGTCGTAAGGAAAAAGAACCAATTACGCGTGAGGAGCTGGCTAAACTCCTGAACGGAGATCTGTCCCGCGAATATCAGGCCATTATCGCGTACGTCGTTTACTCGCAAGTGCTAAAAGGTCCTCAGTATATGAATATCGCTGACCAGCTCGAACTGCACTCCAAGCAGGAACTGGACCACGCATTAATCATTGCCAGGCAGATCGACTATCTGGGAGCGATGCCGACCGTTGTGCCGAATGACGTCAAGACTTCAGAAGATGCCAAGCAAATGCTGCAGTTCGATTTGAACAATGAGACCAATACCATTCGAAATTATCGCGAGCGCGTAAAACAGTGCGAGTCCCTGGGTGAGTATGCAATGGCGGAACAGATCCGGGGGATTCTCGTAGAGGAGCAGGATCACTTGATTGATCTAGCCAATGCCCTTGGGATCGATACGCCTAAAGTCGGGGACAAGAAATAAGTAAGGGCATCAAAAAGTCGCGAACCACGATGTTATGGTCTAAGCTTTTGCCAGAATGAAAAAATTGCCTTATTTACTTCTTGCGCCTCACTCTCCTTGCAACCTTCTTTTTGACAGGAACAGGGCGAACGGGTCTCTTCGCAGGGGTGGCTGCGTGGCGCAACCCGCGATGTGTTGCGTTGGTGAGCTTGTTGCTCTTGACATTTTTTGAAGCAGACTTTGATTCTCCCTGCAGCAGTCTTTCCTTTTCGAACTATTTTCCTACCTTCGCGTTCTACCGTCTGCAAAAAAAACTGCT
>Ga0210407_10004167_pt1 | contig 11473 bp, 8 predicted proteins | sample IncBWC27MmetaG_FD_150860 | JGI IMG/M metagenome (GOLD analysis project Ga0210407, IMG submission 150860) | Forest soil microbial communities from Barre Woods Harvard Forest LTER site, Petersham, Massachusetts, United States - Inc-BW-C-27-M | ecosystem: Environmental > Terrestrial > Soil >... | reverse complement strand
AGAGGCGGGGAACCATTGATTGCAGAAAGGGCTCGATGCCACGCTCGAGGACATCGTTGGCCGCTTGCAGCCGTGCGGCGCGGGCTTCGGCGTTGTCGGCCGGAGCTTTCGTGTTGCACATGGCAAGCGCCGCGACGCGGCTGCGATGCGTTCGCCAGAATTCGAAGAGAAGATAGCCGCCGATCGACACTCCAATCAGCGGGGCGCGATCTACGCGGGCGTCATCCATCACGCGCGCGACGTCCGCGGCATGCTTGGCCATGGTGGTGGGGCCTTCGCCTGCGCCGGATTGTCCATGTCCACGCAAGTCGGGCAAGATGAGCCGATAGCGCGATGCCAGGGCTTCGGCAACTGGCAACCAAAATTCGTGATGGGCTGGAAAAGGATGGAGAAGAACTACCGGAGGTCCATCGCCGAGAATCCAGTAGAAAATTTCGGCGTCGACACTCTTGATCGTCTGTGAGAAAGGGGGCTGCATGCAGACAATTTACCCGATATTGTCGTGATCACGGTTTCGCGGGCGTATAAAAATCCACGAGATTTCCATCAGGGTCCCGGAAGTAAGTGGAACGTGTACCCCAAGGCTGTGTGGTCGGTGGTTTGACCCAGGTTTTGACGAGACTCTGAAGTCTGCGATATTCCTTGTCGACATCGCTGACCTGGAATTCCAAGATCACGCTTCGATTCTTCGCCGCTTCCACCGAACCTGAAATGTACTTTTCTTGCGCCGCCGCCGAGTAAACTGCCAGCACTCCCGCCCCTGTGTGGAATTCGGCGTAATCTTTCCCCGATCTCTGGGGCTTCAGACCCAGAATGGGCTCGTAAAACTGCACGAGTCGGTCGACGTTCGCCGTGATCAGACAAGTGTTCACCAGTCTGGCGACGGGGACCGTGTCATCAACTGGAGTTTGTCCCGTCGCCTGGGAATTTGTTAACCACGGCACCAGTGCAAACACCAGACCAAACGCCAAAAGCCGTGCCGGCGAGTGCAGAGCGACACGAATGTCGCTGCCCACTCCTCTCGAACCATAGCCATGAACGATCTTGAGCACCACGCTCTTGTCCTGCCGTGCCAGAGCGATGTTCTGCCCCCGCCTTTGCAGCGCCTCATTCACAGAGTGCAAATCGGACTTCACATTGATCATCTTGATTCGCATTGCCTTTCGAACGCTGTGCAGTCAAACCCGCTGACTACATAAGAGTAATCTCAAATCCACTGGCACCAAAAAAAAAAGGCGCCGCATGTTCGCGGCGCCGCTGAATTAGCGAGATGGCTATTGCACGTTCACGCTGATATCGTCCAGGTACATATACGTCAAATCACCAAACCCATCCTGGTGATCGTTGAAGTAGATGCGAATGGTCTGCCCCTTGTACGGGGTCAGATCGTACGTCACCTGCGTCCATGCTTGTGCGTTCGAGCAAACTTTCATAATCTGCGCCAGCATCGTGCCCGAAGTGTTTTGCACTTGGGCCTCCTGCCAGTCATAGGTGATGGTGTCCGTCGTTGAAGGCCAGTACCAGAAGGTCAGCGTGGCCTTCGTCGCCGTACTCGGAATGGTGATGGTCTGATAGAGGAAGTCATCACCATTCGGTTCGCTGCCGGAACTGGCTCCGTCCAGGACGCTGTACGTTCCACTGTGCTTCTGCACCGTGGAGATGGCTGGCGCTACAACCCCGCCGGTGGTCCAGTTCGCCAGAGTACCGGTTTCAAAGCCGCCATTCTGGATCAACTGGGTCGACGGGGCCGTGACGGTCAGGCTGATCGTTGCCGTATGTGTAACGGTCCCGGAGGTTCCCGTCACCGTCACTGTACTGGTGCCGACAGTCGCCGTGGAAGACGCAGTGAACGTCAAGGTTGACGTCGCGCTGCCGTTCGCCGGCGGCGTAACCGGGTTGGTAGAGAACGCCGCCGTCACGCCGCTCGGCAATCCGGACACACTCAGCGTTGTAGCCGAATTGAATCCATTCTGACTCGTGACCGTGATGGTGCTGGTAGCGTTCGTTCCCTGCTGCACACTCACCGAACTCGGCGACGCCGATACGCTGAAGCCCGGTGCTCCTGCGCCCACGGCGAAAATCAGATCGTCGTGATCGTTGTAAGCCCCCGAGGTGCAGGACGAAGCACTCCCCAGGTATCGGAATTGGGCCCGTACCGCCTGCAGGCTTCCACTGGGCAACGTGTAATTTGCCGAGAGTGTTTGTGCGCCCGCCGCCGCTGGTGTGATCGTTCCGATCAGCGTCCACGTGGGGCTGTTTGCATTCGCGGTGTAATAAAGGTCTAGATGATCCGACGTAAATCCGCTGTAAGCCCACACCGTCGCGCTCACCTTGACCGTTTTGCCCGCCGCCAGCGTACTGCCGTCAGTCGTACTCACCACGATGCGGTCGTTTGACTCATCGGAGTGGAACGTGCCAGAAGTACCGTCGGCGCAGGAACTGTTGATCGTATTCGGTTGATTGGGCTCAGAACCGCCCGCGAGGGTATCGCGGCCGAGCAGCAGGGACGGGCCAGAATCGCAGCCCGAACCGACATTCACGCACTTCGGAGCCTTCAGGGTGTTGTCGAACACCGCCGTCTGCAATCCGACGGACGAATTCACTGTCAGCGAAATCGCCGTGCTATGCGTGAGCGATCCAGAGGTTCCCGTTACAGTCACGGTTGCCGTTCCGGTCGTCGCAGTCGCTGAAGCCGTCAAGGTCAGCGTGGAAGTTGCGCTGCCATTGGCCGGTGGCGTCACCGGATTGGTCGAGAACGCCGCCGTCACTCCGCTCGGCAGTCCCGAGGCGCTCAACGTTGTCGCCGAACTGAAGCTGTTCTGGCTCGTAACAGTCACTGTGCTCGTCCCATTGCCTCCTTGCGTCACTACCACCGAAGAAGGTGAAGCGCCGATGGTGAAATTCGGCTGTGCGGCTGTGTTCACCGTCAGGTTAATGGTCGTGGTGTGGGTGGTCGATCCCGACGTGCCGGTGATGGTGACTGTTGCCGTCCCGGTTGTCGCGCTCGAAGAAGCGGTCAGGGTCAGTGTCGACGCGGCGCTGCCATTCGCCGGAGGCGTCACTGGATTGGTCGCGAACGCCGCCGTCACACCGGTGGGCAATCCCGACGCGCTTAGCGTCGTCGCCGAGTTAAAGCCACTCAAGCTGGTGATCGTTATCGTGCTCGTCCCGTTTGAACCCTGATTGACGGTCACGGAACTCGGAGACGCGCCAATTGTGAAGTCCGGAGTGGCCGTCGTTCCGCAGTTCGGGAATTTGAAGTTTGCGATCCGTGTGTTCCAGTTAAAGCTGCCCGTAGTCTTCATGTACTCTTCGGTAAACCAGAAGGTACAGTCGTCTACCGGGTCGATCTGCATTGCACTGTAGTCACCCCAGCGCGACAGGTTGCCGGTCTGCGAACCGCTGCCGCTGACGATGTTGACTTCCGACTCGAGCGTGCTGGCAGGATCGGTTGGCACGCGCCCCGCAAATCGGACCGATGGCGATAGCGAACTGCTCGATACGCTGTAGCCAACGGCCAGGTCCCCCGCCTGATCCATCGCTACCGATCCCATCCATCGATAATTGGAATCGGGAGCGAACGTGCTTTGTTGCGCGACAACGGGAGTACCCGATGGGTTCTGGATTTCGTACCAGCGGATGCCGCCTCCCGATCCCGCGACCACCGAATGATTCACTACCAGTGATTCATGTGAGCCGAAATTGCGATAGGCGAGTCGATACATCAATCGATCCGCCAGGGAATCGAGCTGCTGGGTTGCGCTGGGCTGCGGCACGCACGTGCCGCCTCCGCAAAGCGGACTGAACGCCGCTACATTGATGACCGTCGGCCCTGTAAACGTGGAGTTCGAGGGCGTCGTGAAATCCACATGGAACTTAAACAGGTTGAGATTGTTCGTGCCGAAATACAGCATGTAGTTCGGCGATCCGGCCGGAGGAGCAGTGCTGCCATCCAGGTCGGACGGCAACAATCCGCCCACCGAAGTACCTTGCTGGAAGCACACCTGCGTGGCCGCCGTGCCCGCCAGCATTGCACTACGGTTATATGCGCAGGCGTCGGCTCCGACAAAAGTCGTTCCACCCGCAAACATGTTGAACGTCTCGTAGTAGGCATCCGGCCATACCGACATCTTCGGATAGTCATCGAAGTTTGAATACTGGAACGAGTACCGGTTGTAGGTCCCAGTTGCGTCCGATGTGGTCGACACCGCGATGCACTGCAGATACGGCGTCGTCGAAACTGAGAACTGGCTAAACACCCACCGCTGTGCCAGCTTGTCGTAGAGCACGATCGGGTCGCCATCATTGTTAGCTTGGCAACCCCCACCAAAACCTGACCACAGAGTGTTGCCCGCCGTTGGTCCGGCGATCAACGCGCCGGTTGATTTGTTGAAGACTGCGAAAGACGTGTTCACCCACTGGACGTATTGTGTCGCGCCAACCGTACCTTCGGTATCAGGCGGAGCTCCGGTCACACTAAATCCGTATTGCCCGTTCCCCAACCCTTCAAAGCCTAAAGTCACAGGCGGCGTCGCTGGAGCGACGGTTCCCACCTGGATCACGGGATCCTGCTGCGCTGCGGCAAGTTCAGGAGGAAGCGGAATCCGCTTCAAGGGTTCAACCCGGCGTCGGGCAAGCGACGCAGGCGGAGCATGCTTAATCATTTCGCTGAGCGGTAGAGAAACGTCATGATGAACATCGTGGCGGATGGTCGTGGGGCCCGACTGCGCGAACAATGGGAGGGCAAGGCACAACATGGCCAGCACGGCGTGCTGGACCGTTCGACAGCGTGGGGTCGACATAGATTCTCTCCTGGGCTTCAAAGTCACTCCATGGTTTCAATGCTTGCAACGACGCGAACGCGCTTCTGCTCCGCACGTGGCGCGTTCTTGGTCACAGGGGCGCTCAGATGTGACTGTCAGTCAAAATGGGGGAATAATAACGGAGGTTGATTGTTTTGTTTAGGAATTCTTTTGGAGTCACGGAAACCGAACAGGATTACGGGCCACGACAAATCCCGGCCGGTCGGTTGGCGAACCACCAGAAATCCCGCGCCCGACGGCCTGTCTCATGCGAATCGACCCCAAGCAAGAAATTCCCGAGTTGCTGATAAAACGATTGAATAGCGGCTCGAGGCAGGCACTAAATTAAAGATTGGTTAGAACCGTGAGGTGCCCCATCCTTGTCCCGCGTTCTTGAGCGGGACAGGGTGGAGATTCTGATTCTTTCACGAGTGCAAAGAGCCGAGAAGAGAGGTCTGTCCACCTGGCAAGCCGCGAAGCGGCGAAAGAATAAAGCCCACGGCGTAAGCCCTGGGTGGGTCAGAATTGATCTGACGGAGCTCCAGAGGAGCGAAAGCACATCGCTCGCGAGGAAGGCACTCGTGGCGAGACGGTGCTCTTTCTTAAGAGAACAGCTTGCGAGCGGCCTTCTCAGCCTCTGCTAGTCCTTCCTCAGTCAACAACACCGACTTAGCTCGGCTTGCTGGATTCGAAATAAAGCCTGCCTCGTACAGCCTGTCCATCGCTTCCCAATCGATCGACTTCCAAACACGACACTCCTCGTGCAATGTAAGCCAGAGCACAGCCAGAACGCTCTCATCAACCTTCCGCTCATTGAGTTTCACGCGCACCTCCGCACACCCACAATTTCGAGGGAGCACTCACAACTGAGTACTCAGCTCCGTGCCCTGCCCCGTGCCACAGCTTCCCGCGCTTCCTTATCCGCCGTGCGACGCCGTTCAGTCTCGCGCTTGTCCCAAAGCTGCTTGCCTTTCGCCAGCGCCAGCTCGACCTTGACTCGACCGTTCTTGAAGTACATGCGAACTGGTATCAGGGTCAGCCCCTTCTGCTGGGTCTTGCCGATCAGCTTGCGGATCTCTTCGCGGTGCATCAGCAGCTTGCGGGTCCGCAGCGGAGCGTGATTGTGAATGTTCCCGTGCTCGTAAGGACCGATATGCGCATTAAGCAGCCAGAGCTCCCCGTCCTTAATTAGGCCGTACGAATCCTTGAGATTGGCAAGCCCCCCGCGGACGGACTTCACTTCGGTCCCGGTCAGCGCGACCCCCACCTCAAATTTTTCCAGCAAGAAATAGTTATGGGAAGCGATCCTATTAACAGCGGCATCCCTCTGCCCGCTCGCAGTGGGGTCTCGCCGCGGAGACTTCTCCGGATTCGGTTTCGTCTGATGGGTGGATTGGCGGGCCATTGGGGTGAATGCGAAATTTCATCTTAACGCAGAACGGCGTCGGACCTCAGACCTCGGACCTCAGCAGAACGGTGGCGAGGTCGAAGGCCTGAGATCTGAGGTTCGCAGTCCGAGGTCCCGGTTACCCCAATGGTCCTACGACTAAAGAGTGTAACTCTCGTGCGCGCAAGCACTTCGGGACCATAAAATGGCGATGCTATAATCGCCCTACCGCGAGTTTATTTTGTGAATTCAGTGGTTTCCTCCCGCCAGAGTGTCGGTGAGACGGGTGGAAACGCCGGAAACCGCTGTCCGGCGAAGTTTGCATCTTTAAGGAGTATGGAGTGAGGAACAACGAATGAGACGCCTAATGCGTCCAGCTCTTTTTTTGTGGCTGGTCGCCATAACCCTCCCCGCCGTCGCCGACAAAGCCAAAGACTTGTACGCCAAGGGTCAGGACGCCGAGGCCCGCCAGCAGTATGAGGCTGCCTACGATTTCTACAAGCAGGCTTACGACCTGAAACCGAAAGAACTCCGCTATCGAGCCTCATTCGAGCATGCCCGCTTCGAGGCCGCATCCTCGATTGTGCATCGCGGCCAGAAGTTGCGGGAAGAAGGCAAGCTCGATGAAGCCATCGCCGAGTTCCAGAAAGCGCTGACGGTTGATCCTTCTCTCTTCATTGCGAAGCAGGAATTGCTCCGCACACAAAAGATGATCAACGACCAGCAGAACCCGCCGCCGCAAGCCGCCGGGCCGCCAACCAGCCTGCTACAGAAGATCCACGAAGCTGCCGGTCCCGTTGAACTCACTCCCATTTCCAATATTCCGATCACCATCAAGATGACCGACAAGTCCGACACGGTCTATCGCACCGTCGGACAGTTAGCCGGCATCAATGTGCTGCTCGATCCCGACTACACTCCCAGGCCCATCAAAGTCGAGTTGAATGGCGTCAGCCTGGAAGAAGCGTTGGAGATCACCGCGCTCGAATCAAAGACGTTCTGGCGCCCGGTCACTTCCAATACCATTTTTGTCGCCACCGACAACCCTGCCAAGCGGAAAGAGCTGGAACAAAGCGTTCTCAAAACTTTTTATCTTACAAATCTTTCCCAGCCCACCGAACTCCAGGACGTCGTGAATGCCATTCGCGCCGTGCTCGATGTGCAGCGCGTGCAGCAACTACTCTCACAGAATGCACTGGTTGTGCGCGGCACGCCCGATCAGATCGCCCTCGCCCAGAAGTTGGTAGAAGATCTCGATAAAGCCCGTCCCGAAGTCATCATCGATATCGCCGTCATGCAGGTCAGCAAGGACCGCTCGCACACGCTGGGCCTGAACCCGCCCACCAGCGCCACCATTCAACTGCAGAACAACCTCAATACGACGACCACCACGGGTACGACCACTTCGGGATCAGGCGCAACCGTCACCCAGAGTACTGGATCAAACGGCATCAACCTCAATACTTTGGGGAATCTCAACGCTACGAATTTCCAGGTGACCATCCCGGCCGCGAATCTATCACTCGTAATGGGTGCCAGCGACACCAAGCTGATTCAGAATCCGCAAATCCGCGCCCTCGATGGCCAGAAGGCTTCGCTCAAAATCGGCGACCGCGTGCCGGTCGCCACCGGATCGTTCCAGCCCGGCATCGGCGGAGTCGGCATCAATCCGCTGGTCAACACTCAATTCCAGTATCTCGACGTCGGAGTCAATATCGACATCACGCCGCGCGTCCACGCGAACGGCGAGGTCACGCTCAAGATGACGATGGACGTTTCCGCCGTCACCGGTCAGCAGAACATCGGCGGCATCAGCCAGCCCATCATCGGACAGCGCAAGATCGAGCACGAAATCCGCCTGAAAGATGGCGAGGCCAACCTGCTGGGCGGCATTATGGAAGACCAGCAGACCAAGCAGTTGAGCGGAATTCCCGGCCTGGCGCAGATTCCCATTCTTAAATACCTCTTCGGCCAGACAACCCAGGATCATTCCGAAAACGAAATCGTTTTTGCGGTCGTTCCTCACATCATCCGCGCCACCGATGTCAACGAAATGAATCAGCGTGCGATCGACATCGGAACTGCGACCACGATCGAGTTGCATCATGCGCCCAGGCCGGCCGTCGCGCCCTCGGCTTCGACCGCCCAGCCCGGCCAGAACGGAAATCCATCGATCGTCCCGATCGGTTCGGCGCCGAGTCAACCCGCTCACCCGACTCCCGCGCAGCCGGCCGGCCAAAATAACCCCGGAGGTAATCCCAGCTTCCTGTTCGATCCGCCACAGATTCAGACGGAAAAGGGCAACACCTTTGCCGTGAACCTGCTGATCTCCGGCGCGCAGAACGTCTATTCCGTCCCCGTTCAGCTGAACTATGACCCCAAAATGCTGCAACTGGTGAACGTGTCGAATGGCGGATTCCTCTCGCAAGACGGCCAGGTCGTCACGCTCGTCCATCGCGAGGACGAATCTATGGGCCAATCGCAGATCACCGCCTCGCGGCCCAGCGGCGCCGGCGGAGTTTCCGGCCAGGGAGCCGTTGTCACAGTAACTTTCGAGGCTAAGGCCTCCGGACAGACTCCTCTTACCATCACACGTGGTGGAGCTCGTGATCCGGGGCTGCAGGCGATCACCGTCAATGGGGCGCAGGCTTCTGTGACGGTGCAATAGTTTTCCGTAATTTGAAGTGGAGCAAAGTAGAGATGGTAACCAGAGCTCAAAATAGATCGATGGCAAGGAGAGCGCGCGGCTTTACCCTGATCGAGCTAATCGTTGCTGCGACCATCCTTTCCATTCTCACGCTCATGGCCCTGCCGCTTGCCCGTGTAACGGTCCAGCGCGAAAAGGAGAAGAGGCTTCGCGAGGCATTGTGGGAGATGCGCGACTCCATCGACCGCTACAAGGAAGCCGCCGACCGGGGAGCCTTTCAGACCAAGGTCGATAGCCAAAACTATCCTCCTGATCTCGACGAGCTGGTCAAAGGGATTGAGGGCCAGGCAGGCAAGAAATACCGTTTCCTGCGTTCTATCCCTACAGACCCCATGACGAACAGTAAAGAATGGGGCCTGCGCTCGATGCAGGATGATGCCGACTCCGATTCCTGGGGCGGACAGAACGTCTTCGACGTCTACACCAAGTCGCAAGGCACAGGCCTCGACGGCACGAAATATAAAGACTGGTAAATGAAGCGCAGCGCAAACCAATTCGTAGAGACGTTGCCTGCAAGGTCTCCTGCCTCAAGCTGCACCCTGGCAAGTGGCGGGAAGAGACGTAGCAAGCTACTCTGCAACGGCTTCACCCTTCTTGAGCTCATGATCGTCATCAGCATCATGATGATCCTCATGGCCGTCGCAGTACCTCTGTATCAACAGCACGTCATTCAGGCTCGCGAAGCCGTGCTCAGGCAGAATCTGTTCCAACTGGACAGCCTCATCGAACAGTACCGATTGGATAAGGGCCAGTCCCCGCAGAGCCTCGACGATCTAGTGACTGCAGGCTATCTTCCGAAGCTGCCCGCCGATCCCATGACCGGGAAGGCCGACTGGACAACCGATCCAGAGGATCCCAATAATGCAGTAGATCCGCAACAAACCGGAATTGCCCGAGCACACTCTTCCTCGGCCGGGACCGCACTCAATGGCGAAGCATACAGCACCTGGTAAACGGAACCCTTCCCGCCGGCGCGAGACTCTCGGTTTCACTCTGATCGAGTTGATGATCGTCTTGAGCATCATCGCGATTCTGCTGGCCGTTGCCATTCCGACCTACAGTCGCTCCATTGTTGCGTCTCGCGAAAGGGCGCTGCGATCCGACCTCACCCAATTGCGGACGGCCATTTGGAGATTTACGTTCGACAAGCAAAAAGCCCCGCAGTCCCTCGATGATCTCCGAGCCGCTGGCTACATCGACAAGATTCCAGACGATCCAATGACCCACGAACCAAACTGGGAGGTCGTTCAGGATGAAGTCCTGCTCTCCGTCGACCAGCAGGAACCCGGCGTAACCGATGTCCACTCCGCCTCCAGCAATACCGCCAGCGACGGCACCGCCTACAACACCTGGTAAGCGTGTTGGCCACCGTCTCTTTGCGGTAGTGTCGTCGGGCCGTAGCACCAGCCTCAGGCCGACTGTGACCTCTCCCCGCTAGTGCTTTCCTGTTATTGATCCCCCACTTACTCCGCGGATAAAGTTTCGGACACTCGTGGGGTAGGTTGTTTTGGGGAATCCTCTGCAGCGCGCACTCTCAAACGCCGCCCGAGAATTTTCTGTGGGGTAGTCCATGCGAACACTGTCGCTGGTTGTGTGTGCACTGACTCTATCCGGGCTCGCCGTGGGCCAAAGCAACTACGCGGTTGTTTCAGGCACGGTAAGAGACTCTCAATCCCTTCCCGTCGTCCACGCCACCGTAAGTTTCAAGGCGCTGAGCACAGGCGCGACCCGCTCCGTCACCACCAACGACGCCGGAATCTTCTACGCCCCCGCCCTCCTTCCCGATGATTACGAAGTCACAACCGCCGCCTCCGGTTTCGCTCCCGTGGTGGAGCGTGTGCATGTGGAAGTCGGCCAAAGGCTGGCTCTGGACGTTGCTCTAAAGATCGGCGCCGTGAGAGAGGGTGTCGAGGTCAGTTCCACTCCGGAGATCCTTCACACCACCGATGCCGCCGTAGGCGAGGTCGTCGAACCGAAATCCATTCAGGAACTGCCCCTCAACGGTCGCATGCTGATCGATCTCGTGCTCACGGTTCCCGGCGCCCACGTCGGATTCGGCGCCCAGACTGGACAGACAAATCCTCTGTACTGGCGCCCCGGACAGCGCTCCGCCGTCGTGATCGGCGGCGCCCGCCCTAATGCCAACTTCTTCCTGCTCGACGGCGCCACCAATACCGACCCAACCTTCAACACGCAGAATCTCAGCCCCTCGCCCGATTCCGTGATGGAGTTCCAGGTCGTCACCAGCAGTTACACCGCTGACATGGGCGGCGCAGGTGGCGGACAGATCAACATCGTTACCCGCTCCGGGACGAGCAAGTATCATGGCACCGCCTACGAATTTCTCCGCAACGGCGCGCTGGATGCCAGCCCTTTCCAGTCCATGGGTAACAATCACCTGGTACAAAACAATTTCGGTGCTTCCTTCGGCGGCCCACTTCTCGGTAAAGGGAGGCGAACATTTTTCTTCTTGAACTACGAGGGATTCCGCCTTTCGCAAGCGGATGCACAGACCCTTACCGTTCCCACGCCTGCCGAAATCACTGGCGATTTCAGCATGAGCCCGGTGAATATTTA
>Ga0210407_10004165_pt1 | contig 11477 bp, 14 predicted proteins | sample IncBWC27MmetaG_FD_150860 | JGI IMG/M metagenome (GOLD analysis project Ga0210407, IMG submission 150860) | Forest soil microbial communities from Barre Woods Harvard Forest LTER site, Petersham, Massachusetts, United States - Inc-BW-C-27-M | ecosystem: Environmental > Terrestrial > Soil >... | reverse complement strand
CTAGTTGGGGATCCACACGCGCAAAAAAAGGCGGCTCGCTACTGCGAGCCGCCTTTTTTTTCAATCCGCCCAAGCCAGCCGCTATCTTGCCTCGCTCGTACGTAAAATGAGCCGTTGCCGCTTGCGTATCCGTGCCACCCCGTGGCCGACTAGCGCCGCGATCAGTCCAAACGGGACGGGGGACACCCACCAGCCCGTTACCAGATGCACTCCGGCATAGCAGAACAGAAAACCCCAGACAAACTGACTCTTTTCCAAAAGAATTCCCACCGCTGCGCCGGAGATCACGTAACTGGCGCACAAAACGACCGTCGCAATCAGCCCGGCGTCAAGCCGCGCCCGGGCGGCGTACTCCGTGGCCGTTGGAATGATTCGCAGATACGTTGCCGCTGGAAGACCAATCGCCAGGATTCCTGCGAGCACAAGTCGCGTCGTTGAAAACCGCTCCGCGAAGGGCACCAGAAAATTTCGAATTCCTCTCCAGAACGCCTTCTTACTCACCACGTATCCGGTGGCCGTTCTTTCGAACGTTTCGCGTTCCACTTGAAATTCCGAAAACCGGCGATGCTGCTTCTGATAGAACTCAAACATCCGCGGCACACTCATCTCCGCGGAGACCGGTACCCCCAGCTTCGTTGCCCGTGCATCGTGCTTCTTCTTCAGTGCCGCCAAATCCTCTTTATAGGCGTATTCCTGAACGACATACTCCGGCGGGTGATCCAGCACCGTCCTCCATTGCATATTCCTGGTAGTGAGTTGCTTCCCGTCCGTGAACACCGTCAAGAAGGATACGTTTGAAGCAAGATTCGCGGATTCCACGCCGTCCACTCTGGACTTCACTTCCACTGCCATAACCGTGCAGGCGGCGCGATCCGTGGGATTGATGTAGCGCCGCATCAGATTTGCGCCGTAATTTCTCACATGGTAGGTGCACATCGGGGAGTACTGCAGTTGCAGAAGCTGCTTGTCGTAGGGCTCGAAGAAAGCTTGCTGCTTTGGCGTTAATGCTTCCGGCGGAACCTCTTCGAATTCGTACTCGGCGGGAATTGCGGCTACATTGCGCCGCAAGTGCGGCATGCTGCCGAACAGAATTCTCGCCGCCGTCGCGAGAAAAACCAGCAGATCGACGTCCAACCGAAGCGTCGCCACGCCCACACCTCTCTTTCGCCAGCGTAGCAACTGCGTTCGGTTTCAACAATGGAACCCCCGTCCCCGAGTTTCGAGAGCGCCAATGTCGCTTTTTGGCGTGGGCACGCCCACAAAGAGAAATGCTGCCCGCAGTAGCGAGGCGCCTTTCTTGCTTTGGATTATTCGGCTTGTCGAAAATACCTAGAGCAAGCTCATCTGCCGGCTTTCGAGGGCGAGCAGTTTTTTCTTGTTGGGCAAGCCGCCGCCGAAACCGGTCAGGCTGCCGTCGCTGCCAATGACGCGATGGCAAGGAATGATGATCGGAATGGGATTGCAGCCATTCGCAAGGCCCACCGCTCGCACCGCCTTCGGATTTCCGATTCGTTGAGCCAGTTGCAAGTACGAAATCGTTTCGCCATAGGGAATCGCGCGCAGGCTGTTCCAGACGCGGAGTTGAAACTCCGTTCCCTCCGGCGCCAGCGGCAAATCAAACGTTTTCAGTTCGCCGCCAAAGTAAGCATGCAATTGCCGCATGACTTCCGCAAAAGGCGTTTGGTCTTCACGCCAATCGGGTTGCACCAAAGAGGCTCGCTTGCTGCTCTCGAAACTCAACTGTCGCAGGCCCTGCTCGTCACCCGCCAAGAGGAGCTTGCCAACAGGGCTCTCTATCCTGGTGTAGGCCATCCCGCTCATGGGTTGCCGTTTCGCCGCCGCTCCCAGTCCATTCATTCCTGGTTCCTCACTTCGCGGTCTGGACCGCGTAGGGACTCGCGGCCCGGTATCTCTTCTCAAATTCCTCGCGCGTGCACATCGTCTTGATATCCGTAATGCGATCCACGGCCAGTATGCCGTCGAGGTGATCGATCTCATGCTGCAGCAGCTCGGAAAGATTGCGCTCCTCGCCCGCGCGGATTTCGTGCCACTTTCCGCCCAAATCCTGATAACTCACAGTGATTTCGCGATGCCGTTCCACCTGCATAAAAATAGATAGAAAACTCAGGCACGCATCCCACACCACAATCTTTTCCGCGCTCCGCTCCGTAGTTGCGGGATTCACCAGCGGCCAGGGCTCTTCGCCCGGCAGCCGTAGAAAAATCACGCGCGAACTGACGCCAAGCTGCGGAGCTGCGATGCCTCGGCCATAGCCCGTCGTTTTGCGCCAATGCGCCAGGGTATCCGCAAGGTCTTCCACCAACGCCCGAATTTCAGGCGCTGCGGGGTTCTCCACGCGCTTCGCCACCTCGCGTAATCCCGGATCACCCAGCTGCAATACCGTCCGAACCGCCATCCCCTTCACCCTCTAAACCGCTTCGGGTACTTCCCACCTTCCCGATTCCCCTGCCTTGAACACTGCCTCAATCACCGCCATATTGGCAATCGCATCCTCCAGCGGCACGGGAACTTCGCCTCCTTCGCGAATCGCGCGCGAGAACGCGTCCCCCTGCACCGCATATTGGTCGCAAACCGGAATCGCTTCCATCCGAATCCCTCCGCCAAACACATCGCGCCCATCATCGATGAAAATCCGCGTGGGCCTGTCATTCGGCGCATTAAACGGTATCTCAATTTCAATTCTTCCCTTCGTCCCCAGAAATTGCATCCGCTGATACGGCACCAACTGCGTGCTGCACGTAAACACCGCCTGCCCCGACGGAAACTCCATCACCGCCGAAGTCAGCCGGTCCGTCGCAAATTCCGGATCATTCTCCACGATTCCCGCCACGCGCACCGGCTCTTCGCCGAAAATCCAGCGCGACGTGGTAATCGGGTAGCACCCGATATCCATCAATCCGCCTCCGCCCCACCCCGCCACGTTCCGCACATTTTTCGGATCGCGGTTGAAGTAGCTGAACGTCCCCACAATCGCTCGCAGCTCCCCGATCACCCCGTGCCGGATCAGCTCCAGCGTCCTCAGCCACTGCGGATGCGTCTTCACCATGAACGCTTCGCCGATCTTGACTCCGCAGCGGTCCCGCCCCGCCAGCAGCATCCTCGCTTCCGCCGCCGTCAAGCTCAGCGGCTTCTCGCACAGCACATGCTTCCCCGCCTCCGCCGCCTTCACCGACCACGGCACATGTAAATGATTTGGCAGCGGATTGTAAATCGCCTCAATCTCCGGATCCGCTAACAGCGATTCGTACGAACCATACGCCTTCGCAATCCCCAAGGCATGCGCGGCATCCTCCGCCTTCCGCGCATCCCGCGAAGCAATCGCCGCCACCTCGCTCCATTGCCCCCTCTGCATCCCCGGAATCACCTTCTTCACCGCAATCCCCGCCACCCCCAGCACTCCCCACTTCACCTTGTCTTCACTCATTGCATCTCCCTTATCGGATTGACCTGCCCCCTCGGGCCGCGCACGGAATCATACGACACGAAGCTCTCCTCGAACCTGAACTCCCCTCGCGCTACTCAACAGCAGTCCCATTACTCTCAATTGCACGAATAACTCAGCGGATGTACTAGAACGCACAGACATTGACTCCTCGAATCGTCAAGCTAGCGCCTTCGAGAGTTCCGCTCCTGGCCATACTCTGCGAAAACTTGGGAGGAAAGAATGAGATTTCGTAGTATCTCTCTAATGCTTTTCCTGGCACTGGCATCGAATGCCTATGCCCAAGCACCTAACCTGCAAACAGCGGGCAAGTTTGCGGTTCTGGCCGGGGCTGGCGTCACCAGCGCTGATGCGGGAACCACCATTATCGGAAATGTCGGAAGTTCTCCTACACCAACGGTCACGGGACTTCTGCCAATCCAGGTCACTGGCACGTTGTACACGGCCGCGAACGCCGTTGTGAACACAGCCCAGACGGACCTAACAGCCGCCTACCTTAGTGCCGCGCCGCCCAGGGCGTGTACGAGGACCCTCACTGGCGTTGATCTGGGCGGACTTAATCTGGGCCCGGGAGTTTACTGTTTTTCGTCATCGGCGCTGCTGACTGGCACTCTGACACTGACCGGCAGTGCCACCGACGTGTGGATCTTCCAGATCGGCAGTACTCTCACAACCGCCACGGGTGCCAAAGTTGCTTTTGCCGGCGGCGCCTCACCCTGCAATGTGTTCTGGCAGGTCGGATCCTCCGCGACCATACAAACGGGCAACGATTTTGCCGGCAATATTATGGCGCTAACGAGCATCACGCTGAATGGCGGCACCTTGACTGGTCGGGCCCTGGCTAGAAACGGCTCGGTCACCATCAGCGGTAAGGAAACCATCATTAACGGGTGTTCGGGGTCTTCCAGCGCGCCTTCCATCGTGCTCTCCCCTGTAACATCCTCGATCATTTGCGGCGCCACCGGCTCAACCATCACCAAAACCGCGGTCGTTTTGTCAAATGGTGTCCCCGTCGCGAATACCCTCGTAACGTTTAAAATCACCGCTGGCCCGGACGCTGGCAAGACCGGGACCGCTACTACAGATTCTTCCGGCACTGCGACATTCACATTTGCGGGGCCCTTTTCATTAACCTCATCGGCGGGAGATTCCATTGTCGCCACCGCGAACGGCGGATCGGTTGTCTCCAACACAACCTTTGCCACCTGTTCCGGTTCCACTTCAGGTGCATTTTGTTCCACTGCGCCATCTCCCACCGTCAACGTAACCGCTGTGACGGCAGGTCCCCCTAAACAGGTCGTTTTCTCGGTTCAGGCTCCCGCCGGATTGTTTTCGGTGGTCTCCAACACTCCTCCGACCACGAATGCTACGGTCCTTATCCCACACTTCGATCATGGAACGACCCTGGCTTTGGGAGTCACCGCCACGAAGATCAATCAGTCGGCGTCGGCAGTGGTGGAACTTACTGTTACCGATCTATGTGGCAAAACAACTGTCTTTGATCCCGTATTCGCCACCATCACAATTCCCGTCGTTGGCTTCCGTTTTCAGCTCCGTCATGTTGAAAAATTCGACTTCGATCATTGGGTAGTAGCTCACTTCGACGGCATCGTCCGCGCTGAGGGAATAGTATTCCTTCAGAACGATACTCCCGGAGTGGAATCGCTGGTGATCACCGTCAATGGGAAGCAGTTTAGAACTCAGCTTGCGGATGGAAAAACCAAAAAGATCGATATCTCATCCGCTTTGTTCCATGGAACCAACACCGTTACGATCGCCGCTTTCGGCGATCGAGGAAGTTCCATCGATTTGGCCATCTCCGACGGAAAGTAATTCTACTGCCGGGTTCGCACTTCACATTCTCCAGGTCAGCCTGGGTGGACCGAACCCGGTATTCTTCTTGCTTGCATCCGCAAAACACCTGCCGAAGCAGATATACCCTTTGGGTGCGCGCCCTAATGCACCTGACCTGTCCTGCGCATTCTCTCCATTGCCAACCGGACCGGCCGAACCAAGTAATATGCCACAGCGAGAGCGCTCGGCAGCGGCAGAAACCAGCGGTCACGTTCTGTCGGCTTAAGTTTATTCCAGAAATACCGGAGGAGGATTTTCGTCCGGTCCCGCAAGCGTTCACGCATCTCAACCTGACAAGTAATTCCACCTTTCAGACCCCAGCGTTCCCCGGGCTCTTCGAAAAAGCGAGTACCGGCTTGCGCAGCCAAAGCTTTCGCAGTGCGATCGATCCTCAGACCCTGGCCGAGTTTTGGAGGCACGGTCGCCCCAAGCAATTCCTGCGCCAGGAGAAGACCCGTCCCCAAGGCACGCTTAAGGCCGAGATCGTCCGCTTCACGCAGCACGTACTGCCACTCTAAATCAGGAACCGCCAGGATCTCGGCGATGTCGCAAATCAACTTTAGTTGTACCCACTGGTGCTTGGCCGCATGCATGGAAAGAACCAACAGGTAGGTTTCCAGCCGCAGACTTTGCACTTCCACTCCCTCTATGGAAATCGTCTCTAAATGCTGCTGGAACCGCTCAGGATCTCCTCCAAGACACGCTGCTCTGCTCGTATATCGCCAGTGCAAATCCAAACGTACCTTTCCATCCGTACGATAAAGCAGCATTTCGTGGTTCTCGCGCAAGAAATGGTTCAGATCGCCAGTGTCCACCCTCTGAGGTGCGTAACCACGGTCGATGAGGAGACGTCTTGCTCGCAAGGCATCCCGCTCGCAAACCATAATGTCTAAATCGCCAAACCCTCGCAGCGACAAATCGCCATAGAGCCTGACGGCCAATGCTGGTCCTTTGAAGGGCACTGCCGGAATACCCCACGAGTCGAGGTAGCCTAATATGCCCACCAATTCCTTGCCGAGTAGCCGGCACTCCACTGCCTCCGCCTCGTACCGCGCTCGCAGCGGCTCAAGGACGCCGTTCGGCACAAGATCTGGACAGATTCGGTGCAGGTTCCAATAAGTGAGCGGCAGCGTGTCGTGACGGAGCATCAGTCGAATGAATTGGACCCAGTCTATCTCTTTCCGAGCGGCTTCTCTGATCCGCTGCGACATTTCCGCGTTGGCCCGAGTGCGGGCGCAACAGAGAAGCAGTTCCATTTCTGCGCGAGTCGCCGCGCCCCGGAGTTGCCCGGTCTGTTCCGCCATGATCTTGTTTCCCGTCATGATTGCAGCATCTCCCGAAATCGAATGGAGAGCTGATCAAAGTCACGTCCCGTTTCAAGGCGGTAGCACGGCGTGGACGCCACCAGTCCCCTCAAGGTATCCAAATGAGCGCGGCACGAGTTGGTCTCTGTGAGCAAGACGTTGGGAACCATCTCCAGCAACGCTTCGTCAGGATCCATCCTGGTGACCACACTGGTCTCAGATTCCGCAATACGAGGAATCACAACGGCTGCAGGCCGAGCTTCAGGCGCCACTTTCGCGCCGTAAACCTGTATCGGGTGGATTTGCCGCTTCCGCCATCCACAACGCTTGGGAGCGCTCAAGAGAAAACTCAGTTCCGGAAAAAACGCGGCGGTTTGGTCACTGACATCCACCTCCTCAGGAAATGCCAGGACCCGGAACCCTTGCGGTTGGTCAATTAGAAAGACCATGTCATCGCTCATGTAGTCAAAATTTGCTCTGAGCGAGGCGACCGTGAGCGTGGATTTGCCTGCTCCGCTCGTGCCTGGAATCAGCAGGCACTTGCCATTTGTGCTGAAGCCGCCGGCGTGCAGGCTATACAGGCCGCGCCGCTTCAATATTTCAACCAGGCATATCGTGAACAGAAGATGAGTGGCAAGCCAAAGGTTCTCAATCTCCGGCTCGAGCACGGAGAAGTACGCGACACCGGAGTCGGGGTTGCACAATACCCGGACGCGCTCACCGTAGCAAAGGTAGAGTAGGTCTTCGGCTTCAAAGTAGCTGGCCTCGCCGCCCTCCAGTTGATAGAAAGGCTTTCCCCGCCCGGACGGTTTCCAGACGCGATGCACTTTCGAATTCGAAACGGACTCGAAGTCAAAAAAAAGAGTCTCGGCGCATTCCCCATTCGAGGGAAGCATTTGGAATCTGGAATCGAGGCAAGTTGCAATCGCAGCCGACGAGGACACCTCGAGATTCAGGCCGTGAAATCCGAAGGTTTGTCTGCATTTGCTGTTGTTCACGGCCTTGATTGCTCCAGCTCATTTTCTCCGGAGGGGATCATGTTCCCGCGGGCGATGCCTGTTAAGCGGTACATCTCCGAATACAAGGGTCGCGGATCGCGCGTTTCTAAAAAGGGAACTCCGTCTTTGACCAACCAGCAATGGCCGGCAAACTCCCCATCGATTTCGCCCATGCCGAAACACAGAGACACGTCTACTCCGTCGCGGCGAAAAAAGTAGTATCGCGTGACCCCCCGTGTGAGGCATCCCGGGCGCACGAAGGGCCGGCCCTCGCGGATCGCCTTTTCCACGTACTCGGTAATCTGTTCAATTCGATCTCGGTCCGCTGGCCGAGCAGCCCGCGGCTCCAGCAGAGCTTGCAGTCGCCATATTTTTAGCCGAAGGAGTACCGGAACAATCGCGGCGAAGCACGTTATCTGTAAAAAGAGAAATACATCGGAGATGATTCGTTTGCCCATGACTCACCTACGCGCTTGCTCGATGTTGGAGATCAGCAGCAATCGAAGTGGACCCATGGATATCTGCAAACGCCGCGAAGCCGCCGGCCGAACGTGACCTGCTCTCTTTAGTCACCAACTCCTGCTCGTCCAAAGTCCGGCGCCTGCGGGGATGAGCCGGACAATTCGCATCGCAGGCCATCGTTTATGCAAATCTCTGAGCCACCCCGCTCCCGTCCCCGTTCAGACGGTCTCCACCACACTCGACAACAAGATTCTTGGTTCGTAAATCCTCAAGTACTTCCAGGATGTCCGCCTTTATCATTTCGGCGGGGGCGTCATATTCCTTCGCCAGCAAGCAAACCATTTCCGCCATCCCATGCGTTCCGTCGCAGAGCTCCCATATTCTGTGGCCTACCTCGTTCAGCGCGTAGTAACTCCCGTCCTCCATATTAAAGAGCAACACTTCCTGCGACCCCTTCTGGACAATGATCTGCTCCTGACGTCTGGGGCAGCTGCCAAAGTTCGGTTTCTCTTTCATCGTCTATCTCGGGTACCCAATCGCTTGGCGCTTCTTCCGTGGAGCTTCGCTCTTTAACCCTTTCTGGATCCGCAAGCAAACACGCCAACGCGCCTTTGCCCTTCTTGAGCAGGCGCGCGCGGCCTTTCTTCTCCGGTTTCCGAAGGCAAGGAGAAGTTCGGTACTGCTAAACCAGCGCTCCTTGCCCCCGCTTATCGTTTATGCCAGTCCCTTCAAAAACTGAATTTAGTAACCAGCCTTAGAAGTCCCAGACACCGTAGCCTCGGCTTTACATACTTCTTCATGGTCAGCTCCACCTTTCCATCTTCAGTTTGATCGCAAACTGCAGATTGTGAATATTCATCGGCATTGAAAAACCGCTTCCGGTTCTCCGTTACTTTTTGCGATGCTTTTCGATGTAGGTGGGGTGAACAGTTTTCGCCTGTCCGGCCAAAAATCCCGCCATCAGGAACTCCGCCATTCATGTTCTCGCACGGTGATCGTGACCACCACTATTTCCACCGTAGTCGTTGAATGGCAATTCCCTCTGGTCTCCTGGACGCCTCACGGAGGCGGCTAGAATGAAGCGGCTGGACTATTTGCAACAAAAACTCCCGCATTCACTACACGAGACGGGAATGCTAGAAGGCTCAGAGCCATATGTCTGTTCAATACTGCACACGCTACACGCACTCCCCATTCCACCTTGCCGTCGCTCATTGATCTCCCTCGTCGTCCCGGCGCTGCTCTCTCTTAATTCCCAGCTACTCTAACACCAGCCCTCTTTGCATCCCCCTCTCTCAGGCCAATGGATCGACACTTTCTGTTGAAAGTGTGCCGACCGTCCCCCATGCCGTCCCCCATGCCGTCCCCCGTTTCCCAGTGTTTCCCTAGTCGTTTTCAGGCTGCTCAGTTTGGCCAGTGTGAACTACTATTGTTACGGCGCAATGCATAAACGGACCAAGATTTCCTTCGGCCTTCTTTTCTTGCTCGGCTACGGAGCATTGGTTTTCCTCTATCCCATTTCAGCATTTTGGTGGCATCTCAGGCATGGAAATTCCATCAAGTATGTCAACACCTCCATTTTTGTACCTCCCGGCTGGACGACAACTACCACTTCTCGAATGGCAGTCCTATCCAAGCGATCAGTTACGATCTTTTCGAAACTGGATGTTCTAGCCATGGTGGCTCCATCACCTATTCCTAATCCCCCCACCACAGAGAGCACAAAGGAAGACCTTTACAAGTCTTTTCCAAGCGTTTACTGGGCGTCGGACATGGTTAAGGGCCGAAGTACAGTCAAAGGCCCCATCCGCTTAGGCCCCGACGAAAATGAGGCGATTTGCATGCAGTCAACTTCTGTCGATAAGCCGAATCTGACGGAACTCTTCTGCCTTATCCATCGGGGTCGGTGGCAGGCGACGTTCGAAGGGCGTCCCCAAGAACTGGACGAGTTTTACCGCATCATCCTCTCGCCCCCTGGCGAATAGCTGGCACGCTTACGGTTGATTGGATGAGTGCACCGAGAGGGAGACCGGGAGACATACAGGACGTTTCCGCCTTGACTTTTTCTCTTCAAAACCCGGCCGCGGCTTCCGCAACCGTGGGATAAAACTCGATGAGCTTATCGACACTCGTGAGCCTCAGCGTATCCCCGACCATTCCGTTCACTCCCGCGATGCGCAGCGTCCCGCCGCATTTCTTCAGCTTCGCATGGCACATCACAATGATGCCCACGCCGGTGCTGTCCACCACCGTCACGCCTCCCAGGTCGAAAACAACTTTCTTGCGGTTTTCCTTCAGCAGCTCCGCCAGCTTCCATTCCACAGTCTTCGCGTCGTTCCCCAGGACAATTCGCCCGTTCATTTCCAACACCGCAATGTCCGGCTCAATCTGTTTCCGCCCAATCGTCAAAATCATCGGCGTCCCTCCACTCCCCGGCGCACGCATCTTAGGCCGCGCTCACCGCTCCGTCAATGCCACTGGGAACTCGAAGCTTTAGGCAATGTCTTGGTCACGGTACCTCCAGCCATTCCGTACCGGTTTGTGGAAAACTTGACTCACCAGTTCCCTATTTATCTTTCTTGCATACTCCCCCAGGTGTTGGAATATAATCTTTCCGCGGCTCTCGCCTGCCAAAAATGCCGCGCCGTTTTCGCATTGTGCCGGCCTCGCAATTGGGGCAGAAGCCAGCACCAGGGGAATGCATGAGAAACAAGAATGGGTTTTCGCTCATCGAGCTGCTAGTCGTTGTTGCGGTTATTCTGATCATTTCCGCAATCGCGGTTCCGAATTTCTTACGCTCTCGCGAACGCGCCAACGAAGCTTCCGCCGTCGCTTCGATGCGCGTCATCAACACCGCCTCGGTGACCTATTCCATGACCTATCCGGACATGGGCTTCCCAGCGCTGCTGACGAATCTCGGTGGCGCCAATCCGTGTACCGCCACCACAGCGCAAGCCTGCTTAATCGATGACACTCTGGCCCTGGGCGCGAGAGGCGGCTACACGTTTATATTGACGGGCGACGGCCTGACTCCGTCGGCGAGTTACACACTTGCTGGCACTCCACAAGTGCTCGGCTCATCGGGCCAACGCATGTTCTGCACCGATCAAACCGGCGTGATCCGCTACGATCCCTCCGGCGCCGGCTGCACCTCGTCCAGCCTATCGCTGGAGTAGGCCTCGCGACCGTTGATCGAGAAATTCTCGTAAGTATTTTCTGAGCCCTGCGTTCTTACTTTTTTCTTTCCACTCTCGGTCAACTTCTCCACGATTTGGACATATATTTCTCCGGTGTTACACTCGGCAGTGAACCATCATGACCGCCAACAATTTACCGAAAACGTTGTACCAAAAAATCTGGGACTCGCATGTCGTTCGCGAAGAGTCAGGCCAGCCG
>Ga0210407_10004163_pt1 | contig 11478 bp, 7 predicted proteins | sample IncBWC27MmetaG_FD_150860 | JGI IMG/M metagenome (GOLD analysis project Ga0210407, IMG submission 150860) | Forest soil microbial communities from Barre Woods Harvard Forest LTER site, Petersham, Massachusetts, United States - Inc-BW-C-27-M | ecosystem: Environmental > Terrestrial > Soil >... | reverse complement strand
AGCACTGGCTGATGGAGACTGCCACCAACATGCGCATCGTGCGTCTGCGTGATCTGGGCGTCCTGCATGCAGACTTCGCCCGGGAGCTGAGCCAGGCCTTCCAGTACATGATGATGCTGAGGCTCGATGGTCAATTGGCAGCGTCGGCCGGCACCTCGGGCACACTTGTACGGCCGTCGTCGCTGTCAAGCATGGAGCGCGACCTGCTGCGCGATGCGTTTCAGGTCGTGAAGCAGTTTCGCGAATTCATTCGCCGCCACTTCAATCTGGACCGTTTTTGACGTGATCCCTCGTGCGATCAAACGCCTGTTCCATCAGGCTTCAATCGGGAACCAGTCGTACCGGTTCATGTTCGATCGCGGACCCGCGGACGAGGTTGTTGCCATCGATTGCGAGACCACGGGGCTGAAGGTGCGCGTGGACGACATCATAACTGTTGCCGCGATCAAGATTCGAGGCAACCGTATCCTGACCAGCGAGCATTTCGAGGCGGCTGTGCGCCCCGACGCCGGAATGCGGGCAGAGGCAATCAAGGCGCATCGCATTCGTCGAGTGGATGTCGCAGAGGGCCCCCTGATCTGGAAGGCGCTGCCGCGTTTTCTGCATTTCGTCGGCGGGCGACCGCTCGTCGGTTATTACGTGGATTTCGATATCGCCATGCTGGACAAGTACATCCTTCCCTTCATCGGGATCGAATTGCCCAACCCGCGGATCGAGGTCTCTAAACTCTATTACGAGCGCAAGTACGGCGATGCGCCGCCCAATACGCCGATCGACCTCTCCTTCGCGGCGATGCTTGGCGATCTCAAGATCCCCGCTCTCGCTCAACACGACGCCTTCAACGACGCTCTCATGACCGCGATGATGTATGTCACGCTGCGTGACATGAAGCAGAGAGGGATACGGATCCCGCGCCAGCGCACGCGCGCTGTATTCGAACCGACCGGCGCATAGCGATCTGGCGAATACCTCCCGTCCGGCCAAACGCAGCGCTCCGGGCCTGGCCCGGCTTTGGCGCCTTCGGGGCAAAGCCGACATCAGCCAACCGACGACGCCGGCTGAATCCGTCGAAGATGACCCGAAGCCGACGTCTTGGACCTTTGGGCGGCATGTTGATCTAGATCAAAAGATGCTTTGCGGCATTGTGGCTCGGGTAAGCCCAATAGGTTCCGACGTCTCCAAGAGGAACTTCCATGACCCGTACCCGCCAGGACGACGATAGCTCAAAGCCAGAAAGCCGCTCACCAAACCGCCGCAACTTGCAGCTTTGCGGCACCACGCTCGCCGCCGCTGCTTATTTGCTGTGCGCGCTGGGAACGGCCGGCCTCGCGCAGCAAACCACCGGCACGCCGGGCTCACCGAGCGCCACAACGACGATCGACGGAAAGTATCTTCCACCGCCACCGCCGAAGTTCGGCGGCGAGATCAACCTTCAGGCCAGCCAGTCGAAACCGTATTGGCCCGCCCAAGTGGTGCCACCGAAGGGCGCGCCCAACATTCTTCTCATCATGACCGACGATCAGGGCTATGGAGTTTCGGGGACATTTGGCGGCGTCATCCCAACTCCTGCAATGGATCGCATTGCAAACGCCGGACTGCGTTACACGCAGTTCCACTCAACGGCTCTCTGCTCACCGACACGGGCAGCTCTGATCACCGGCCGCAACCATCACTCGGTGGGCTTCGGCGTGATCACCGAAATGTCCACCGGATACCCGGGGTATGACTCCGTCATCGGGCTGGAGAGTGCCACCATCGGCACGATCCTGAGGGAGAACGGCTACGCCACGGCGTGGATCGGCAAGAACCACAACACTCCCAGCTATCAACTGAGTTTGGCAGGGCCTTTTGACCAATGGCCGAACGGAATGGGGTTCGATCACTTCTATGGCTTCATGGGCGGCGAAACTGACCAGTGGACGCCGTTTCTCTTCCGCGACCAGACACAAGTCTTTCCGTGGGTCGGACACCCCGGTTACAACCTCACCACCGACATGGCGGACGATGCGATCAACTACATGAGGGGGTTGAGAAACGCCGCGCCAGACAAGCCCTTCTTCATCTATTACGTGCCCGGCGGCTCGCACGCGCCGCACCAGCCCACGCCAGAGTGGATCAAGAAGATCGGCGACATGCACTTGTTCGATCAGGGCTGGGAAAAGCTGCGCGAGACAATCTTCGCCAACCAGAAACGGCTCGGTGTCATTCCGGCGAATACCCAGCTCACACCGTGGCCGGACGGCCAGCCCGAATACGGCGGAGCGAAGCTTCAGAAATGGGATACGCTCAGTCCCGACGAGAAGAAGCTTTTCATTCGCCAGGCGGACGTTTTTGCAGCCTACACGGCCTACACCGACCATGAAATCGGCAGGGTCATTCAGGAAGTCGAAGACGAGGGCAAGCTCGACAACACACTCATCATTTATATCAGCGGCGACAACGGCAACAGCGCCGAAGGTTCGATCCTCGGCACCCCGAACGAAATGGCCGCGATCCAAGGCGTCAACATTCCAGTCGCGGAGCAGTTGAAGTTCTACGACGTTTGGGGTTCGGACCAGACCACGCCGCACTTTGCCGTAGGCTGGACCTGGGCCTTCGATACACCATTCAAATGGACCAAGCAGGTCGCGTCGCACTTTGGCGGTACGCGCCAAGGCATGGCCATCTCATGGCCCGGCCACATCAACGACGTGGGCGGCATCCGCACGCAGTTTCATCACATGATCGACATCGTGCCGACGATCCTCGACGCCACCGGCATTCAGGCGCCGGTGATGGTCAAAGGCGTTGCTCAGAAGCCGATCGAAGGCGTCAGCATGGCCTATACCTTCGACAAGGCCAACGCGAACGCCCCATCGACTCGCAGCACGCAATATTTCGAGATGGTCGGCAACCGCGCGATCTACCACGACGGTTGGCTCGCCGCCACCACGCCGCCCGAGCCGCCCTGGGATCTGGGCTTCGGCAAGTATCCCGACGTCGTCAACGGTTACACTTGGGAGCTTTACAAGCTTGCCGACGATTATTCGGAGGCCAACGACCTCGCCGCCAAGATGCCGGACAGGCTGCGCGACATGAAGGAACTCTTTATGGTCGAGGCGGCGAAATACAACGTGTTCCCGCTGGACAACAGCTTCGCCGTTCGCGCGGCCACGCCGCGACCGAGCGCGACCGCGGGTCGGACAGTATTCACCTACTCAGGTGAGTCGTCTGGTCTTCCCTACAGCAGCGCCCCCGACATTGCCGGCAAGTCTTACTCCATCACCGCCGAGGTCGAAATTCCGCAGGGAGGTGCAGAAGGCATGATCAATACGCCGGGGGCCGCGGCGGTGGCCATGGTCTCTACTTGCTCAAGGGCAAACCAGTCTTTGTGTACAACTTTTTTGACGTGGAACGCTTCCGATGGGAAAGCCCGGCGGCGCTCACGCCGGGCAAGCATACCATCGTGTTTGATTTCAAGTACGACGGTCCCGGTTTCGGTAAAGGCGGCACCGGCGTCCTGTCAGTGGATGACAAGGAAGTCGCCAGTAAGACGATCCCGCACACCATTCCGTTCGTTGAGACGATCTACGAGACCTTCGACGTCGGTGTGGATACGCGCACGGGCGTGGACGACGACGACTATCAGCCGCCATTCCGTTTCACCGGCACGATCGATAAGCTAATTGTCAGGCTGGTCCCGTTGAAAGCTGCGGAGGAAAAGCTCCTGCAGCAAAAGGCCCAAGATACGATAAACAAAGCACAATAGATCGCTCCGCTTGGCATTTGGCTTTCTTTGAATTTGAAAATGCGAGAGCCAAGTAAAAGGTGCTTCCGCTCCAGGATGCGAACTGTGGGGACTGATGTTCATCCGCAAAACCGGGGGTCTCGCGACCCTCGGTGGTCGGTCGAAGCGGGTGACTTCCGCTAATGGCCCATCACGTCATTGGCTGCGTCTGCATAGAAGTGGTCGCTATCGGAGCGAAGCGGACATGACCAAAATTTATGAGTACGGGCGCTGCAATGGCAATGTTTTACTTTGGTTATCAAGGTTATATGATGCTTTTGCTCCTGATACCGGCGAACGCACCTTGACCGCCAATCCTTCAACTGGACGCAATCTTTGGAAATGTCGTCAGAGAGCCGAGAACGTACCATTCTCACAACTGACATTGTGGGCAGTACGGCTCTTCTTCGCCGCTTTCCAAACGACATGATGGGTGCGATGGATCTGCACGATCAGATTCTTCACGCCGCAATTCGCCGTCATTCAGGCGAGCCGTTCCGAAGCACGGGCGATGGTGTGTTGGCGGCATTTGACCGTCCGGCGGACGCCGCAATGGCCGCGGTTGAGGCGCAACGCGAGATGCGTCGCGTCGCCTGGGGTCCGACGGGACGGCTTCAGGTACGGTTTGGCATTCACACGGGGCTGACACGGCCGAGGGGCGAAAGTGACTATTTTGGCCCTGCTCTGCCGACTGCCACCCGTTTGCAGGACGCCGCAAACGCCGATCAAATCCTGCTGTCGGATGAAACGGCCCGGCAGTTGGCCGATAACCTCTTTCACATGTCCATCCAGCTGTCCGATCTCGGCGAACATCACTTCAAGGGGATTGAGCCGATCCGTGTGCACCAGATCTGCACGTCGGACCTGCCGAGCACGTTTCCGCCGATCGGTGGCAAGCGTGAGAGCGCCAGGGGCAACTTGCCGGCCAATCTAAGCTCCTTTCTCGGTCGTGAGCGGGAGCTGCACGAACTGGCCGAACTGGCACTCAAGTCGAGACTCATCACCCTTGTTGGTCCAGGCGGTATCGGCAAAACGCGCCTTGCAATAGAGCTCGCCCGGTCCTTGGAGCCATCCGTATCCGGCGGCGCTTGGCTCGTTGATCTATCGGCGCTCGAGCGCGACAGCGAGGTTTGGTCTGCGATCGCAGAAGCGCTGCTGGTGCCTCCATCACCGGGGCTTGCGCCGCGAATCCAGGTGCTCGAGCGTCTGCACGGGACGCGCGCGATCCTGGTGATGGATAATTGTGAGCATGTGCTGGAGCCGATCGCCAACGCAGTGACCGAGCTCGGCTCGTCTTGCGCCGAACTGTTTCTGATCAACACGAGCCGCGGCGCGCTTGGCGTAGACGGCGAAGCCATCTACGGGGTGTCGTCCCTCGACTTGCGTGCGGAAGGGCGCTTGGAGAACTCGGCGGCCGTTCGCCTCTTTATCGAGCGCGGCCGTCTGGCCGACCACCGGTTCAAACCGGCACCTCAAGACATGGCCGTGATCCAGAGGATCTGCGGTGACCTCGATTGCATTCCGCTGGCTATCGAGATAGCGGCGGCGCAGCTGCGCCAACGGACATTGAAGAGCATCGAGAGTGGCATAGCAAAGCCGCTTGATATGCACGCAGGCAGTTTCCGGCGACGGGTGGGCCGCCATCGCACACTTCGAAAGGCGCTCGAATGGTCCTGCGATCTTCTCGATGCCAACAGCCATCAGGCGCTACAGCGGCTTTCGGTGCTTTCCGGCGCTTTTCATGAAGAACAAGCTCTTGCGATCTGTGCCGGCGACATGCGCGACGAGGCCGATGTCCGCCGAGGGATCGACGCGTTGATCGAAGCCTCGCTGCTCTTCCGGGACACGGGAAGTCCGCACCGGCTGCGGATGCTGCAAACCGTCCAGGCGTTTGGAAGGGAGCAACTGGATCAAATAGGTCTGCTTCAGACCGTCGAGGCTCGGCACGGCGCGGTCTATGCGTCCCGCGCGCGCCAACTGGGTGAACAGATCGCGAGCGTTCATGAAGGCAAGGCTGCCAATGCGATCTATGATGATATGTCCAACCTGCGGGCGGCCTTCGACCGCGCCCTGACGCGCGATCTGAAATTGGCGGCAAATTTGGCCGTGCCTCTGTTCCTGTTCAACTATTGGCATCGGGGCGCGGAGACAGGTAATTGGTACGAGCGCATCATGGCCCGACCAGCGGCCGACGAACTTGAGCAGTCGCCGATCCTGCTCGCCGGCGCAGCCGGCCACGCTTTTCACCACGAAGGAGATCGAGACAAGGCCACGGCCTTCGTCGAGCGCGGGTTGCGAGCCGAGGCCGCCGGCAGGCAATCGAGCAATGGATGGCTCTCCCATGTGCTGGGTCAAATGGCGCAGTGGTCCGGAGACCCGAAGATGTCCGTCAAGCATCTCTCGGCCGCAGCCGAGCAGGCTCGCACTGCAAACAATGTCTCCTGCGAGGTCATGTCGCTCTGCATGAGCGCTTTCATAAAGTCGCGGATCGGAGATCTGCAGGTCGCGAGAGAACTCATCGGGGCAGTCAGCGAAATCGAACATTCCGTCTTGCCGCCCACCCTCATGGGCTACATTCACTATGCGCGCGGCGGTATCGCCGAGGATCCGAGCGTGGCCATCGACGAGTACGAGACGTCGGTCGAGTGGGCCAAAATGGCGGGCAACCATCTCGGGGCTCAACGGGTCAGACAGTTGATCGCCGACTTGCGGGCAGCGAACGCCTCGCCGGCCGAGGCGCTCGACATTCATATCCGCTCGCTGATCGAACTTCCGAGCCACGGAACAACCTTCTATACATGGCTGACGATCCGTTCGCTGATCCAGCCGCTTGCCGCGCTGCAGGCCTATGAAGAACTTGCCGTCCTGGCCGGCGCGCTCAAGGCGTCGCCCTTGAAGCTTGACCGGGCGACGCGAAGCGCCGTCGCCCTAGCCAGGGACAGCCTGGGCGACACTGCGTTCGAAATGTCGGTTGCGCGCGGATCATCCTTTGACCCGGCGCAGGCACGCGCATTCATCATCGAGGCGTGTCAAGGGATACTGCCCGGCTCGACGAAATCGGACGCGGCTACGCTTTGAATTTTGCGGCAGCGCCGATAGGCCGCGCCGCAACCGAAATGGAGCGTTAGCTCCGCATGAAGCCTTCGCACTCGCCTTCCGCCCAGGCAAGGGTCTTTTCCATCGCATCACCCTGCGCGTGGCGGAGGCACATCTGGGTCAGCGTCGCCTGCGTGTAGATTTGCTGCGCGACTTTCGGCGGAGCCGGCGAAGCCGCAATTGACAGCTTCTGATGGTTGTAGGGGTTGGGATAGTGATAAAGCGTCCCCTTCGGCGGCTCCGCTTCTGCCCAAACCTTCAACGTCGTCAGCTTGTCGTAGGCCGGAAGGTCATAGCCGCCGCTGGCGACCACCAATTTCTCAATCGATGACGGCTGCGACAGATGCGCGAGCAGGCTCTTGGCGGCTTCCTTGTTCTTCGAGAATGCCCAGGTGGTCCAGAAGAACGGCACGTAGGGCGCAAAGCGGCCCTTGGGGCCAGCCGGGAAGCCGTGGGTCCAGCATTGCTCGGCGACTTGCGGTGCATCCCGCTTGGCGACCGCCCAAGCGCTCGGCGGGTTCATGATCAGCGCACCTTTACCGGAAATCAGCCACTTGTTGTTGGAGGCATCGTCCCACGCCGGGACATCCGGTGGCAGGAAGGCGATCAGCCTCTTGTAGAAATCGAGCGCCTGCCGAACGGCATCGGTTCTGACGGTGAGATTGCCCTTGGCGTCGACGAGCTCTGCGCCGAACGACTGGAAGACCGCGCCAGCGGTATCGACGCTGTCGGCGGTCTGGCCAAGACCGATGCCGAAGGGGAAACCGGCCTTGTGGCAGCCTTCCGCGGCCTTCAAGAACGTTTCCATGGTCCAGTTGTCAGCATTCGGCGGGCTGCCGGCCGGATACATTTGCTGCACATCGATATTGGCATACTTCTTCATCAGGTCGATGCGAGAGCAAGGGCCCTTGATCTGGCTGCCCACACAGGCGGGAACGCCCAGCCACTTGCCGTCAGCCTGGCCGAGATATTTGACCGTGTCGTTAACCGCGCCATTCTGCTGGATGATCGGCTCCACGATCTCGTTGAGGGGCTCGAGCAGTTCGGCGTTGGCGTGCGGCAGCCAAGTCGCCATGGCCAGAACATCGTGGCCGGTTTTGGCTTGCGCTTCGTTGGTGATGGTCAGGAGGAGTTTGTTGCCTTGGCTGGTGATGTAGTCGATCTGAACCTCGACCTTTTCCTTTTGGGCCCATTCATTGACGAGATAAGTCAAGGTATTGTTGGCGCCAGGGACCCAGTGATCCCAGAACCCCACCGACAATTGGCCAGCGGCATAAGCGCCGCGTACATAAGGCGCAGTGATGAGCGCTGCGGACGATATCGTGGTCGCAGTAACAAATTGTCGTCGAGACAGTTTCCGTGACATTTGCTCCCTCCCCGCTGACTTGTTTGCTCGTTCCTATGGTCCAGGCCTCCAGAACTGCGCAGAAAGAGCGCGCGAGTATCGAGATTGTCTCAAATGGCAGAATTGATTGCTTCTTATTTCGGGATTCAACGCTCAAAGTAGTTTTGGCGCAAGCAATGCAATTCGACAGCCTTACTGTCCCAATGCCGCATCGCTCTTTCGCCCCTGACTTGAGCGCACGGGCGAGCCGTGCTGCGGACGGTCGAACGAGCCCATGCGGGCGGTTGGATTTCGCCCACGCGCAGATACTGATTGACGTCAGAACGTCTCGGTCACCTTGTTCAGTTGCGGCGGACGATCCGGATCAAATCCCCACTTCCGCGCGGTATGCTCGATCATGCGATAGGCCGGAATGAGCATGGTGATCGCATCCGTCGCGGGATCATCGTCGCCAAGCCATGGCAGTGAACTGCGCGGACCGCCACACAGATGCAGTGCAATCTTGTGCTCCCGCAGTTCGCTCGCAAGCCGATCCACCGTGGCGGCTGTCTGATCCATCAAGCGCAATGCGATGACCGGCGTTTTCGATGACAACGCCGCGCGCGGCCCGTGCTGCAGTTCGGCGGCGCTAAAACCAAGCGCAGGCAAACGTAGGACTTCAGCAAGCTTCAGCGCAATTTCTCGAGCTGAGCTCAGGCCGAAGCCGCGCGAAGCGACGAACACCGCGGACGCACTGGCAAGATCATCGGATATTTCGGACCAATCGAGTGTCAGCGCGCTTTGAAGCCGCTCCGGCAGTCGGTCGAGCGCGGACCTGAGAGTCACATCGTCAGCCAGTTCCGCAACGAGTCCGGCACCCGCCACCAAGGAGCCGATTGCGGTCTTGGTTGCGGCGACCGCGAGTTCGGGCCCGGCTTCGATCGGAACGACAAACTCGGCGGCCGCACTGACCGGCGATGGTACCGCGTTGACAATTGCGACTGTACGGGCGCCCACTGCCCGGGCAGACTGCGTCGCGGCGACCAGATCGGGGCTGCGCCCCGATTGCGAGATCACGATGAACAGTGCATTCCGGAGCGCGAGCGGTTTGCGGAATGCCGTGACCACGGACGGGGCGCTGGCGGACACCGGCAAGTGAAGCCGCGTTTCGATAAGGTAGCGCAAGAATACGCCAGCGTGGCCGGAGCTTCCACGGCCGCACAGGACCGCAAGCGGCGCGGCGCCAATATCCAGACGTCTTGAAAGATCAGCGACGGCATCGCGATTTCGGACGATGCGCGAGGCGACCTCCGCACTTTCACAAATCTCTCGCGCCATCGCAGAACAAACGGACTCGGCCATGGCTCGCAAGCTCCATCCTGCTTCATGCCCGCTGTTGCATTCACATGTCGCGGCCGGCAAGTTCTGCGAACACGCGGCGGAGATTGCCCTTGTGGCTGGCGAGAATGCTCTCGGCTTCCGCCTGGTCATAGCCCAATACCAGGAGTGCAGCGGTCTTGATATCGCCCACGGCCTGGTCGAGGGCGCGAGCAGCCTGGGTTTCGTCGCAGCCCGCAATCCGGCCGACCATGGTCTCTGCGCGGCGCTTCAGCTTCGCGTTTGTCGGCTGCATGTTGACCATCATGCCGCGGTAGACGGAGCCGAGGCCAAGCATGATCCCGGTCGAGATCAAGTTGAGCACGACCTTCTGCGCGGTACCCGCCTTCATCCTTGTCGAGCCGGCGATCAGTTCCCGACCCGTCTCGACCAGCACCGGATATTTCGCGGATGCAAGTAGCGCCGTGCCGGGATTGTTTGCAACGCCGATCGTGACCGCGCGGTACGCGCCGGCCGCTCGCAGCGCCGCCTCCGTAAACGGCGTCGTGCCGCTGGCCGAGACGGCGATCACCACGTCGTTCTGCGAAAGCCGCGCCGCATCGATCTGCTTGACGGCATCGAGGACGTCGTCTTCAGCGCCTTCGACGCTTGCAACGAATGCGCTTTCCCCGCCGGCGATGATGAAGTGCAGCCGCTCCTGCGGCCAGGCGAAAGTCGGCGTCAGTTCGGCCCCGTCCTGCACGGCGACACGGCCCGAGGTGCCGGCGCCGACATAGATCAGGCGTCCGCGGTCGCCGAGCGCTTCCCTTGCCGCATTGGTCGCCGCCGTGATCGCCGGGAGCGCGCGCCCTATCGCGGCGACGGCGGCAAGCTGGCCCTCCCACATCGCCTCCATCGCCGAGGCCAGCGACCAGGCGTCGAGATCAGCAAAACGAGGGTCGACCTCTTCGGTAGCCATGCGCGCGGTCCGTTCTTCTCACGAGTCTGAAACGCGGAACTTCGGAATCGGTTCGGGTCCACTCGCCGCCTCGCCGATGATAAAGCGCCGCCGCGCCACCAGCAACGCGCCAGCGACCGCGTCGCCGTCCGGAGGTTTGAGGCGGCCGCGCAGATCGGGATTCAACCAGGCCTCAATCGCTTCCGACAATCCGCCGACCAGCGACAGCCGATCAATTCCCTGCCGCGCGAACACACCGAGTAGATCACCGATCGCCGCAGCCGCCCGTTCGACAATGCGCTCGCCGATCGGATCACGCTGCGTCGCATGCCGCAGCACCATCGGCGCAAAGGCCGCATAGTCGGTCGCAGTCGCCTGTTCAGACCAGGCCACTGCCTGAGAGGTGTCATGGTCGAAAGCCCCAAGCACTTCCTCAAGGAGCGGCGACGTCCCGCCTCGCCCATCCGCTGCAAGGAGCGCCAGCCTGACCGCCTGTAATCCGATGTCCGCGCCGCTGCCTTCGTCGGAGATCGGAAAGCCATATCCGCCGAAACGATGTTCGCGGCCGCCGATCAAGCCGATCCCAACCGAGCCGGTTCCGGCGACGACGATTGCGCCGTCGGCGCCGCTATGGGCGCCAAGACAGGCAGCCAATCCGTCGCCGATGAAGCGAACGGACGCGAACGGATGAGCTATCTCCTTGAGCGCGACTTCGGCGCCCCGGCGCGTGAAACCCGCGAGACCGATCCCGGCGTGCATCCGCGCAAGATCCTGACGCGCCAACCCTGCTTGCTCGGCTGCGGCCGCACACGCCCGCATGATCGAGTTCCAGGCCTCGTCGACGCCAAACCGCGTCGTTGCGGGCCCCGAGCCGCCCTCGCCGAGCACGGCGCCAAATTCGTCCTCGATGCGGGCGCGGCAACGACTGCCGCCGCCGTCAACCCCGAGATATAATTTGCCGGTCGTCACCATGCTGATCCAACGCAAGGAAGATGGTATCGGGTCCTGGGCCGATCG
>Ga0210407_10004162_pt1 | contig 11483 bp, 6 predicted proteins | sample IncBWC27MmetaG_FD_150860 | JGI IMG/M metagenome (GOLD analysis project Ga0210407, IMG submission 150860) | Forest soil microbial communities from Barre Woods Harvard Forest LTER site, Petersham, Massachusetts, United States - Inc-BW-C-27-M | ecosystem: Environmental > Terrestrial > Soil >... | reverse complement strand
ACATCCTAATCATCGGCGGCGGCGTAATCGGCTGCGCCATCGCCCACGCCGTCTCCCAGCGCTCCGGCGACGTCTTCCTCGTCGAGCAAAATCCCAAGCTCGGCATGGCCACCAGCACGCGCAACAGTGGCGTCATCCACTCCGGCATCTACTACCCGAAAAATTCCCTCAAAGCCCGCCTCTGCATCGAAGGCAACCGCCTCATGTATGACTTCTGCGCCAAACACCACGTCCCTTTCCGCCACACCGGCAAACTCGTAGTAGCCGCCGACGCGCACGAAGAACCCGCCCTCGCCGCGCTAAAACAAAATGGCGAGCAGAACGGTGTCGAAGGCCTGCGCCTCATCGGACCCGACGAAATTCGCGCCCGCGAGCCGCACATCGCCGGCGTCGCCGCGCTCGACGTTCCTTCCACCGGCATCGTCTCCGCCGAAGACCTCGTCCGCACCTACGCCCGCCTCGCCGCGGATCAAGGCGCAAACATCGTCCAGCGCGCCAAAGTAATCTCCCTCGAACCAAGCCCTGGCGCCATCCGCGTAGGCCTGCGCATCGGCGGTGAAGAAGACTCGCAGGACGAAACCATCGAAGCCCGTTGCGTCATCAACGCCGCCGGCCTCTACGCCGACGAAGTCGCCGCGCTCCTCGGCAACCTGTCCTGGAAAATTTATCCCGTCCGCGGCGAATACTGCGAAATTCGCGGCCCGCGCCGCACGCTCATCAACAACCTCGTTTACCCGCTCCCCCACGCCGACGCCCTCAGCCTAGGCGTGCATTTTACAAAAACGTTGTGGGGAACGGTTCTGCTGGGACCAACGGCAAGATATGTAGACGCGAAGGATAACTACGAGCGCGACCGCTTAGCCATCGCCGATTTCGTGCAAGGCGCAAAACCGCTCTTGCCGGAAGTACAAGAATCCGACCTGCAGCTCGGCTACTCCGGAATCCGACCCAAGCTCGTCCCGCCAGGAGGCAAAGGCTACGCCGATTTCGTAATCACCCGCGACCCCGCCGTCCCCCAAGCCATCCACCTCGTCGGCATGGAGTCCCCAGGCCTAACCGCCGCCCCCGCAATCGCCGCCCACGTAGCCAAAATGGTCGAAGAAATGATGGACTGAACGAGCGAAGCCGTCATTTGGAGATGCCAAGAGTGAAACGACTCGTTTTTGCTTACCTGATCGGCTTGGCGGCCTGTTTTGTCTCCATGTCGATCGCCAACCGGCCAAATGCGAACCACTGGAGCATTCTGTATGCAGCGCTACTCGGAATGTCCTCAACAGTAGCCGATGCCGCGCAACACCAACGCGTGGCACCTACGGACTGGGCGCTTGCCGCTGCTTTGCTTTCACTCCTATTTGTTCTCGTCGAGGGACTCCGCTCACGAAATTCTTGGCTCCGCTGGTTGGGTTACGGCTTATGGGCCGTGCTTGCCGCAGCGTCACTCTTCTGGTTCACGCCCCCGAACATATGACCCTTTTCGGCAGAGGCCTACTCCACCACAATCCGCAAAAATTTCTTCTTCCCAAATCGCACGCGATACGATCCAGCCTGCTCCAGGTTCAATTTGCTCGTCGGGTCACTGACCGTCAAACCATCAATCTCAAACCCACCCTGCTTCATCACCCGTTCCGCTTCTGATGCCGAAGGCACCTGTTCCAGCAACGCCAGGATTTTCGACCATTTTTCCGATCCGCTGGAAAGCGGCAGCGTCATCTGCTCCACAAGGATTCCCGACTGTGGAAAGGTGACATGCACTCCGCCCGTAACGCGCTTCAGCCGAATCTCCGGTATCTCCTCCGGCGCCTCGCGATTGCGAAACACGCGCTGGAAATTCTGCTCCGCCTGCTTCGCCGCGTCCCTTCCGTGAAACTGGCTAATAATCTCCTGCGCCAGCCGCATCTTCACATCCATCGGATGCGTCGTGCCATCCTCCACCGTCTTACGTATCTCCGCAATCCACCCCTCCGTGCGGTCCGTCACCAGCTCCCAATACGTCCACATCAGCTCATCGGAAATTGACATCAGCTTGCCAAACATTTCGTCCGGCGCTTCCGTGATGCCCACATAATTTCCCAGGCTCTTCGACATTTTCCGCTGCCCGTCGGTCCCCACCAGGATCGGCATGGTCATGCACACCTGCGATTCCTGCCCGTATTCGCGTTGGATTTCCCGCCCCATCAGCAAATTAAATTTTTGCTCCGTCGCACCCAGCTCCACGTCCGCCTTCAGCATCACGGAGTCATACGCCACGATCAGCGGATACAGCAGTTCGTGCATGGAGATGGGCAGCTCGTTTTCCAGCCGGTTGCGGAAATCTTCCCGCTCCAGCATCCGCGCCACGCGATATTTCGCGCACAACCGCACAATGTCGTAACTCGAAAGCTTGTCCAGCCATTCGCTGTTGCGGCGCACCTCCGTCTTCTTCGGGTCCAATATCTTGAACACCTGCTCCAGATACGTTTTCGAATTCGCGTCCACCTGCTCACGCGAAAGCGGCGGCCGCGTCTCCGATTGCCCGGTGGGATCGCCGACCAGCGCCGTGAAATCGCCGATCAGGAACACCGCAGTGTGCCCCATATCCTGAAAATGCTTCAGCTTCCGAATCACCACCGTGTGGCCCAGATGCAAATCAGGAGCTGTCGGGTCCACCCCAAGCTTGGCGCGCAGCGGCTTCCCCGTTTTCAGCGATTCCTCAAGCTTCGCCTTCAGGTCGGTTTCGCGAATAATCTCCGCCACGCCCTTTTTCAAGTACGCAAACTGCTCGTCCACCGGTTTAAATGTTGTCTTCGTCATTAGTCCCGTTTAACGATCCCGTGCCAAGCCTCTGTCGCAACCTTATTGGGGGTCGGAGCTTTAGCTCCGACATAAAACCCGCGCCACCAATGCGCTTTAGCGCCTGAGGAAAAGTCTTACCTCCTTTTCCCTAACGCTCTCAGCCAGTCGTCACCACCCTCCGCCCCGCAATCTTGTATCTCCCCTCCAGCACAATCCGCACCGCCTCCGTATAAATCCGGTGCTCCTCCGCCAAAATCCGCGACGCCAGCGTCTCCTCCGAATCGTCATCGCGAACCGGCACAGCCGCCTGCAGCACAATCGGCCCCGCATCCAGATTCTCATCCACAAAGTGCACCGTGCACCCCGCGAACTTCACGCCATATTCCAGCGCCTGCCGCTGCGACTCCAATCCCGGAAACGAAGGCAGCAGCGAAGGATGAATATTCAGGATGCGGTTCGGAAACGAAGCCACAAAAAACGGCGAAAGCAGCCGCATGTACCCGGCCAGGCAAACCAAATCCACCTTGTGCTCGTTCAAGACGGCCACAACTTGCCGGTCGTAAACCTCGCGCTCCAGCCCCTTCGAAGGAATCACCCGCGCCGCAATCCCGCGCTCCTTCGCCTTCGCAATCCCCGGCGCGCCATCCCGGTTGCTGACCGCCACCGCAATCTCCGCACCCGGTATGCGCCCCTCCGCCACGCTGTCCGCCAGCGCCTCAAAATTCGACCCGCGCCCGCTAAGCAGCACTCCAATCCGCTTGCCCATAAACAAAGAAACCTAGCACACAAGCCCCAACCCACAAAATGACCGCCGCGGCCCCATCATTTGGAGTGCGGCGGTCTTGCCGCCGCTTTCACGGATGAGGCCAGGCTGAAGCTGCTACGAATCACTGAAAACGTCCTGCCCCTAGCCCGCTTCGTCTTTGAACAGACGTGGAGTCTCCTTGAATAGCTCTTGCAAGAAGCGTTCGCGATCGTTCAGAAAGCGCCGAACGACCTGCATGTTAGCGAGCTGATCGTATTCAGTCTCATGGATGCGGGGCCCCCGTCTGGGTTCTTCACGCGATCCCTGAAGATTCCAACCGCCTTGAGCATAGTGACGGTTGTCCAGACCTGCGTTCCAAGTCCAATTATCCGGCTATCCGGCGAAGGGGAGTGTGATATTCGACCGCAGCAGCCAAATCAAAATGGCAATCGGAATCGCCGCCGCCGCAATCACCGCGAACAAAAGAACGGCCAGGAACATCCAATCCAGCCGAGTGTTGGCGCCGGGCTGCTCCCTTTCTCGGATCAGCAGCCGATAGTTTCGCCGATTGGCCTTCCAAACCACGTGGAACACGTCGCCCGCTACAGGTATCGCTCCGATGGCAGTTTCCAGGAGCACGTTAGCGATCATGCGAACCAGCGTGACCCCTTTCGCACCGCGACGCCAGGACCCGAACACAATTAAGAACGATGCGATGCCCGTCATCGCATCTCCAATGCCGGGTACCCACCCAATCAAGGCGTCCAGGCCAAAGCGGATCTTGGTTCCGGGGATCCGGAATATATCGTCCAGGAGCGCAGCAATGTAATCGAGGTGTTCGTTTGACGCGAGTTGGCGCGGCATTGAGGGCCAGTTCCCGTAACACTATACAGGTCCGCACGGACCGGACGGTGAAGTTGCTGCCACTTCCCCGAACGCGACCTCGGCATGGAGGACAAAACGGGATTCTGTCGCGGCGGCTAGCGTGGAGAGAGGGAAGAGTTAGCCTCTTGCCTTCTTGCTTCGAGGGTGTTCAGCGCAAACGTGCGCGGCAAAATTTTTGTCGCGCTGCTGCTCGTAGTACTCTTTCATTTCCTCAAACGAGTTTCCGAGGGGTGGCCCCTGAGGATTGAACACCCATGCGCATTCGGAGCAGCCGCAGCCCTGAAAAGCCGCTTCTTCAATCCATATCAGCGTGCGGGGCATGAACCTGGGACGTCTCGCGAGGCGTGAGTCGTGTGCAGTCTGGGGCATTAGTTGTCCCCGCCAGCCGGGTCGCCACCAATGGCGAAGCGCCCGTGCGTTTCATCAAATCGAAAATGCCCCTATCTGGAGCAATCCAGAAAGTTCCGGAGGCGCTCGTTAGTCCGTCCCTTTCACGGATTCGCCGCGCACGCCTTCTGAGCCCTCCTCTTCTTCTCGTACATGGCCTTGTCCGCCTGCGCTAGGAGTTCGCCAAGCGCAACCGCGTGCTTGGGGTCGAACTGCGCCACGCCAACGCAGAGGGACAGTTCGTACCGTAATTCGCTGCCGGTCAACTTCTTCAGATTCTTCTCCAATCGCCGCAGCAGGACTTCCTGTGTGTGATCCGATGCCACCTGTGCGAGTACGACAAATTCGTCGCCGCCAAGCCGCGCAATAATGTCGGATCCTCGGAATGCCTTTTCCAGAGCGTCAGCTGTCCTGACCAGGGCCAGATCCCCTTCCCGATGCCCGTAGGTATCATTGATCTGCTTCAGGTTGTCCACGTCACAAAACAGCAGCAACAGGCGTTGCGCGTTGCGCTGCGCAAGTTTGAGCTGCTGCGTCGCCGCAGCAAAAAAGCCGCGCCGGTTATACAGGCAGGTTAAATCGTCGGTGAGGGCCAGATAGCGCAGTTCTCTGTCGAGAAGCGCTTGCTTTACGGCGCACCAGACAGCCGGGTGAGCTGCAACCTTTATAGTCCGTTCGTCGGTGCGGTCTGTCCTCAGAAGTTTGGATATTTCGTCGACCTCATGCAGGATCTGGCCAAACTCGGCGTCGGAAGCTCGCAACGCAGTGGAGAGAATCTCCTCGAGGCCCTTTTCTGCTGGGCTATTCTTTCGCTCAATCGAGAGAACTCGCCGCCTGGACCTATGTGTCACAAGGTCAGCTCCGAACGGACTGGTTTGAGTCGCGGTATTGGACTGCGTTTCGAGGATTCGCATTGCTCCCCCTGCCAGCAAGAGTGAGAGTCTTCTCACTCGACTGCAGATCGTCCCATGGAGTCTGATTGCTGAAAAGCAGGTGGGCACCGCATTGTTGGTACAGGTGATTCCCCTAGTACCTCCAAGCCATGACTCCTTGGAGCCGAAGGGTTTCCCGCCAGCCCAAATTGGTGCTTGTCGGCTAAGAACTCGGATCCCACAATGACGGGACCATGAAAATCACAACTTCGTCCTCCGCAAAGACAAATTCGCACCCGCGCGGCTCCCAGACCAACGCGGTTCACGCCGGGGAAGGAAACAAGCATGGTGTCGGCGTGGGAGTCGGCACGCCCATCGCGCGCACCAGCACATTCACATTTTCTTCGACCGAAGAGATGAAGTTGTGGGCGGAGGGAAAAAGCAAAGCCTACATTTATACGCGTTACGGCAATCCCACGCTGGCCATCGCTGAGCAAAAAATTGCCGCGCTCGAAGGCGCGGAGGCTGCGGTAGTCACCGCGTCGGGCATGGCCGCAATTTCCAGCGCGCTGCTGGGCGCGTTGAAGTCCGGCGATGAATTGATTTCCACTGCGCAGCTCTACGGCGGAACGTATCGCCTGATGCGCGACGTATTCTCCGACCTGGGAATCAAAGTCCATCATGTCGGAACCGATCTCGACGGAATCGAAAAACTGGTGAATTCGCGCACGCGCGTTCTGTACGTGGAAAGCCCCACGAATCCCACCGTGCGCCTGGTGGATGTCGAAAAAGCCGCGCAGTTCGCCAAAAAACATAAACTGATTTCCATCATCGACAACACGTTCGCCACTCCCCTGCTGCAGCAGCCCATCCAACTCGGATACGACATGGTGGTGCACAGCGCAACCAAAGCGCTGGCTGGCCATTCCGATGTGATCGCCGGGGTAGCGGTGGGAAACAAGAAATGGATGGAGCGCGTGCAGCACATGGTGATTTATCTGGGCGGCTCCATGGATCCGGAAGCGGCGTACTTGCTGAATCGCGGAATAAAAACGCTGGGGCTGCGCGTGCGAAAGCAATGCGAGAATGCCATGGCGGTCGCACAATTCCTGGAGAAACATCCGAAAGTGGCGCGCGTTTTTTATCCCGGGTTGCCTTCGCATCCGGACCACAAATTGGCCAAGAAGCAAATGCGCGGATTCGGCTCCATGCTGGCGTTCGATTTGAAAGGCGGCTTGCCGGCGGCGCGGAGCGTCTGCGATCGCGTGCAGTTGTTCTTATTGGCGGCCAGCCTCGGCGGCGTGGAGTCGCTGGTGGTTTTGCCGGCGTATACCTCGCACTACAACATGAGTGAAGAAGAATTGACGCGCGGCGGTGTGACTCCGGGGATGGTGCGTGTGTCCATCGGCATCGAGGATGCCGAAGATCTCATCGCTGACTTGCAGCAAGCGCTCGCCTAGTTTTTTTCTCCCAAAATTTAAATCAAAGGCGCCCGCGAAAATCCGCGGCCGGTACAAATTCGTCGTTACGCTTTCGCCGGGACGGGAACGGAGTTGGCGTATTCGTCTTTCACCGGGAGCATGGACTTCACGATGTCTTCCAGTTCGTGGGAGCTTTGCGCGTCGTCCGGATAATTGTGGACGGTGGTCTCGAAGGTGCCGCCGTGCTTGGAGCGGACGCTTTGCAGCTCTTCCTGCAAACGGACGGCGATGCGCTTGGCGCTGATCGTATCGGTTTCGGGGAGGACCAGGCCGAAAAGATCGGGAGCGAGGTGATAGATGGAATCGGTGGGGCGCAGCTTGCGGGACATGGCCTTGGCGGCGTCGCCGAGTGCGGAGGCATTGTCGCCACCGGCTGAAGCGCCCCCGACTTTGGCGCGGACCAGCAACAGGCTGAGATTTTTCTGCATGGTCATGGCGCGGCGATACTCCATGGTGAGGCGATCCCAGAAATGGTTGACGTCCGGCATGGTCTGGAGCAGGTCGGCGCTGGCTTGCAGGCGCAACTCAATGTTGCGCTCGAGCTCCTCGAGAATTTGCTGCTTGAGTTTGCGCACCGTGCGCTGACGCTCGAGCAAGTACCCGATGAAGAGAAGGGTGAGCGCGCAGAAACCGAAAAAGGCGACGCGCAGGGTCCACTTGTTGCCGACGTCCTGATGGACAAAGACGAGCGGGTACATGAAGACGGCCAGGCCGCTGGCCAGCACGAAGACGAAGACCGCGGCCATGATGGTGAGCTGGAGCTCGCGGCGCTCGAGACGGTCGAGTTCTTGCCGATTGATAGTTGCCATTTCCTGTTCCCACCCAAGTTGGAGAGACGGGCAGCGCCCGAAAAAGCGATTCGGTGCGTCCTGACCATGTTGGCGGGCAGAGATGCGTGGCGCAATAGGCTCGCGGTACAGGCGTTGCGGAAGCGATAACGGATTCTGGAGGCGCGGAGCTGCGCGCTTGCGGCTGGACAACAGCATTGGCCACTGAGGCTGGAGCACACGGAGAATAAAGGTCCGTTCTTGCCACCGGCCGAGATTCGGAGGCTTGCGTCAGGGTCGATACCCCCCACCCCGGGTGTTTTCGGAAAAGAGGCTGCAAACGATTGAAAACAAAGGAAACGAACGTCGAAAACGGCGCAAAGAGACGACAAAGAGGCTCCAGGCCGCTGCAAACAAAAGAGTTAGCAGGTTTGAGCACCCGAGGACTGGGAAAAGGCGCAACACAGAGGCGACGGAGTGAGGAGCATAGAGGTCGCAGAGAGGGTAGTGAGTGGCGGCCCGCTGCGGCGGGTAGGCGGGGATAGGGCTTCGAGATATGGGCCGGGACGGGGGCGACCATGGGGAAGGGTAGCGCGGAGGTTTATTGGAAGTAAAGTAAAAGTCAGCGAATGGCGGAATTTCGGGGTCGAATGGCTATTAGGAGCAGCGAACGGCGATGGGCCGATCCCAAGAATTCATGAGACCCAAGACGCTAGCGGTTGAAGTTAGCTCTAAACCCGGACCCTTGCAAAATCAAAGGGTCCGGCACCCTACGTCGCTTCCCGCGCTCAAGCCTGCGCCAGCCGCCCAGGCATTTTTGCTCCGTCGTTGTCCGGCGGATCAGAAGGTCAACTTTGCGCCGAGTTGAAGTACACGACCTCCGGTGGCATTCGTGATTTGGCCGAAGCTGTTGCTGCCCAGCGTCGTTCCGTTTGCGGAGCCACCGTTGGAGGCGAAGAAGAACTGCGGCGTGTTTGTCGCGCCAAATGCTTCCAGGCGCAGATCCAGGTTGAAGCGTTCGGTCATCCGTATCGACTTGGACAGTGCAGCATCCAGATCGAAAAAGATTGGTCCGCTGAGATAGTTCCGCCCTACGTTACCGAATGTAGCGCCCGCCGCAGGGGCGAAGCTCGAGGTCGTGAACCACGGATTACCCGGGCCGATCCCGTGCAGGATTTGCACCGGAGCAACTAAATTGGGCGTTTGCGTGTTGTTAGGGGCGTTAAGTGAAGTCGAGTTAGCTGTAAAGTAGAGGGGCAGGCCGGACATGATGGTCATAAAGCTGGACACGCGCCAGCCACCCAGGATGGCGGCGCCCACTCCCGACGAAACCAGGCTCTTACCCTTTCCAAACGGCAAATCGTACACAATGCTCTGCACAAAGGTCTGCGTACGATCGAAGTCGTTGCGGGCATAATCGCGGCGTTGATTGATGTAGAACGAGAGGCCGCCATCGTCCCCCGTTTGAAAGCCCATTCCTTTAGCAAACGTGTAAGCCGTCGTGGTTGCGAAACCGCCCGAGAAATGCCGGTCAAACTTCACCTGCAGGGCGTGGTAGCTGGACGAATATCCGGCAAAGAGGAGATTCGTGCTTGCCGTTCGCCCGAAGGCAGCCTCCGGAAGTAAACCATTCGCTTTCTTGGGATCGACGGAGACTACGGTAGCAGCGTTGAGGTTGTAATTGACCACCGTGTCCACGCTGTGATTGCCAACGTAAGCTAAATCGAGTACGAAGCGCCCAGGCAGCGTTTGCTGGATCGCCAAGTTCCAGGATTCCACGTACGGGTTCTTGAAGCTGGGATTCACGACAAAGAGATTAGAGTTTTTGAGCGTCGCCGCGGCCGCCGCGCTGCTCGCACTGGTGATGACGCCGTTCGACGGAACCACCGGGAGGATAAGTGAGGGGAACCCTTTGTCGAAAGTAGCCGGAGTTACCCCATCAGGAAGCACCGCTGGGCCAAAACTCGCAACTGCGGGATTGAAGGCATTGTTGGCGCGCACGGGGAAATTATAGGCATAGCTGTTGTCCGGGAATGGGGTGTAGCTGATACCAAATCCCGCGCGAACGACGGTCGATTCCTTTAAACGGTAGGCGAGCCCGAGACGGGGCGCGAAATACTTGTAATGCGTCGCAATTCCCAGATCGTCCGGATTCCCTCCCACGCCGCTGACCACAAGCGTATTGTTCGCGGGATTGTAATTTGAAAAGCCCTCTGGCTTCACCGGCGTGGCAGGCGGATAGAACTCCCAGCGGACACCCAGATTCGCCGAGAATTTGGGAGTGACCCGCCATTGATCTTGCGCAAAGGTAAAGAGTTGCCAGGCACGGTAGTTCGGGAAGAAGGTTGCCAGATCACGTCCGGCCTGGTTCGGCACATCGAGGAGAAAGCTGGCGAAGTCGTTTGCAAAGCTAGTAGTGGAGGCGCCCGCTTTGGTAGTGGGGCAGCCGGGGCTGGTATCCCCGAGGGCGCAGTTGCGCGCTGTCTGGCCATCGGCGAAGGTATAGACGCCGCGCGGGCTGAACGTCTGCTCCTGCAGCAAAGCATCGCGAACGCGGCGCAGGTCGCCGCCAAACTTAAGGGTGTGGTTGCCCAGAATCTTCGTCCAGGTGTTCGCGAAGTCGATATTTGTTTCTGACCTGATCCATGGCAAGCTCGCTGAAAAGCCAATCAGTGGAGGATTGCCGCCAATTAAACCATTAATCGTTACGCCCACGATGCCGCTGGTTATCCCCTTATCGAGGTTAACGCCGGGAATGCCGAGCGTTGTTGATGTATTCGTGCCGAAATCGGTATTATGCGCCTCGTTGTGGTACCACGCGACACCAACGCGGAACTCCGCCACGAGGGTATTTGAGAAAAAGCGATTGTAGTTTAGACCGATGCTATAGGTGTTTTGAATGCCGCTCCCTTCAAAGTTACCCTGTGCCGGTCCGCCGGCTATGCCAAATATGGGGGCCTGGAATATTTGTGGGCGCTGAAAACTGAATCGCGCGCTCAGGCGGTCTTTATCGGTAAGGTTGGCGTCCATTTTGGCATCCACGAAATCGGTATCTTTGTGAAAAGGCAGAAGAGCGAAGTAGTTGTTGGTGCTCTGCGCGTTAATTGGGGTCGGCAACAGCGCCATGAGCTTAGCGGAGATGGGGTTAATCAAGGCCGACGGAACCATATTCTTGCAGCCCGCCGGATTGGTGCAAGCTGGATTGAACGCATCCACCTGGGTCCCATTTGGGCCAGGTACGGTAGTGCCTGGAGCGGACGTGGCGATCAACTGCGTGCGACCCGTGCCGTCCGGACTGCTAAAAGGATTGTAGATTGGCGTCGTCGAAGCGCTCAGGTCTCCCGAGCGAAAGGCCATGGTAGGGATGCTGGTGGTGTTTGCGTTTGCTTCATGATCATAAACTTTCAGATAGTCGCCGAAGAAGAAGAGCTTATTCTTCTTGATCGGCCCACCGATATTGCCCCCAAAGTAGTTGTAAGCCAGATGTCCCACCGACTGATCGAAAAAGTTGCGGGCGTTGAAATAGTTGTTCCGGACAAATTCATAGGCAGCGCCGTGGAAGCTGTTGGTTCCG
>Ga0210407_10004161_pt1 | contig 11483 bp, 6 predicted proteins | sample IncBWC27MmetaG_FD_150860 | JGI IMG/M metagenome (GOLD analysis project Ga0210407, IMG submission 150860) | Forest soil microbial communities from Barre Woods Harvard Forest LTER site, Petersham, Massachusetts, United States - Inc-BW-C-27-M | ecosystem: Environmental > Terrestrial > Soil >... | reverse complement strand
CAGAGCGTTCTGGGCAGCGACGTAAAGATCGAAATACTCGACCTCACGGTGCAACATGCGCCCATCCGTCTGGGAGGCTGTGGAGGATCGAGCGGAGTCTTGCCTGCGCTTCTGGCCGGCGTGCCCATGCGGACTCCCACTCTGGGTGAAAAAGCAGTGCTCGGGCGTGCGCGACTGTGCGGCGACAGCAACCCGCTCGCCGCGATCGTGCCAACGGTGCGAATCCGCATCACGGCGCCGCAGAAGATGCAAAAAGACCTTGCAGAACTGCTGCAGCGCGTCGTACTGCAGTACATCCCGGCCGGAATCACCCTTGTCATTCGTTGGATTGCCGCCGAAGTGGTGGCGCAGGATGTGATCGGCGAGAGTGGGATGGTGCTGGACGACTTCCATTCAGGAGTCCTCGGGGAAGATAGCGCGGTCGGACATTCGCGCATCGGCGGCCGTGACCGCGGCAGGATCGGTGAGGCGGGATTTGATATGGGCCGCTTGCAGTGAAGGGAATGCAAGGAGACACAACCGTGAAAAAAGAAACTCCTACGCTACACGATCCCGGTTGCCGGTGCCTGGCGTGTGCCTCTGGGCAACGAAACCGGTTCTTCAAGGGCAAGATGATGAAGGCGCCTGAGTTCGAATTGGAACAGCGCTACGGCATCGAGCGCCGCCGATTGCTTACCCGTGCCATCTCCGGGTGGGGCGTAGTGCGCGGGCTTGCCGTGAGGGGCAGCAACGAAGAACAGATTCCTTTCCCCGAAGATCGTGAATTCTGCGTGTCACCGGGGCTTGCGATCGATCCATGCGGACGGGAGATCCTCCTGCTGGCGGGGTCTGTGTTGGGAACAGACAACACATTCGTGATCGGCCCAGACTGTGATCTGCAATCAGTCGAGCGGATAAGACCGGGGGAGTACGTACTCGCAATTCATTATGCCGAGCGATTCCTTGGCGACACACCACTGCCGGATGACTGCTGCGGTACGAAAGTTGTAAAGAATTATATTTGTGAAACGGTGCTTTTCTCTTTGCGCAGACGATGCGAAGAAGAGTGCCCTTGCGGTGAATCAGACTGCCCGGAAGGATGCCGGTGTCATCGGCAACACTGTTTGTGCGGAAAGCGTTCGCGAAGTTCCTGTCTCTGCGATTGGACTCGCCAATTTGACCTGCCGAAGTGCGCGAAGAAACCATGCCGGTGGCACGAACACGATGTGTGGATCGACGAGGGCGTTGATCTAGCCTGCGTGTGCATCTCGACTCCCGCCGAGAATTGCAGGCCGCCATTGGGACGCATCTGCGATGATTGCAGCCCCCGGCACATCGTAAAAAGCAATGACCTTCTCTACAACCTCATTCGAGGTTGCGACCTAACGCGCATTGAATGTCTGAGTTGGGGCGAGTGGCATCGGAGAGAAGCGCCTGTTCCTTGGGAAGAGTTCCTCGAACTGCTCAAAGGAAGAGAAGAGAATGGCGTTTTGGTAACCGGTCTCACGGTCCACTTTACGGGACCTGTCCTGGCGGAGACGGTCAGGCCGGATTGCTTCACGCTGCAATTTCTTGTGGGTCGGGGCGAGATGCGCACGCGCAGCGTGGAAATCACCCGCGTACTCACGTCGATCCACGATGGCGATCCAGCCGGCACCACCCGGCGCGCCACATTGTGCGTACGTCCTGAATGGTACGAGGATCTCACCGGTCACGGAAGCAGGATCCGTAAAGAGGGCGCGCTGGTGCGGATCGAAGTCAACGGGTATTTCATCCTCGACTGCCACCGCCAACTGATCGACGCCGGCGCGCATGGCTTCGCTCCCCATCGCAAGCATGATGCAGTTGAGCCTGGCGGCACTGGCAATCCTGGTGGATTGTTGATTTCCACGTTCAAAGTGGCTAGGGGCCACAATTCTCGGCCGGATTCTTACGATGAGGAAAACACTTCCAGGTGATCAAGAGGAATATCGCCATGAACAACCAAGATAAGAACGTAATCACGAAATGCGGACTGTCGAGCTTGGAGTGGCCACAATTCAATCCTGGCCAGCTATTGGACGACGACGATATGAACTCGGGTGTGACCTACACCCGGGAGTTGGTCCGGCTTCTCTTCCGTTCACTGTTCGGCTGTGGCGTGATCTGCGGATTGCAAGTGCGGCCCCAATGGGCCTGTAACGAGACGAAATGGTCCATTACGGTGACCAAAGGTCTGGCTCTCGATTGTATGGGAGATGTTATCGAACTGCCGAACGACGTCAACATGGTGTACGGTCCAGACTGCCAGGAACTTCCGCCGGCACTGTGGGTAACCATCTGCTACATCAAGAAATGCTGCCGACCCAAGGACGTAGCCTGTTCCCAAGACGATAATACGCAACCGAAACCCACCAGGGTTCGGTCCGGGTATGAGATCCGGCTTTACAACACACTTCCTACGTGTGCCTGTCATTGCGCAACGGCGGATGACACTCCACCCAAACCTAAGGTGGACCCCTGTTGTGATGATACTGAACCGCCGGCCCCGGCCGTCACGGCAACTACTACGCTAGCAAGTGAAACCTCCACGGTAACCGTTTGCGATTGCTACAAGCCCCATTTCGAAGGCGACTGTGATTGCGGTTGCGGCTGCGAATGCGTGATCCTCGGCAAAATCACCGTGTCCACTGGCGACAATCCGGTTCCCACCACGGATACCACAATGGTCCGTCGAATCCGACCACTCCTCAACGGGTATATCGATTGTGGATCCCTGAAGCTCGTAGACCTAGAGCGCAAACGCAAGAGAGAGAGAGCGCGCGATCGGGATGCAGAAAAAGAAGTGGAACTGTGGGACGAACGAGCCGAGGAAACTGAGTGGATTCCTGAAGCTCGTCGACCTAAAGCGCAAACGCAAGAGACAGCGCGCGCGCGATTGGGACGCAGAAAGAGAAGTGGAACTGTGGGACGAACGAGCCGAGGAAACTGACAGGGACTAACAGGCTATAAATGGCGACGTGGCACAGCGTTTCGCGCCAGGTAGCGACGCCGGAGCGAACCTCCGCAGCGCAGACTCCTAAGAGCGCCGCTGCGCCGCGCCCGTCACCGGCACAGCTTCTGCAACAGAGATTAGGAAACCAGGGTACCGCGGCATTTCTTTCCCAAAATGTACTGCAGGTTTCGTCGCAGCTTGATTCGCCAACGAATCAAGTGCACGCTGTAGCGCCTTCAGGCGCTTCATCGATGGATTTATCCGCCAGCGGCGCTCCAGTTGGTTCTGGAGCTTCTGTATTATCCGCCCCACCTCGCCAAAGTCAGCAGGAGACTGCACCTTCGGCACACGAAGCAGGTCAAGCAACCACGACCTCAACTCCGGTTCCCGGCCTACTAGGGAAATCCGATGCTTCTCAGCAACGTGCAGACCGCACCAAAGAGGCTGGTTTGGCGCCAACCCGCGAGGCGAGCGCCCAAGCCACTCCAGTTGCTCAGCAACGGGCTGGGACGAAGTCAGGGGAGTCGTCCAAAGCTGCCGTCGCTCAAGCCGAGCCGGTCGCGCCAACACAGGCAGAGCCAAGAGGCGAAAAAGGTCCAAAGCTCACCTCACCTTCCGCGCGAGAGGCTCTAGCTCCGGTGGCCGCCACTTTGCACCATCGTGCCGCGAAGGCGCGGAAACATTCTGCTCCACGAATACCTGTGGCCTCGGCACAGGCCGCAGCCATTCGCCCGGCCACGGAGCGGACCCGCGCCGCGGCGATACAGACGGTTGCCAATCTCGACGCCGCGAAGGACAAGACAGGACAATTCAACAAAAACGAGTTCCGGGAAAGACTAAAAAGCGCCATCGACGCCACGATGCAAAAGCCGAAGACGGAGTCGGAGGCCAAGGAGGTCATGAAGGCCGGCGCCAAAAATGCCAGCGGCTTGTTAAAGGGCGAGGTCACGACGCAGAACCAGGCCGTGTCAGGGGAACTCCAGTCCGCAACGACTGATGTGCGGGTCTCTGATCAGCCTGAGATGAAAGAAGTAGGATTGACCCCCGAACCCCTCGGCGCACCGCCGGCCCCGGTGACCACAGAAGCAGCTGTGCCTCCTCCCTTACCCGCTGAACAGCTCGACTACTCTTCAGACCGTGCTCCGACCGATAAGGCAATGGCCGATGCCGGAGTCACGAAAGAACAGCTCGAACAGGGCAACGAGCCGGAGTTCAAGACAAACCTTGCTGCCCGTACCGATGCGGAGAAACACGAAGCCGGAGCGGAACAGAGCTACCGCAAAACTGAGGTCGGGATAAGGGAGCAGACGGAACACTCTGCGCAAACCGTGGTTTCGCATGGCTTGACCAATATTCATTCAGCGAGGGCGGCGAAGATCGGCAAGGTGGTCGATCAGCAGAACGTCACGCGCGAGAAGCATGCAGCCGAGCACCAGCGCATCACCGACGAAATCAACAAGATCAAGAACGAGACACGCAAGGATGTTAACGACGTTCTGACCGCGATGGAGAAGGAGGGCGGCGACATCTTTGAGAAAGGTCTTTCCGATGCGGAGAAGGCGTATGAAGCCACCTTCAAAGAGGAAAAGGGCGGCACCTGGACCTGGCTGACAACTTGGGGAAGCGATTGGGAGGATCTCATCGAACGGTCGCTTGCGACGGCACGTGGCATCTATCGCGTCACTGTCTATCAGGCAATCGACAGGGTGGCCGATTTTGTGGACGCCAAGCTCGAAGAGGCAAAGCGAAAGGTCTCCGAGGGACGGTCCAAGGTCAAATCTTTCGTTAAGGGTCTGGACGACAGCGTGCGAGGCTTCGGCGAAACTGCGCTAAAAGCCGTTTCGGCTGACTTCGACCAAATGAGCGGCGAGATCGACCAGCGCCGGGACTCCCTCGTCAACAAGCTGACCGAGCAGTACAAAGCCTCGTACGAACGCATGTCCGCAATGGAGGAGAAGCTACGCGAAGAGAACAAGTCTCTATGGCAGCGGATTTACGACGCGACCGTCGGCCTGATCAAGAAAATCTTGGCGTTCAAGGACATGTTGCTGAATGTGCTGGCTCGCGCCGCCGACGCCATCGGCTCGATCATCGCGCATCCCATCTCTTTCCTTGGAAACCTGGTGGACGCCGGCAAGCTGGGCTTCTCGAATTTCGTAGACCACATTGGTGAGCACCTGAAGCAGGGCTTCATGGAGTGGCTCTTCGGTGCGGTCGCAGAGACCGGTATCCAGTTGCCGAAGAATTTCGATCTGGCTGGAATCCTGAGTCTCGTGCTTCAGGTTCTGGGTTTGACTTATTCGAACATCCGCTCCCGGGCGGTGAAGATCCTCGGGGAAAAAGTCGTCAAGGCGCTGGAGACCGCCGCCGAAATCTTCAAGATCCTCATCACCAAGGGACCGGCCGGATTGTGGGAATACATCAAGGAGAAGCTCGGCGACTTAAAGGCCATGGTGATCGACAAGATCAAATCGTTCATCATGGAAAAAGTGATCATGGCCGGAGTGACCTGGATCATTGGGCTCCTCAATCCGGCTTCCGCATTTTTCAAGGCCTGTAAGGCTATCTACGATATCGTGATGTTCTTTGTTAGTCATGGAGAGCAGATTCTCGCCCTGGTCAACGCCATCATTGACTCAATCTCGTCTATTGCCAAGGGAGCCATTGGCGCGGCCGCCGCGTGGGTAGAAAAAACCCTTGCCCGCACCATCCCTGTGATCATCGGCTTCCTGGCCGCGTTGCTTGGTGTCGGCGGTATCAGCGAGAAGATTAGAGAGATCATCGAAGCCATTCGCAAGCCTATCAACGAAGCCATTGACTGGGTCATCACCAAAGCTGTTGATCTGGTAAAGGCCGCAGGCGGGCTGCTTGGTTTTGGCAAAGCGGAGGACAAAAAAGATTCACACGAACAACTGGAGGGCGCTCAACTCGCTGCCCAGAACGCCGTGCATTTGAAGCTTGGAGCAGACACGACCCCGGAAACAGCCGAGGCCGCGCTCCCCGGTATCTTGCAAGAACTGGCGCCGACCGGATTGAAAAATCTCATCTTGGGTCCACCGGACGAGGAGGGTGATAGAGAAGTACTCGCGGAAGCCAGTCCAAGGAAACGGGTCGCGAAATTGATGCATAAGCGGATATCTGTTGCGGTCTCGGCCACTATCAGGGTCAAAGAGGGAAAAGAAGTGATGGCCGGCCTCTTCCGCGGACCAAGCGTCGAGAGGTTAAGGAGCGGAACGCTACAGCAGTGGCCCGGCGAGGAGCCTAAATTCGCGGAATTCCGAAGCTATCAAAAGGAAGCTCTGGGGGGAACAGGTCGCGCTGCTATGCTGCAGCCCGTATCTCAACCGCCGGGGACACGGGCCAAGAGTGGCGATCAGCCGTCGGGAGGGTTAATCGTAGAGCCAAAGCCAGGAGCCTCGGAGCTTGAGATTTTGACTTGGAACACCAGTCAACCAGAGCGTGGTCACAACGTGTCGCATGCCGAAAGGCAGTTCATCGATTGGTTTAGACAACGCCCGCGAGCGTGGCGCGAAAAGGTGGAGAGCGTAACTCTTGTCGTCGAAGGACGCCCAGTGTGCGACAGATGCGAAGTAGACCTACTACAACTTCAAGAAGATTTCGACTGGATAAAGTTTTCGTGGACAGGAGACAAGAAAAAAGAGGACAAAACGATGAAAGTCGAGTAGGCGACGACAAGAAGGTGTCACGACGCGCTACTTTCTCGCAGCTCTATTCATTCAGCGGACCAGTCTGAACTCTCTAAGCCTATTACGCCGTGAGTATGCACTTGATACCGTGCTTAGGTCTCAGATTGCTGATGGCAACTCGCGAGCCTTGGCAAACGTTGCATCCGTGGTCCAACAGTCCAACGAAACCGGATACTGCGACCGTTCAATTAGATGCAATTGGACGTGTGCGCTGTGGCGAGCGTTAATCTTCGCGTACTCAACCAAGTCTTCATCTACATGATAACGTTCCGCGCTCCTGATATTTGGACTGTCGATGGCGAGTTGCTGCCGTTGTGCTGGATGATCAGAACACCTTTGAAATTACCATTTTTGTGAGGATCAAATTGCACTACAATCGCGCACGATTCACTCGGGCCGAGGTTGCGGCCGCTGCATTGATCAGACAGAATCCTGAACTCAGGTTCCGCATCCAGGCTTATTTTTCGAATGCTGACTCTCTTGGATCCGGAATTGATTAATCGCACAGATTGCCTATCCGCTACGGATTGTGCGCCAAACGTAAGCGAAGAGGGTTCGGTAGAGAGTATTGCCGTCTTCGCCTCCGGCTGGATTTCTGGTTCCACCTCGTTGATTGGCCCCGGGCCTACGGTGTGCCGTGCCATCGCAATACGTCCCTGCGAAATTTCAATTGCGGTCTGGGTTTGTACCTGCTCCGAAACTGCCGCGTAAAGCTTGCGGTCAGATCCGTGCCGTTCCACTCTTGAGAGCCAGAGATACGCCATGCCATTGTGGGGATCAAGCTGCGTGGCGCGCCGAAAGAGATCAACTGCCTCGCGCATCGCAGTATGCAGCTTAATTTCGCCCAAGGTCTGAACGGCAAACGAGAAATCCGGGTACCGGGCGATGACGGGACGTAACTGATTCTCGGCGTCCTTGAGGATCGGCTTTCGAGCGTTTGCGGCTGCGAGAGCCGCGCCTATCGCACCCGCGATTCCTGGCTCCTGCTTCACCTGTACCAACTGGGCTCGAACGAGCAGGATTCGCGCTAGACCGACTTCCGCAAACGGGAAACTCCCTCCCGACTGGCTGATTGCCTCGCGGAAACGCGCCTGAGCGTCACTCAGATTCTGCTCCGCTGAGTCGGGCTCCATGATGGCGTGAAGGAGGTCCGCTTCGCCCAGGTTATAGAGGCCAATCGAGCGGTTCGGCCCCGCCTCTTTTCCCCGCCGTTGCAAAGCCTCGAGGTACGACTTCATGGCTTCGGCAAGTTGGGATCTGGCTTCGTCAGTCCTATTGTGGCCGTACGCGATCAGCGCTCGGTCGCGATACACGTCACCAAGGCCGTTATACGGGAAAGCAAACGACGCATCACGCGACATCGCCGCGCGGTAGAGTGTCGTGGCATAGTCCAAATCGCCCGCGAGCCGAAATGCATTGCCGAGATCATTGAGCGTGAAAGGATCACTTATGTCGCGGACCGGATCTATCCCAGACTTGCGCACATAGTGAACGGCATCCGCGGGCTGATTCCACGCCACATACACACGCGCCACATCAACAAAACTGCGAGTATCGTGAGTGCAGATCGAGCGCTGGCGGTCGGGACCGAACCCTCCCCACTTAAGCATGAGGGCTGTGTCGGTGATAACGGATGGCAGCTTGGGCCGAGTTGAGATGACCGTGTCACTGTTTCGCCTCACTAGGCCTGCGCAAGTCTGTTGATCAACAGGTTTGGATTCGGGCTTTCTGTCGCGTCTTATCGAAAACTGGGTCAGCGATGGTAACGACTTTTCCGGATGCGTTTCCTGGGGCATAGAGACAAGAAGGAGTGTGACACTCGGGGACGGACGTTGCTCGAAGGAAACAGAGCCTGATGCTAGAAAATCTACTTGTCCCTCGAGTTGCCAAATGGTTGTTTCCTGCTCTGAAGCCTCAATCTCGAAGGAAGTTCCATGTGCTCCTAATCGCCCGAAAACTGTGCCAGCGGAGAACGGGGCTTGCAGAGAAGCGAAAATCCTGCCCAGGCGCAGGAAAATCGAGTCGGGAGCTGAAACTTCTGTCGTTGTGCCACCATACAAGGTGATTTTGTTCTGTGTTTCGGCGGTTTTGCCAAGGCTCAGGATAACCGACGCATCGGCGCTCACTGAAATCAGATCGCCGGAACACAGTACCATTCCATTGGCTACATCAATTTTGTTTTGTCCTCGAGACAACGTAATTCGGCTCAAATCCTCCGCCTTGATGCCGTCCAGCCTGCCCGCGGGATCACAATCGGCGCGGCAGAGCCCGGTGGTCAGGCCTAAGAACACACTCAGAAAAAAATGTGAAGTTCTCATCGCGAAGCCCACTTTCTAGCCGGATGAAGAACTGAGCGTCAGAGCCACTCTTGCATTTCTGACTTTTTCGCCGGCCGCGAAACCCAGAAATAGACCAGCCCAATAACCGCGATGTCATAACCCGGTTCGAAGAGAAGATTCTGCGTGCTGTATGCAATAACTGCAGCGACTGAGTAAACCACTATAAGGATTAGGAGTCCTGCCGGCAACCTCCGAGTTCCGATGAAGTGCGTTTCAACCTCAACATCCGTTTTCGGAAGGAAGCGCCGTGCCAGTACAGTGATAATGGCAAAGATGTACAGGGCGAGGAATTCTCGAACGGGAGTCAGCCCGCGCAACCAGGAATCGCTGAGGAGATCGCTGGTGAAGGCCGCCTGGACCTCGTATCCGTAGAGGCCACTGCTGGGAATGTTTCCGTGCGCAGACCTTTTCTCCTCAGAAGTTTCTGCGCCCACGAAGACTATCTTGCCGCGGAAGTCGCTGCTTTGCGAAGAGGTTTTCAGCGCCGTCTGGTAGGATATTCGGGCTGCCTCATCGAAGTACGGCATGGCAAAGGGCATCAGTGCCTTGCTTTGCCACTGAAATCCACTTTTATCGAATTTGCAGTCTACGTTCGGCCGAGTGCAAACGTCCATCTTGGCTCGAAAACGCCGTAACGCGTTTCCGTTCTGGTAGAGAACCACTTCTCCGCGCTTGTCATCGGTTCCTACGGTGATCGTGTCCGCACCTCGAGCCATTTGCGTCATTGCAACCTTGAGTGCCATGGGCACAGGGACTGAGAGCACTTCTTGAATACCATCTTTGGTTTTGAGCCCTTGTTTAAGAACCAGAATCGCGTTTTCGACGAGTCGCTGCTCATCTTTTGTTTCCTCATCCACAACTTCAACATCGCCCCAGGTCTCCCGCGACAGAGAGCTCGCAAGAGACTGGCCGAGATCGGAGGAGTAACCGATGATCACGCGTGTTTTTCCGCGGGCGTTGATCTCCCTAACAGCTCTTACAAAATCGGCAGTACCTGCTTGAGCTGTTGCATCATGCATTGGGGTCTTGAAATACAAGTCGAACGCAACAATGGAGGCGCCAGCCTTCTCGAGGTTTCGAGCTAAGTCCGCATGCTTCCCACGTGCCTGCTCACGCACTGAATCAGACGTAAAGTCACCGAGTTCCGGATCTTTTTCTGAGATATAAATCAGGCGAATATCGTCGCGCATCATCCGCTTCGCGGTATGACTCACAAGCGAAAAGTAGTGGCGAGAAATCCAATCAGAAATACCGCCGACGTTCAGAAGGTGAACGCTGTAGGCAGCGAAAACTATCAGGGGGGCGGCCAAGACCGCTAGCACGCTGCGCCCGTTCTGCTTAAGGGCTCGCTTAAGCCGGCCATCGCGAGCGCGACTTGGCACGACGCTATTCCTCTCTAAGGGAAGTCGGCGAGCAGAACCCCTCGGACGAGAAGCTGGTCGCTTCGTCTTTCGCTGCGCCAAATAACGACAAAGATACGCGCCTAGTTACTATATGTCAATTTCCTTCGTCCCCATCCCTGATCGTTGTTAACACGTTGCGAACATCCACAAGAGACCAGAATCGGTTGCGTCTCTCTTCATAAGCGCAAGAGACTAATCAGGAACGACGCCCCGGCATGGCCCCTGGGCAAAATGCGAGTATCTGGCGTGTATAGGCGGCCTGCCACGATCAAGCTGATAGCTCAGGGTCTACGATTGGCCTTGAGAAAGCTGCGACTTCTGCCGTGCGAAAGCACTCGAAAATTATGGTCCAATTATGGTCCAGTAATTGTTTCTGATTACGCCAAAACCGCTTGTGGGAGCCACCCGCGTCGCGGATTTCAATCGGTTACGACCAAATTGTTGGCTGTCACGGCAGAGGCCTGGATCCGGCGCTCATTTCGGATGCTCCGCACTACGGATTACGCTACGGTTGTGCTCCCGCTACCGGGAATGTCCAACGACTTAGAGGTCGTCCGCCTCTTGTAAGTCCTTTAAAGTCGTGTATGGGCCGTTCTTTCACGGCGGTGACACGAGTCAAGATTACGGAGGAGGCAAACGTCGCGAACGAGAACGAGCATGCGCTACATGTACGCGCCTGCCGTGGTTTCGCTAGGCCGGCTGCTGACGACGCCAACTCTGATGGACACAGCGGAACCGAGTAGCTCACAGCGTTACTCCGCACATCCAAGGTCTTAGCGCGTCGTACGGAGATCCGTTAATGTCAAAAGCAGGCGCGCTATCCGTGCAGTGACCGTGCACTTATGGAGGAAATTTAGGCCATTGGGGTTAACTTTGAACGAAGAGCAGATTCCCCAAATTGTTGTAAACAATAGAAACCACGATGCGAGATGGACCCTCTGGGAAGAACTTTTCTGCGCCCAAGGCAGGTGCGCTACCAGGCTGCGCTACGCCCCGACTGTCGTTCGATTATATGAGATTCGATTATAAATGACGCGATGCTGATGACATTCGCGACACTCCCTAAAGGTGGAGTGCCCTG
>Ga0210407_10004160_pt1 | contig 11484 bp, 17 predicted proteins | sample IncBWC27MmetaG_FD_150860 | JGI IMG/M metagenome (GOLD analysis project Ga0210407, IMG submission 150860) | Forest soil microbial communities from Barre Woods Harvard Forest LTER site, Petersham, Massachusetts, United States - Inc-BW-C-27-M | ecosystem: Environmental > Terrestrial > Soil >... | reverse complement strand
AGGCAAGCCGGTCGAGGACTGATCTTTTGCCTTTGGTGATCAATTGCTCAAAAACGTGTTTGATGTAAACACCAGTCGCAATGCATTCCACTCCAAAGCGTACGGCGAATACCGCCACGACAGCCGCATAGACAAATCTTGTGAGCCGGTTGAGGACCGAGCCTTTGTTTTTGGTGGTCAAGTTCTCAAGAATGTGTTTGACGTAGATCCCGCTGGCGATGCATTGCGCTCCTTCCCTCACCATGGCGCGTAGAAGTCGCTCGCCGCTCTTGTCGACAAACGTGATTTCGTTCAGGTCCACGATGCACGCTCCTTTACTGTCCGATGATTCCTCTTCCAGCTTGTCCTCAGTTCTCGAGCCCAGGGCTCAGTGAGGCGGCCCTCTAGAATCCATTTCTCTTCCGTAGGTATTTCGCTAAAGCTGATCTTCAACATGTTGTTTTTCCTCACAAAGCAGAACCGTGGCAGAGCTGACGTTGAGGAATGTGTCCGGCGGTATCGCCCACAGTTTTTTTTCCATGCGTAGAATTGGACTTCAGATAGGGGCTCAATTTTTCTTGTAACTTCTTTCTCGCATGGAAGAGCCGTCCTTTGACGGCCGCGACCGAGACACCCATGCGCCGGGCAGTTTCCTCAGTCGATAGTTCTGCCAGTTCCCGCAACTCGATGGCTTTCCGCATTCCGGGACGCAAATTCCCAAGCGTCTCGGACAGAATTTGCGCTCTCTCCCGCCGCAAATAACTGGTTTCGGGGTCCGGACTTGCATCGGGTATCTCCATTGCTGGCGCAGCGCCTCCTTGGTCGTGTGAATCGTCGACGGGTATCTCGCGCAGGGCACGACCTCGACGCAACAACATAAGCGCCTCGTTGATAGCGATACGTGTTAGCCAGGTGGAGAAGGAGGATTTCCCTTCGAACTTGTGCAAATAGACGAAAGCCTTTTGGAAGCTTTGCTGAACAATATCTTCAGCGTCTTCCCGGACATGTGCGTATCGCAGCACAACACGAAGGATCTTTTGCCGGTGACGTTTGAAGAGAGTTTCAAATGCCTGTTCGTCTCCGTTCTTGGCGGCAACGACGAGGATTTGTTCCGGCGCAGGATCAGTCAGGCAAGCAACAGTTGGTTCTGCGTTGTGGTTCATAGCGGCCTCCCGATCAGTTATGTGCCAGCGAAAGGCGAGCCCAGAGTCTTGAACACTGCCTTTCCGCTACATCCGGAATAAAGGCAAGACCTGCGCCAAACCTACAAAACCGTAAGTCGCTGAATTTTCAAGAGAAGATTGAGCGGAAGTCGAAAGTGTCGAAGTTGAGGAGGTTGAAAGTGTTGAAATTGTCGAAGATGGCGACGCGACTCGGGTCATTTAATGGGATCATCGAGTCCAACAAATCTGCGGAGTGGTGAAACGTAATAAACGACAAAACCGCGAACGGACCGACCTCATGGAGCTTCGCCCGGCTTCCTTTGGCATTCGCACCACCGATTCCGGCGTGAATGGTTATTTGAGGCTCTTGTTCAGCAGGATTCATCTAAAGAGATGACATCCATGAAGGAAGACTTGACATGTCAGTTCGTTTGGATAAGTTTCCTAATCATCAAAAGAGAGCGTCTCAATGGACGCAGTCAATGAATCACGTGTTATGAGTACGCGGTCAAATCGGCGGCCTGAATTGAATAGCCATGAGCACTGAAGCGAAACTTCAACGTCAAAACGAGCGGTTTGAGCTGCTCCTGAATCTGACCGCCAAAATCACGTCGAGCCTCGACCTGCGGGAGGTCTTGCGCGCGATTGCAGCGAACATACGCGAAGTTATACACGCCGATGCCGTAACAGTTGCGTTGCCCGACTCGGCCTCGGAAAAATTCAGGGTATTTGCTATGGATTTTCCACACGGCAAGGGGGTCATCAAGGAAGAGTTGCTCATTACGCCGAGCGCGGCCGTAAAGAAGGCGATGGACACGTTGAGACCTGTAGTCTTTGATACGCGGGATCGTGACGAATTCGAGCCTGATACATATGGGCTCGCAGCTGCGGAGGGCGTGAAAGCCGCTTGCAATATTCCGCTTGTGAATCGCGGCCGGGCCCTCGGAATTATGTCGATTTTACGCACTACAGAAACTCCGCTTACGCCGGAAGATGTTGACTTCCTTAGCCGGGCGTCAGGACCGATAGCCATCGCCGTTGAAAATGCGTTGGCGTACCGGGAAATTTCAGAACTCAGGGACAAGCTCGCCCAGGAAAAACTTTATCTGGAAGAGGAATTTCGCAGCGAGATGGGTTTTGAGCAGATCATTGGGAGCAGCACGACACTAAAGCACGTTTTACAACAGGTTGAAACAGTTGCGCCCAGTGATTCTACTGTCCTGTTGCTAGGCGAAACCGGAACGGGGAAAGAGTTAATTGCGAGGGCGATTCACGACCGAAGCCGCCGCAAACAGCGGACCCTGGTGAAGCTGAACTGCGCCGCCATTCCAACCGGGTTGCTGGAAAGCGAATTGTTTGGCCACGAAAAAGGAGCGTTTACGGGCGCGATCTCCCAAAAAATTGGACGGCTGGAGCTCGCGGATCAAGGCACTCTGTTTTTAGATGAAGTGGGTGACATCCCCCTTGAGATTCAGCCGAAGCTGCTGCGGGCTCTCCAGGAGCGGGAATTTGAACGTCTCGGCAGCACGCATACGCGGAAGGTGAATGTCCGCCTGGTGGCAGCCACGAATCGCGATCTCGAGACAATGATTGCGAACAAGGAATTTCGCAGTGATTTATATTATCGGTTGAATGTTTTTCCGATACGCATTCCCCCGCTGAGAGACCGCAATGAAGACATTCCTTTGCTTGTCAGCCATTTCGTCCAAAAGTTTGCCAAGGAGATGCAAAAGCCTATCGAAGCGATTCCTACGGCGGTAATGAAGGGGCTGCGGACGTGGGACTGGCCCGGCAATATTCGTGAACTTGAGAATTTCATTGAGCGAGCCGTGCTCCTGACGAGAAGCAAGTCGCTTGAGGCGCCGCTCTCAGAACTCCGGAAGACCAATACGGAAGTGTTCGTGCATACCGACCTGCAGAAAGTTAAAGAAGTCGCTGGAGAGAGAACAAATTCGGGAAGAGACAAAAGTAGCGTTGCTGACGAATATGAAAGAAAGCAGCTCGATCAGATCATACGGGCACTTACTGCGTGCAAGGGGCGCGTGGGTGGCGCCGATGGTGCTGCTGCGCGCCTGGGTATGAATCGCACGACTCTCCTCTCTCGAATGAAAAAATTCGGCATCTACCCGAAGCAGTACGCTTAAGTTGCACCCACCTCTTTGTCTGTTGCCTTCAGGCAATAGCTTCGACAGTTTCAACCCTTTCGACTTCCTCAACTTCGACACTTTCGACCCATGGCAATCTTTTCCTGAAAATTCAGCGACTTACGGAACGGCGGGTTTGGAGCGGGCATTGCCCTTACCGGCAGTGCGAGCAAAAGCAAATGTTGAAGATCACCATTCTCGATACTCCTGATCGGCGAAGGTTGGTCCTGGAGGGCAAGCTGATGGCGCCCTGGACGGCTGAGCTAAGAAACGAGTGCCGAGAGGCCGCGGCGGACCTACGGAATCGGGAACTCGTGATTGAACTGAGGAACGTGACGTGCATCAGCGAAGACGGACAAAACGTACTGCTTGAGCTGATGAAAGAAGGGGTCAGGTTCCGCTCCTCGGGCGTGTTCACAAAACACGTCATGAAACGGCTCGCCCGCAAGATTCGCAGAAATGTTCAGGAGCCGGAGAGATGACCGGCAATATTAGGTATCGGCTGATCCGACGCCGTTTGCGCCCTGCAATTTTGGCGACGAATTCAAACAACTCCGCATCTGTGCGAAGCGATACGCCTGAGTCGCACTTCCCTACTCTTCATAGCCATCCGAATCACGTCGACACTTTCCACTCTTTCGACATCTTCAACTTCGACATTTTCGACTTTGTTGCGTTCTTCCTCGAAAATTCAGCGACTTACGATCTTGTCAGTTTGGCGCGGGTCTTGCCCTTACCGCACGCCTAAGAACGTAATGCGGAAGAGAGGGGGCGCTATGTCACCGGTTCTCATATTGCTCCGCAAGTGGAACAAGTGGTACCGCGTTCTGCGGTATCGGAAAGGATTTGGACTTTTGGATTCCGTGCGCTATGGCCTTTGGTTGGCGCATACCTGACCGGGAGGTGCTGTCATGAATAGCGGACGCTCAGTGAATGTGAGTGCAAATCTTCGGCCAGCGTTTGCCGACCGGGGCGCAGGTTCCTTACTCGAAATCGACGCTTGGATACAGAGCGAAATCAAGGCGATCTCGCCGCTGGTGGAACGGTTGATGCGGCTCATCGAAGGGTCGCATTGCATCACGGGCGAGGAAAGCGCTGTAGAACTAGCGCTCCGGGAAGCTCTGAACAACGCAATCATTCATGGTAACCGGCTGGACGCTCGCAAATTAGTTCACGTCCGCTGCCGCTGCAAGGTCGGGGAGGGAATCTCTCTCGTTGTTTCAGACCAGGGTCAAGGGTTTGATCCGCTCACCGTTCCCGATCCCCTGGCTGTCGAAAATCTCGGAAAGGATCACGGACGCGGCATTTATCTCATGCGGTTAGCGATGGACGAGGTTTCGTTCGAACAGCGGGGTGCGGAGGTTCACATGTTCAAAGGGCCGGCAAATGATGTAAGAGCAAGCTGAAAACCTTCCTGTGATGGCGCTCTTCACGCTGCCGACACGCGTATCAACAAAAACATCGTCGTTGCGAGCCTTACAAGAGTCAGTGTGGACTGGGTGCGCAAACCCAGTGAAGTTGGTCGCCCGAACCGTTCTGCCAGGACGCATCTCGAGTTTTATTGGGTCTTCTTTGAGGAGGCACGAACGACCAACTCGTCCAATCTCGAAAGCAAAAGCTTTAGGACGGGAGACTGGTTCGTCTTTTTGTAGCCGAGGACGAGATCGACAGTTGGCGCATCGCCTTTGAGAGGACGACTCGTTACAGACGAAGGGAGAAAGTTCTGCGCGTAAGCAGGTAACAGCCCTACGCCGCCAGTCGACGCTATTAAGGACATCCCCATGGCGAGGTGGTCCGCCTCGTGCTCTGGAGTGATATTGACTCCTGACCGTTTCAAGTAGTTGTCGATGACCGCGCGTAGTACCGGAGCCGTTTTCGACACAGTCACGAATGTCTCGCCCACTAGATCCCTCGGACCGATGGATTTGAGCGCTGCTAGACGGTGGTCACTAGGCAAGACCACCATCAAGGGCTCCTTGAGGAGAAGGCGGAACGCCAAATCTGGTAAGCCTCGTTCCCGTCGAAGAAATGCCGCATCGATTTTTCCTTTCGATAGGCCATCCGCAAGCAGCGGGGAGTATTGGCTCGATATCATCACGTCGATATTTGGCAGTTCGTCGCGCAAGATTCGCAACGCTTCGGGCATCCATTTCAATTCGTGCCCGGTCAAAAAGCCCATCGTGAAGCATGGCTTCCCAGGATGAGCGACCCGGCGAGCAGCTGCACTTGCGGCTTCTACCTGCGATAGCACTAAGCGAGCATGATCGAGAAAGGCTCGACCCGCAGGTGTCAGTTCGATACCGCGTGCGCGGCGCAACAGCAGTTGCGCGCCTACCTCACCCTCAAGATCTCGAATCTGCCGACTCAATGAAGGTTGTGTCGTGTGAATCCTTTGCTCTGCTGCCACCGTCAGACTTCCCGCCTCGGCGACCGCGACGAAATAGCGAAGATGTCGCAATTCCATTTTCACTCCCATGCTTTCACAGCATCGGTCGACAGCTTACAAAGTATCCCTCGAAGGCGCAACAACCGCGCGTCTTTCCCATCTAAGAAGGTGATTCGGAGTTACCCGGAGCGGCCGAGCGGACTTCCCAGTCATGCTCAGTCTGCATGGGTACAGATCAATGGAGGTAGTGCCATGAATTCACCAGTTGTCTTGATCACCGGCGCGCTGACCGGCATCGGTCGCGCCGCCGCAGTCGGCTTCGCCAAAGAGGGCGCGCGCGTTGTTGTCTCCGGCCGTCGAGATAAGCAAGGACACGAGCTCGTTGCCGAGCTGCAAGGGCTCGGAGCAGAGGCCATCTTTGTTCGAACTGACGTCCGCAAGGATGAGGATGTGCGCAACCTTGTGGATCAAACAGTCAAGCGTTTCGGGCGCCTGGATATTGCAGTCAATAATGCCGGGACGGAAGGATTGCGGGGTCTCGTAACAGAACAGACCGCAGAGAGCTACGCGGATACGTTTGACACCAACGTACTGGGTGTGCTCTTAAGCATGAAGCACGAACTGAGGGCGATGTTGCCTCAGGGGAGCGGGAGCATCGTCAATGTCTCGTCGGCCTATGGAAGCGTCGGCGCCGCCGGAGCGTCCGTTTATGTAGCCAGTAAACATGCGGTGGAAGGAATGACAAAATCCGCAGCGCTGGAAGTCGCAGGGACCGGAGTTCGGGTAAACGTAGTCGCTCCAGGCACTACGGATACGGGCATGCTCACACGCTTCACCAACACAGATACAAACAAAGCGGCGCTCGTCTCGACGGTACCCGTCAAGCGTCTGGCGACACCGAAGGAGATCGCTGACGTGATCGCCTTCGTCGCTTCGGCAAATGCGTCGTACATGACTGGTGCCACCATCCCCGTGGACGGAGGAATGATCGCGGCCTAATTCTAAGGGCCCCCTCCAGACGGGCCTGGCCCATCTCTATTTTCCAACACGGACCCAGGATCTGCGTCCATGGCATCACCTCGACGAAGAAGGAGTGTTTATGTCAGACCAAGTAGTTTTGATTACGGGAGCGCTAACGGGGATCGGACGGGCAACTGCGATTGCTTTCGCCCGCGAAGGGGCCAAGGTTGTCGTTTCGGGCCGTCACGATAAAGAGGGACAGAAGCTTGTCATCGAGCTTCGAAATCTCGGCGCTGAAGCGGAGTTTGTGCGGGCGGATGTGCGCCAAGAAGGAGATATCGAGAAACTTGTTGACTATGCCCTCTCTCGCTTCGGCCGCTTGGATGTGGCGGTCAATAACGCTGGCACCGAAGGAAAACCGGGACCATTTACAGACCAGACGGCAGAAACGTATGCGGCCACATTTGACACGAACGTCCTCGGCACATTGTTGAGCATGAAACACGAGCTGCGGGTCATGCTTCCTCAAAGCCACGGCAGCATCATCAATGTTTCCTCAACCTATGGAAGATCTGGAGCACCGGGCGCTGCTCTCTATGTTGGCAGCAAGCACGCCGTCGAAGGCTTTACCAAAGCAGCTGCCCTCGAGTTTGCCGAGACCGGCGTCAGGATCAACGTTGTCGCTCCCGGGCCTATCGAGACCGACATGTTGAACCGCTTCACCGGCACTCCTGAGAATAAAGCCGATCTGATCTCGCGCGTGCCTATGAAGCGCATTGGCCAACCGGAAGAGGTCGCCGCGGCGATTCTTTTCCTGTCCTCCGATAGGGCCTCCTTCATCACCGGTGCCTCACTCGCCGCCGACGGCGGAAAGCTCGCGCGCTGAGGGTTCCCGCTTGCCGAGTATCCATCAATGGAGGTTCCATGAGCGTTTACAGTCACCAAACCGCGCCGACCCAATTCGTTGAGGCCGCCGGGATGCGCTTCGTGTACCGCCGTTTCACCAACACCCGCGGCACAGGAGATATCTGGAGCCAAGTACGATCCTCCAGACGAGTTGAGGCTTCGTGTCTAACCCCTGACCACTTCTGGTCGGTCGACAAAAACTTGTATCCTAATTGTGCTGCTGAACATCACATATGGCGGTAGGGATTTTAATGTCCGCGACTAGCGTCCAATTCACAGTTGCTGCACATATCGTGGCAGCTCTTGGCTTCCGTCACGGCGAGGAACTTTCTTTGGCGATGCTCGCGGAAAGTGTCAATGCCGACCACAGCTTCATCAGGAAATCTCTGTCGAAACTCTCAAGGGCGGGCCTGATCGTCACCACCCGCGGTAAGAATGGCGCTAGCAGGTTCACACGTTCCCCTGCGCAGATAACGCTTTTGGACGTCTATCGCGCCTGCGCCGCACCACCTCTGATATTCGCGATTCATAGCTAAGAAAAGTGAGTTGCCCTTGCGTGGTAAGAAACCGAGTACTTATCGCCGTATCGTCACGGCAAATGTAAACGGAAAGTCCGTCGTCCAAAGCGACGAACCGTTGCTGGCCTATGAGTTCAAGACTGTTCCCGGCTACGAGCACACGCTCATATGGGTCAACCCGGCGATTCCGGATCTCAGCATTGAGCAGCGGTTTGCTCGATATCCCGACTCCGTCGTTCCGGGACCTGGAGGTACCAGCCTGCACTTCGTGACCTTTCCGCCCGGTTCGGTCTTTGCGGATCCCTCTTTTGATGCCGATGCCGCACAAGAAGAGGCGCTCGTTCGTCTGCGAGGATTAGCGGATCACTTCGAAAAGGAAGACCCGGGAATGCACAAAACGAACACCGTCGACTATGCAGTTGTCTACGACGGAGAGATATGGCTGGAGTTGGACGACGGCGAGACTCTGCATTTGAACCGCGGCGACGTGGTGGTGCAAAACGGTACGCGCCACGCATGGCGAAACAAAGGCAACAAGCCCGTCACGATGCTCTTTTTCTTGAACGGCGCAAGAGTTAGCGAAACCTCGCAAGCCTAAAGGAGGACTCGATGACCCGTGAAAATAATCTCATGACCGTTAGCCAGATCGACGGCAACGCGTACAAGAGCTCGCAGGCCGCCGAGCTAACCCTGAACGCGGCGATCCTGCGCGCCGAGATCGCCAGGAGCTACGAAGAGTTTCTGGAGATCTTTGACAAATTCTACGCCGATGATGTCGAGGTGAGCAGTGAAGATTCGCCGGAGACAATCCGTGGAAAGGAGAGAGTGCGTCCCTTTTTATTGAATTTCCTGGTGCCGCTTCACATAATGGCTGAGGTTGCCGGATTGTCGATGTCAGTTCAGATGACTCAGGTTCCCCGAGACAGCGCTAACGAGACACATTCCGAATGGAGGATCGACTTCACCGGCGTCGGCGGAAGACGGTGCACTTTGAAGTGGTACGCGATTCGGGGATGGGCGGCGTCCAGGGTGGTGTACGAACACCACTACGGTCATGAGCAGATCGGCGGACCCTTGACCGAGAACGATTTGAATCCGGATTTCGGTCGTTTGGAGGTCGGGTTTCAATCGCCCTCTTGAGGCTTGAAGGGGCCCTGGACTGATTATTCAGGACTGGAGGAAACAAACAATGGCCAGCGATCTCGAGGAGAAGAGCAAGGCACTGGTATTCAGGGCTTTCGACACGCTTTTCAACAAGCGTGACTATGCAACGGCGGAGGAATTCTGGTCGCCGCAATACATTCAACATAGGGCTCACGTCGCTCCCGGTCGTGAAGGCCTGTTCGATCTCATCAAGAGCCTTCCGCCAACGTTGAAGTACGATGCGGGAAGTTGCTAAGTTGGCGTTGTTTCTCGCGTCGGATGACTTCAGTTTCGTCACGGGTATCGAACTTTTCGTTGACGGCGGCAGAGCCCAAGTCTAGCCGAAAGGGCGGAAGACTTTTTTCCGATCACTAGACAGTTCACGGGCCATCGCCAGGAAATGCCTCACGCGCGTACAGGAGTGACGCCCAGCTCGCTCCGGACAATTGGCGCCACTTGAGTGCCGAGGATTTCTATGGCGTGCAACATTTTTTCGTGTGGCAGCGTAGAGACACCCATTTGAAATGTGACGCGCGAAATGCCACCGAGAACTTCATTCACGTAAAGGATCTTTTTCGCGACCGTCTTAGCGTCGCCGATCAACAACGCTCCGGTAGGCCCGCGGACGGCGTCAAACTGAGCGCGTGTGGCGGGTGGCCAGCCGCGTTCCTTGCCGATTTCTGTAAACGTGTGCGCATAGCCTGGAAAGAATATTTCTGCGGCTTCGTCCGTGGTGTCCGCGAGAAAGCCGACCGAATGAAGCCCTACGGTGAGTTGCTCGGGAGAATGACCGGCGCGGCGCCCAGCTTCGCGATAGAGGTCTATAAGAGGCCTGAAGCGTCGGGGCTCACCGCCGATGATGGCAACCATGAGAGGAAGTCCGAGCATGCCCGCGCGAACGAAAGATTCGGGCGTGCCGCCGACACCGACCCATATGGGGAGCGGATCCTGCAACGGGCGAGGGAAGATGGCCTGGCCGGTAAGGGCTGCGCGGTGTTTTCCGGACCAGTGCACTTTCGTGCTTTCCCGGATTTTCAGGAGGAGCTCGAGCTTTTCCGCAAAGAGCGAATCGTAATCTTCAAGTCGCAGCCCGAAAAGGGGATACGACTCTACGAACGACCCACGACCGGCGACAATTTCGGCGCGGCCCCGCGAGATCAAGTCGAGCGTCGCAAACTCCTGAAAAACGCGAACGGGGTCGGAGGCGCTGAGAACCGTGACTGCGCTGGTGAGGCGGATATTCTCCGTGCGCGTGGCAGCAGCAGAGAGGATTACAACGGGGGCTGAGTCCAGGAACTCCGCCCGGTGATGTTCGCCAATGCCGAAGACGTCGAGGCCGACCTTATCGGCAAACTCAATCTCTTCGAGTAAATGGTGCATGCGCTCCACCGGGCTGAGCGTAAGACCTGTGGCCGGGTCGGAAATAGCGGCTGCGAAACTGTCGATTCCAATCTGCATATATTTCACTTCTCCAGGACAACTTTCTTTTCGATTGATCGGCGCACTACGCCGCTATGTCATCCTTGGCTTAAACACTTCGGATCGACTCCGGTCCCCAGACTCTCGGCGCGCTTCCCAATCTTTTTCAATGTCGTTTCAAAAGCTCGCAATTCCTTCGGGCTCGCATCGGCAAAGACTTTCCTGATTTCGGCTGCGTGTTTGCGAAAAATCGGTGCGATCAATTCCTTGCCCCTTGGCGTGAGCGAAACGACGCGGACGCGCCGATCCTCAGGACTCTCGACCCGGCTTACCAGGCCCCTTTCGACGAGGCGGTCAACGGCCGTACTGATCGAGCCGGGCGTAAGGTACACCTTTGGGCCGATCGTGTTCACAGGCAAAGGTCCTTTGTTGAGCAGCGCCTCAAGTATCCGGAAGTCGGTATCGTCGATTCCCGTCTCCTCAAGTCCCGCATAAAGATATTTCGCGGCCGCACGAAAGGCCTTCCCCCATACCAGCCAACAGTGAACCGGGTCTCGCGCGTTCTTGTCCATGACCAAACTATTTTGCTCTTTTATATAACCGATGTCCAGCGCAATGTATCTATGTCAATAGACTTGGCATCAATACATACTGGAAGAGAGGCACACTGCATATGGAACATATAAATAAGAAGCTCGCCGCCGTAGTCGGCGCAACGGGGCAACAAGGAGGCGCCGTAGTACGCGCCCTTCAAGCCGGCAATCAATTCAAGGTACGCGCCCTGACTCGCAATCCGGGCAAGCATCGCGAACTCGCCGACGAAGTCGTCGAAGCGGACTTGAATCGCCCCGAAACCCTTAAGCGAG
>Ga0210407_10004158_pt1 | contig 11487 bp, 9 predicted proteins | sample IncBWC27MmetaG_FD_150860 | JGI IMG/M metagenome (GOLD analysis project Ga0210407, IMG submission 150860) | Forest soil microbial communities from Barre Woods Harvard Forest LTER site, Petersham, Massachusetts, United States - Inc-BW-C-27-M | ecosystem: Environmental > Terrestrial > Soil >... | reverse complement strand
TGCTATCGTCTATCTGACCGAAGCCCAGAATGTCACCGGAGAATCGCTGCACGTTGATGGCGGCGCGCATTCCGGCAGATGGTGAGCGCGGAAGCCAGCCTGTGGGAGTTAGGTATCCAACTGCCACAGGCGCCGACGCCCTTGGGCGCCTATGTCGAGGTGCTCCAGATCAGCGATCTATTGTTCCTCGCGACATGCCCCCTACGGAAAACCACAAGCCGAAATTTGTTGGGCGTATTGGCAAGGAACTGGCCCTAGATGCCTCCGGTGTTGGCGCATCAATATATAGGCTGATCGGTTTTGAAAGGAAAAGATGCCATGTCTGCCATCCAGATCCTCTGCGCGGTGGCCGTTCCCTTGCTTTGGGGTTATCAGTTCGTGGCCATCGAAGTGGGCGTTACGGAGTTTCCGCCGCTCTTCTTCCTCGCACTGCGCTTCCTGGCCATCGCGCTGCTGCTTATTCCCTTCGTCAAAGGGCCCACACGTCAACAGTTCGGCCCTGTCGCAGCTATTTCGGCTTTCCTTGGTGGACTAAGCTTCGGGCTCTTCTATGTCGGCCTCGAGCTTGGTTCGGGAAGCATGTCGGCCGTCGCATATCAACTCGTCGCGCCCTTTACCGTCCTGCTGGCTTGGCCGCTGCTCGCGGAGAGGCCGTCTCTCACCACGTCCGCTGGAGTGGTACTTGCATTCGTAGGCGTCGTTGTGTTGGCTGCGGGGCCTGGCCTGTCGGCAAAGGCGTTTTCGCTGCTGCTTGTTGTTGGGGCAGCCTTCGCATTCGCGGTGTCCAACGTCTTGACCAAACGCTACGGCCCTTTTGATCCCCTCATGTTGATGGGCTGGTCGTCGCTGCTCACGGTGCAGCAGGTCTTGTTGATGTCGCTGCTCCTTGAATATGGACAACTGGCGAGCCTTGTCACGGCGGATGAGGTGTTCGCCGTGATTTCGAGCGTATTGTTCCTTGGCGACCGCATGACCCCAAAGTTGATTGTCGGTGGGCTGCTGGCGATCTCCGGCGTCGCCATGACACAATTGAGGCCGAGCCCTCGACCAGTTTGAAGCCGGAAGTCGCGTCATGGCGACTTCTGGGTTTGTCCCTTCGGCCGCTTTTGCACAAGTGTGGCCGTTTGTTGGTAGTGGGTCAGTTTGCTCGTCGCGCGCGGCGTTTGATCCGCTTCATCTGCGCATCCTGCTTGGCTTCATCATCATGGTGTAGGTAGTGTGCCATCGCCGCCGTCGAGGACCACTGCCCATGCTTCATCAACTGCGTCTCCGTCAGCCCCGATGCACTCGTGCCGCCGTCGCGGCCGAATGATGTAAAACGTCAGCTCGCATCGCAGACCCGCTGACAGAACGATCTTCTTCGAAATTTGCAGTGGAGAGGATGAAAGACCCATCTCTTTCGCCGATAAGAGTATCAGGTTTATTCGTTTGACCCTCACGATCGCGGATGATCATTCTAACTAGAAAGTACATGTCACTTCGACGTCAGCTAAGCAGCAACGTACGCTGATCTCCGAGCATGACACGATATTGGCGCAACGCTAATCGCCGCCAGCGGTAGTGGCGAACAGGTGCCTTTGCGACTGAGCGCGATCGACCGCATCCGATATCAAGCGAGCGATCGGCTGCAAACGAGGCCCCAAATGATTTTGCTCCGCTCCGTCTGGTCCCGCATCGACACGTTCCTCGCGGCCATTCTGTTGACGGTTGCCTTCGCGGCCGTGATGCCGGCCCGCGGCGATGCGGGGGAGGCCGTTAGCTGGCTGGCGGATGGCGCTATTGTGCTGCTGTTTTTCATGCACGGGGCGAAGCTTTCGCCCGAAGAGGCTCTTGTTGGGGCGCGGCACTGGCGGCTACACGTGATGGTGTTCCTGAGCACATTCGCGCTGTTTCCGTTGCTTGGAATGTCCGCGCGCTTCCTCGCCCCAGGTTTCCTCCCCGGGCCATTGTGGGCCGGGTTGATCCTGCTCACCGCGTTGCCTTCGACCGTGCAGGCGTCGATCGTTTTCACGTCGGTGGCCGGCGGCAACGTACCGGCGGCGATGTGCAGCGCGACCGCCTCGAGCCTGGCCGGCGTTTTCCTGACTCCCCTGATTGCCGGTTTCCTGCTCACCCAACACGGCCTCGACATTTCCGCGCGCGCGGTTCTTGGCATCGTGGTGCAACTGCTGCTGCCCTTCGTCGCCGGTCAGCTGTTGCGGCCGTGGATCGGCGCCTATCTCACGCGCTATCCGTTTGCGCTCAAGAGCGTGGATTACGGCTCGATCCTGATCCTGGTCTATTCGGCTTTCAGTCACGGCGTTGTGGATGGTATCTGGCATCAGATCGATGCGGGAGATCTGATCAAGGTCGCGCTCGTCGATATCGCGCTACTCGCTTCCGTGATGACCATTCTGATCTTTGCGAGCCGGCAGCTCCGCTTTTCGCGCGCCGATGAAATCACCATCGTTTTCTGCGGATCAAAGAAAAGCCTCGTCAACGGCATCCCGATCGCCAGCTTGCTGTTCGCGGGGCATGCCGGGCTCGTCGTCATCCCGTTGATGCTGTTCCACCAGATCCAACTCATGGTCTGCGCGTCGCTCGCGCGGCACTACGCAACGCGCGGGGTCACGGCGGGTGATCCGCTCCTAGCTCGCGCCGCTCCCTCCGAAGCCTGTTCAGAAGCTGCTCGCCCGCAGGCGTAGGCATCACGCTGCGGATGATGCGTGTGAGTAGACGCAGCTTCAGGCGCTCTTCGAGCCGGCGAACCGACTAACTTAAGGCTGACTGCGACTTCCCAAGCGTGGCCGCCGCTCACGTGAAGCTGCGGCATCAGCGACAGCGGCGAACATCGCGAGTTCGCTCAGTTCGTCGTTCAGTGTTCATAAGCCTGACTAATAACTTCGTGCGCGATTACCACTCTAATTGACTGCTTGCTGCCAATCCATCTCGCACCACATCATCGACGGCCAGCGCCGCTGACGGCGCTAGGCCCATCCGGTTCGACAAGAGTTGCAAGATGCACGTGAGAAAGTGGGGCGCCCTGGAGGTGTCCGGACTCGGCTCGTACTCCTGCTACAAAGCAAGAGGGATTGGGGAGAGCGGTATCTAATTTTTCCCGCCGCTGTGGCGATGTGCGCTCAGCGTCCGAGTCAGGTCATTCTTGACTAAAATAGGCCGTTTGCATCATGTCCGATCTACGTTGATGGCGACCGTAGAGCGGACGTCCCGTTCTTTAGCTTCGTGCGAAAAGCAAAAGTCAGCCGCCTCACTCGATTCTGCCTAGCGGTGAAGTGACCGGCACATTGCAGCAATCTGCTGCGGCTCAGGCCGGTTGCGATAGTCTGCATCGACATGCGCGTAGACAATATGGCCTGAGCGATCGATCACGAATGTCCCAGGTATGGGAAGTATCCATCTCCCATCGGCATTTCGTTTCTCGAGATCGAGACCGGAGCTCTTCAGCAGGTTCTTCGCAGCATCATCCATCTCAAAGGTAAGACCGAACTGCTCGGCAACCTTGCCACCATGATCGATTAGGACTGGAAATCTTGGGCCTTCGGCGTTGGCGCCGTCAGCGGAAGCTGGTGCGGCCTCCGGTGACACCGCAATCAAGGCAGCGTTGGCATCGGACAGCTGCGATTGAATTTGGAGCAATCCGCGGAGATAGATATTACAGTATGCACACCAGGTGCCGCGATAGAAGACTACAACCAGAGAAGAGAATTTGCCGTGGGCCAGATGCTCGGCCAGTCTCCATATCCCCGCCTCTGCGGTTGGCAACGAAAAGGTAGGTGCCAGGTCGCCGACCCCAATGGTGTTGGTTCTCGCGCTCAACGCCTCAATAGCGGGACCTATCTGGCCTCCAAACAGGAGGTTAGATTGCTCAACGCCTCGTCGGGCGATCAGTTTATCGGTGAATTCAGCAAGGGAAGGAGCAATGAGGACGGCAGACCCGGGGTGTTCGCTCATGTTTCCTGCTCCGTGGCTATTTCTCGCTCAAGGTTGGAACATCAACCAAATTAGTATGGACTTCAACCCCACATAGTGTGTTGCATGTGCACGGCTTAAACTCCGTTGTCTCAGTCTGAGCATTTGTCCTCCGAGCTACCTTGGAAGCCGACATGGCACAGGCAGTCGTCTTGTAGCAACGGTGCAACACTCGGAAGTCGTCGCTTCATTCGATTATCTCGTCAGCGAGCGCCAGCAGATTGGGTGATACTGTGATGCCAAGCTGTTTCGCGGTCTTGAGATTGACAACGAGTTCGTAAGTTTCCGGCTGCAAAACAGGTAGATCGGCGGGCTTGGCGCCTTTTAGGATTTTTCCTACATAATTTCCGCACTGGCGAAACGCATCTGGAAGCTTCGCGCCATAGCTCATTAATCCACCTGCCTCTGCGTACTGCCGCAGGGGATAGATCGTAGGTACCGCAAAGCGGTTCGCTAGGTTCACAAGCCGGTCCTGCCGACTGATAAGGTAGCCATCGGCGGTAACGATCAATGCTTCGATCTGGCGCTGAGAAAGCGTCGGGAAAACACTGTCAAGCTCTGCGTCGTTACTGGCGCCAAGAGTGACAAGTTGCAGGCCAAAAGGTCTTGCTGCCACTTGCAGGTCATTGAGCTGAGGCTCAGCATTAGGATTGTTAGGGTTGGCAAGTGCCGCGATTACCGCGGCTTGTGGTACCAGCTCGCGCAACAACTCTAAATTCTTTGCTCCCAATCTAGTGAACATGACTGCAATGCCGGTGACGTTACTCGTGGGCTGGGTAATGCTTGACACCAGACCTGACTTGATCGGATCACTGCCGCTGAGGAAAACGATCGGGATCGAATGAGTAGCGGCCTTTGCGGCCAACGCGGCAGGCAGAAGCTCTGCCGCTATGACCGCTACCTGACGGTCGACCAAGTCTGTCGCCAACGCAGGAAGTTGATCGTATTCGCCGTTTGCAGCGCGATCTTCGATGCGAATATCAGGGCCATCACTGATGCCGACTTCGACCAGTCCTTCCCTGAAGGCAGCCGTCAATGAAGGCGGAGGAAGCGCCCCTTGGTGCAGGAAACCGATAACCGGTCGCCGCTGCTGTGCGTTTGCTTTAGCCAGAAGGGCGGTACCGCCAAGCGCGGTCAGGAAGTCGCGTCGCCTCATGTCCCCCTCCCAACCGAAGAGGCAAGCCGTTGCAGACTACAGGCTAGCACATTGAGATCAGCTGGCTACGTACTTAAACGCCGGAATTGATCACCTCACGGCGCTTTTACGCGACTTGGAAGTCGACGATGTGTGGAGAGGACGAAAAGACCCATCTCTTTCGGCGATAAGAGTATCATGTTTATTCGTTTGACCCTCGCGAACGCGGATGATTATTTTGCGCCGAAACGACTGTCACTTCGACGTCAGCTAGGCAGCAACGTAAGTTGAGTCTTTGAGTTTGACGCGATATTGGCGCAACGCTATTCGCCGCAATTGCTGGTGGTGAACGGGTGCGCCTTCGCGGCTGAGCGCGCTTGATCAGATTTCGAGTTCGATAATGTTTGAGTCTGGATGTCCTTGCGCCCGTGACTTTCTCTGCGGCCTGACAAGCGAAGCACATGAATTTTCCTTTGAACAAATAACAAATAAGCCGATCTAAGCACACGTCCAAAAGCACACGTCCAAAACAACGTTTTGTACCGAGGGAAGAACATGAAGCTCAAGGCGCCCCGCTACGGTTCCGCACAGTTTGTTACCCGTTTCATGTACAAGTCGGATGTAGCGGGGTTCGCGATCGCGATCCTTGTCGCGATTTGTTGCGGAACAAACACGTCGGCGGAGGAGGCGGGCGGCCAGGCGTTGTCGCCTGAACGCATCCGATCCATTACGTCGGCAATCGACGGTGAGGCGATCATAGCCAACGCGAAAACAACCAAAGACTGGTTGAGCTATGGTCTCGATTATTCCGAAACTCGCTTCAGCAAGCTAAACGAGATCAATGCGGGAAACGTAAAAAATCTCGGTCTTAAGTGGACTTACAATCTCGAGTCTGTGCGTGGTGTCGAGGCGACGCCGCTCGTTGTTAACGGAATTATGTATGTATCGGCGTCATGGAGCGTGGTTCATGCCATCGATGTGCGTACTGGAAAGCGGATTTGGACCTACGATCCCGAGGTGCCGCGGACGGGTGGTTACAAGGGTTGCTGCGACGTTGTGAACCGGGGAGTCGCGCTCTACAAAGGCAAGGTCTTTGTCGGATCGTACGATGGCCGGTTAGTCGCGATCGATGCGGTCACCGGAAAGAAGGTCTGGGAAAAAGATACCATCATCGATCACAGTCATTCCTACACTGTTACGGGCGCACCGCGCGTCGTGAAAGGAAAGGTGCTGATCGGCAATGGCGGAGCTGAGTTCGGCGTGCGTGGCTACATTACCGCCTACGATGCGGAGACAGGCGAGCAAGCCTGGCGATGGTTTTGCGTACCCGGTGATCCGAGCAAGCCCTACGAAGATGCGTCGATGGAAGCGGCGGCGAAGACTTGGGATCCTGCCGGAAAATACTGGATCAATGGCGGAGGCGGTACGCCGTGGGACACGATGGCGTACGATCCGGACCTGAACCTTCTTTACGTCGGAACCGGCAACGGAGCTCCCTGGAACCGCAAGCTGCGAAGCCCCAGCGGCGGTGACAATCTATATCTGGCGTCGATCGTCGCGTTGAACCCCGACACGGGCCAGTATGTCTGGCACTATCAGGAAACGCCAGGTGACAATTGGGACTATACGTCGACACAGCCGATGATCCTCGCCACCATCCCGGTCGGCGGCCAGCCGCGCAAGGTCATCCTCCACGCACCGAAAAATGGTTTCTTCTTTGTCATCGATCGGACCACCGGCAAATTTATCTCGGCAAAGAACTACGTGGATGTGAACTGGGCAACCGGTTACGACGCGAATGGAAGACCGATCGAAGTGCCGGAAGCCCGGGGCGACAAGTCGTTCGATGCGATCCCTGATCCACACGGGGCCTCTAACTGGCATCCCATGTCGTACAATCCGATAACCGGCTATGCCTATCTTCCAGCGCAGAATATTCCGATGAATCTGACGGCGCAGAAGGAGTGGAAGCACAACGCCAGCGTTCCCGGCAATCCAATGAGTGGATTGGGCTGGAACCTCGGCTATGATATAAATGTGACGCCGCCCAAGAGCCAGCCTTTCGGCCGCTTGATTGCATGGGATCCGGTGAAGCGGGAGCAGGTGTGGAAGCAGGATTACGCGTCTCCGTGGAATGGAGGCACGTTGACAACGGCAGGCAATCTTGTGTTCCAGGGCACGGCTGACGGTCGCTTCGTCGCCTACAATGCGAAAACGGGTGAGAAGCTCTGGGAGTCTTCGACGGGCACCGGCGTCGTCGCCGGGCCGGCGACCTATGAAGTCGATGGTACTCAATATGTCTCAGTGGCGGTCGGATGGGGCGGCGTCTATGGCGAGAGCGCGCGCGCAACCGACAAGGAAGCTCCGGGCACGGTCTTCACCTTCGCCATCGGCGGCAAAGCGCCGCTCCCTGAGTTCAAGAAGTATCAGAGCGCAGGTCTTTTGCAGGGCGTAAAGTACGATCCAGCGAATGTCGGTCCTGGTACGCTATTGTATGTCAGCCACTGCGGATTCTGTCATGGTGTCCCAGGCGTCGACAAAGGTGGGAATATCAAGAATCTTGGCTACGTCCCGGCCGAGGAAATCGCCAATCTCAAGGACATCGTGTTCAAGGGGCCGTTCTTGGATCAGGGCATGCCGGACTTTACGGGCAGATTGTCCGAGGACGATGTCGTGAAAATCCAGGCTTTCATCCAGGGGACGGCAGACGCAGTTCGAGCGAAGAAATAGCATTTCTCCAGGATCTGTTGTCGACCGCTTCCTTTCAGTGTCGGTTGGACACGGCACAAATCGGCTTTCGCTACATAAGGACGTAAACACATGAAATGGACTCCGCCGAAGATTGTCGAAGTGTCGGTTGGAATGGAAATCAATATGTATGCCTGCGCGACCCGTGGATTCTTCGGGCTCAAAATGCGCAGAACCGGATGATGGTGGCCGTTTCGTAATTTCGAGTTCTTCCTTTTCTCCCTGGAAAGGCAAAGACCGTTCATGCTTGCGTAGTCGGCCGACGCTTCGGCGCCAGCCCGCTCGCCCGACGCCGGCGGCTCATATCGGTGAGCCTTGCCCCATCGTGTCCCGATATGCTTTGGGCATATCGCAGAACCCAACACAGCAGAAGCTTATGAGATCACCGAAGACGGCTAAGAGGCCGGTGGAAGGACATGGCGATGAGTGGGAAGAAGAATTTTCTGATCACGGGTGCGGGTTCCGGCTTCGGACGGGCCCTTGCGAAGGAAGCGCTCTTGTCCGGATGTTCCGTGATCGGCACGGTGCGACGTGAAGCGGCGCGACAGGAGTTCAACGCGATGGATCCCGCACGCGCGCGAGCCATCCTATTGGATGTCACGGATTTCGCTGCCATCGGTCCAGCGGTTGCACGGGTCGAAAGGGATGTTGGTCCAATAGACGTTCTCGTCAACAGTGCAGGATACGGCCACGAAGGGACGCTTGAGGAGAGTCCGCTCGAAGAGATGAGGCGTCAGTTCGACGTCAACGTTTTCGGAGCAGTCGCGATGATCAAGGCGGTGCTGCCATTCATGCGTGAGAGGCGCCGTGGGCATATCATCAACATTACCTCGATGGCGGGATATGTGGGGTTAGCGGGCATCCCTTATTACGCAGGCAGCAAATTCGCTCTTGAAGGCGTATCTGAAGTCTTGGCGTATGAAGTGCGCGGCTTCGGCATCAAGGTAACGGCAGTTGCTCCAGGGTCCTTCCGGACCGACTGGGCGGGGCGATCGATGATCCGTTCGCCGCGGAGTATTGCTGACTACGATTTGCTCTTTGACCCCATCCGACAGGCTCGGGCAGAAAAGAGTGGCCAGCAGGCTGGCGATCCCACCAAAGCTGCTCGCGCGATCTTGAAGGTGGTGGAAGCCAACGATCCACCGATGCATCTGCTGCTAGGCAGCGACGCACTGAAATTAGTCCGAGACAAGTTGAACTCGCTGGGGAAGGAGATCGACACATGGGAATCGGTCACAAGATCGACCGAGTACGCGTAGGATTCGTCAACCTCGCGCATCTCCTGTGCTACTGACCAAGGTATGAGGCCTGAGACAAAACGTTGGACGCTGAGGAAGAGGACGTTCTTTGACAAAGGGCTCTTGTTCGTAGCCTCTAGCGGAGATTGCGAGCAAGATCGGACGCAGCGAGTCCGCGGGTGCGAACTCGCTCGTTGCGCGCTGCAAAAGTGCGATCAGACCTGGGATGCGAATCCGTCCGCGATGTCAGCCCAACAGTCGCCAAACGTAAACGTAGACCGCCGCCTGAAGTGTGACGATGCCGGCCAAGCCTGATAACGCTAGAACTGCGGTCCGAACCGATCTCGCGATTTGACGTCGTAGGCGGGCTCCGCAGTGTAATAGCAACTCAGCATGCTGGGCGAGTGGGTTGCCCTCATTTTCGAGGTCAAGTTCGAACCTCTCAGAGGGGAATACCATCGCACACTGCGCCGGCTCGCTTTGCGCACGCGCAAAGGCGAGCGCTGACCATTTGAACAGAAACTTTCCGCCAATTCGTCCGCGGGCCTCGCGGGCAATCCAAAGCCCGGCCCTGTTGGCCGATGAAAAACGCCGGAATCGCGGCGTTGAGAATGTCCTCGCCGAGCGGCTGCAATTCCAGAGTTGGCGTTTCAGCCTGATCGGTCTGCGCGACGAAGCTTTCGCCTTGCTTCCATCGCGAGCCTTCTACGCGTGTGGCTTTCGGGACTGCATTCCGCAACCGGCTACTGACGAACGCATCGATCCTGGCGCGAAAGCCACGCAGAAGGCGCGTCATCAACGGCTGCTCGTTTCGATCGGGGGTGTTCACGGTCATCGTGGCCATCAACACCCCCCTGGCGAATCCGATGCACATGATGTGCTGGCCAGGCCATATGAATGCGAGATGGCTCGCGCTGACGTCGCATAAAGGACTTATAAAAGCTCGGCAGGCTCTACCAGTGATTCTGCCCTTATGTAACTTCTCTGGATGGACAACTTTGGATGAACCCCACATCTGGCGGGTTCAACGGCGACGTCCCTTTTTTCCGTGGCAGTGCCAAATTATCTGCATGGACAGGTCAATGAGTCGGGAATTGAGTCAGAGGATGATGAACCGACGCCGCGTTCAGATTCGAGAGCTTGGCAAAGGTGTTGGAAGATCGATAACATAGACATTGGGTTTGCGCGTCCGATCTGAGAGAGGCGATCGGACTTTGGCTGTCGTTTCAACAAGAGCATTCTCGTTCAGCCACCCTCGATATTCGTCAGCGCGGGCCGGAGGAGGTAGGACGACGACTACATGATCAAATATCCAAGCCAACCCCATTGCTTTCAAAATCTGATCCGGACGACGCTTCAAATACAGCTCGGGGTTTTGATACGGACCGACGATCAAGCGGCAATCGTTTCCAGGGGACCGTCACTACGATTTAGCTGGAAGAGGAAATCGATCGGAGGAATGTCCAGTTTCTTCGTCGAGATTTGCGCCGGACCTAAGCTCACGCCAAAAATCTTCGCAATTTTCTTTCTTACTAGCGGCTCGGCGTCGCACAACGTATCTTTGCGCACGGGCTTGGAATATTGGCTCCGGGCAACCTGCTTTTCGGTTTTGAACGAGTTCAGCGAATGCTCGCCCGAGGCTAACTTGTACGCCGCGTTTGCGGCGCCGCCCGGGTCGAACGCATGCCATCGGGCCAGGACTTCGATCGCGTCGAATGGGAGATCGGTGATGCGACGACTAAGATCTGGATTTGATTTTCGTAAGCCGTCCAGAAATACGAGGGCCTTAACCTCACGGCGGAGGGTGTTCACATTTCTGCCATTTGCGACGCTGGCTAGTGTTGTTTCCCGCTGCCCATGTTTCGCGTGACGCAGCGCTCGCATTGCTAATCTTGCCCGCTCTTTCCACCCTTTCATCGGATCGCCTCCCGAGGGTATCGGATGGCTAAGTCCTGCAACCGGCTACAGAGAACAGCTGCCAGCTCCGACCGGTTGGTGCCTAAGGTGAGCTGAGCGGAAACATGCTGTCTCTGCCGACGCACGTCATAGGCATATTTTGAATTGGCATTTGGTAGGTGTTTGGACGACGCCTCGACTAGAGTCGCAGGGTCGACACCTGGCTTTTTGGTGACCCAGGCCTCCTTGCCGTCAGATGATGGAACGAGGGTAGGGATGACACTACTGGGTCGACCCCCGCGCCGATCCGGCGAGATCGACGAATCAGCTCTTGTCTGCCGAAAGAGCGAGAATTCGTTAACGTGAGGGAACAGTTTTTGGTAGGAAAAGTAGGAAGTCTCACCATTCCCGTCAATGTCTGCCATGGCAAAGAACGGGCGCCGTCCACGGCTGGCGTCCCTCCAGATACAGCTGGTTGTACCCATCATAGGCGTCGACCTA
>Ga0210407_10004157_pt1 | contig 11487 bp, 10 predicted proteins | sample IncBWC27MmetaG_FD_150860 | JGI IMG/M metagenome (GOLD analysis project Ga0210407, IMG submission 150860) | Forest soil microbial communities from Barre Woods Harvard Forest LTER site, Petersham, Massachusetts, United States - Inc-BW-C-27-M | ecosystem: Environmental > Terrestrial > Soil >... | reverse complement strand
GCGGTTACGCCAATCACCAGCAGAAACACAAACATCAATTTAACGAAGATGCGACTTCTCAACGCGCGACCTCAAAGCGGTAGCCGGCCCCCCGGACCGTCTTCAAGTAACGCGGGTTCTCCGGATCCGGCTCAATTTTTTCCCGGATGCGTCGCACATAAACATCCACCGAGCGCGGCGTAACATACGCCGTGTCGCGCCAGACCGAGTCGAGCAACTGGTCGCGAGTGAAAACGCGACCGGCATGTCGCATAAAGTAGTCGAGCAGCCGGAATTCGGTGGCCGTGGTCGGCACCTGCTTCCCGCGAACCGTCAACGTCATTGCCCCAGGGTCAATGTGGACTTCATCAATCTTCGTTGGCAGCGGCGGCAAAGGCCGCTCAAAACGGCGCAGCACTGCTTTGACCCGAGCCACCAGTTCGCGCGGGCTGAAAGGCTTGGGGATGTAATCGTCGGCGCCCAACTCCAAGCCCAGAACGCGATCCGCCTCACCGCTTTTGGCGGTCAGGAAAATCACCGGCACCGACGCCAGCGACAACGAACTCCGAATCTGGCGGCAAAGTTCCAGGCCATCTTTGCCGGGCACCATGATGTCCAGCAAAAACAGCGCCGGACGCTGCCGCTCCGCATCGACCACGACCAGATTGCCGGTCGAGTAGAGTCGCACGTTGAAGCTCGCCCCTTCCAGATGATGGCGAACCAGGCGGGAAATATCCGGGTCGTCTTCCACAACGTAAATCGTCGGCTTCACGCGACCATTGTAGCTGGGAAGTGTTTCAATTCGATAACCCTCCCCGGCCGACAAACGCACGTAGGGACAGCCGCCCCCGGCGGTCGAGCGAGCGAAGCTCGCTAAAACTCGATGTTTGCAACTCTTTTGGTGGCGCAGGGGTTCGCCGCTGCGATAACAGGCTTGTCTCAGTGCCGGCTTCCGCGGCTGCGGTCAGACTGCGGCGCGGCAGATGTTTTCCGCAGCAGGCGCTCACCGCAGCGCCATTCCCGCCTCCGCCGAAAAATCCATCGCCACAAATTCCCCGCGCAGAAATTTCGGAAACGCCGCTGCCGCGATCATGGCCGCATTGTCGGTGGAAAGTGCGCGCGACGGAAAAAATACAGGAAGCCCTTGCCTCCCCGCCTCGCGCTCAAACGTGGCCCGCAACTCCCGATTAGCGGCTACGCCGCCGCTTACGAAGAGAGTTCGAACGTCATACTCGCGCGCCGCCGCCAGCGCCTTCATGACCAGATCATTCGCCATTGTGCGCTGGAAAGAAGCCGCCAGATTGAGAGTTTGCCGGTCACAGAGCCTGAGCGTGTCTTCCAGCGTTGGCTTCTCTATGCCCCCAAGCGCCCGGCGGCGATCCTCAATCGCAGCCTTCATATTCTGGGTTTCGACGTAGCGCAAAACCGCCGTCTTAATTCCGCTGTAAGAAAAATCGAAGTGCGGCCCGCCATCTTCGGTTGGAAGCTGCCCCACGTTCTTTTGATCGCCAAGCTTCTGATTGCGCCGGTCCGGATGTTTGATCTGCGCCATCTGAAACTTGACCCCGTGCGGATCGCCATGCGGCGCGAGCCCGTCGATGATTGGCCCTCCCGGGTAGCCCAACCCCAAAAGCTTAGCGACTTTATCGAACGCCTCTCCGGCAGCGTCGTCGCGAGTGCGCCCGATGTTGCAATAGCTCCAGAGATTCTCGTGCACCTCGGCAAGATAAAGATGCGTGTGTCCGCCCGAGACAACCAGCGCGAGCACCGGGAAATGAAGGTCGGCATCTCCGCCCTGCCGCTGCTCGAGCAACACCGCGTGGATGTGTCCCTCAAGATGGTTCACCGCAATCAGCGGCTTCTCCAGCGCAAAGGCAAGCGCCTTGGCGAAGCTGATGCCAACCAGCAGAGCGCCCGCCAGTCCCGGCCCTTGCGTGACCGCAATGGCATCGACGGACGCATACGTCTGTCCCGCTTCGGCCAGCGCCTGACGCACCACCGGAACAATGGCGCGCAAGTGCTCGCGAGAAGCGAGTTCCGGAACCACTCCGCCATAAGGCTGATGAGTGGCGATCTGCGAGGCAACCACATTCGACAGAATCCTCTGCCCCGAACACACCACCGCGGCGCCCGTCTCATCACAGGAGGTCTCGATACCGAGTATGTGCGCGTCAGGCATAATGAGGGCGGTATTTGTAGCGCAGGCAAAGGTCTTAACCACAGGGAGCACAGAAGACACAGGGAAACACAGAGAACTTCTTCTTCATCCGACGACTAAAAAGTGACTATCAATAAATCCCGAAACGCTTTCCCCTGTGTTTCGCTGTGTTCCCCCGTGCCCCCCGTGCTAAAGATTTCCGCCCGCGCGTCGTGCACTCTGCCGCAACTGCTAGTCTAAATGGGGAGCCGCGCCCCGTGCCGGAAGCCAAAAGACGAGCCGCCGAAATCGTGAGCACCCTGCGCCAGCAAGGCCACCAGGCCTACCTAGCCGGAGGATGCGTCCGCGATCTCCTCCTGAGCCGCAAGCCCGCCGACTACGACGTAGCCACCGACGCAACCCCGCAGCAGGTCATGCAAATCTTCCCCCAAACCTACGCCGTAGGCGAGCAATTCGGAGTAGTGCTAGTCCCACAAACAGAAGCCAGCGGAGCGACGGGCGTCCCCGCCCGTCCGAGCGAACGCGGCGAGCGAGCAGTAGAGGTAGCGACCTTCCGCTCCGATGCAGGCTACTCCGATGGCCGTCATCCCGACGAAGTCCGCTTCACCAAAGACCCCCGCGAAGACGTCCAGCGCCGCGACTTCACCATCAACGGCATGATGCTGGATCCCACCACCAACGAGGTCCTGGATTTCGTCGGAGGCCGCGACGATCTAAAAGCCGGGATCATCCGCGCCATAGGTGATCCCGAGCGCCGCTTCACCGAGGACAAACTGCGCATGCTCCGAGCCGTGCGTTTTGCGGCCCGCTTCGATTACAAGATCGATCCGGCAACCAGGGCAGCGATCCAGAGGTTAGCGCCGAAAATTCACCAGGTTTCCTGCGAGCGCGTGCGCGAAGAACTCACCAAGATGCTAACCGAAGGCCAAGCCCGCCGCGCGTTTGAATTACTGGATACCAACGGCCTCCTGCGAGAAGTCCTGCCAGAAATCGCCGCCATGAAGGGAGTGGAGCAGCCGCCACAGTACCATCCCGAAGGCGACGTCTTCGTGCACACGCTGCTCTTGCTAGAGAAACTACCCGCCGGAGCATCAAAGACGCTAGCCTGGGGAGCGCTCCTCCACGACGTAGGCAAGCCGTCGACTTTCCGCATAGCGCCCGACCGCATTCGCTTCGATGGCCACGTAGAAGTAGGAGTAAAGATGGCCGCCGAAATCCTCCGCCGTCTCCGCTTCTCGAACCACGAGACCGATCTGATTCTCGCTCTAGTCAACAATCACATGCGCTTCGGAGCCGTGCAGCGCATGAAGCAATCCACGCTGAAAAAGCTTCTGCGCTTGCCTGCCTTCGAAGAGCATCTGGAGCTGCATCGCATCGACTGCCTCTCCAGCCACGGCCAACTCGACGCCTATGAGTACACGCAAGAGCAATTGCGCTCGCTGCCCCCCGAAGCGATTCGTCCCGCTCCGCTCATTACCGGCCGCGACTTGATCGAAGCAGGATATGAGCCCGGTCCACGCTTCAAACAGGTGCTCACAGCCGTCGAAGATGCCCAACTGGAGGGTCGACTAGCATCGCGCGATGCCGCGATGGCGTATGTGCTGCGCGAGTTCCCGCTGTAACTCCGAGCGCTGTGCATACGAAGCGATGGAGAGACGGGCGTCGCCGCCCGTCCGCGATGCTGCTCGCGTGTGGGTACCCCGTTTGAGGCTAACGAAAAATGAGACAGAGTGTGCCATTCGCTTTAGAAGCGATAGAATGACCTTTGTGAGGTAGCGATGGCACAGATGACGCCGCAAGTTTCCAAGCTGCTCGAACAAGCTCTTTCTCTTTCCGTGGAGGAGCAGGAAGCGCTCGCGGATTCCCTCATTTCCAGTCTCGGAGAAAAAGTGGACGAGGGCGTCCGGGCGGCCTGGGACGACGAAATCAAGAAGCGCATCACCGAACTGGATTCGGGCAAGGCAAGAACCGTTCCCTGGTCCGAAGTTCGCAATCGCAATTTGGCGAAGCTGCCTCGTGCCCACTAGAGTTGTGGTGCTTCACGAGGAAGCTGCCGCCGAATATGACGCGGCGTTTGATTGGTATCTTCAGCGCAGCGCGGACGCAGCGCTCAAGCTCGATGCAGAATTTGAGCGTGCGCTTGCTGAGATTGCGCAGGCTCCTCAGCGCTGGGCAAGCGCTCCCCACCATACCCGACGGTTCCTGCTGCGAAGGTTTCCTTTTCTCCTGATTTACCGGGAGCGGGCTGGCGGAAACCTTCAAATCGTGGCAGTCGCCCACACCAGCCGGAAGCCGGGGTACTGGAAAGAGCGGATCTAAACTCAGATAAGGAATCCCGCCCAACGAGAGCTTGGACGGGAATGATTGGCGCGATCGTCTGGCCACCCGCCAAACGATGATCAAGAGGCGAATGGCGGGGTGGCCCGTCCTGTCGCGAAGCGAGGGGCGGGGATGTTCAGCCGGCGCTGTCAGTTTTCTAAGGGTGGTACGCTCACGTTCGCCTACCGTTCGAAATTCTTCGCTAACTCCTATTTCCGAGCCTCACGACCTACCTTTTTTCATCACACATTTCTTGTACCCTCATCACAGACACGCAATCCCCAATCGCGCAATAATTCACCGACAGCACAGCATCGAAACTTTCGTCCGTCTCCAGAGACGGGCCCATTATCCGCCGCAAATCATTTCGGCGGCTCTTTGAAAATGAAAATAAGGATAACAAGTACACAAGTAAGCTGCAGAAGCGGCGATCCCGCACCCCCGAAAAGTGCACGCCAAACCGCGGCCTCCCCGCAAGTCGTTATTCATGCAGAGGGTAGAGATAACTGCTTTAATTAGAACAGCTTAGCTGAAATTTTGGGCCTCCGGACCATCCAACCCCATTGAACGACGCCGCCGAGCTACTCTTCTTCGCTGTCGGCTTTTCGCGGACAAGAGTGTCCGCGCCACACCCTTATTCTTCGATGGCTCGTCTTTTTTGCATCCAACGGTAGGCTTCGCAAGGAGTCAATAATATGGACGAGAATAATAATAATATTGTGCAGGAGATACTTCACGACTTGTTCTCCTCTATGGAGACCCTGGAGACTCAGAACACGGCTATTTTGCAATTGCTGAAGGATAAAGGGATCGCCACTGACGAAGAACTTGCCTCCCATCTGGAGCAGGCGGGAAACGCCAGTAGCGTCAGATGGCGTGGCGTCCGGGTGAGAGCCGACTATCTATTTGCGTCCGCAATCAAGGCCGCGGAGCAGGCCGACAAAGAGCCTCCGAAGCCAACGGACGATACGCAAGAAGCGAAAGCAGCCACAAAACAACCGGACGAAAAAGAAACCGCTAAAGGCGCGGGGCAAGTTGCTACCAACGCTCAGCCTAAGAACGATCAACCTGAAAACGATAAAGCTGAGAACGCTAAACCTGAGGCGGACGAAGTCGGCGCCGAGAAAGACGTCGAGCGAGACCGGAATCAAAGGGACGACGGGGACAATCGACCGCGCAAAAGCGATCCAGAGAAAGCGGCCTGATTCGGGATCTATTCCTCGTTCTTGTCCCGATCCTGCGACGTTGTCTGCGCAGTATCTCCTGAAGACGGAACGGGCTTTTGCAGATCGATCGCCGGCAATCCAGCTTTCTTCAATTGCTCGTTCAACGCCGGAATATCTTTCGACTTGAGCTGGGCCCACGCCCTCAACTGCTCTTCGAGCGCCTTCTCGATCTCTACGAACGTCACCTCTTGCTGAGTCGTGGGCGCGGCGTCGGCGGTATCGAGAGCGCTGACGAGCGTGTTAAGGCCGCCATTCAGACGGGCCAGGCTGCGCCCTTCGGGCGTGCTCAAGTAATGGGCACCGTAACCGGCTTCTTCGCCTTCGAGGGCTGCGGCTTTCGCTTCCAGTTCAGCCGCTGTCTTTGCGATTGCCGCGTGACCCGCGAGCGATTTCAACCGCGCTCGCAGGCTGCGGACCTGCTGCAGGGCTTCGTAGTCCTGATGAAGAGCGACGGCAATTTTTCGGTCGAGTTCGAATTGCCGGAGCAGACCATCCGACAAAGTCTTGACCCGCGGATCCATGCGAACCGTCAGCCGCCGCGTGTACTGCTTCGCGTTCATGGTCAGAATCAGGTTGTAAAGGCCAGGCAGCACGGCCGCGCCCAGCGGATAATGCGGCGTGTCATGGTAGATGGCTGAGATCGGATAGTCGTGCGCGAGCACGTCTGGCTCAGGATAGCGCAGGTCCCAGACGAAACGATGCATTCCTGGCGCGGACGACAAGGTCCGCGCTGGACGGATCCAGTAGGTCGGCACGTTGAGTTTCTTGTCGTCGACCGGCTCGGGCTTATCGTCGCTCGAAAAGCGGCGCACGACATGTCCCGACGCGGTATCGACAATATCCAATGTAACGGGACCGGAAGCGGGCTTGGTCAGCCAATAGTCAATCATCGCGCCGTCCGGAGGATTCTGTCCGGCAGGTTCTTCGGGTGGAAGAGGCGTATCGGTGTTGTTGTTGCGGCGCACACGATACGCAGGTTGCGGCTCAAAAAGATGCGCGGGATCATGACCGCCCGCAATCTCGGGGCTCAACTGCCGCAGCGGAGAGATGTTATCCAATATCCAAAACGAACGGCCATGAGTTCCGACGACCACATCGTCATGATGAACTACAAGATCGCGGATCGAAGTGGGCGGCAGATTCATCTTCAGCGATTGCCAATGATCACCGTCGTCCCAGGACACATACACGGTGCGTTCGGTGCCGGCAAAAAGCAGCCCCTTGCGTTCTAGGTCTTCGCGCACCGTGTTGACGGGATCGTTATCGGGCAGGCCGCTTACGATCTTTTGCCACGACTGTCCGCCGTCGTGCGTGCGGTAGACATAAGGATGCAGGTCATCGAGCCGGAAGCGGTTCACCGCCGCGTAGGCAGTTGCGGTATCGAAATGTGACGCATCCATCTGCGCCAGTTTGCTCCAAGGCGTCAGTTCGGGAGGCGTTACGTCCTGCCAGCTCTTGCCTCCGTCGCGTGTCACCTGAATCACGCCATCATCGGTGCCAGCCCAGATCAGGTTCACATCTTTCGGTGACGGAGCAATCGAATAGATCACGCCGCGATGCTTGCCCTTCGCCGGATCCGCCTCGATAAACGGCCCAAGGGTCGCGGGAACGCCGGGATCTTCGCGAGTGAGGTCGGGGCTGATGATCTGCCAACTGTCGCCGCCATCGCGGGTGGCAAAGAGGACGTTGGATCCGAGATACAGCACGTGCGGATCGACCGGCGAAAAAATCAGCGGCGCGGTGCGATTGAAGCGATACTGCCCAGTGCGCAGCACCACCGGCGAAACGTCTCGCGTCTGTCCGGTGGTGCGGTCGAACACTGTAACCTTGCCGCCGTAAATCAGATTGGGATGCAGCGGATCGGGCGCAACATAGCCGTATTCTTCTACCCCAATCGTCGTCCAGTCGCGAAAAGTAATTTCGCCAAAGTCACTGCGGCTGGCGGTGCCGACCGAGCCGCTTTCCTGCTGAGCGCCATAGACCCAGTAAGGAAACTCGTTGTCGGTGATGACGTGGTAGAACTGCGCGGTCGGCTGGTTGTACCAGGAACTCCAGGTCTGTCCGCCATTCACGCTGATGGTCGCGCCCTGGTCCACAGCGATGGCGATGATGTCCGGGTTTTCGGGATTAATCCAGATGGTGTGGTAGTCGTCGCCTCCAGGCGCGCCTTTGATCGCCGTGAAGTTCTTGCCCGCGTCGGTGGAGCGATAGGTCGAAGTGTTGGCCACATAGATGACATCCTTATTTCTTGGATCGACGCGCACGCAGCCGAAGTCGTCGCCTCGTCCATAGACGCGTTCTTCGTCATTCCCCTGCTGCCAGCTTTCACCAGCATCATCGGAGCGGTAGATGCCGCTACTTTTTTTGGCGTTGCTGTGCGTAATATTGACCCAGGCATACATGCGATTAGGATCGCTCGGAGAAACGGCAGGACCGATGCGGCCGACCCCTTCGGCTTCACCGGGCAATCCTTTAGTAAGTTGATGCCAAGTGGTGCCGCCGTCGGTGGATTTGTAGAGACCACTTCCTGGTCCGGTGTAGCCGCCGCCGGTCGTCCAAGGCGGACGGCGCGAAGCCCACATGCTGGCGAAGATTATTTGCGAGTTGCGGGGATCGAAGACGAGGTCCATGCCGCCGACGTTTTCATCCTTGTACAGAACTTTTTGGAAGGTTTGACCGCCGTCGAGCGACCGGAAGACGCCGCGCTCCGGGTTCGGACCGTAGGGATGCCCTTGGGCCGCGACGAAGAGGCGGTTGGGGTCTTTGGGATCGACGATGATGGATGCGATCTGTTGCGCGTCGCGCAATCCGAGATGCTGCCAGGTGCGGCCCGCATCGGTCGACTTGTAGATACCGTCGCCTACGGAGAGATCGGGCCGGCGCAAGCCTTCACCGCTGCCGACATAGATCGTATTGGGATCAGATGGAGCAACGGCCAGCGCTCCGATAGAACCGGTTGGCTGGTCATCGAAAATTGGATTCCAGGTACGGCCGAAGTCCGTCGTCTTCCAAACCCCGCCATGGTTCGGCGCCATGTAGAAGACGTTCGCCTGGCCCGGAACGCCGGAAATCGACACGGTGCGACCGCCGCGGAATGGGCCGATCATGCGCCAAAGAAGTTCCTGATACATCGACGGGTCATACTGCTGGGCAGAAAGCGCCGGAGGAAAAAGTAAAACGCAGAGCCATGCGAGCGGAATCCAGAAGAAACGAGTGTTCACGGTTGGTCCTCGAATTTGACACAACTCGAATTTGACAAAACTCGAATTTGACGAAAGAAGAGAGGTAAGGATAAACCACGGCGGCGGCGATTGGACAGCACACCCGCTACCAGCGGGGCAAAACAAACTCGGCCGCGCGTTTCTATTTTCTACAATTTCCCGGGAGAAGGCACCGCGCCGGTCGCGTACTCCCCGGTCATCGCGTACCACCGGATCCGCAATACTTCCACGAACATTCGCAGTCCATCGCGGAAAGGGTGCAGCCGCGTCCCCTCGCTGTGCGCCCACAGAACCGGGACCTCTTCAACCCGCAGGCCCGCGCGCCGCGCCAGGAACAGAATTTCCGGATCGAATCCCCAGCGTTCAATTTTTTGCAGCGGAAAGATGCGTTGCGCGGCGTCCCGCCGAAAAGCCTTGAATCCGCATTGCGTGTCCGAGAAACGCAAGCCCAGAATCACCCGCAGCACCAGATTGAAGATTCGTCCAAACGCCTGGCGGTACAGGGGCTGCCGCTCGGTCTGCAGTTCCGCCCGGAGCCAGCGCGATCCGATTGCGATATCGGCGCCTCGACCAATCGCATCGAATAGCTTCCGCGCCTCCGCTATCGGTGAAGAAAGATCGGCGTCCGTGAACAGGCAAATGTCGCCGCGCGCATGCAGCATTCCGTTGCGCACACTGTACCCCTTGCCGCGGTTGCCGGGATTCTCCACCAGCAGAATCTGCGGATGCGACTTGCCGTATTCCCGCACGATTTGCGCCGTGTCGTCGCTCGAGCCGTCGTTCACTACCAAAATTTCCGCGTCCCAGTTTTGTTCCCTGGCATAGCGGAGCAGCTCATCGAGCGTGGGCCGGATGCGTACGCTTTCGTTGTAGGCGGGAATGACAAAACTGTAGGTCAAGAGGCCATCCGTGGATTTTGGCGGGCAGCCCCGCGCGACGGAGACTACGCTACTTGGCGGCGCTTGTCGAGCATGCCGAAGAACTGGGACACCAACTCCTCGTCCCAGAGTCCGCTTCGCGCCTCGGCGAGCATGGTCACCGCGGCTTGTTCGTGGCTGAGGGCCGGCTTATAAGGACGCGCCGTGCGCAACGCATCATAGATGTCCACTACCTGCAGGATGCGTGGCAGAAGCGGTATCTCGTCCGCACGAAGTCCATCCGGATAGCCGCTGCCGTCCGAGTGCTCATGATGATGCCGGATAATCGGAAGCACCAGCCGCAACGACTTCAAGGGACGGCAAATCGTCTCGCCCGTCACCGGATGTTGCTTCATGATCACCCATTCCGCCGGCGTCAGATCGCTGCCCTTCTTCAGGATTTCATCCGGCACAGCGATCTTTCCCAGATCGTGCAGGTAGCCGCCCCGCTGCAGAGCCACGACGCATTCTTCTTCCACCCCGAGATAACGTCCCAGATCCCCGGCATTCTGCGCCAACCGCTCACAGTGGCCTTCGGTGTAAGGGTCGCGCGCTTCCACGCTCAGGCCCAGTGTGCACAGCACCGAATCCACCGTCTCCAGTTCGTCGGTGAATTCCTTCAACTTCAGCAACGAACTCACGCGCGCGAATAATTCCTCGGAGCTGATCGGCTTGGTCAGAAAATCGTCGGCGCCCGCTTCAATTCCTTTCAGACGGTCTTCTCGATCGGTGAGGCCGGTAATCATGACGATCGGAATCAACCGCGTCTTGGAATCTTCTTTGAGTTCGCGGCACAGGTCGTAGCCGCTCTTGCCGGGCATCACCACGTCGAGCAGGATCAGGTCGGGAGCTTCGCGCCGGATTTCGGCCTCGGCGGCAGCCGCGTTCTGCGCCGCAACCGTTCGATAGCCGCGGCTCCCCAGCAGCTCCTTCAGAAGCTCGGTGTTCATCAGCTTGTCATCGACCACCAGAATCAACTGCTTCCGGCGGCCTCCGAGCAGATCACCCATACCCGAATAAGAGCCCAAGTGCGGAGAAAGGGTTGTCCAACGCTTTCGTGGGGGAATACCCATCACTTCACTTTGCTCAATTCGCCGCGATATTGCAAGTTCACAACTGGCATCTACTGCCTCCCATGGACTCTGACAGCTTCTTTCTTGACGGCTTCTTTTTGGGCAGCTTCTTTTTTGGTCATTTCTTTCGTGCTCGGCGCGGCGTTCTGCGCTTCGCACTTGTGCGCATTGAACTGCTGCTGAACTCCCGCTTGCCCGAGCTGACGAGGGTCGGCCGAGAACTGAGTACTGCACGATTCACAAATTCCCAGTGACGGGACGTTGCTGACTCGTTTCAATACCCGAAGACTGCGCTTTGCCATGACCCAGTTTCCCACACCGAAGGAAACCGCGCCACCACCCAGACTCATGGAGCTCATGGGGAGACGCGCGTCCTCGCCCGTCCACCACAACCCACAGGGGGACAGCCGCGCTGAAAACCGCGAGATCCGGAAACCGCGACCTCAATCTCCCGCAGCTTCAACCGCAGGAAGCTCCTCCGCCGCAATCCGAGTCGAGACCTTGGCGCTCGTCACCAGCACCACCGAAGCCACGATGATCGCGCTTCCCATCAGGATGTAGCGGTCAATGCGCTCGTGCAGAACCAACCATCCC
>Ga0210407_10004156_pt1 | contig 11489 bp, 11 predicted proteins | sample IncBWC27MmetaG_FD_150860 | JGI IMG/M metagenome (GOLD analysis project Ga0210407, IMG submission 150860) | Forest soil microbial communities from Barre Woods Harvard Forest LTER site, Petersham, Massachusetts, United States - Inc-BW-C-27-M | ecosystem: Environmental > Terrestrial > Soil >... | reverse complement strand
CTGCCAAGCCCGGCCCAGCAGCAGAACTCCTACATTCTGCAATCCCCCAGCCTCAAACAGGCGCGACCCGTATGTCAAAAGTACGGTATGACGCTCATAAGCACGATCCACGATCCTGACACCTATGTGCAGGTGAGCGCCTAGGTAGACCCCAAATCCCTATTATAAGTGACTGGACGGACGACGATCCTGACGCCAAGCACATCGAAATAGATAAGAAATTCAAGCAATCGCACCAAAAAGGACCAGGGGCCACCGCGCCTACGTCGTCGCCTTTTGCAACGTATCTAACCGACAAAAACTTGGTCGCGATCTATGGGAATAGCGCAATCGTCGCCTATGTCCAGCAGCCGGCCTTCTTCTCCAGCTCAACCTATTCGGCAGGCGTTCAAGCCGGATTCAAGGGAACCGGAATTGTTGCGGTTATCGACACCGGAATTGATCAACAAAACCCGATCTTGGCGCCGGTCGTGATCCCTGGGTACGATTTCACTCGGGACATTCCAGGCTTTGCATCGGATCTGGCTGATGTCGATCAGTCCACAGCGCACATCCTGCACCAGTCCACAGCGCACATCCTACATCAATCGACCGCGCACATTCTGCACCAGCTGAACAACTCGTCTGCCGCCGCCTTCGACGCAACTACGGCCGCGGCGCTAGCCAACACCGTTCTGCCCAATGATTTTGGGCATGGCACGATGGTGGCGGGCTTGATCCACCTTGTTGCCCCGAGCGCAAGAATCATGCCTCTCAAAGCGTTTAACGCCGATGGTTCCGGAGACGAAGCGAATATCGTACGTGCAATTTATTTTGCCGCCGATAACAAAGCCAACGTCATCGATATGAGCTTTGGGCTGCCGAATATTTCCGATGCGCTAATGAAGGCAATCAATTATGCTAACCGCAAGGGAGTCATTTGCATCGCTTCAGTTGGCAACGACGCCCAAACCGCCCTCGTCTACCCCGCGGCGTTCGGCAATGTGACGGCGTCGCCTCGGTGGACTCCCAGAACCAACCTTCGTCGTTCACTAACCGCGGGCCGGATCTGGTGACGATCGCCGCGCCAGGAGAAAATTTGGTCACGACGTTCCCCGGGGACCAATACGCTGTTGCTTCCGGGACCTCTTTCAGCGCTCCGCTTGTGGCGGGCGCGGTAAGCCTCATGTTCAACGCTGCAAACGATCATGTTGTCTTGCAACTTCAGGAGGCCGATATCGTCCGCGCACTCAAACATGCGAACCTTTGCGCCACAGACGGCTCCCTCGGCGCTGGCTGCTTGGACCTGAGCAAAGCAATCCAATTCATTAAATCAATGAATATGCAGTAACTTCCTCACTAAACGTCGCTTTGAGTTGCATCGTCGCGCAGAAAAGCAGGTAGTGATACTCATAACCCGATTCAGGCCATGGGGTTCTGGATGTTTGGCTTCCTTTCTGTGGTACTGGCGGTTTTGAAACTTACGGTGGCGGGATACTGGTCGTGGTGGAGGGTGATGCTGCCATTCCTGGCGTTTCTGGACCACAACGCGGTGTATCTCCTGGCTGGCTTCCTATGCTTCTGTTGGCTGAAGCATGAAGAAGATGAGGAGGAGCCTACAGACCGTGCAGGAGCATTCGAGGGAGGGGTACAAGCTAGCGGCGCTGTTATTCTTCTTCCTGTTTTTGGACAACCTGTTGCGACGCGTCGAAGGACAAGGCTGGAACCCGCAGACGTGTCGCCGCGAAACGGAAGCGTTCCGGTGGTCATTTCATAGAACACGGCGCCAAACGAAAACAGGTCTGTGCGTGTGTCGGTCTCTTTACCTACGGCCTGCTCCGGGGACATGTAGGCAACCGTGCCGAGAGCGGTGCCGGGACTGGTGAGATGCTCGCCTTCGGAGAAAGAGACCGTGGGGAGTTGGGAGATGCCAGCGCGTTCCGCGACGGCACGAACGTCAACGCTGCGCTTGCTCAACTAAACGCGGCGTACTTTGGTCCGAAGACTGCCTGGATTATGATCCAGGTGACCTTGTCCACCCTTTCTGGCCAGCTGACGAAGTACGATCAGATTCTGGTTCAAGAATACGTACATTTTGAACAGGTCAATGTCCTGACTGATGACTTGTGCTGCGCAAAAAATATCGTTCTGTGTAGCGCAGGGGAGAAACAGATGAGTTTGAATTTATTGATTTCTTGTGGCGGAGTAATCGCGACTCTATCCATTGCTCGTTCAGCTACGGGGAGAATGCTGGTAAAGTCGGTTTGGGGCTGGATAAGCAGCTTTTTCAGAAGCCACACGAAACAGGATCGAGTCATTCTGAAGGAGTGGTTGAAATCCGGGTATGGAAAAACACGTCCTTCACGAATCGCACCTTCCATGCGAGTTGTTTCGTTTTGAAGGTTTCGACGAGGGCTCGAACTAGCGATCGAGAACATTCCGTGAAACTCACCTCGCAGCAAATCCGGTTCTCGGCGACTGATGTCAGTAACCATCTGGCCTGTCATCACCTGACCAATTTGGAATTGAGCGTGGCACACGGAGAGCGGCTGGCACCGGAGTGGAGGGCACCCGACCTGGCGGTGATCCGGGAAATCGGATTGCGTCATGAAGCGGCGTACTTGGCGCTTCTTGCGAAGAATGGACTTGAAATACGGAATCTAGCGCAGGGTGGGGATGAGGCATACGTTCTCGACGAGACCCGAAGAGCGATGGAGAAGGGCGTCGAGGTGATTGCACAGGGCGCGTTGAGCCAAGGACGCTGGTTTGGCCGGCCGGACGTTCTGCGCAAGGTCGCGAGGCCAAGCCGGCTGGGGAATTGGTCGTATGAGGCATACGACACGAAGCTGGCGCGGGAAACGAAGGCTACAACGATCCTGCAACTTGCCTTTTATTCGGAGCTGCTCGGAGCGCTTCAGGATGTGCATCCGGAATGGATGTGGGTCGTCCCGCCGGGAAGCGATTTTGCTGGCGAAGCCTATCGCGTAGCCGAGTACGCAGCCTACTACCGCTATGTGAAAGCGCAGCTCGAGAAGGCCTGCGAGGACGGGAGCCCGCCTGCTACGTACCCGGAGCCTTGTGCACACTGCGATGTGTGCCGCTGGTTCCGCGAATGCGAGGGGCGGCGACGGGCAGATGATCACCTATCTCTAGTGGCGGGGATTCGACGGCAACAACGCAATCAATTGGAACGATGGGACGCAGGCACAATGGCCAAATTGGCGGTGCTGCCGATCCCGCTGAAACAGAGGCCCACTCAAGGATCAAGAGAAGGAATCGAGCGCGTGCGGGAGCAGGCGCGTGTGCAAGTCACAGGACGCACCGAGAAGAGGTTGGTGCATGAACCGCTTTTGCCTGTGGCAGAGGGGATGGGTTTTTGCCGGTTGCCGGAGCCCTCGGCCGGGGACGTATTCCTGGATTTTGAAAGCGATCCGTTCGTCGGCGAATCGGGACTTCAGTACTTGTTTGGATTCGCGTTCCGGGACGCAACCGGCGCAATGAAATACGAAAAGCGATGGGCCTTCGATCGCGAGGAAGAGAAGGCGGGATTTGAATGGCTAGTCGACGAGATGATGCGGCGCAAGGAAGAGAATCAAAGAATGCACGTATATCACTTCGGAGCGTATGAACCGGGAGCACTGAAGAGGTTAATGGGGATGTACGCGACGAGGGAAGACCAGATCGACCGGTTACTGCGAGCGGGCGTGTTGGTGGACTTGCATCAAGCGTTCAAGCAAGGCGTGCGGGCAAGTGTCGAGGAGTATTCGTTGAAGAAGGTGGAGGCGTTTTACGGATTTGAGCGGAGGACACCCCTCGAAGAATCGCGGCAGGCTATGCGCTACGTGGAGCATCGCCTGGAGCTTGGGTGGAAAGAGGAAGAATTACCGGCCGGCATACGCAACACCTTGGAGGGCTACAACAGTGAGGATTGCATTTCGACGGCAGCATTGCGGGATTGGCTCGAGCAAGAGCGGCGGAAGGTGGAAGAAGGAGGCATGCCTGTGCCGCGGCCGGCAGACAGGAGTGGAGACCCTTCCGAGAAACTGCAAGAAAGGCTCGACCGCGCAGCCGCAGTGACGGCGCAGCTCTCTCTAAATATTCCCGCCGATCCGAAGGTCCGGTTGAAGGAAGAGTCAGCGAAGTGGCTTTTGGCGCAGCTGCTCAGTTGGCACCGGCGCGAGGACAAGCGAGCCTGGCAGGAAGGCTATCGGTTCGCGGACATGGACGAGGAAGAGCTGCTGGACGAACGGGTGGGATTGACTCGAATGCGCTTCGTCGAGCGTGTCGCTGCAGGACGACTGGTTCCAACGGACCGCTATTTTTTCGACCCGCAAGCGACCAACGTGAGAGTCGGCAAGGATCTGTACTTCGGAGACGAGCGATTCGGCGAGGTGGTTGCCATTGATCCTGCAAAGGGAATCGTCGAGATCAAGAAAACAAAGAAAACGGCGGACATCCACCCTCCAGCGGTCTACATGTGGGACGCCCCGCTCAACACGGACGCACAAGCGAGTGCTCTTTATCGTCTCGGTGAATGGGTCACCGCAAACGCAGTCGACGCGGCAGGCAAGTATCGCGCCGGGCGAGATCTGTTGTTGCGTAATCCTCCGCGCCTTTGCGAAGGAGAGAAACTGACGCCGCTCGCCGGGGAGAAGCCCGAGAATACAGCGAGCCGAGTTGCATTGGCGCTCGAGGATTCCGTTTTTGCGATTCAAGGGCCTCCGGGTTCGGGAAAGACCCATACGGGCGGACGGATGATCTGCGAATTGCTGAAACGAGGGAGAAAGGTTGGTGTGACAGCACTGAGTCACAAAGTGATCCGCAACCTGCTGGAAGCGGTAGTGGAAGCGGCTCAGGAAGGAGATATGGGCGGAGTGCGCTGCCTGCATCGGGAAAACGAGGGCAAGGAAAGCGAAGGCGTTGCAGTGGCGAAGAAGAACAACGAAGAGGCCCTAGAAGCGCTGGCTTCCGGCAAAGCCAATGTGGTGGGGGGAACATCGTGGCTATGGTCACACCAGACGGCTTTCGAGGCGGTGGATGTGTTGTTCATCGACGAAGCGGGGCAGATGTCTCTAGCGGATGTTCTTGCCGTGTCGCAAGCCGCCAAGAAACTGGTCCTGCTGGGTGATCCGCAGCAACTCGAGCGGCCGCTGAAGGGAAGCCATCCCGACGGTGCGGAAAAATCTGCTCTCGAGCATCTGCTGGACGGACGCAAGACGATTTCCGAGGAGATGGGGTTTCTCCTGCCCGAGAGTTGGAGGTTGCATCCGCATGTTTGCGAGTTTACGTCCGAGGTTTTTTATGAAGACAAACTGAGTTCCCATGCCATTGCGCGGAGCCGAGTTTTGGAGGGGCACCCATGGTTCGAGGGTGCTGGGTTGTGGTTTGTCCCGGTGGAGCATGAGGGGAGCCGGAATGCCTCTCGAGAGGAAGTGGACGTGGTGGTGCGAATAGTAGACGGACTGTTGCGGCCGGAAGTGAGGTGGTTCCGAAATGCGGGGAATAGCCGACGCGTCAGGGAGGAGGACATCTTGATTGTGGCGCCGTATAACGCGCAGGTTTCGGATTTGTCGGCGCGGCTGCCGACGATGAGGATCGGGACGGTGGATAAATTTCAGGGCCAGGAGGCGCCCGTGGTGATCTATTCGCTGACGACTTCGACACCCGAAGAGGCGCCGCGGGGAATGGAGTTCCTATACAGCTTGCATCGGCTGAATGTGGCGACCTCGCGGGCGATGACGAGTGTCGTTGTGGTCGGGAACCCGCGATTATTTGAGCCAGAGTGTCAGACGCCGAGGCAGATGCAGCTTGCGAATGCATTGTGTCGATATCGAGAAATGGCGAAGGTAGTCGAGATACCGTATGGTCAAAAAAACTCAAACGAATTGAAATAGCGTAACTTGCAGCTTTCCACAGGCTCACCTCGAATGGACTTCTCCGACTGAAAAACAGCGTCTACAATTTCGCTTTCATGGGGTTGTAGATTTGGGGGGAATGCAAAATGCTTTGCCCACGCATGCTTGCTTACATCACCGGAATCGAAGACCAGGAACTTCTTCCAAGGAACTGCCCATAACAGTAAGCAACAACAGCAGGTTATGGGACTGACGTTCCTTTCCAGTTTTGCCCCGGCCACCGGCCGGGCCCCCGCCTTCTGAGGAACGAATATCTGGCCGCAGAGAACCGCATGCTGAGAGCCCAATGCAAAGGCAGGTTGTTGTTGTCCGATGCCAAAAAGGCTACGTTGGCTGAGATGGCCCAGAGGCTCGCACGGAAAGCCTTGGAAGAATTGGCAGCGGTCGCGAAGCCGGATACTCTGCAGGAGGGCAGCGGTGCGGTGTCGGGAGCGACTGGGCGGTCTGCTGAAGTACTACGAGCGCGAGGCGACGTAGGCGTGGAGGTGGGGACAGCGTGTCATGTGTGGCAATCTCACTATATAAGGACGCGTGCAGTCTGGCCCAAGCAGAGGGTCTAGCGAGCCTGATTTATCATTAACCTGCGCTTGGAGTGAGGTTCGTGCGTGGGGCAGCGGGCACGACGAGTTTTTTGACCAAATGCGATGCGATGTAAGCATGCTGGTGTGCGCGTACGAGTTTCGTGCACGTCGCACTCCGGGCAGATGGTCCACTACGCACCAAAAAGTCTCTTGGCGGAACTCTGCCCCGTCTAGAATTCATACAAACGAAGGTTTACACTGGCTCGTCGACAACGCAGTATGTTCATCGCAAATACGTGTTGGACAAGTACGACTAACTGGCGAGGGCTTTGTTGTGCTCTGAAGAGTTCGCTGCAGATGAGCTCCTTTAGCGGAGGAAGGCGTGCTGATTCCGCCCTTGCTGTTGCTGAACCTGTTCGTTGTCGTCGTCATGTTCTCCATCGGGCTGCGTGTCAGCGGCGGAGAGCTGCTTGATATCCTGCGCAAGCGCTCCCTATTTGTCCGTACCCTGCTGGCGAATTGCGTCCTCATACCGGCCATAGGTTTCCTGTTGGTTCGCATCTTCCCCCTGACACCCGACGCCAGTGTCGGCATCCTGCTGCTGGCCGCGATACCGGGAACGCCCATCGCCCTGCAGTTCACGCGCCAGGCGAAGACGCGCCTGGCTTTCGCTGCCGCCATGACTTTCGTGCTCTCGCTGGTAAGCGTCGCGATGACCCCTCTGGCCGTCGAGGTGATGCCGCAGACTGCGCAGCGCAATCAGCGGCCGATCCTCGTCCTGATGATGAGCATCGTGCTGTACATCGGGCTGCCACTGTGCGCAGGTTTGTGGGCGGCGCGACACGCTCCGAAAATTGCTCCTCGGCTGGTGTTGCCTCTGGGCGTTCTGGCCACGGTTGCTTTTCTTTACCTCATGTGGGAGACGCGCCTAGTGCGGCGTGAGGCCCTTAATACAATCCGCGGCCGCGGGACCATCCTTGCGATGCTCCTGCTGCTGCTTCTGTCCATGTTGATCGGCTGGCTGATCGGCGGACCCGACCGCGAGTCACGCCGGGTGTTGGCGACCTCCACCGGCATGCGCAGCGTGATTGTGGTGCTGTACGTGGCGCGTTACTGCTTTCCGGGCACTAACGTCCACGTGATTCCGATTGTCTATCTATCGCTGATGGTGCCCACGAACCTGCTTTTCCATCTCGCGTTCACCGGATGGTACAAACTGCGGCCAGCTGCGCAGGCTTAGCGCTATCGAGTGATTGACAGTACGGTGCATGCAGTTAGGTTCAAGTTAGGTTCAATTAAAGGTTCGAAGAAAAGTGGTGTTCCAATCTTTGGCTGTGAAAGCATCGTATCCGAAGTCTTGCATAAGAAGCGTGACCTCAACAAAACCCACATCAAGAAATTGAGCAAACGATTTAATGTTTCTCCAGCGGTGTTTTTCTAACTCGCTGCTTCGATTCGGGGCGCTCTTTGGCACGGTTCTCAGTTCAAGGGCCACGCCTTTTGTTTTCAGTGCGTCGACGGTGCCGGCGGCGCGGGTCTCCGCACACCACTTTCCACAGCGCAGATTCGCGGCGCTTGAAACTAGAGTGGAACCTGGATTATGCTTCAATTCCTTGCTGAAGCAGTTGCGAAGGATCTTGACGGTATGCTTGATGCAATCCTGCGATCCTTGACGCGCCGCCAACACGGCTCGTTGTGACACAATGTTCACACCTCAGCGCTGAGAGAGCGCCATGCCCTGCTGTCGCTTTCGATGACGGCCTCCTCCCGATCGATAGGAACTGGTCCTATTTTGAGAAGCTCACCCTGGTCCCGCAGACTGGACCTCATCCGACTTTCGTTACTAAGGAAGCTTGAAGAGGGGACGTCCGCGAATGAGTCGAAAAAGATCGATCCCCGACAGGTTGAGCGCCGGCAGGAGCCGTGTCGTTCCGTACCACCGAGGCGAGGACTTCAGAATGCGCCATGCGCGTCGTCTAAGCGCAAATCTGGAACAGGAGGCCAACGTTCGCCGGTGGTGTGAGCAGCGGGGACTGACGCTAAGGATAACCAATGAAGGGCATCATTGGCAGATCACAGACGGAGGTTTCCTGGCCGAATGGTGGCCATCGAGCGCAAAACTCGTGATTGGCAAAAAATGGCACGACGGAATTCATTGTCATGACTATAAGCAAGCGCTGAAAGTTATCGAGGATTTCCCCAGAAAGAAGCGACTCTGATTGGCATCGCTGGCATGAAATTCGCATCGGCCTTGCAGAGTTGATTAGGGCCCGCTTATTAAGGAAGGGTGGATCTACCATGTCGCAAGTTGATTCCAGCTCTGCGAAGAAGAGCAAAGAACTAACGCTTATCGACAGGCTCTCACGGCTGTCGTACCAGCAGGCGCTTAAGCTGCTGGGAAGCGACGCGCCGAAGTTGCTGCGGGCTGGGGATAGCTGGGATTTTCACATCGAGGAAGACGTGTGCTTGAGTGAGGATTTGTTCCGTCTTAAGTTCCCGCTGGCGCCCGGCGAAACTGAATCCCCGCCTGTCGTCACGATCAGCCTCATGGATACGTCCAACGGCCGGCTGCGGTGGCACTGCACAGCGTGCGAGTCGTTGTGCGCGCATGTCGGGGCGGCTTTATCGTTCATTCTCGACGAAAAGATGGCGCTGGGCCTTGCTGCGCCCCCGCCCGAGCGCGTGCCGGTCGAGAGCCTGAGTGAACAGGAACTTATCGAACGGGCCATTGCGGAGCGGCGGGAGCGGGCGCGCACGGAGCGAATGATCGTCAAGTCAGCGGAACCGGAACAGCCGTGGACCGATTACGCCGTGAGCAACACGATCTCCGGCAAGACGTACCGCGTCGCGGTGCGCGGGCGCGAACCGGGCGACTCCTATTGCTCGTGTCCTGACTTCCGCACGAACACGCTTGGGACCTGCAAGCATATCCTGCACGTGCTTGCGAAGCTTAAAAGGAGATTCACTGAAACGGAGTTGAGGCGGCCTTACCACCGGCGGACGATTGGCGTTCACGTGCGGTACCGCGATCAGGCGACCCTTCGGCTCCTTCTCCCCGAAAGGCTCGATCCGGAGGCCAGCGAGGTACTTGGAAAGCTACGTGACCGGGACATCGAGGACGTGTCAGACCTGCTCAAACGTATTCAGGATCTGGAGCGGCGCGGACGCACTGTCAACATCTACCCCGACGCGGAAGAATTCATCCAATGGCGGCTGCTGCAGGACCGCATTGCGCGCCGAGTCGTCGAGATCCGGCGCCAGCCGGAGTCGCACCCTCTGCGCCGCGAGTTACTCAAGGTCGAATTATTGCCGTATCAGCTCGACGGCATCGCGTTCGCCGCCGGCGCCGGCCGCGCCGTGCTTGCCGATGACATGGGGCTTGGCAAAACCATCCAAGCCATCGGAGTCTCGGAGCTGCTCGTGCGCGAGGCTGGCATATCGAAGGTGCTCGTCATCTGTCCCGCTTCGGTGAAATCGCAGTGGCGCAACGAAATCCGGCGCTTCTGTGACCGCGATTGCCAGTTGATCGCCGGCAGCATCGCATCTCGAGGCGCCCAATACGCCAACGACTGCTTCTTTACCGTATGCAACTACGAGCAGGTGCTTCGTGACATCCTGTCGATCGAACGGGTGAATTGGGACCTCATCATTCTCGACGAAGGCCAGCGCATCAAGAACTGGGAAGCGAAGACCAGCCGCGTGATCAAGGGGCTTCGTTCGCGGTTCGCGCTCGTGCTCTCGGGCACGCCGCTCGAAAACCGGCTCGACGAATTGTATTCGGTCGTGCAGTTCATCGACGACCGGCGGCTCGGCCCGGCGTTTCGTTTTTACAACCATCACCGCGTCGTGGATGAAAAGGGCAAAGTGCTCGGTTATAAGAATCTGGCTGAGCTACGCGAAAAACTCCAGCCGGTGCTGCTCCGCCGTACGCGGCAGTCCGTAAGCCAGCAGCTACCGCCGCGCACGAACGAAATCATCCGCATCACGCCCACCCAGGAACAAATCGAAATGCACCATTCACACATGCGGCTCGTCAACAGAATCACGAGGAAGAAGTTTCTCACCGAGATGGACCTGCTTAGGCTGCAGAAACACCTGCTCATGTGCCGCATGTCCGCTAACAGCACATTCCTCGTGGACAAGGAGGTGCCCGGGTACTCGTCGAAACTCGAAGAACTTGACGATTTGTTCGATCGGCTGTTTTCAGAAGAGAACCGTAAGGTGCTTCTCTTTTCGGAATGGACCACAATGCTCGACCTGATCGAGCCCCTCCTGGAGAAGCGTGGCCTTCCCTTCGTCCGCCTTGACGGTTCGGTGCCGCAAAAACTGCGGCAGGGGCTGGTCCACGAATTTCAAAGCAATCCCGGCTGCCGCTTGTTCCTGACGACCAACGCTGGCTCGACCGGGCTGAATCTGCAGGCGGCGAACACAGTCATCAATGTCGATCTCCCTTGGAACCCTGCGATTCTAGAACAGCGCATCGCGCGAGCTTACCGCATGGGCCAGGAACAGCCGGTTCAGGTTTTCGTCTTGATCACCGAGGACACCATCGAAGAAAAACTGCTCAGCACGCTTTCCGCGAAGCACGATTTAGCCCTTGCCGCCCTAGATGCCGAGAGCGACGTGGATCAAGTCGATCTCGCCGGCGGCATCGAAGAACTCCGCCGGCGTCTCGAAGTTCTGCTCGGCGCCCGCCCCGAAGCCCCATCGGACAAGAGTCTCCGCCAGAAGAGTGAACTCGCCGTAGCCCAGGCTGTCGCCGAACGGACTACCCGCCGCGAAAGGCTCGCCGTCAGCGGCGGTCACCTGCTTAGCGCCGCGTTTCAATTCCTTGGTGAACTATTGCCGGCGCCATCGGATTCCCCGGAATCGAAGGCGGTGACGACTGCTTTGGCAACAACTTTGAAACAGAACCTCACCGATCTCATGGAACCGGACGATGGCGGCCGTCCGCGCCTGACCTTCGCGCTGCCAGACGCGACTGCTCTCGATGGGCTGACTAACGTCCTCGCGCGCCTACTGGTCCGGACGCAGTCCGCAAACGGGTTGTAACTCTTAGGTGTGCTGAATGGAC
>Ga0210407_10004155_pt1 | contig 11490 bp, 7 predicted proteins | sample IncBWC27MmetaG_FD_150860 | JGI IMG/M metagenome (GOLD analysis project Ga0210407, IMG submission 150860) | Forest soil microbial communities from Barre Woods Harvard Forest LTER site, Petersham, Massachusetts, United States - Inc-BW-C-27-M | ecosystem: Environmental > Terrestrial > Soil >... | reverse complement strand
TTCCGCAGTGGGAGCGCGGGAACTCTGATTTCGACGTGCGACATCGCTTCGTGCTCAGCTACATTTATGAGTTACCGATTGGAAGTGGCAAACATTTTGGCGGTAACCTGACTGGCGCAGCCGACAAAATCGTCGGAGGATGGCAGATCGCCGGTATCACCACCCTCTCCACCGGGAACTGGTACACAATCACTGACGGCAACGGAAACTTTTCCAATTCTGATGGTGGTCAACGAGCTGATCTGGTACCCGGACAGAATCCGAATGGCCGCCCCTGTGTTCCCGGAACGTTTTTCAACACGTGCGCGTTCCAGGATCCTCCTACTAATGCTCCGGCGTCAGACTTTTTCGGTTTTGGTAACGCCGGGCGCAACATCGTCGAAGGACCGGGCCTGCAACAATGGGACCTGTCTATCTTCAAAATTATCCCGATTAGCGAAAGCAAACACATCGAATTCAGGACCGAGATCTTTAACCTTCCGAACCATGCTAACTTCCAAGTACCCTCTGGCAGCTCCAAGCGGCTGGGAGGAGGCAGCTATGGCTTTGCTACCGCCGCCGCAGCGCCTCGCCAGATTCAGTTTGGCTTGAAGTTTTATTTCTAATTTTTCGACTCACATAAGGCCCGGATTTACAGTCCGTGCCTTTAATGAAGCAAGCCGTCGGGAGACGTAAATGAACAACTCCATGCGGGCGTCGACCCGTGCCGTCAACATGCGCGGCCTCGAAAGATTCGAACGTCGTATGAGATCTGCGATTCTGATAGGCTTGCTGGCCGTAGCAGCGCTGGCGTCCGCTGACGATAACCGCTCTTCCCTTGCCCCCCTCACGAAGGATGAAATTCTGACAACAGTTCAGATATTGAAGCAAGCCGCGAAGGTCACCGACAACAGCCGGTTTTCTCTGATCACTCTGCATGAGCCACCAAAGGACGAGGTACTTTCCGCAAGGGCTTCAGGCAAACCCGACCGCGAGGCTTCTGTGGTGGTGTACGAACGCAACAGCAATCAGACGTTTGAGGCCCTTGTGAATCTCAGTTCCAGGAAGGTGAATTCGTGGAAAGAGATCCATGGCGTCCAACCCAGCTACCTGTCTGAGGACACGAAAATCGTCGAGGATGCGGTCCGGGCGGACCCGCGCTGGCAGGAGGCTATGCGCAAGCGGGGAATCTCAAATCTCAGCGAAGTCAGAATCGACGACTGGGCAGGCGGCTATTTTGGCGACCCGAAGGAATCAGGATTCCGTTTTCGCAGGGCCATCTCGTATTACGGCGGCGATCCATCGATCAATACTTTCGTCACCGGTCCTGTAGAGGGCGTGGTGGTCTATGTAAACCTGAACACGAAAAAAGTATTCAAGTTTATAGATACGGGCGTGGTGCCGCGACCGAAGATTGCGACTGCACTTGGCTCAGGAGAGAGTGATCACTCCAAAGAGGCTTTGAAGAAACTGCAGATTATCCAGCCGGATGGCGTCAGCTTCCGAGTGCAAGATAATGAAGTCATCTGTCAGAATTGGCGGTTTCGTTTCGCGCTGAACAGCCGTGAAGGGCTGGTACTGTACACCGTGGGCTATGAGGATCGCGGAAAAGTACGATCGATCCTGTATCGCGGCTCGCTGTCGGAAATGGTCGTTCCCTATGGCGATCCGTCAGACGCATGGTATTTCCGAAACGCCTTCGATGAGGGCGAGGACAGCATGGGCCGTTACGCCAACTCCCTGGAACCGGAGGTAGACGCGCCTTCCAATGCCGCTTTCTTTGATGCAACCTTGGCTGACGAGACCGGCGTTCCGTTTGAGATCCCACGTGCAGTGGCTCTTTACGAGAGAGATGGCGGTCTTCTGTGGAAGCACTTTGATCGGGACAACAACCAAAATGATTCCCGGCGTTCGCGGGAATTGGTTCTTTCGTGGATCGCCACCGTTGGCAATTACGACTACGGATTCAATTGGATATTCCATCAGGACGGAACCTTGGAGATGCGGGTTCTACTCACCGGGATCATGGAAACCAAGGGAGTCGATATGGCCGCCGACTTGCATAGCCCGGCGCATGAGGCGACCTATGGCCATCTTGTGGATACGAACCTGATGGCGGTGCATCACCAGCACTTCTTCAATTTCCGCCTGGACATGGATGTCGACGGAACCAAGAACAGCGTCGCGGAAATGAATACGGAAGCGAAGAGCGCGAATCCGAGCAATCCGTACAAAAACGCGTTTGTGATGAAGGCCACCGCGTTGCGCTCGGAGTCGGCGGCCCATAGGAACATCAACCTGCAGAGCAGCCGAAAGTGGGAAGTGGTGAATCCGGCGGTGAAAAATAATGTCGGCGCAAATACCAGCTATATTCTGGTTCCCGAAGAAAATTCTGTACCGTACGCGGCACAAGACTCGTGGCTGCGAAAGCGTGCCGGCTTCATCGATGCACATTTTTGGGCGACGGCCTACGATCCCACGCAAATGTACGCAGCCGGCTTTTACGCGAACCAGGGGCGCGGAGAGGACGGCTTGCCCGTATGGATCCGTGCGGACCGGTCTCTGGAGGATAGCGACGTGGTGATCTGGTACACGCTGGGCGTGACTCATATTCCGCGCCCCGAAGACTGGCCCATGATGGCAGTCCACGCGGCCGGATTCAAATTGGTGCCGGGCGGGTTTTTTGATCACAATCCAGCGCTTGACCTTCCCAAATGACAATTCCAACAGGGCCTTAACGTGAACGAGGAATGAATGCAGATTCGGGTTCGCCGGTTGAAATACGTCCTCGCAATCATCGTCGGGTTGCTGTCCTCGGGCATTGGCGCGCGTCCACAGGACACAATCAAGCCAGTTATTGGTAGTCCCAATAATCAGTTCCGCATAGTGAACACCTACCCGGAGTACTGGGTTGATGGCAAACCATTCCTGATGCACGGTGCCGCGTTCTTCTACCACCGCATACCCCGGGATCGTTGGGCGGAGGTCCTGCTGCACTTGAAGTCGCTTGGAATCAACACGATTGATCTTTATCCCCTCTGGAATTGGCAGCAGCCTGAAGAAGGCGTCCTCGACTTCGACGGACACACTAGTCCACGCCGCGACCTGAAATATCTGCTCCGCCTGATTGATCTGATTGACTTCAAGCTTACGTTTCGGCCCGGGCCGTATCTGACGGATGAGTGGCGGAACGGCGGCTATCCGGACTGGCTGCTGCGGCGGCCCGAATATGGCATGTCGGAACAGACTATTCTCGAAGGGCGCTATCCCCTCTGGAGCCAGTTGCAGTACGACAAGTCGGAGGAGGCCGCAATTAAATGGATGCAGAACCAGACTCACCTCGACCGCACGCGGCAATGGTTCCACGACGTGTTTGCTGTGGCCAATCCTTTGCTCGCGGAAAACGGCGGGCCGCTGATCAATATTCAAATTGATGACGACCAGGCGCTCGGCCGGGAGAACTACAATGGACCGGTTTTCTGGAAATACATGGACCTGCTGCGGACCTACGCAAAAGAGGCCACCCACAACAGCCCGATTCCTTATTACATCAATGGCGCGGACATGCGCCTGAACGCCGAATCGAACGATGCCACTGCCGAGTCTTTCTGGAATACCGGCCAGGACTATCAGTCCTTCGGACCGGGCGGTTACTCGGACTTGAATGAGGCGGCCAAGAACAAATTCCTGACCGAGACACTTAAGACGCAACCGCTATTCCCGGCTACTCATATCGAGTTCCTCGCTGGATGGGACCTCGATGACAAGGACACCTATGCCCGCCTGACCCACCCGTCCAACACGCTAATGGCGATGCGGGTGATGCTGCAAAATGGGCTCAAGGGATTGAGCCATCATCCGGCCAATGACACGCTTTATCCTGCAGGTTACGAGTGCCCGTGGGCAAACTACTTTTATACGCAAGAGAATGCAATCACTTTCGCGGGTGGGGAGAATGGGCGCGCCGCTTACATTCGCCGTACTGGGCGACTGATTGACGGCATGGGCCCGGTGCTAGCCCCCACACATCTCGCGACGGATGCAGGAATTGTTTATCCGATGGCGACCTATCCGCAGAAAGATCTGACGCCCGCTGAAATTCAGCAGGTGGCCGACGTTGCCGGACGCCTGCTTTGGTCAGGCACCTCCGACCACTACAATTTCGAACTCGTCGACTCCGATCACACGCCGCTGGATAATTTTGAACGCTATCGCGCTCTAATGCTGCCGAATCCGCAGGCCAAGGACGACCCGGCCAAATACCCGCATCTCGCGGAGTACTCCGAAAAGGCTCAACGAATGTTGGTGGAGTACGTGAATGACGGCGGTACGCTGATCGTTCTGCCATCTGCGCCCGGAGGAGCGATTCTGCGTGAATTGCTCAAACCACTCGGACCGGAGGAATTCATTCCGGGAACCAGCACTCTGCGCTTCGCGAATGGCTCGACTGCGGCTGCAATCGGAGGAGTTTATGCAGTGACTCCTGACGAGAAGTCTGGAGTCACCGTCTTTGCCCGTAATGCAGGGGACCGTATTGTCGGAGCGCGATTTCAGCACGGCAAAGGACGCATTTTATTTTTCGGAGCAGATTTGTCGCGCTGGGTTTTTCCTCCCGATACTCATCTCATGGAAGGCGGTGTGGTCGCGGGAAAGACGCCAGATTTTCCGGAGAACCTCCAATACAGTGCACGCCGTGCTCTACCGGCGCTCATGAATGTGGCCGGTATCGATAAGAAGGTTTCGGTCGTCTCACTCGGGCTTCTTCCCCGGGCGCGCGACGCTGGGATATATGCCACGGAACTGCTCTCGGACCGTGGCAGCCACCGCTTCGAGACGCGGACGGAAACGTCTGGAGCATACGGCTTTGTCGGGCTGACGAATTTCAGCATTCACCAACCGCGTGGCGGTCAGATCTCCGCGCTGGATCCGCGATCTGAAAATGTCGAGCACCCATCGAAAATACGCCTGCCAGAAATCCGTCTCGGAGAGCGGGAATCATTGCTACTGCCCTTGAGAGTACCGCTTGCCGCGATGGTTCCGTCCGCGCCGGCGGGGCTCGATCCGGCAGACGAAGTTTACTACTCCACCACAGAATTGACGGGGGCTACGTACGACGGCAGCAGCCTGACGTTCGACTTCAACGCGCCCAGTGACGGCGAGATCGCATTGCGACTGGCACACCGGCCGCAAAGAGCTCAACTCGACGGCAAGTTGGTAAAGGTGGAACAAACTCCACAACATCTCTTGGTTGTGAAAATTCCTAAAGGCACTGGTCCAGAATTCAGGCGCACGGTCGTGCTGGAGTGCCGGTCCGCCCAACCGCGAATTGTTTTTGATAGGAAGAGTGACTGGATCGCCGGGGAGACTAATGCCGTTCGGATGACAATCCACAATCCACGGAGGGGCACGCTCGCGGGAGTTCTCACGGTTCGGGCGGGACGACTGACCAAGAGCGCTTCCGTGAAGATAACCGTGGCGCCGCAATCCAGCCGAGATATCGAAGTACCATTCGACTTGCCCTCGGAGGCTCCAGACGGTCTTCCCGTGAACGTGACTGCGACGCTTCGCGAGGACGGCGCTGCGTCGGACTGGACCTGGCAGTCTTTACTGACTGTCCGTCAGCCATTTACGTATAGCCTGAGTCCGCTGGTGAAGTTTCCCCTGCGGGAGGACCAATCTTTCCCGATGGTTCATCCGATTCTTGCCAGCGTCAACCTGCCGGGGCAAGCGGTCTTTCATCTTAGGGTGAAAAACAGTCGCAGTCGTCCGCAAGATATAAAGATCGGGGTTTCCGGGGATGATCTTGAATTTGGCGCGCTTCCAACCGAGATAAGCGTTCCCGCCAACGGCAATCGGTCAATTGAAATTCACGCCGTGCCGACAAAGGGTTCCGGCGTATATCGGTTTTCGCTTCATCTGTCCTCTGGATCTTTCGAACTGAGCGACACGGTTATGCTGGCGGCGATTGAGGCCGGCAAAGCCCTAGCCTATGCCTTCGACTATGATCGCGATGGCTTCGCCGACGTTATTCTGGAGAATCAACAGATTCGCTGCTTCGTGAGTCCAAATGCGGGAGGCAGGTCGTTCGCGCTGGTACTCAAAGATTCGAATCACAATGCCTTCAATTCCGTTGGAGGCATGAGGGACACGTTTGCCAAGAGAGTCGAACCGAAAGAGATGGAGGGCCTCAACGAGTACACGCGGATGAACTGGATGGGCCTCACCAACCGCCCGTACAGTTTTCAAATCATCGCCAGCGCAGGTACACAGGCTAAGGTCAGGCTTGATTATGAAGCGCCAGACATCTATCCGGCGGGAGTCAGGATGGAACGGGTCTTAAGCCTGCCGGGAGACCAGAATATCGTGATCGAAGACTCCACCGTAACTCCCACCGCCATTGCATCCGGACAAGGGTATGTCCTCGAGAACTCGGTATCGTTCCAACAGGCCGATCAGCCTTATTACCGGCGCTGGTTTGTGAATGGCAAGGCACCCGCGGAATTTCCGCGGGAGAAGGAGCTGGCCCTTGGCGACAGCCCCAAATTCTTTGGGACAATAGATCAGCGCAGCGGAGAAACCTTTGCAATCATGCCTCTCACTCCCGCGTTGAAAACTCAACTCAACACGCGGCGTCATTCCGCATTTTTTCGAATCCAATATCCCGATTTTACGGCGGCAGGCCGGGGGACTCACTACCGGACAGCCTATTATTTCGGAAGGGAAAATCCGGCTCGTCTGGATGCACTTCTAAGGGTCGTCACTACTCGCTAAGCGAAAGACTGGTAAAATACCGTCCACTCAGCTGCGCAGGGCTATTTCAAACAGACCTTACGTCAGGAACGTTATTAGCGCCTCATGAAGACAAGAGAGAAAAGCTCCAGAACGCTGGTTCGTGGCGGTCATGGTCGGCGGGTTCACGTTTGTCAGCTATCTCGAGACAATGATTATCTCGAATTGCCGCCGCATCGATGATGCCGGAGTTGTCGTCGAGCAAAACCCAAATGGGGCAACTGTTCAGCAGTTTTCTGTGGGATACGCCATTTTTCAAGTGTCGGCAGGCAGGGCCGGCGACACCTTCGGTCCCAGATTTACGCTCACTGTTGCAGCGATCACATGGTTCGTCGCGTACGCACGCAAATTATCCCAAAGCAGATGGCGCAGGAAACGCGGCTCCGATAGCTCTTCGGCTGAGCACAACAAACGGTGCCACGGTCTCCATTACGCTCACCAGGGGAGGGAGCGGGATTAACGGTGGATGGGTTGCGGGACGCATGGTTGTTCGTAAGCTGCACAAGCGTGATGTTTTTCGCGCGGCTCACATTAAAACGGACTTGGGCTGATCGTGATTGCGCCGATCACCGAGATGCGTCCGTGGGGCTCTGAGATTCTGATTATGGGACTACAGCCGCGCGGCGCCCAGGTTCGTCGCCGTAACGGAGCCGGCATGAACCCAGCTTCATCCACGAAAACGATGTAAGTATGTCTTTTGCCTGCCCGGTGCAGAATCGAGGTTGTCATTAGTTCCTCACACAATGCGGAAGGTATCACTCGTTGTGAGGCTTCGCAAAGAATTCGCACGGCTGGCCGTTATTCATCTGCGATAAGAGCCGCATGCGCTAATGAGCGCTCATGCGGATCCGCGCGGGGGCGATCAGCAATGGTCGTCCCTACCGCGACCTCACTAACTGCCGTAGCCATTCGGCAAGCTCCTGCAGTTCTTGGGTCATCGCGCCAAAGCGACGCTGGTGTTTCTGCACGCGTCCCGCTTCACGCAGCAAAATGCAAGCAGAAATCGAGCTCTTATGTACATCCAAACCGCAACATCTCGAATGCAACACGTCCATGACTACACCTCCATCGACGTGTGTTCCAGGACGCGCTGATAGGGTGAATCTCCCTCACGTACTCTCCTCTCACGAAGAGGCTACAGTCCGTTGTGCCAAAGCGCGTCCCGGGCCAAACTCATCCTCGGGCTCTCAAGCACCAGTAAGGTCGAAGACCTCTGGACCACACGCCTCGGCACAGCATACTGCCAATGCTTCCCGTTTTCATTAATCGTTGTGGCGCTAGGCGCCATGTAGAACTCATCCCATCTGATAGCGACAGTTGAAACTTCCTTCGCAGCAAGCCAGGGCCCAACCAGTCCGCACTTGCGCAATCCCCGGCGTAGTCAACGTGCTTTTCTAAGCAGCATACTCGGAGCTTTTGTCCTGTTGACCACGGTGGGGCTTCTGGCCTGCTACATTCCCGCCCGCCGGGCTTCTAAGGTTGACCCTATCGATGCTTTACGTCACGAGTAGAAAATCGCTGACTTAGGGAAATCGAGTTCACTAGTCACGCACTTTCCCGTCCTCATGTGGCGGCGAACATGCATAAACTGTACGCTGGCAGCGGTGCGTGATTAGATCAACGGCGACCGCCAATCATGAGGGATCGGATTTCTCGCTGTGTCCGGCGTGAGACCACAGACGATAGAGCTCATGCCCATGATTACGTCCCGTCTCTCCTCCAGAAAGCCTAATTTCTGCAGTACCCTTATTGAAGCGTAGTTCTCGGGATGGACGATTGCGGCGAGACGATCGAGTTTGAGTTCTCCAAAAGCCTTTTGCACCCATGCGGAAGCCGCTTCGGTCGCCAGCCCCTTGCCCCAGAAAGGCTGTGCAAGACGATATCCAAAATCAATCCATCCATACTCTGCCAACAACAGTAATCCCGCATCGCCGATCGGTCGGCCCGAATCTCGCTCAATGATGATCCATTTGCTGAAGCCGTGCTCAGCTTGGTGGCGCTTGTAGTTTGCTATCCGTGCGGCCGTCTGTTCCATGCTCCTGTCAGGTCCACTCGGGGTGAACCGCATGACCAAGGGATCACCAAACCAATCAAATGCGAACTTTACGTCATCTGATATGAACGGGCGCAATCTCAGGCGGTCTGTATCAATCGCATCGTTCACTGAGTGGCTCTCTAACCACGCTATTTGGAGGCTACGACCATGCCAGAAGGCACGTCCCAAAGTGTAGGACGCCACAGTGGGAAACGCCACAACTGTCGCAAAAATCGCCATTACGCTCAAAATCCCTCGGGTAGACGCAGATCCACTTCGAGCATTCCAAGCGTGTAGGCTACCAGCGCGGCGGCCGCCAACGAAGCAATGAGTTGAAGGACGTATACCTGGTTTCGGTTCAAAGGGTAGAACGCTGCAGCACGCCGATTTGGTGGCGTAGCGCCAGGTTCTCCAGCTGGAGGGCAGCGCGCGAACGGAAGACGGAGGACAAAGTGGCGAAAAGTATCGTGAGAAAAAGGAGCATCGGAGAGAACTATGAAAGAAGTATACTTCCCGTCCGCTCAAACACTTCGAGGTTTTCGAGAGCCACAATATCACTTGGCTAATCAAAAGCATAAACCTAGCCCTGCGCGATTGTGTCCATTTTGTGTCCAACGGCATTTAGCGCGCTTCCATTTCTCAAGCTTTTCCAACGGTTGCGAAGAGCCATTCGTGCGGGCGATATTTTAGCTAAGTTATTATTGGAGCTGCATGTTCGTCGGCTCTGCAGCCATTTCTATGAGCTAACTCTTAATCAGCAGATAAAGCTGGATTCCTTCCGCGCTCAGATTCTTCATCTTCATCTGTGGCCACAAAGTTCTCGACACTATGCCAACCCATACCAGGCGCCGCGACCTCTGCCGTGCATTACTAGGTGGCCTTTTTCTAGAAGCTGGCGGAAGTGCTGCTTGAGCGTGTTCCGACTCGTTCCGGTCAGTGTAACTATATCGCCGATGGTGACGCGTCCGTGTTCACGCGCATACTCGAGGATTTTCACGGACAATTCGGGTATGGCAGATAGGACAATTTTCTCTCTTTCGACTTTCTTGGCCAGACGCTTCATCTGCTGTTGAAGCGCGCGCAGGAAGAACAAGACCCATGGCTGCCAATTCGGCGTGTCGGTTCTGATCGTCCCTTGCGTCTGGCGCAGCGCGAGGTAATAGCCTTCCTTGCTGTGTTCGATGACGCTCTCCAATGAGCTATAGGGAACATAGGCGTAGCCAGCGCGCAACAGCAACAGTGTGGTCAGGATGCGGCTCACACGACCGTTGCCGTCCTGAAAAGGATGGATTTCAAGAAATACGACGACGAAAATGGCTATGACCAGCAAAGGATGCAGCCGCCGGCTCTCCAGCTCTCCTCTTGCCCAATCGACCACTTCCGTCATCAGGCGCGGGGTGTCGAACGGCACAGCCGTTTCAAACACGATGGCGATCTGCTTTCCAGTCTCGTCAAAGGCCGCAACGCTGTTGGGGTGGGTCTTGTATTCGCCGCGATGATGCGCGTCCTTTTCGCTGTATTTGAGCAAGTCGCGGTGCAGTTGCTTGACGAGGTTTTCTGTCAGGGTGATGTCGTCCCAGGACTGGAAAATCAGCTCCATGGTTTCGGCGTAGCCGACCACTTCCTGCTCATCCCGCGTATGGAAGGACTTGATTTCAAGGTTGGCTAGCAGCTTTTCAACCTCCCTGTCGGAGAGCTTGCTGCCTTCGATGCGGGTGGATGATCCGATGCTTTCAATGGTGGCTACCCTGCGGAGGGCGGATAGACGCTCGGGAGCCAAGGTACCTAGAGCCCGCCAAGCCCCTTTGAATTCATCGAGTTCGGCAATGAAGCCGAGAATTTCTGGGGTGATCTTTAGGGTGGCTGGCTGGATCATGACACCCCATAATACACCCAATTACACCCAATTTGTCGACACCCAAAACCACGCCCATTTACACCCATTATCGAAATCCTTCAGCCACAGCCTAGCGGGTGCCGTTAAATTGAAAACGCCCATCTGCAGGTCGTCTACTCCCGCGGAGATTCTAACAACGCGATCGGAAATTCACCGCGCAACTCTCAGCAAAACGGCGTTGCGGTCAAGTCAAGAAATTGATGCCGGCCTTTCGAAAAGCTTCCAACGTTGATTAGCCGCGATTAGCCGCCCCGTTTTGACGTCCAAGGCGTGTTTTTGAAGCGCCATAATGTCCGCGCGAATTTCGCTGGCGCGCATCCGAGACTACAACCATTGCAAGAATGCTCCGCGCAAAAAAGCGTGTTCAGGATTAGTAACAACGTGAACAGCCGCGCGCCATGCGAATGACGCCGCTGTCGCCATTATCGATTTCAGAAAAGGGCTGTCCCCCGCGGTCAGCCCTCGGCCCAAATCAGTTTGGTAGCAAATTGGTAGCACGTGTTTTGGTAGCATTTTGGTAGCAAAACACGCCGATTTTAGCGGTTTTTGCCGACTCGTCCGACTATTAAAGCCTTTGCCGTCAGCAAATTACGATTTTTGTCGTTCCATGGCATGGAAGAGGTCGTCGGTTCGATCCCGACCAGGTCCACCAAATCCCTCCACAGTTTGGGTGCTCACAAAACGCGACCTTGCGCTAGATCAGAGCTGCGCCTATTTCACGCGGCATCGTTCGACGATCGCTGTATCTCGTGTTCCACAGCTTTGGCCGACTGGTTTGCCTGTTCGTTTA
>Ga0210407_10004154_pt1 | contig 11491 bp, 9 predicted proteins | sample IncBWC27MmetaG_FD_150860 | JGI IMG/M metagenome (GOLD analysis project Ga0210407, IMG submission 150860) | Forest soil microbial communities from Barre Woods Harvard Forest LTER site, Petersham, Massachusetts, United States - Inc-BW-C-27-M | ecosystem: Environmental > Terrestrial > Soil >... | reverse complement strand
CGCAAGATCGCCTATAAGGCGATCAAGCCGGACGCCTTCTTTGTCGTCTCGGGCCAGGATGGACCGGTCAAGTTCTATACCCGCTTCGACAAGAACCCAGCCGCCAGTCCGCCCATCCGCGGCTTCACCTTCGCCTATCCGGCATCGCAGACCGCCGCGCTCGACCGAATTGCGATCGCCATCGCCAATTCATTCGAGCCGTTCCCCGAAGCGGCGGCAGCGCCGGGCGCCAGCGCCGGAGCCAATCTCACCCCGCCTCCCGCGCCGAGCGCGGCTCCGCCTCCGACTGTTCCGCAGCCTGCCGCGACCGCGCTTGTCGTGGCACCCGGTAAGGCGTTGACCGCGCTCAAAGCAGACGACTGTCCGCATCCGACGGTCGCCGGCAAACCGGTGCGGATCGAGCGCGCCGACGCCGCAACGGGCCTAGTGATACTCGCGGGAGATTTCGCCTCGAACGGCGGAGCGCCCCAGCTCGGCTCGCCAGCGCAGGATCTCGTCATTCTTGGATTTTCCGGGCCGCGCGTTGCGGCAAGCTCGGCCTCGTTTACCGGCGGCGACGCGCGCCCGGTCGTGACCGCTGCTGTGGACAAGGGCGCCAGCGGCGGACCGGTGTTCGATCGACGGGGAGCGCTGGTCGGCCTCGTCGCGCCGATCGCCGGCGAGCCCAAGCGGGTCGCCGGCCTTGCCCTCGCCGCCCCACACATGCTGATCGCGCCAGACGCGCTTCGCGCCTTTCTCGGCGCCAGCGAACCCGCCTCAGAGGGAGCTGCTTCGCTAAGCGCGGGCGACATCGCCGACCGCGAGAGGAAGGCGCTGGTCGCGGTCTTCTGTCAGCAATAGCGCCCTCAGTGCGGGATCATGCCAGGGAAGACGTATTGCTGCAGCGCGACCAGCACGCCAAGGATCAGCGTCAGGATGACGCTGTGCCAGAAGGTGCGAGCGAACACGATCCCCTCGTGCCCGCGCAGATCCGTGACCGAGACTCCCGTCGCAATGTTCTGCGGCGAAATCATCTTGCCCATCACGCCGCCCGATGAATTGGTGGCCGCGAACAGCACCGGATTGAGATCAAGCTGCTTAGCCGCCACCACCTGAAGGTTGCCGAACAACGCGTTGCCCGACGTGTCGCTACCCGACAGCGCGACCGCCACCCAGCCAAGGAAGGGCGAGAGGATGACGAACAAATGCCCGACGGAGGCGACCCCGAGGCCCAGCGTGTAGGCCATCCCGGAGTAATTCATCAGGAACGCGAGGCCGACGATGAGGCAAACGGTTAGGATGGCGATCCATGCCTGTTTGAGCGTCCGCGCAATGCACTGAAAAAAATCCCCGACGCTCAGCTTGACCACGATCGCCGTGACAATTGCCGAGAGCAGGATCCGTTCCCGTGGCGAGGGGCTGGAAGGTCCATACCGCGGCGTAAGGCTTGTCATTGTAGAGCGTGATCGAGATCGCCTTGTCGAGGCCCGGCCATGGAATCGCCTGCTGGCCGATCTTGAAGATCCCGAACGTGGTCCACAAGATGACGATTGCGGTCACGATCAGCCAGGGAAGCCAGCCCTGCCACGGACCCACGTCGGAATGCGCGTGGAGGATGTCCGCCCCGCCCCTCACAGCGAATTCTGGATCGGGCGCCGGCTTCCACGCCTGCAAGAACAGGAGCGTCACGATCAGCGAGCCGAGCGACGACAGCACGTCGGTCAACGCATAGTTGATATAATTCGAAGCGATAAACTGACAGATCGCGAATGAACCACCCGCGACCAGAAGCACCGGCCACAGCGCCTTCAGCGAACGCGCCCCGCCATAGAGTCCCATCACGTAGAAAGGCAGGAGAAGCGCGATGAACGGCAGCTGGCGGCCGATCATCGCGCCAAGCGTCCCGGCGGGCAGTCCTGTGACTGCGCCAAGCGTCGTCACCGGGACCCCGAGCGCCCCGAAGGCGACCGGCGCGGTGTTGAAGATCAACGTGAACACCAGCGCTTCGAGCGCCGGGAAACCCACCAGGATGAGAAGCGACGAAGTGATCGCGACGGGTGTCCCAAAGCCGGCAATGCCTTCCAAGAGCGCACCGAAGCAGAAGCCGATCACAACCAGCACAACGCGGCGATCGTTGGGAAGATGGTTGAGAATCCAGGCCCGAAAGGCGTCGAACCGCTTCGACTCCACCGCGATATTGTAGAGGAGAAGCGCGTTGACGACGATCCACATGACCGGCCAGAGGGCGAACACAACGCCGTTGGCGACGGAATTGATCGCGAGGTTAACTGGCAAGCTCCAGACGCCGATCGCGATGATCAGGCCGACCACCAGCCCCGCCAACGACGCTTGCCACGCCGGCCGACGCATGACGCCGAGCAGCACGAGAACAGCCGCGACGGGAAGCGCCGCAACGATAAACGAAAGCGGCAGACTGTCGGCGACCGGCGTGAGCAATTGTTTGAACATTTCTCATCCTCCCAGCCCGTCTATGGACGAGCCCCCGATCGTTCCCCAGCGTACGACTCAGGCCTCAACTGTTTTTCTTAAGGCGCCGCGGCGGCAAATCAAGCTCTGGCCCAATCCGCGCAATAGCAGTCTAGCGGTTCACTAACCGTCCACGTCCCATTTCTCGGCGCTGGCGCCAGCGAGTTCGCGCACCCGCTGCTCGTCGGCGCCGAAGGCGCGCGCGTCGCCCTCGTACACGATCCGGCCGTCGTCCAACACATAAGCGCGATCCGCGATCTCGACCGCCGCGCGCACGTTCTGCTCAACAAGCAAAACCGAGACGCCTTCGCGCCGTGCCGCGGCGACGATCCTGAACACGTCCTCGACAATCAGCGGCGCGAGACCCTGCGAAGGCTCGTCGAGCATGAGCAGCTTGGGGTTCAAGATCAGGGCGCGGGCGATCGACAGCATCTCCTGTTCGCCGCCCGAGAGCTGGGCGCCCTTGTTGCCGCGGCGCTCGGCGAGGCGCGGAAACGCCTCGTAGACACGGGCGAGCGTCCATGGACCCGGCCGCTCGACGGGGACCAGCAGGTTCTCGTCGACCGTCAGGTTGGCGAAGATGCGTCGCCCTTCCGGCACATAGCCGACGCCGGACCCAGCGATCCGGTAAGGGGGAAATCCGGTTACGTCCGCGCCGAACACCGCGACCTTGCCGGTCCGCGGGCGGGTGAGGCCGATCAGGCTGCGCAGCGTCGTCGTCTTCCCCGCGCCGTTGCGGCCGAGCAGCGCGACAATCTCGCCCTCGCGCACCTCTAGGCTCACGCCGTGCAGGATATGACTCTTGCCGTAAAAAGTGTGCAGATCCTCGGCTTGCAGTGCGATCATGCCGCAGCCTTGCCGAGATAGGCGGCCTGGACCTTTTCGCTGTCGGCGATCTCCTGCGGCGCGCCTTCCGCCAGCACCCGCCCCTCGGCAAGCACCATGATGCGATCGGCAAGGTTGAACACGACGCGCATGTCATGCTCGATCAGCATGATCGTCAGCCCTTCTCGCCGGTGCAGCCGCCGGATGAGCCGCGCGATGTCGTAGGTCTCCTGATCGCCCATCCCCGCCGTCGGCTCGTCGAGCATGAGCAGGCGGGGTCGCAAAGCGAGCGACATCATGATCTCCGCCGCCCGCTGGTCGCCGTGCGACAGCGCGCCCGCGCGCATGTGGGACTTGTCGGCCAGACCGCCCAGGCTCAGAAGCTCAGCGACGCGCGCAGCCACCGCGGCCCGCGCCTCTGCGCCAAGCCAGGGCCGAAGACGATAGCCGGACGCGACCTCGACCGCGACGCGGATGTTGTCGGCGACCGAGAGCTCCGGAAAGACCTCAGTGATCTGGAAAGTGCGGGACATGCCACGTCGGACCCGCTCGTCGGGAGCGAGCGCGGCGATGTCGCGGCCCTCAAACCGGATCGACCCCGCGGTCGGCGCGAACAGACCGCTGACCAGATTGAAGAACGTCGTCTTGCCGGCACCGTTCGGACCGATGATCGCACGCAATTCGCCCGGCTCGATGGTCAACGACACATCGTCGATGGCGACCAGGCTGCCAAAGCGCTTCGATGCGCCCTCGACCTGAAGCAGGGTCACGCCTTCGCTCCCGTGCGCAGCATGCCCAGGACCCCGCGCGGAAAGAAGCGCACCACCAGCACGAACACGAGTCCGATCACCGACATCCAGTTTTGGGTTTGGCTCGAGACGTAATCCTGCAGCGCGACGAAAATCGCCGCGCCGATCAGTGGTCCCCAGAACGAGCGCATGCCGCCCAGCACCGCCATGATGACGAGATTGCCCGAGAGGTCGACGCGAAGCGCTCGCGGATCGATGAAATTGTTCAGCAACGCATAAAGCCCGCCGGCCGCGCTGACGAACAGGCACGAGATCACGAACGACAGCCAGACGTGGAACTCGATCGGCACGCCGAGGAACCGCGCACGCCGTTCATTCTCGCGAATGGCGATCAGAGAGCGCCCGAATGGCGAGTTGAGAAGCACCGCCATAGCAGCGACGCAGACCGCAAAGATCGCAAGAGCGAAATAGTAGAAAGCCCTGTCGTTCTGGACGATGTCGAGCTCAGCGAAACCAAAATTGATCGGCAGGCGTCGCCAGCCCGTGAGCCCATCATCGCCGCCCGTCACTGCGTTCCAGCGGAAGGCGATGAAGTAGAAGACCTGACCGAAGGCGATCGTCACCATGGCGAAATAGACGCCGCGCAGCTTGATGATGAGCGCGCCAATGATCATCGCCGCGATCGTCGCGACGATCACGCCGAGCACGATGGCTGGGATCGACCCGACGGCCCAATATTTGATCGCCATCGCCGTCCCATAGGCGCCGAGCCCGAAATAAGCGGCGTGGCCGAACGAGAGCACGCCGGTGAAGCCAAGCAGGAAGTTGAGCGACATCGCCGCCAGCCCCATGACCACGATCCGGGTGGCGAGTTCGGTATAACCGCCGATCGCATTCATCCAGAAGGGCGCGAAGAGGAGCATGAGACAGATTGCGACATCGAGGCCTCGCGCGCGGACGGCGTTCAATGGAGCCTTCCCTCTTCGCCAAGCAGACCGCGCGGCCTGACGAGCAGCACGAGCGCCATCATCACGTAGATCACGGCCTCGGTCGCGGAGGGGAAATAGACTGCCGCGAGCCCGGAGGCGACACCGATCATCAAGCCGCCAATCAATGTCCCAAGCAGACTGCCGAGGCCGCCGACGATAATCGCGACGAAGCTCGGCATGATGAGGTTCGCGCCGATGGTGGGCGAGAGTCCGAGCAGGCCAGCCGCCAGCACGCCGGCCAGGCCCGCCATATAGATGCCGATGCCAAAGTTGAGGCTGCGCAGCACCCTGACGTTCACACCGAGCGTGGACACCGTGTCGAGGTCGCGCGTTCCGGCGCGGATGCGCATGCCCAGCCGCGTGTATTTGAGCACGGCGAACAGGCCGCCCACGGCCGCCGCGACGATGATCATCATGAACACGCGATAGCCGGTGAGGAAGAAGTACTGGCTCGACAGCGAACTCATCAGCCAGCCAGGGACCTGAAACGGTACGCTCTGCGCGCCCCATATGAGGCGCGTCACGTCCTCAAAGATGTACGCGAGCCCGAAGGTCAGGAGCAGGCTATAGAGCGGGTCCTTGCCGTACAGCGGGCGGATCAACAGCCACTCGATGACGAGGCCAAGCACGGCGGTCAGCGGCGGGGCGACGATCAGCGCGCCCCAGAACCCGATATAGGGGATCAGCGTGTAGGCGAGATAGGCGCCGAGCGCCAGGAATCCGCCATGCGCGAAATTGATGACGCCGCTGAGGTTGAGGATCAGCGACAGGCCAAGCGCCATCAGGGCGTAGAACGCCCCAACGATCAGGCCGTTGAAGACGTTGAAAAGGACGACCTGGCTCATGCGGCGGTATTCGCCGTTCGCGAAAAGGACGGCGGACCGTCCTCCGCTCCTGAGAGGGCGCTCAAGTCGGCCATTTCATCTTGCACCCGCTCTCCTCGAGGGTCCCCGCGACCTTCGCGCCGTTGACCACCTTGGTGACCTTGAAAAAGTCGTCCGGCGCCGAACCTTTAGCTTGCGCCTCGCCGACGAACAGGGAAGCGAGCAGTTGATTCTGGCCGGCGCAGTAGAAGGCCGGGTTCGGCCCGAGCGCGATTTCGGGAGGAAGATGAAAGTCCTGCAAGGCCTTCGCCATATCGAGCGCCTTGAGCGAATTCGCCTTCGCGGCGGCGAGCGCGCAGGTCCAGACCGAGACATAGCCGAACCAGGTGCGCGCAGTCGGCACCCGGCCGGTGCGTTTCTTTGTCGCCTCGACGAATTCGGCGACATGAGGCACGCCGGGCTGGTTCCAATACCATTCCATCACCCAGACGCCGATCCGCGCCTCAGGCGGCAGGCCTTCCAGCGGCTCCATCTCCTGATGCGCCCCGGCGAGATGAACCTTGTTTTGCAGCCCGAACTGAACCGCCTGTTTCATGGCGTTCAGCATGTCGTCGCCCGGGACCAGAAAGACGATGACGTCGGGGTTCGCCGCCTGCGCCTTGATGAGATAGGAGGAAAAGTCAACCGTGCCGAGCGGCGTCAAGTCGCCGCCCACTCTCTCGCCGTCGAGTGCGGCGATCGCCTTGGTCATCGCCGCCTCAAGCGTGTGGCCAAAGGCATAGTCAGGCGTGATGTAGTAGGATTTTTTCCCGTATTGCTCGATCAGCGCGGCGGCGACGGCGTTGGCCTCCATCTGCGTGGTGTTGCAGACGCGAAAGACGTTCCAGTTACAGCTCGAGCCGGTGATCGCGTCGGTATGGCCGCCCGGCACGATGTGCAGTATGCCCTTTTCGTTCGACACCTGCGCCATGGCGAGCGCCAGCGCCGAGTTGTCGTTGCCGAGCAGGAAGTCGATCTTGTCGCGGTCGATCAGCTTGCGCGCCTTCATGACCGCAGTCCCGGCGTCGCCGCTAGTCGAGTCCTCGACGATCAGCTCGACTGGACGGCCGAGGACGCCGCCTCTGGCGTTGATCTCGTCGATCGCCATTTGACAACCAATGAGCTCGTTTTTCCCGAGCGAAGCGACCGGGCCGGTTAGCGGATTGTCGAGCCCGATCCTGACGGCCTCCGCGGCCCGGGCAGACATGACGAACGGGCCGGCGATCCGCGCGCCGGCAACGGCTAGCCCCGACTTGACTACCCTGCGACGACTGATCCCCCGCGCATCGGCGTTGGCCATTTTTCCCTCCCTGACTCCAACCACCAGCCTCGGTCCTCACGCTTAAGCCGATGCTTGATCCCGCGCCGGCCTCGCATGTCGGTCAGGTCGGCCAGGTCATCTTGCAGCCGCTGTCCTCGACCGAACTCGCAACCGCAGCGCCGCTGACCACCTCAGTCACGTGGAAGAGATCATCGGGGGCCGATCCGCTCGCTTGGGCGTTGCCGACAAAGAGGGATGCGAGCAACTGATTTTGCCCGGCGCGATAGAAGGCCGGGTTCGGCCCGAGCGCAACTTCCGGCGGCAGATGGAAATCTTGCAAGGCTTTCGCCATATCGACCGCCTTGAGCGAGTTCGCCTTGGCCGCCGCGAGCGCGCAGGTCCAGACCGACACATAGCCGAACCAGGTGCGGGCGGTCGGCACGTGGCCGGTGCGCTTCTTGGTCGCCTCGACGAACTCGGCGACATGCGGCGCCCCTGGTTGATTCCAGTACCATTCCAACACCCACGTGCCGATCCGCGCCTCGGGTGACAGGCCCATCAGTGGCTCCAGCTCCTGCTGGGCGCCCGCGAGATGCACCTTGTTTTGCAAACCGAACTGAACCGCCTGCTTCATGGCGTTCAGCATGTCGTCGCCTTGAACGAGGAAGATGATGACGTCCGGGTTCGCGGCCTGGGCCTTGATGAGGTAGGAGGAGAAATCGACTGAGGCAAGCGGCGCGAGGTCGCCGCCGACCCTCTCCCCTCCGAGCGCGCCCGCAGCCTTCACCATGCCCGATTCAAGCGTATGGCCGAACGCGTAATCTGGGGTGATGTAGTAAAATTTCTTGCCGTATTGCTTGATCAGCGCTGCGCAGACCGCGGCGGCCTCCATCTGCGTCGTATTGCAGACGCGGAACACGTTCCAGTGGCAGCTCGCGCCGGTGATCGCGTCGGTATGGCCGCCGGGCACGATCTGCAGGATGCCCTTTTCGTTCGAGACCTGCGCCATCGCCAGCGAGAGAGCCGAGTTCACGTTGCCGAGCAGAAAATCGACCTTGTCGCTGTCGATCAGCTTGCGCGCCTTCTGCACCGCCGTGCCTGCATCGCCTGTCGACGAATCCTCGACGATGAGCTGGGCGGGACGGCCGAGGATGCCGCCTTTGGCGTTGATCTCGTCCAACGCCATCTGGCAGCCAACAAGTTCGTTCTTCCCGTTGGCCGCGTAGGAGCCGGTCAGCGGATTGTCCAAGCCGATCTTGACCGAGTCGGCGGCGCGGGCGCGAATGACGAACGGACTGGCGAATTGCGCGGCGGCAAGGAGCGCCCCCGATTTGACCAGTCTGCGGCGGTCGATGCCGGCGCGCCAATTGGACTTGGACAAGCTTCTCTCCCTTGTTCGGACGATTTGTTCGGGCTCGCGCACGGCGCGACCGCCCGACGCTTCAGCGGTTTGTTAACGCGCGGCACTGTGGACTTCTGCGGCTGAGGCCGTCAAGCCGAACGGCGCAAATGGGCAGAACTATCCATTCGAGTTCCATATTCGACTGTCTATTGATGCGGCACGTTGGCGTCTATCCGGTCAACCGCCGAAGATCACTTTGCGGAAGCGGACGCTCGCGATCATGAAATAGACAACGCCGATCGCGAACATCGCCACCACTGGCCGCCATAGGAGCGTGATGTCGGCGCCGCGGAACAGCACCGCCTGGGCGAAAGCCACGAAATGCGGCGTCGGACTGATCGTCTGAATAAAGTACTGCAGCCAAACCGGCATGCTCTCCATCGGCGTGCTGCTGCCCGAGAGGAGTTGCGTCACCATCAGCACTGGCATGGCGAGCAGGCCGAACTGGCCCATTGTCGTCGCGAGCGTGCCGAGCATGATGCCAAGCGCCGCGACGACGAGCGCATAGATCGCTGCGCCGAACAGGAACAGAAGCAAAGACCCGTTGATCGGCGAGCCGATCCACCAGTGCACGACGAATTGCAGCGACAACATCGCTGCAACCAGAATGACAAGACCGTTGGCGATCATCTTGGCGAGCATGATCTCCGATGGCACGACCGGCATGACCAGCAGGTGCTCGACGGTGCCCTGCTCGCGCTCGCGGATCAGCGCCGCGCCGGTGAGGATGACGGTCAGCAGCGTGATCTGGTTGATGACCTGGGTCATCGCCGAGAACCACGCAGTCTTGAGATTCGGGTTGAAGGCGGCGCGCACCACCAGATTGATTGGCGCGCCGTTCGAGTCAGCCCTCCCGGAGATGAACCGCTGGATCTCGGTCGCGATCGCGTTGCGCAGCGAACTTGCGCCGTTACCGGCCTGGGCGACCGCGGTGGCGTCGACATTGATCTGAATTCCGGTCTTGCGCTGGGCGCGAACGTCGGCCTCGAAGTTCGGCGGAATTTCGACCACGAGCAAGAGCTTGCCCTGATCCATCAACGAGTCGATCTCGGAAGCCGTGATGTGCACGGGCGGCTGGAAGGTCGGCAGCCGAAGCCCTTCGGCGATGCGCCGCGACAGGTCCGACCCATCCTCGTCGACGATGCCGACCGAAAGATTGGTCGCCTCGGTGACGGCCCCGGTCGCCACCGTGTTGACCGAGATGCTGAAGGCGTAGACGACCAGTATCAGCATCGTCGGATCAGCCCGGATGCTTCTCAGTTCCTTGATGACCAGATGGAAGATGTTGACCACATGGTCGACGAAGGTCAGGGGCTTCGCTTCGACGAGATGCGCGGCTTTGGGTGAGGGAGCCTCGGACATCTCACGCCTCCTGCTTGCGAAGCAGGGCCAGCGAAACGACCAGGAAGACAAGGGCGATCAGCGCGATCGCGGCGATGTCGCGCCAGAGGTCGACAATACCGAGCGCCTTGGCGAATACGCCGACCGAAACCTGCTGGTACCAGGACGAGGGGAACGACAGGCCGATTACCCTCGCCCCGCCGGAGAGCGAGGAGACGGGCGCGAGCATTCCGGAGAAATTGACCGCCGGCACGATGGAAAGGATTGCGGTCGCGAAGACGGCTGCGACCTGCGTTCGGGTGAAGGATGAGATCAGAACGCCGAACCCCACGGTCGCAATTACATAGACAATCGTTCCTAGGAGAAGGACGAGGAACGGTCCCTTCGGCGGCACGCGGAAAATGAAAATCGCGATCAGCAACAGGGCAAAGAAGGCGATCATCGAGACCGCGATATAGGGCAGTTGCTTGCCGATCAGGTACTCGAGTCGGGTGATCGGCGTCGAGCGGAAGTTGGCGATTGAGCCCGTCTCCTTCTCCCGCACGACCGCGATCGCCGACATGATCGCCGGAATCAGGCAGAGCAGCAGCATGAAAATGCTGGGCACCATCGCGTTCACGCTGAGAAAAGCCTGATTGTAGCGAAAGCGAGTCTGGATATCGTCGTCTGTCCAGGCGTTTGCGCTCCCCGCGCGACGCTGGCTCCGCAGCAATTCCTCGCCCTGCTTCCTGATGACGCTTGTCACATAATTCTTGGACGTCTCGCCACGGAACGTCATCGCGCCGTCGACTGTCGCGTCGACTTCCGGCGTGCGTTTGTTGAGAAGGTCTCGGCCGAAGCCGGGTGGCACTTCGACGACGATCTGCGTGTTCCCGCTTCTAAGCCGTCTCTCGGCCTCGCCCGCCGACGTGATCGGCGGCTGGACCGAGAAATAGCGCGACCCGTCGAAACCCTGAATCAGGTCGCGGCTCTCGGGCGTTTCGTCCTGGTCGAATGTCGCGGTCGCCAGGTTCTCGATATCGAAGGAGATGCCGAAGCCGAAGGCGAACATGAGAATGACGGGACCGACGAGCGCGAAAGCCAGCCGGATCGGATCGCGCAAGAGCTCGACCGTCTCACGCCGCGCGTAGGCCCATAGGCGGCCAATTTTGAAGCGCTTCGGCCGCTCACCCGCCTCGACTTCGGCCGCGGCCGGCGCCGGCGCCTCGACCTTTTTCGACATGTCGATGCCTGCCGCCTCGGCGAGATAGCCGACGAAGCAGTCCTCGAGCGAGGCGCTGCCGCGCTCTTTGACCAGCTCCTGCGGCGCGCCTACGGCAAGCACCTTACCTGCGTGCATGAGCGAGATGCGGTCGCAGCGATCGGCCTCGTTCATGAAATGGGTGGTGACGAAAATCGTCACGCCGTCGTCGCGTGAGAGGTCGATCAGCGTGCGCCAGAACGCGTCGCGCGCAATCGGGTCGACGCCCGAAGTCGGCTCATCGAGGATGAGAATCGAGGGCTCGTGCAGCACCGCGACGGCGAGCTGAAGGCGTTGCTTCATACCGAGAGGCAGGCTGTCGGGGCGCGAATTGACGACCGACTTCAGATCATAA
>Ga0210407_10004153_pt1 | contig 11494 bp, 11 predicted proteins | sample IncBWC27MmetaG_FD_150860 | JGI IMG/M metagenome (GOLD analysis project Ga0210407, IMG submission 150860) | Forest soil microbial communities from Barre Woods Harvard Forest LTER site, Petersham, Massachusetts, United States - Inc-BW-C-27-M | ecosystem: Environmental > Terrestrial > Soil >... | reverse complement strand
AAGGCCGCCGAGCTGCAGTCTTCGATTGGCATGGTGCGGCAGGAACGCGAGCGGTTGGCTGCAGAGGCTGATGCGCTGCGCGAGTCCGTCGTGGGAGTGCGGGCGCGGCATGCGACGCTGACGCAAGTTTTGAATGATCGATCGTACACAGCGGACGCGGTGCAGAAGTTGTTTGCGGCGAATGAGAGCGGCGCGGGGCGGGATTTCCATGCCGTGGGCGTGCTGGCGGACTACGCGGAAGTGGAGGAACAGCACGAGGCGGCGATTGAGCAGTACCTGCGCGATGAGTTGGAGTATGTGGTGGTGGAGACTTTCGATCATGCGCGGGCGGGAGTTTCGCTGCTGCGCGATGAGGTGGGGGGGCGCGCGACGTTCTTTGTGGATTCGCTGCGGAACCTGAAGTTGACGGAGTACGAACCGATTGTGCACTTCCGCGCGGAAGATGGCGTGATCTCGCGGCTCGATAAGCTGGTGGGATTCCGGGATCCGCTAGGGGCGGCGGCAAAGCAGTTTTTGCCGCGGCTGCGCGCGGGATACTTGACGGACAGCGCGACGGCGGCGGAAAAGCTGGCGCGGGAAAATCCGCAGTACGCGTTTGTGACCCCGGATGGAACTTGCTACCAGGGGCGCATGGTAACCGGGGGGCGGGCGGATGAAGCGGGACCGCTGGGGATGAAGAGGGAATTGCGGGCGCTGGATGGGGAAATTGCGCAACTGGAAAAGCGCGGCGAGGCAGCGCGCACGGCTCTGGAAACTTTGGTTGCCGACCTTCGCGAGGCGGAGCAGTCGCTGGAGGCAGTGAGCGCGCAAAAGCAGATTGCGGAACGCGAGTTTTATTCTGCGAAGCACCGGCACGAACAGACGCAGGGGGAGTTGGCGCGATTGGGGCTGGAGTTGACGCTCTGCCAGAACGAGCTCGTACGGATTCGTCTGGATGTGGACAACGCGCGGCTGCGTGCGGAACGGGCACAGCATCAGCTTGCGGCTGCGGCGACTTCGCGGGCGGAGGCAGAATCGGAAAGCGCGCGGCTTGCACAGGAGTTGGTGCAGCTTCGCGGGTCGATTCAGGCGGAACAAAATGAACTGGCCGCGCGGCGGGCGGAGCTTGCGGCGATGAACGAGCGTTTGGCCGCGGCGGAGGCGGTGGCGTCGCGGTTGATGGAAGAGCGCGCGGAGCTAGAGCGCCGCGCGGCGGCGTTGCGGCAGCAGGAAGCGTCTGTCAACGAAGAGGCGGCCGCGCTGGTGAAACAGAGCGAGGAGCTTGCGCAGCAGCTCGAGGGATTGCGCGCGGAAAAGCTGCGGCTGGAAACGCGGCAGCGGGAGTTGGAGCAGGAATGGGAGAGCGGGCGAACGCGCGTCACGCAGATGGAAGATCATTTGCGCATGGGGCGGCAGACGCTGCAGGAGGTGCGCGAGCAGCGGAGTCATGCGGAAGTGGAACGCGCGCGGAACGATTCCGACCGGCAGCACCTGCGCGAAACATGCATGACGGAAGTGAATGCGCAGCCGGAGGACTTGATCGCGACGGAGCCGGCGTTCATCAGCGGAGAGGAGCTGGCCATCGCGGAGACGAATTATCGGGAGATGAAGGCGCGCATCGAGTCGATGGGCGCGGTGAATATGATGGCACTCGAGGAATACAACGAGTGCGAGCAGAGGTTCACGTTCCTGACGAGGGAGCGCGACGATTTGCTGCAATCGATTGCGGATACACAGCAAGCGATCGCGGAGCTGGACCTGGTTTCGCGGGAGAAGTTCGAGCAGGCGTTCAACAGCATCAATCACAATTTTTCGGAGGCGTTCCACACGATTTTTGGGGGCGGGACGGCGGAGATGCGGCTGACGGAGCCAGACAGCTCCGGAGATGCGGGCATCGACGTGGTGGCGTCGCCGCCGGGCAAGCGTTTGCAAAATATTTTGCTGCTGTCGGGCGGCGAGAAGGCGATGACGGCGCTGGCGCTGCTGATTGCGATTTTCAGGTATCAGCCGAGCCCGTTCTGCATTTTGGACGAAGTGGACGCGCCGCTGGATGAAGCGAACGTGGGGCGGTTCACGCGGCTGGTCGGGGAGATGAGCGGCCAGACGCAGTTCATCATCGTTACGCACAATCGCAAGACGATGGAGACGGGCAGCGTGCTGTACGGCGTGACGATGCAGGAGCCCGGCGTGTCCAAGCTGGTAAGCGTGCGCTGGGAAGGCGACGAAACGCCCGCGCGCAAGCACAGCGCGGCTGCGTCGGCGGCCTGAAGGTTGCACCCACGATTCGTTCAAAAGATTTTCGGCACGGCGGCCGTAGAAAAGTGCAAAAGTTTTCCGTTTGTCCAGCCTGTTCTTCTTATTGCGAGTATTTCTTTTTCTTCTCCTGTTGAAAATTATTTTTTCGTGGGCGCCTGATTGACTTCGTTTTGCGCTGCGCTAGAATGCTCAGCACTCTTGCAGGGGAAATTCTTCCGTGCCCTTCGGTGCAGCAATGCGCGTAGTACGAGAAACGAAGTTCGCCGGCTTATCGCCCGCCGCGCGCGGCAAAGTGCGCGACATTTACGATGCCGGCGACAAGCTATTGATTGTGGCCACGGACCGACTGTCGGCGTTCGATGTGATTTTGCCGACGCCCATTCCCGACAAGGGGCGTGTACTGACGCAACTTTCGCTGTTCTGGTTTGATCTGCTGCGAGATGTGATTCCAAACCAAGTGCTTAGCGCGACGGATTTTCCGGCGCCATTTGACGCTTATCGCGAGGAACTGGCGGGGCGTTCGATGCTGGTGCGGAAGACCGCGCCATTGCCGATTGAGTGCGTAGTGCGTGGCTATCTTTCGGGTTCCGGATGGAAAGATTATCAGAGGACCGGAGAAATCTGCGGCATTAGGTTGCCACCCGGCCTGTGCGAGTCCGCTCGCTTGCCAGAGGCGATTTTCACGCCGGCAACGAAGGCGGCTACCGGACACGATGAAAACATTTCGTTCGAACGGGCTGCTTCGTTGATTGGAAGCGAGCATGCACGAGAGGTGCGCGATGTCAGCCTGGAAATCTATCGCCGCGCGGCCGCCTACGCTGAGCCTCGAGGGATTTTGCTGGCGGACACCAAGTTTGAGTTTGGCTTGCTCAAGGACGAGCTTATTTGGATCGATGAGGCGCTCACGCCGGATTCCTCGCGATTTTGGCCCGCCGCGCAGTACAAACCTGGCGGGCCGCAGCCCTCTTTCGACAAACAGTTTGTGCGCGACTATTTGGAGAGCATTCACTGGCCGAAAACCCCGCCCGGCCCGGAGTTGCCTCCGGAGGTCGTGACTGCAACGCGTAGCAAGTACCGGGAAGCGCATCGCATCCTGACTGGGCGCGAACTGGACTAGCGCCGGGCCGGAATCGCGCGCTTCTCTCTGGAGTGTGCCGTGAAGGATCAACTCGAAGGACTCGTGAGCCAGATGGTGGAGCGGGGAATTTTGTTTGATGAGGCGGTAGGAGAATTTGAAAAACGGTTTATCAAGCGCGTGCTGGAGCGCGCGGAGGGGAACCAGTCGCGTGCGGCGCAGATTCTAGGTATTCACCGCAATACGCTGAGCCGCAAGATGGACGCTTACAACCTGGACCACCGGAATCATCACGCAAGGTGAGCAGGTCAAGAGCTGATTTTCACCTGTCATGGCGTTGGAAGAAAAACGGCTCGCCGATTTCCCGGCGAGCCATTACATTTCTGTAGGGAGGCGTAGGTTGAGATGCTGAGGCCCGGCCCAAACCGCCGGGCCTCAGGATGACACCATCCATATTTATACTTGCGCCGCGTTAGCTGCGGCCGGGCTTCTTGGTTGCTGGCCGCTTCTTAGTCGGAGATTTCTTTTCCTTTTCTTTCGGAATGTCTTCGGCGTTCACCTTGGCCTTATCCCAGTGGAGCATAAAGTTGGGGTCGGGATCGTAAGCCACCAAGGTGCCAGTGAAGCGCACGGGATTGCCCTTTTCGAGCTTGGCAGCGTCCGGCTGGCCCACAACCTTGACATCCATGTCCGGAGTGGTTTTGGCGTCGAACTCGGCATCGCTGGTGACGAAGGCGACCTTAAGCTGCACGTCAGAGCCCGCCGTGATTTCGATGAGCTTGCCGGGCACATCCGGAAACTCCAGGCCGCAAGAAGCCAGCCAGGTGATTTTGCCCTTGTCGCCACCGGCTTTTAGGTCGGTGATGACGGAGGCGATGGTCATATCTTTGCGGGCGGCATCGAGATCGGCGGAACTAGCCAGCTTGTAGCTGGCGGGACGCTCTGCAGAGGTGCCAGCTAACTGCAAGAGTTCATTGAGCTCCGCATCGATCAGATTGTCGCAGACGTTGCCGCCCTGATAGTTGGCAATCAGCTTTCGGAGATACGTTTTGACCTGGTTCGATTGGGTTTGGAGGGCGTTCTTGGCGGTGACCGCTTTGCCGAAATACCAGAAGGCGTCCATCTGCTGCGGCGGATTCATGGCCATGTAGGCCTGGCCAATTTTGTAGCTGGTGATGGCGTCGTCGGGATTCTTTTCGAGCACCGCTTTATAGGAATCAATAGCCGTTTGGTAGTCCTTCTGGATCATCGAACACTGCGCCAGGGTGTAGCTGAAGAGAATGGCAGGCTGCTGTTTCTGTTTGTTGAAATCATCCTCAGACATGGTGTCCGGCTTCTTCAATTCGCCCAGAGTCTTGAGGCCAGCCTTAGCCGCCTCACAGGCTTTGGAGGCCTGATCTTTCACGTCCTGAGAGGTCGGCGGCAGGTTGCTGTAGGCGAAGGCGCGGGCGTAATAGGCCTGGTAGCGAATCGGCGCCTCCGCCTTTTCTCCGAGGACGAGTAGTTTGTCGGAATATTCGATTACCTTCGGCCAATTCTTCAGTTGGCTATAAGAGTTGTAATACAGCGGATAGATGTAAATGAGAAGCGCAGAGTTCGGATACTTGGAGACAAAATCATCGAGGAGCTTAATTTGCTGGGCCGGATTCCTTTCCGCAGCGGCCGCTTGGTAGGCGTTGTACTCCGCCATAGTGTACTGCTGCTTCCCGGCACCGGCGTCTTGACCGGCGGGTGCCTGACCGAGGGCATTTGATGCGCCGCTCAGCGCGAGGCACAGCGCTGCGATAATCGCTAGGCCCGCCATTCTGCGTGTTCGATTCATTCCATTCTCCTCGCTCAAACTCCAAGCCTGCTCATGTACGTCTCGAACACCCTGGAGTGTTGTTGCCGGGTATAACGCTGGTTCGTAAAACTTTGGGATTATAGGAAAAGCGCACGTAAATCTGCAAGGCGTTACTCTACAGGGACCTAAGTATTTTGTATTCTCAAAGCGTGTGAGCGCCCGTCGTACGGTGCGCACCGCAGTCCCTCCGGCTGAATGTTAAGATGAGTTTTACATGAAAAGGGTGGCCCTGACGAAAGAAGAATTGTGATGGCGGGCATAAGTAAATCGAATGATGCAAACAGTATGGGCGGACCGCTGGCGAATAAGACTGCGCTGGTGACCGGGGGTAGTCGCGGCATCGGGCGAGCGATTGCGCTGAAGCTGGCCGAGCTGGGTGCGGGGGTGGCCATTTGCGGCCGCGACAGCGGTAAGCTGCGGGCGACGGCGGATGCTTTGCGCGGGCTAACCGAAAGGACCTTTTGGCAAACCGCGGATGTCACGCGCGCGGATGAAGTGGAAAAGCTCGTTTCCGCTGCGGAGGCGAAGCTGGGGCCGATAGGGATCCTGGTCAACAATGCGGGTATTGGGCTTTTCGGTGCGGCGCACGAAAAGAGCGAAGAGGAATGGGATCGGGTTCTGAGCACGAACTTGAAGAGCGTCTTCCTGGTTTCGCGGGCTGTGATTCCATCGATGATCCGACAAGGCGGCGGGGACATCATAAATATCAGCTCCCTTGCCGGGAGGAACACGTTTGCCGGAGGAGGGTTGTACTGCGCGTCAAAGTGGGGAGTACAGGGGCTCTCCGGGTGTATGGCGGAGGACTTGCGAGATCATGGGATCCGTGTGAGCGTGGTTTGTCCGGGGAGCGTAGCGACGGAATTTTCCGGGCGAGGACCCAAAGACAAAGGGAAAGCGCTGCAGCCGGAAGACGTGGCGCACGCGGTAGAGGCGGTGGTGACGCAGAGGCCAGGAAGTTTTATGAGCGAGATGCACTTACGGCCGCTGCGCAAGTCGTGAAAACCGGTTTCTTTTCCTCTTGACAATATCTGTTATAACGACTATTGTTGCGCAATGAATAGAGCGCAAGCGCGGCGCGGCTCGCTGCCCAGCGAGGACCGGGCGTTTATTGCCCTGCAAAAGGCGGCGGACAAGCTCGCGCTGCAAGCGGAACAGCTACTAAAATCGAAGGGCCTCACCGGCGCACAGTACAATGTGCTGCGCATTCTGCGCGGCGCAGAGCCGCAAGGGCTGGCCTGCAGCAGCATCGCGGAACGCATGATTTCGCACGATCCGGACATGACGCGGCTACTGGACCGCATGGAAAAGCGCCACCTGATTACCCGGCAGCGCCAGAGCGACGACCGGCGCATAGTGAAAACGAGAATCACCAGCGGCGGACTGCAACTGCTGGAACGCCTCGACCCGGCGATTCGCGCGCTCCACAAGCGGCAGTTCGCGCATATGACGGGCACACGCGTAAGAACCGTAGTGGATTTGCTGGATGAAATACGCGCGGAAGACGCGGAGTGAAAATTTTGCGGCACAGGACAGGCAAGCAATTCCAATCGCGGTACAAAGGAGAAAAATAATGGGTCACTTCCTACCTCGGGCAATTTCGGCGGCGACGCTCGCAGCGGCATTTTCGCTGCCGGCAGCTGCGGCAACTTCGACATGGCAGATCGATCCGAACCATTCCGCGGCGCAGTTTGCGGTGCGCCACCTGGCGATTTCGACGGTGCGGGGCGCGTTCACGAAGGTGAGCGGTACGATTCAGTTTGACGATAAAGACATCGCGAAGTCTTCGGTAGACGTCACCATTGATGCTGCTTCCGTGGATACGCGCGTGGCGGATCGCGACAAGGATCTGCGCAGCGACCGCTTTTTCGATGTCGAAAAATATCCGACACTTAGTTTTAAATCCACCAAAGTGGAACAGACAGAGGTTGGCAAACTGAAAGTGACCGGGGATCTGACCATTCACGGAGTGACCAAGCAAGTCGTGCTGGACGTCGAGGGGCCGACCGCAGCAGTGAAGGATCCGTGGGGGAACCAGCGGGCCGCGGCGAACGCCACGACCAAGATCAACCGGCAAGATTTCGGCGTGAAATGGAACGCCAAGATGGACAACGGAGGATGGGTGGTTGGCGACGACGTGGCAATCACGATTGACGTCGAAATGGTGCAAAAGGGCGGTCCGAAGTCTGGGGATTGAGTCGCGCGGCTTGCCGCCAACTGTCAGGGCGGTGTGAATGCACCGCCCTACGCGTTTCGTTCATCTAACGCACGGCTCCGTACAACTTGTCAAAGTTCAGATTATGCACAAACCGGCTGCCACCGATGTAGCGCTCCATGAACTGATACGAAACCGATGGAGTCCACGCGCGTTTGCGGAGAAGCCAGTGCCTCCTGAGGTGCTGCGGAGCCTCTTCGAGGCAGCGCGGTGGGCGCCATCGAGCAACAACGAGCAGCCGTGGGCTTATCTGGTGGCTACAAAAGATGACCCGGAGAACTTCGCGAAGATGCTGGGCGTGCTGGTGGAATTCAATGCCAACTGGGCAAAGTACGCGCCGGCGCTCGCGCTGTCCGTAGCCCATCTGAAAACGCAGCGTGAAGGCAAGGCGAACCGCGTGGCGCTGCATGACGTGGGTAGCGCAACGGCGCAGCTTACTTTTGAAGCGAACGCGCGCGGCCTGCAGGTGCACCAGATGGCCGGCTTTGACGCGGAGAAAGCACGGCAGGCATTTGCGATTCCTGCGGATTGGGAGCCGGCGGCGGCAATGGCCATCGGATATCCCGGAAATCCGGAATCGCTACCGGAGAAGTTGCGTGAGCGCGAATTGGCGCCGCGCACGCGTAAGCCACTCCGCGAATTTGTTATGACCGGCGGTTGGGGGCATACTGCTCCCTTCGTCGCGACCTAAGCGCATTCTGGGGCCCGGCTCGATCATGCACAGCGCACTGGAATTCCTCCTACATCATGGCTATGCGGTTTTGCTTGCGTGGGTATTCGCCGAACAGATCGGTCTGCCCGTGCCTTCGTTGCCGATTCTTTTGGCTGCGGGCGCGCTGGCTGGAACGGGCCGATTCAGCTTCGCGGGTTCGATCTTCCTGAGTGTGCTCGCATCGCTGGTGGCCGACTCCGCTTGGTACGCGCTGGGACGCGTCCGCGGCATCAAAGTTCTTCAGCTTCTCTGCAAAATTTCGCTTGAGCCGGATTCCTGCGTGCGGCGTACAGAGGGTCTTTTTGCGAAACAGGGCGCGCGGTCGTTGGTGTTTGCGAAGTTTGTGCCCGGCCTGGGCAGCGTCGCTCCGCCGCTGGCGGGCATTTTTCACATGCGACCGGCGCGATTTTTCCTTTTCGATGTGACCGGCGCACTTCTTTGGTCGAGTACATATGTAGGGTTGGGTTATGTCTTCAGCGGAGAGATTGAAAGAATTGCCGAGCATGCGTTTCATCTCGGCAGCGGCCTGGGCGTTCTCGTTATCGGCGCCTTGGCTGCCTACATTGCGTATAAATTCGTTGCGCGGCAGCGATTTCTGCGAGAGCTGCGCATTGCGCGCATCACGGCAGAGGAATTGAAGCAGATGATCGATGCCGGAGAAGATCTCGTTATAGTGGATCTACGGCATTCCGTGGACTTCGAGGCTGACCCGCATACGATTCCCGGCGCGTTCCGCATGGACGCCAAGGATTTGGAAGAGAAGGATGACCGTTTGCCACGCGACCGTGAGGTCATTCTCTACTGCACTTGACCCAACGAGGCTACCAGCGCCCGTGTGGCGCTGCTCTTAAGAAACAGAGGCGTGCGGCGCATCCGGCCGTTGCAAGGCGGGTTGAACGCCTGGCGCGAACGCGGATATCCGTTGGTCACGGTGACCCTGGTTTAACGTTCACTGAACAGAACATTCTCAGCTTTGGAGGGCCCGATGGGCGTCAAGGTGCACGTCATTTTTTACAGCACGTATGGCCACGTCTATCGAATGGCCGAAGCTGTGTTCGCGGGAGTCAAGGAAGTAGCCGGGGCCGAGGCGTCGCTCTTCCAGGTTGCGGAGCTTACGCCGGATGCGGTCTTGGAGAAATCGGGCGCCAAAGCGGCCCGCGCGGCGTTTGCACACGTTCCGGTGGCGACATTGGACTCGCTGGCGGAGCCGCATGCGGTGATTTTTGGGACGCCTACGAGGTTTGGAAACATGGCTGCACAGATGCGGTATTTTCTCGATCAGACCGGCGGGTTGTGGGCCAAGGGCACGCTGATCGGGAAGATCGGGAGCGTTTTTGCGTCCACGGCTTCGCAGCACGGTGGGCAAGAAACTACCATCACCAGTTTTCACACCACTCTGCTGCATCTCGGAATGATTCTGGTTGGCGTGCCGTACAGCGAATCGGGCTTGACGAATATGGTGGACATCAGCGGCGGAACTCCTTATGGTGCGACGACTCTGGCGGGCGTCGACGGATCGCGCCAGCCTAGCGCGAATGAGCTGAAAATCGCCCGTTATCAAGGGCGCCATGTTGCGGAGATTGCGAGCAAGCTTTTCCGATAATGCGGTGAGTGGGTTTTGCCGCTATAGCCGCGGCAATACTATGCCGCCCTGCGACTGGTATTTTCCCTTCTTATCTTTGTAGCTGACTTCGCAGTCTTCGTCGGAAAGGAAGAAAATCACCTGGCACAGGCCTTCGTTGGCGTAAATTTTCGCGGGGAGCGGCGTGGTGTTACTGATTTCCAGGGTGACGAAGCCTTCCCATTCCGGTTCGAAGGGCGTGACGTTCACGATGATGCCGCAGCGGGCGTAAGTGGACTTGCCGAGGCAAATGGTCAGGACGTTGCGTGGAATCCGGAAATATTCGATAGATCGCGCCAGGGCGAAGGAATTCGGCGGGATCAAGCAGGACTCGCCTTTGTAGTCGACCAGCGAGCGCGGATCGAAGTGTTTTGGATCGACGATGGTGGAATTTACGTTGGTGAAAATGCGAAATTCGTCGGCGACGCGGATGTCGTAGCCATAAGACGAGACTCCATAGCTGATGACCCCTTCGCGGATCTGGCGGTCGGTGAAGGGCTCGATCATTTTGTGCTCCAGCGCCATGCGCCGGATCCAGCGGTCGGGCTTAACGGACATCCGCGCCTCCTCAATTTGCATGCAGTTCTCCAGGGAACCAGCGAATGCAAAAAGGAAGGTCAGTGTAGATTAGCCACCCCGTCTTGACAACCCACGACGCAGCCTCTAGCATCTGCCGAGTCGCTGGAGGCGCATGTGATCAAGCTCGATATCGTAAATGCCGTGGTTACAACGACTAGCATTAGCCGCACGAAAGCCGAGCAGGCCGTCGAAACTGTTTTCGAGTCGCTGAAAAACGCGCTCGGCCGCGGCCAGCGCATCGAGCTACGGCGCTTCGGCGTCTTCAGTGTGAAGCCCCGCAAAACGGGCATTGGCCGCAACCCGCGCACCGGCCAGGAAGTGAATATTCCTCCTGGCAAGGCAGTGCGCTTCAAGCCCGGTAAAGAGCTGCAAGGAATCGAAGAATCAGCAAAGGCTTGAGAGATTTTCGTTCTGCAAGAAATCGCGTAAACGACATCTGCGCGCCTCGTTTGCGGCTTGACGTGAGCCCGCTTGCGAAAGACTCTCGCAGCCATTTAACCGCTTTTGGCAATTGGTGCATTGACCTTGTCCCGCCCGCAATGGTAATGATGTAGGGTTGCGCGAGGCTTCTTTTGCGTGCTGAGGCGTGCTACGGCGGGATGCCGGGCCATATTTGAGACAGGCTCAGCGGGTCAACGCGCAGCGCAAATTCTGCATCACACCCCGACAGCACTGTGGCAAACGCGGCCCTTAGCGAAATGCCCGGGTGGTGGTTCCTGGGGACCACCGAGCGAGGCCTGCCCTCGCGGTCACACGTGACGATGAAGGAGTTTTCATGAAGCGGTCCTGGACAGCACTGGCTGTCGCACTGTCGGCGATTTTTGCCGCGATCGGTTGCAATGACTATGGGAACACGTTCCAAGTGCCCACCGGAGCAACCATCACTTCCCTTTCGCCAGCGAACATAACAGCAGGAAGCCCCCAGTTCACGCTGACCGTGGTTGGTGGCGTGTTTATTGCCAAGACCGTCGTGCAGTGGAATGGCGCGACCATTGCTACCCAGGTGCTGACCGACAGTGCCGGGAACGTTACGGGCATAACCGCTACGGTGCCCGCATCGCTGGTGGCCAAGCCGGGGACCGCTTTCGTCCAAACGCTGAGCCCACATTCCGGCGCGGGTACCAATGGACTCTCAAATTCACTCGCGTTCATCATCAATCCGCCGGGAAGTCCGCTGCCGGCGGTTTCTTCCATATCTCCGAGTTGCACCGTTGCGG
>Ga0210407_10004151_pt1 | contig 11494 bp, 8 predicted proteins | sample IncBWC27MmetaG_FD_150860 | JGI IMG/M metagenome (GOLD analysis project Ga0210407, IMG submission 150860) | Forest soil microbial communities from Barre Woods Harvard Forest LTER site, Petersham, Massachusetts, United States - Inc-BW-C-27-M | ecosystem: Environmental > Terrestrial > Soil >... | reverse complement strand
CCGGGACATGATGTACGGGAACATGATCATCGTTCCCGACCTCGACTCAGTGGTGCAAGCCAAAATTACCAGCTCGAACTACGACGCGGAGTTTGGATCGGCCAGCGCCGCGGTGGTGACCACTTCAACGAAATCCGGGACGAACGAATTCCACGGCACAGCTTTTCTGTACCGCCGCAACGACGTGACCCAAGCGCGCGACCCGTTTGCCCAGACGACCGCCGATCCGGTTACGGGCCTGTTATTGCCCAAGACGCTCTGGGATCAGTTTGGAGGTTCCGTAGGCGGTCCGATCAAAAAGAACAAGGTCTTCTTCTTTGCGGACTACCAGGGCACGCGGGCCAAGGATGGAGGCTCCAATATAGCGCGCGTACCAACGGCAGCGGAAAGGACCGGTGATATGAGCGCCCTGGCGGCCGCCACGGGCCAGAACATTTACAACCCCTTCGATGCCAATGGGAATGTGATCGCGCCTAGCCTACGTCAGCCGTTCCCAGGCAACATCATCCCACCGTCCTTTTTGTCTCAACCGGCCTTGAATCTGCTGAAATACATTCCTTTGCCCGACATGGCAACTTCTGATCCCACTGCGCCCAATTTCTCAGGGGGCGGGCAGGACACTTACAACGCGGATTCCGTTAATGCCCGCGTGGATTATTTCAAGAGCGACCGATTGCGGTTCTTCGAGCGTTATACCTATACGCAGTTTCTTAAGGAGGCGCCGGGCTTGTTTGGAGGGTTGGCGGGCGGTCCCCAACTGAACAACATCGGGTACACAGGGAAGGGTGACACCCGCCCCCAAAGCATGTCAGCAGGCTTTGACTACACCTTGACGCCCAGAGTCTTGACCGATTTTCGCTTTGGCTGGTATCGTCAGCGTATCTTTGTGGATCCTCTGGTGACCGGAGACTTCGCCTCACAGGCGGGCGCCCCGGGCTTGAATATCCCGAGCGATCCCACGACCAACAACATGCCCGCCTTTTTCATCAATGACCCATCGGCCGGATTTCAGTTCGGGTCCTCGCTATACAACAACTGCAACTGTCCGCTCATTGAGAAGATGCAGCAGTTCCAGTTCGTGAATAACTGGTCGCTGATCCGGGGTAATCACACGTTCAAGTTAGGCGTGGACATTCACCGCCTGCAGAACTTGAGGGTGCCGAGCGACCAGCATCGCGCCGGTCAGCTAAACTTCAACCCCGATGTCACCAGGTTCGATCCTCCGGCCGGGTCATCTTTGCCTTCCAGCGCCGGATCGGGCCTTGCCACATTCCTCCTGGGTGACGTTTCCTCGTTCAGCCGGTACGTTTCCAACTCCTTGGACGCTGGAGAAAGGCAGACCCGCGAATTTATCTACGCTCAGGATACTTGGCGCGTGACGAACAAGCTGACGTTGAACTACGGATTGCGGTGGGAGATCTACAATCCGCAAACCGTTACCGGCAAAGACAAGGGTGGATGGCTGGATATCAGCACTGGCGAAATGCTGGTAGCCGGAGAGAATCACGTACCGCTCAACGGTAACGTCAAGAACAACTACACCAACCTGGCTCCTCGGCTGGGAATCGCGTACCAAGTCACTGATAAAACCGTCATACGGGTCGGATATGGGCGGACTTTCGATGTCGGTACCTTTGGTTCAATTTTTGGCCATAGCGTGACTCAGAACTTGCCCGTCCTCGGAACACAGAACCTGAACCCCTCGAACAGTTGGCAGAGCGTCTTCAACCTGGCGCAGGGTCCCCCGCTGCTGAATCCCAGCACGGTTTTGGAAAACCAGCCTAAGGGTCCTGATGGTAATCCGATCTACCCCAACGGGCTTCGGGCATGGGTCTACCCGAACAAAATGCGCCTGCCGACTGTCGACGCCTGGAATGCCACGGTGCAACGTCAGCTTACCCCGACGATTTCGATCGAAGCCGGCTATGTCGGGAACAAAGGGACTCATATGATATGGGACGACGGTCCGTATTACGACCTGAACGCGCCCACGCTCGTCGGTTTCGCGCAGGGGCTTTCTACCGACCAGCGCCGGCCCTTCTTTAGTAAGTTCGGGTGGAACATCCCGCTCCAGTACTTTGGCAACGATGCGAGTAACCACTACAATTCACTTCAGACCAAAGTGGAGAAGCGCTTTGGGCGCGGTTACTCGTTCCTGGCGCACTACACGTATGCGCACGCCAAGAGTTCCACTACGAACCTATACCACGAGAGCCCGCAGGCAACCGCGATTTGGTATGGGCGGCCCGACTACCTGAGGGACCACGTGGTGGTCGGTACCAACATCTGGGAACTGCCGTTTGGGAAAGGGAAGCGCTTCCTAGGTAACGCTTCCAAAGCCGCTAACATGGTCGTCGGAGGTTGGGAAATTACGGACAACACCACCTGGATGAGCGGCGGTGGGTTTAATACCGGTTACGCTGAATGCGGGTCCGACAATGACATCGGCAATTGTCATCCGGATCGGATCGGAAGCACTTCGGTCAGCAATCAAAACGCCAGTCACTGGTACGCCATCGCCACGACTCCCCTTACCATAAACGGTGAGACCAGCGGACCGTGGAGGCGTCCGCAGGTCGGAACACTTGGAAATGATGTTCGCAATTCGTTGATTGGTCCCAAGTGGTTCCAGACCGACGCGAGTCTGATCAAGAACTTCGCGATTCGAGAGCAGGTGAGGGCCCAATTTCGGGCGGAATTCTTCAATCTCTTTAATCACGTTAACCTGGGCAATCCGAACGGCTGCGTGGATTGCGCGACTGCCGGCCAGATCTTCAACTTGGCGAACAATGCGATTATGAGGCGGATGCAGTTTGCGGTCCGCGTGGAGTTCTAATATAGGAGTTGGCACCGGATGTTCCCAGTCATCGGTTTCGCTGCGCGCGGACGGATAGAGTAATCCTTCTGCGCGCACGCGCTCTGGCTATTCTTCTTGGATTGACCCTACCGCTGATTGCCCAACAGATCAGCGAGCAGGCTCTCGCGGACATAAAACAGGCCGATACTCTTTTGAGCCACGGCAAACCCGACGACGCCGTCGCTTTGCTGAACCGGCTAGCTGAAAAGGAGCCGAAGCTGCCTGGGCTCGAAGCTAAACTCGGAAAGGCATATTTTCAGAGCCGCAAGGTCCAGCAGGCCGTTTCACATCTTCTGCTCGCGCTGCAACGGGTCCCGGATGACTGGGAATCCACGCAGTTGCTGGCTCTATCCTACTTTTCTCTAGGCAACTGCCCGCAAGCGTTGCCTTTACTTCTCAAGCTGCGCCCACATTTGACGAACGGTGAGATCGACGGCCCGTATCTGACCGGCGTCTGCTACTTGAAGAGCCAGCAATGGGAGAACGCTCGCGCCGCCTTTGCCGAAATGTTTGGGGCTGCTCCAGGCAGCGCCATGGCCCACCTGATGCTCGCCAAGATGATGGTCCGGCAACGGATGGAGGATCAGTCTGTGCCGGAGATCCAGAAGGCCCTGGAACTCGACGCGCGGCTTCCCATGGCGCATTTTCTCTTGGGAGAGATCTATCTTTATCAGACGAATCCGCAACACGCGCTCGAAGAGTTTAAGAAGGAACTGGAAATTAATCCGACGGTGTGGCTGGTCTACTGGCGGCTGGGCGATGCCTATACAAGGCTCGAGAAATACGACGAGGCCGAGAAGGTTCTGAAAGAAGCCGTCTGGCTCAATGAGAGCTTTACGGGGTCATATCTGTTGCTGGGCGAAGTCGAGTTGAAGAAAGGCAACGTGGAACTGGGCGCGGGATTTCTGGAACGCGCCTTGAAGCTGGACCCTCAAAACGATTACGCCCACTATTCGCTGGCCCGCGCCTACCAGCAAATGGGCCGCACCGAGGAAGCCAACCGCCACTTCGAGATTACGCGTTCGCTGCGGGCCGAAAAGAAAAGCGACGAACGGCAGCTTTTCCAGGACATCACGAGATAGATCCGGTGCAGGATGCGTTGTCGTCGCGGATGGATCGGTGGGCTGACCGCTCGTGTCGTAAGCCAACTGTTCAGGCCGCCGACCCCACCGGCACCATGGCCGCGACCGTCGTCGGCTCCGGAATCGCATCTCCGTCTTCTCGCATGCCAGCCAAATGGAATTCGATCGCTTCAAGCATGAGCTGACTAGTCTGCTCGAGTGTGTCTCCCGCGGCAATGCAGCCAGGCAAGTCGGGAACGTAGGCGCTGTACCCCGTGTCGGTTTTCTCATAGATGACGGCGTATCTCATCGCATCCCGGCTTGCTTATTAGGATACTACCCAGGGTCCCTGGCGCGAGTGAGGAAGCCACACCGCGTTACCGCGGCCTACTTCACCGCTCCCATCGTCAACCCCCGTACCAGGTGCCGCTGGACCAGCAACGCGAAGATCACTAGCGGAACAGCCGCCACTACTCCAGCCGCGGCCATTTCGCCGTACAGAGTTTGCGTTTTCCCAATCAGAGCGGCTGTTCCTACGGGCAGGGTCGCCGCCGCCGGGGTTGAGGTCAGGATGAGAGCGAAGAAAAATTCGTTGTACGTGATGATCAACGAGAAAATCGCAGTGGCGGCGAGGCCGGGCGCGGCCAGGGGGATCACGATATCGCGAAAGGAACGAAGCCGGCTGGCGCCGTCCACCATGGCCGCTTCCTCCAGGTCCACGGGAATTTCCTTAAAAAAGGAACGCATCATCCAGGCGACAAAAGGCAAATTGAAAGCGGTATAGACGAGAATAAGCCCGAGTTTCTTGTTAATCAGGCCGATTTGCTGGAGCATCAGGAATAATGGCACGACGAGAGCGACCGGGGGGATCATGCGAGGCGCTAAAACCCAGAAGTTGAGCTTTTGTTGCAGGCGGCTGAAGCGCGCCAAAGAATAGCCAGCGAGCGAGCCCATCAGAAGCGACAATAAGACGGCGCTCCCGACAATGACCAGACTGTTGAACAGGTAGGTCCCCAGATGGCGGCGGGTGAAGAGGCTGACATAGTTGGCGAATGTGAGATTTTGCGGCCACAAGGTCGGAGGCGAAGCAAATACCTCAACTTGATTCTTCAGCGACGTGTTCACCATCCAATAGACGGGCAGCAAGGTAATGATCAGCGCCAGAACAATCAGTGCCAGGCGCGTGAAGAACCACAGCCGCCGGCGTTGGGTAACCGTGAGTCGTGGCATCAGATGCTGCTCTTGAAGACGCGCGTCAAAGCGGCCGAGAAGGACATCACCAACACTAACAGCCCAATCGCCATCGCTGCGCCATAGCCGAATTGCGAGAAGCGGAAGGCTGTTTTATAAATCATCAACGTCGCAACCTCGGTGGCCGTTCCCGGCCCGCCCTGCGTCAGGACGAAAACCTGGTCGAAGACCGTGAACGCATCGAGAGCGCGAATCAGGAGAGATACAACGATCACTGGTTTCAGCATGGGCAGGGTCAGATGCAAAAAGATGTTCCAGGAACTGGCGCCGTCTACACGAGCCGCCTCGAAAGGCTCCTGTGGCAGCGACTGGATCCCCGCCAGCAGGATGAGGAACATGAACGGAGTCCACTCCCAGATATCGACCAGAATCAACGCAGGCAGGGCCAGCGTGGTGCTGGACAGCACGCTGATGCTCTTTCCGGTTAGCGCTTGCACGGCAAAGCTGAAGAGCCCTACGTCGGCTCCGTAAAGCAATCGCCAGATGATCCCGACTACGACCGGCGCAACGGCCATAGGGACGATCAGGCTCGATCGGATCACTCCTTGGAAAGAGAATTCCTCTTTGAGCAGCAATGCCAGCCCAAGCCCGACCACGAACTCGATCGCCGTGGCCACGACGGTAAAGATTAGCGTGGTTCCGAGTGAGCTATGGAAATTTGCGTCATGTAACAGATTTCTATAGTTCTGTAATCCGACAAAAACCGGCGATTGACCCAGAGGAAATTCCCGCAGGCTGGTCAGAACGGAATATCCGAGCGGCAGGACCGTTAGCGCCAGCGCGCAGATGACGGTGGGAGCGATGAGCAGGCGTGGTATCCATGTGCTTCTTCCGTCCGTTGGCATCATGCAACGGGATAGCCCGCGCCCTTAAGGAAAGCGGTGGCTTCGGCGGCGGCAGCGTCCAAGTGCCGCTTGGCATTGCCTTTTTCCAGCAGCGCTTTATTCAGTTGCGTTCCCAGAATGTCCTCGACTTTGGACCAGTCGGATGTCCGCGGCGAGGGCATTCCACAAGTGAGAGCTCTCAGGGTGGCGTCCAACCACCTGCCTTTTTTTTGGGCTTCCCCGTCTTTGAGAGCACTAGTCCGAAAAGCGGCTCCCCCAGCTCGCGCAAAGCGAAGTTGAACCGACGGGTTGCTGAACCACTTGAAAAACTCCAGCGCTCCAGTTTTGTTAGGCGCCGCCGCAGCGATTCCTGCCATAAACAAACCGAGTTTGGCCACCTGTTTTATGTTCCGGGGAGGCACATCAAAGCTGATCTTACCTACGACTCGCGACTTTGCCGGATCATCGGTCTGCGGGCACCAACCGGTCCACATAGTGGCGGCGAAGGCATTGCCCTGTAATAGCGTTGCGCCTTCCTGGTCTGAATCAAACTCGGCGACCCCAGACGGCGCGTATTGCAACAGCTTCAAGTAAAATTCCAGAGCCTCCACGGCCTGTGGACTGTTGATCACGACTTTCCAATTTTCTCCAAAAATATCACCACCGAAGTCGTGCAGGAGAACGAAAAACGAATTCATGATCGGGTTCCCCTTGACGCCGCGGGTGACCCATCCATACTGGCGGCGGGCCGGATCGGACTTCTGGCGCGCCATCTGCAAGACGTCGTCCCACGTGGCTGGGGAACCGCTGCTGAAAATGTCATTGCGATAAAAAAAGAGCTGGCAATCGCTGATGAGAGGAAGCGAATAAAGGGTGGACTTGGCTTTGGCATCGATACCGGGCTGGCGCAGGCCGGTCTTTGGCGGCCAATAGCCCAAGTCCAATGCGGAGGGCACAAAATCCGCGTCAGGTTGAAAGCCCAGCTCGTCCAGATTCGCCAGATAGCCGGCTCCCGCGAAGCGGGGGACCCACAAATCGTCCATCACGTAAATGTCGAAGGCTCCGGTTTTCGTCTGGCCGTCATTCAGGGCTTTTTGGAACCATCCTGAAAAATCAGCCTCCACCCATTCGGTGTGAATGCCGGTGGCTCGCTCGAACTCCGGCAGAAAGACGTCTTTCAAGAGATCCAGAGCGGGATCCGCATAGCTGCCAAATGTGATCTGGCCACGGCGGCTTGCGTCTTTCTTGCCACTGCATCCGGAAAGAGAGACTGCGGTGGCCGCGGTCGCAAGTCCTAGCGAATTCCGCAGAAACTTTCTGCGAATCATCTTGGGTCCGGGCATAAGTCAGTAAGGCGGCGGAGCGCCTGGGACAATTGAGGGCGGCCCGAACAACGCGGTGTTCTTGAGCAGTCCGACGGCACGGCAGATGGCTTCCTCGGCATCCATCAGAGGATCTTCGTGCTCGATCGACAGAACGCCATCATAGCCGACCGAACGCAGGGCGGAAACGAATTCACTCCAGAATTGGACTCCATGCCCGTAGCCCAGGGTTCGGTAGGCCCATACGAGATCGCGCACGGGCTTGCCTGGCTGCAAATCGAGGGCCCCTTGCACAGCGAGGTTATACGGCTCAACGCGCGCATCTTTGGCGTGCACGTAGCCGATGGCATCACCCAAAGCACGAATGACCGCGAGCGGATCCATCCCCTGGAAAAAGAAATGGCTTGGGTCGAGATTAGCGGCGATCATCGGTCCAACAGCAGCCCGCAGCCGTTGGAACGACGAAACGTTGTAGACGCACATGCCGGGATGCAATTCGAAACAGAGCTGTCGGACGCCTTCAGCCTTGGCCACCTCGGCGATCTGGCTCCAATAAGGGATGATGCGCTCACGCCATTGCCAGTCCAGGAGTTCGAGGAAATCCTCGGGCCAGGAAGCGACCACCCAGTTAGGGTACCGGCCGCCTTCGGGAGTTCCTGGGCAGCCGCTCATGCAGACCACTCGTTCCACGCCGAGCAGCCCGGCCAGTTGCAGCGTCTTGCGCGTGATGCCGGCCGCCTGTTGCGCCACGTCATTATTCGGATGAAGGGGATTGCCGCTGCAATTGAGCGCCGCAAGCTGGAGATGGTGGGAATCAATGGCCTGAAGGAACTCACGCCGGGCTTCCGAACTGCTGAGCAACAAGTTCAGATCGCAATGCGGCGCGGGCGAGAAATTGCCAGTCCCGATCTCGACAGCCTGAACACCCAGGCTCGCAGCCTTGGCCAAAGCTTCGCAAAAATTGAGATGCATCAGGCCGTCAGTGAAAAGTCCGATCTTCATCGCGCCGCCTCGCCTCCCAAGCCTTCCGGACGCGCGGCCGCAATGATCTTTTGCAGAAACGCGATGTCGTCCTTCCCTTCAGTGGCATGTGTGAGCGGCTCTCGATCGGCATTGATGCACTCATGGAAATGCAGCAGTTCCTCCTTAAAGGCCTCGGCGTAGGACACCTGAACACGCTTGCGGTAATCGGTTCCGTTTTCCATTCCCTGGACTTCAACCGGTGTTGGGAAATGCCGCAGAAACGGGGAAGGGAACTGGATGCGCACTCTCGATTCTTCTCCCAGGAAAGCCAGCTCCTCAAAATAATCGCGCAAATCCGTGAGATACGACCAGGTGAAAACAGCTCGCGGCCCGCCGTTGTAGGCGAGCACGGTTGTGATGGTCGGATACGTCACGTCGTCGGGCCAGAGGGTCGTGAATACCGATTCATCCGGACAGCCGAGGATACCGCGCAGAGCGTTGACGTCGTGGATCATACTACCGAGGAAGACATCGAGATATAGGAACCGCAGCCGCTTCGAGACGGGCCCGATGGCTTCCATCGCCCGTTGGTCGGCGTCGCACTGCAGAAATTCCAGCGTGGATTGGGGAACATCGTTAAACCGCTTGATACGGTGGTGAGAGAAATACATCGGCTCCGAGGGATGGAGCACATTGATCTGCACATATCGGAGTCCTCGCATGGAGCGCACTAACTCCCGGCCGTAGAGGTATCCCGGATCGAAGCGTTTCATGTAGGCCACCATGAGGTGACGGCCGCAACGCTTGGATGCAGCGATCATGGCGCGGGCCTCCCGCTGTGTGAAGCACATTGGTTTTTCTACGATGACGTGTTTACCGGCTTCCATGGCGGCAATGGCCGGGGCCGCGTGCGAGCCGGGCGTCAGCACAATTACGGCATCCAGGTCTTCATCGATCAATTGACGGTAGTCCTGAAAACACCGGGCCACGTTATAGTAGCGGCCCAGAGATTCAGTCAGACCGGGCGACAAGTCGCAGATGGCCTTCAACTCGAAATGTTCATCCAACTGCCTGAGATTCGGCAGCCACATGATCTGTGCGACCGTTCCACATCCAATTACGCCAACGCGTAAACGAGCCATTCCTGCCGCTCCTTAAGATTTCTCTCGGGTAACTCAAAGTCCAAGCTGGCTCAGAAATTCCCGGCTCTGCCGGGCATTGTCAAGCGGTGTCCGCCCGTTCCCGAGAGGCATCAAGACATCCTGCTCTGCAACCAGCCAGCCCTCATATCCAATCGACAACAGATCGGAAACCACGCCTGCAATTTCGGCGCAACCGCGGCCTAGAGGAGTAAAAACCCCGGACCTAACTGCCGCGTAAAAATCCAAAGCGTGTCGCGCCACCCGCTCCCGGACTACCGGATCCACGTCCTTCAAGTGAACATACCGGATGCGCCTTCCGTATTGCCGCACCGCATCACGGGGATTGCCAAAGCTATATGCGTAGTGGCCCGTATCGAGACAGATGCCGACGAGGTCGGGATCGGTAAGAGCGCACAGGCGCGCCTGATCGTCCGGAGTTGCCAGGTGACTGCCGGCTTCCAGATGAAAGACGAGTTGTAGTCCCAACTGCTGGACTTGCCTGGCCACATCTTCCATGGCGCGTGCGGTTCGTTTCCAGGCGGCATCATCCGGAGAGGGTTCACCCGGGAGTGCCACCCCGTCCGCCACCACAACGAAGGGGCAATCCAACGCCGCCAGCAGGCGGGCCACGTCCATGAGACTTTCAACGTCAGCTGATAAGCGGTCCGGCTGGAACCAGCGCAACGGAACGAATGCCGAAGTAAGAGTCAACCGATGCGCATCCAGCGTGGCGCGCAGTTGCTGGGGTTCGGCGGGCAGGTAGCCTCCCGGGCCGAGTTCAGTGCCGTTATAGCCCGCTGCGGCAATTTCCTCGAGGACGCGTCCAGCCGGCGGCCAGACACTAGTATCCGTTTCCTCCATCACGCCCCAACTAACCGGCGCCGAAGCGACATGGATCCTCGCATTGTTTGTTATCTTGCTCAAAAGACCTCCCGCACGATCCGCGACACGTGTCGATATACCAACAAAAAATTTTAAACCGGCGGACCGGTCGACTCTCTGACGATCAGATCAACCGGCAACTTCATGGTTCCTGGAAACACCGTCTCACCGGATTTCAGCAAATTCAGTAGCATCTCAATAGCTGCTCGTCCCATCTGGCGCTTTCGGCCAGCGATGGTCGTTAGCGGCGGCTGCACATAGGAAGCCGCAGCAATGTCGTCAAATCCTATCACAGAAACGTCGCCCGGGACCTTGAGTCCCGCCTTCATAAACGCTTTCATCGCGCCGATGGCGATCAAATCGTTGTGTGCGACCACCGCGGTGGGCCGGTCCCGTAATTCGAGAAAACGGCGCGCTGCCATCTCTCCGGCTGCATAGCCATAGTCGCTCTCTACCACGCAGTCCCTTTCCACGGGAATCCCTGCCTCGGCGAGTGCCGCGCCATAACCCTCCACGCGGGCGACGCTGGAGGTCGAATCGCCAGCGAGCACAATGCAACCGATTCTGCGATGACCCATTCCAAGCAGATGCTGAGCCGCAAGGTACCCCCCCAAGTGCTCGTCAGACACGATGCAAGCGTATCCCGGCACGACACGTTCCAGGATTACCAACTGAATTCCGGCGCGCTCGAGAAAATAGATCGGCTCCAAATCCGAAGTCACGGGCAGAAAAATCACACCGTCAACTTGCTTAGAACGCAACACATGAGAATAACGAAGCTCCCGTTCAGGAAGGTGACTGGAGTGCGCCAGGATCACCGTATAGCCGTGCTGGAAACTGACCTCTTCAATCGCCTGTGTCATTTCCCCATAGTACGGATTCGTAATGTCAGGAATCACCAGACCGATCGTCTGAGTCCGGTGTGTGCGCAGGCTCCGCGCTACATCACTCGGGTGATAGCCTAGCTTGGCAATGGCCTTGAGGACTCGCTCCCGGGCTTCCACCGAAACCGGTCGCGGGCCATTGTTAATGACATACGAAACCGTGGAGGGTACAACCCGGGCAAGCCTCGCGACATCGTTTCGGGTCACCCGCGTTTTGGCCGGCGCCACGCCTCCTGCCCGCCCGCTAGGCGGCGCGCTCATTTTTTGGGACACTTTGCGGGAGCATACTGAGAACTCGGATCGCTTGT
>Ga0210407_10004150_pt1 | contig 11495 bp, 13 predicted proteins | sample IncBWC27MmetaG_FD_150860 | JGI IMG/M metagenome (GOLD analysis project Ga0210407, IMG submission 150860) | Forest soil microbial communities from Barre Woods Harvard Forest LTER site, Petersham, Massachusetts, United States - Inc-BW-C-27-M | ecosystem: Environmental > Terrestrial > Soil >... | reverse complement strand
CGACGACATCGCCGCGGCGCTCGTCGAATCCGGCGACACCTATCGCGAGCTGATCGGGGAGATGCTTGCCACCAGCGGCTACGGCGTCCAGCGCGGATTCAACCTGCACGACACGTTCGTCGAACTCGTCAAAGAGGGCGTCGCCCGCGGTGAGGTGAGCGCCCGGCATGATCCGGAAACGTTGGCCGACATCGTCGTTGGCGCGCTGACCGGGGGCATTCTCAACTGGACGGTCGACCGGACCTATTCCTTGACGACCAACCTGCACAACCTCGGTGTCGCGCTGGCTGAGCTGCTCAAGGCTCCCGCTCAGGGTCTGGCAAGGCCGTCCAGTCGGCCGAAAGACGTGAGCTGAACCGCGGCGGCCGGCGATCCAGGAACGCAGCGACTCCTTCACGGGCGTCTGCGGTTCCCATCACCCGGTGGTGCAGCTGCGTTTCCAGCGATGCGACTTCTCGTGCGGTGTAGTTGTTGATTGCACTGTCCCACAGCAGCCGCTTACACAGTGCCGCCGACACCGGCGCCACATGCACCGCGATGTCGCGGGCCATCTCCAAAGCATGGTCGAGCACCTGATCGGCGGGCAGCGCCCGATTCGCGATGCCGAGCGCGGCAGCCTCGGCGCCGGTGAAAGTGCGGCCCGTGAGCAGCACCTCCGCGGCCACGCCCAAGGTGGTCAAATGCGTCAACGTCCAGTGCGACATGCAGTCAGGTATCACGCCCCGGCGGACTTGCACCACACCGTATTTGGCGTCGACCGCGACGATGCGGATGTCGGCCTGCAGCGCCATGGTCAGGCCGATTCCGATTGCGTGACCGTTGAGTGCGGCGATCACCGGTTTGCGCAATTCGAAGGCGGCCGGGTTGATCGGCGATGCCGAGAAGGTCTCGGCCGGGGCGTCGAACGGCGATATGCTGCCGGAGAAATCCGCTCCGGCGCAGAAGGCCCGACCCGCGCCGGTGACCACGATGGCGCGGACGTCGTCGTCATCGTCGCACTGTTGGTACGCGCGGCCCAACAGCGTGCCCATGTCGGCGGTATAAGCGTTGAGATGCTCGGGGCGATTGAGCGTGAGCACTGCCACGCCCTCGTTGATGTCAACTGTCACATCGGTGTTCATTCGGATAGCTGGAACTCCACCATCTCGGCAACCGCGTCCACGGCCTCGCTGAGCGCGGCCAGCCGATCGGCCGCCGACGGCGCCGACAGCACGGTGTAACGGTCAGCGGTGCCGATCGGAAGGCGGGATGCCAAGGCGAACAGATGCTGGCCGGCGTCGTCTGCGCCGGCTTCGTCGTAGCCCAGTAGCACGTCGCGGTCTGGCAGCTGCGCGCCGCGCGCTTCGGCGATCCGCTCGAACAACGCCATCACTCGGTCTTCGAGATCGAGGAGCTGGGCGCTCGTCACCGGATCCCCCGGCTCGTCGGGCCAGAGCTTTACCGTCGCCCGCGGGTAGGGATCGTCGGTCAGCCACTCGCACACGCGAATCCGCTCACCGGTCCGGCAGCGAAGTGAGTATCGGTCGACGCCGTGATCGACGCATTCGGTGATCCGGGACAGAATGCCGACTTCACAACGCGTATCGCCGCCACCGACCTCGCGCCCGCGGGAGATGAGCACCACACCGAAGGGATCACCAGTGTCGACGCAGTGCCGCACCAGCGCGGCGTAGCGGGGCTCGAAAATCCGCAACGGCAGATCTTGGTTCGGCAGCACTGCCGACTCCAGCGGGAACATCGCCAGTTCAATTTGTTCGGGCGCAGCCATGAGTCAAACCTAGATCTCCAGCTCACCCACCAACGCGTCAACGACCGCGCGCAGATCACCGTCGTGCTCTTCGGCCACTCGCCGCTGCCGCTGGTATGAGGCACCGTCGCGCCATATGTCGGCCACGGCGGCCAGTTCATTCGTACAGCCCAGCGACTTGGCGACCGGTTCGAGCCGGGTGAGCACATCGACAAGATCCTCGGTAACAAGCCGCTCGTTACTGGCGGCGTCCAAGATGATCACCGCATCCAGGCCATAGCGGGCGGCGCGCCACTTGTTCTCCTGCACATGCCAGGGCGGCATGGTGGGCAGCGTCTCGCCGGCGTCCAGCCGGCGATCCAGGTCGACAACGAGACAGTGCGTCAGTGCGACCAGCGCGCCGAGCTCGCGCAGGTTGGACACCCCGTCGCAGATCCGCACTTCGAGGGTGCCGAGATGCGGTGACGGCCTTATATCCCAACGGATTTCATCCATATGGTCGATGATGCCGGTCTTCTTCTGGTCGTATACGAAGCCTTCGAACTCAGCCCAGGTCTGAAACTGGAACGGGAGCCCGGCGGTGGGCAACTGCTGAAACATCATCGCCCGATTGCTGGCATATCCGGTGTCCTCGCCACCCCACCACGGTGACGATGCCGACAGCGCCAACAGATGCGGGTACTGGTCAAGCAGCGACGACATGATCGGCATGACTTTGTTGGCCGAAGAGATTCCGACGTGCACATGCACACCCCAGATCAGCATCTGCCGGCCCCACCACTGGGTGCGCTTGATCAGCTCGGCATAGCGGGGCGCGTCGGTGAGCTTCTGGGTGGACCATCGCGCGAACGGGTGGGTGCCCGCGCAGAACAGCTCCATGCCGCGGTCCCGGACGATCCGTCGGGCCGGCCCCAAGGTTTCGCGCAGGTCCTCGATCGCCTGTCCGGTGCAATCACAGATACCGCTGACCACCTCGACCGTGTTGCGCAGCAATTCCTTGTGCACGCGCGGGTTTTCGCCGATCTCGGCGATGACGGCGGTGGCTTCGTTGCTCAGGTCGCGGGTGTGCGCGTCGACAAGCGCGAACTCCCACTCCACGCCGATAGTCGGCCGCGGTGAGCGCTTGAAAGCAATACGAGCGCGGGCCCTGTTAACCGGCACCGATGACACCGCACGCCACCCGCTTGCCGGCGTCACCGGTGCTCATCGTCGTCGCGTCGGGACCGGGTGTGCCGTTGGTCTGGTTGTAGCGATCGCGCGGGATGTTGCCGAAGTTGTCGGCATCGGCGTGAATGATGATCGCGGTCTTCTCGCCACTCATCAGGTCCTCCATAGTGAAGGCGTCGGTGGTCGTCACCAACGTTCCGGAACCGTCTTTGCGAACCTCCAGCGAGGTCAGGTCGCCACTGGCAGGCTCGGCAGCGTGTCCGGGCACCTGCAAGTGCCCGCCGGCGGATAAGAAGTCGCCGGGCGCGCCGCCGGTCGGTGCAACCGAGTTGGGCTCGCACTTGCCCACCTTGTGGACATGTACTCCGTGGAAGCCGGGCGTGAGCTGGCCCGTGCCGGTCGTCGCGATTGTGATGGTGGCGTAGCCGTTGGCGAACTCGAACGTCGCGGTCGCCACCTGCGCGCCATCCGGAGCCTTCAGATGGGTGGTCACTCGCTGCGATGCGGGCGCCTCGCCGGGGACGGGCGCCGCACCCTCGTTGCCCGAGCCTCCCGACGGTGCGGGCGATCCGGTCCAGACCGCCGGCGTGGTACCCGGGGTTGTCGACGCGTGCTGGGGCGACGAGCAGGCGCTTATCAGCGTGACAAAAGTGGCCGCGCACAGTGCGGATGCGGCGGCTGCAGCGACATTGCGGTAACCGGCGAGCTTAGCCATAGCGAGAGCCTAGCCTGGTGACCCGCAAACTTTCGAGTGCTCTGAAACGCCACGCTGGCAGAAGAATCAGGGTCAGCCCGTCACCAAAACGATGACGCCGGGCGGCTGGCTGGTGAGTGCTGGGATTCGCGGTTGGACGGGTGCGCCCAGCTTCTGGCCCACGGCATCCGCGGTGGCATGCTCGTCGTCTGCATCGGTGTAGTACACCGTGGTGGCCGAGACATCGGATACCGACAGGTTCCCGACATCGGTGACCTTGAAACCGGCCCCCGTCAGCTGGTCCTTGGCGCGCGCCGCGACGCCCTCCTTGGACGAGATGTTGTAAATGTGCACCTCGGCCTGATTCGCCGGAGCCTTGCCGCTTGTCGAGGCGGATGTAGAGGTGGTGCTGGTCACATTGGAGACCGGCGAGGCCGACTCGTCATCGGAGTTTCCCGAACTACCCAGGGCCTGCCATCCCAGCAGCAGGAAAATGACGCCGAGGAACAGCAGCACCATCACCATGGCCCGCAGGGGAAGCCCGGTCGAGTCGGGGACGCGCTCTTTCATCGAGCCCACTGTAGCCAGAAACGCGCCGGAACCTGCAAAGGCACGTCAGGCGTCAGGTCACCTCGAAGCCGAGGCGCCGCGCTGCGCGGGCCTTCTGACGGCTGGCGCGCAGCCGTCGCAATCGCTTCACGAGCATCGGGTCGGCGGCCAGCGCCTCGGGTCGGTCGACTAGTGCGTTGAGTACCTGGTAGTAGCGCGTCGCCGACATCGAGAACAACTCGTTGATCGCTTCTTCCTTGACACCGGCAAATTTCCACCACTGACGTTCGAATGCCAGGATGTCGTGTTCGCGGCGCGTGAGCCCATCGGCGAATTCAGAGTCGTCCCCCGATCGATTTGCCCGCGCCATGGCGCTGTCCATATCGCTTCCCCTGGACCCTTCCGGCGATTCTCAAATTGTGCGAATGACTTGACTTACATCGGGGCATGTTTCGGCGAATATTGAACCACGCCGCGAACCCTCAAGCCGTAATCCAGACCCGCGAGTCGGCCGATTGGCCAAGATTGCCCGCATCGCATCGCCGGCTTCCAGCGGAAGGCCGACGTTCGCCGCGGCGCGGCTGGCTTAACCCCATTGCCCGCCTTTCCCTCACACCGCTTTGCGGCGCGGGGCGCCCCCACCTCACGCCGCTTTGCAGCGCGCTCGGAACTTCGGAGTCGGCGGGCTTAAGCTAGCCGACCATGGCAGTCGTACCCATTCGGATAGTGGGAGATCCGGTCTTACACACCCCGACAACACCGGTCGCGGTCGCCGCCGATGGTTCGCTGCCGGCAGATCTGGCCGGATTGATCGCCACCATGTACGACACCATGGACGCCGCCCACGGGGTAGGCCTGGCCGCCAACCAGATCGGCTACGGAATACGGCTGTTCGTCTACGACTGTGCCGAGGACCGCGGAATGACAGACCGCCGCCGCGGTGTGGTCATCAATCCCGTCCTGGAAACCTCCGAAATCCCTGAGACCATGCCCGACCCGGGTGACGACGACGAAGGGTGCTTGTCGGTTCCCGGCGAGTCGTTCCCCACCGGCCGTGCGAAGTGGGCACGGGTCGCCGGGCTCGACGCCGACGGCAGCCCGGTTGCCATCGAGGGCACCGGCCTGTTCGCGCGCATGCTGCAGCACGAAACCGGGCACCTGGATGGCGTTCTCTACCTGGATCGACTCATCGGCCGGCACGCCCGCGCGGCGAAACGAGCGGTCAAGTCACATGGCTGGGGCGTTCCGGGCTTGTCGTGGTTGCCCGGCGAGGGGCCGGACCCGTTCGGTCACTGATGGTCTCGTGGCCGGACCTGGGAACGCGGGTGACGGTTCGCTACCGGCGCCCCGCCGGGTCGGTACCGCCGCTGACCGATGCGGTAGGTCACCTGCTGGCGGTCGATCCAGTGGTACGAGTACGGACGAAAACCGGCGCGGTCGTCGAGTTCGCGCCCGCCGACGTGGTGGCGCTGCGGGTATTGACCGACGCACCGGTGCGCGCGTCGGCGATCCGGGCACTCGAGCAAGCGGCCGCCGCGGCCTGGCCCGGAGTTGAACAGACCTGGCTCGACGGCTGGCTGCTGCGGGCCGGGCACGGGGCTACCTTCTCCGCTAATTCCGCAGCACCACTGGATATTTCGGCCCACACGGGTACGATCCCCGCGATCGCCGCCTGGTACGAAGAGCGCAACCTGACACCGTGGCTGGCCATCCCCGACCGATTGTTGCGGCTGCCGCCCGGCCTGGCGGGCGAACACGCCGAGCACATATTGGTACGCGACGTATCTGATTTCTCCACCCGCGAGCCCGACGCGTCCATCACTTTCTCGGCTCGCCCGGACGACGCTTGGCTGCGGATACACCAGGGCGAGATTCCCGTTGATGTGCTTACCGCCGTCGTCGACGGCGAGCTGACGTTCGGTGCCCACCCGGGCGGCGCGGTCGCGCGTGCGGCGGTGACCGTCGCACCGGACGGCACCCGCTGGGTGGGCGTGTCGGAAGTGCGCGCGGCGGACGAGCAAAGCGCGGCCGTCCCCGCCGCACAGCTCTGCGAGGCAGTGCTGATCTGGGGTGCGCGGCGCGGCGCGACCCGCGGCTACATGCGCGTGCACGACGCCGACGCGACGGCACTGGCTGAGTCGCTAAGTTTTCGGCCGCACCATCGCACCCGCTATTTCCTCGCGACGGCGCCCCGGATATCACCCGATAGCCTCTAGCCATGTCCGACGGCACCCTGCGGCTCGCCACCTGGAATGTGAATTCGATCCGCAGCCGCCTGGACCGCGTCGTCGACTGGCTTGCTCGCGCCGACGTCGACGTGCTTGCCATGCAGGAGACGAAATGCTCTGATAGCCAGTTCCCGACTTTGCCGTTGTTCGAACTCGGTTACGAGGTCGCACACGTCGGCTTCAATCAATGGAACGGTGTGGCAATCGCCTCTCGCGTTGGTCTGGACGATGTGCAGATCGGCTTCGACGGTCAGCCCAGCTGGAGTAGCAAACCCGAGGTGGCCGCCGCGGCGGAAGCCCGCGCCCTGGGCGCGACCTGCGGCGGCGTTCGGGTGTGGAGCCTGTACGTGCCCAACGGCCGCGCCCTGGGTGATCCGCACTACACCTACAAGCTGGATTGGCTTGCCGCGCTGCGTGATACGGCGGCCGGCTGGCTGTGCGACGATCCCACAGCACAGATCGCACTGGTCGGTGACTGGAATATCGCCCCCACCGATGACGATGTTTGGGATACCGAATTCTTCAAGGGAGCCACGCATGTCTCCGCGCCGGAACGCCGGGCGTTCAACGCCATTGTCGACGAGCAATTCACTGACGTGGTAAGGCCTTTCACGCCGGGCCCCGGGGTCTACACCTACTGGGACTACACCCAGTTGCGGTTTCCGAAGAGGCAGGGCATGCGCATCGACTTCATACTCGCTTCGCCGGCGTTGGCCGGCCGCGTGACCGATGCGCAGATCGTCCGCGAGGAGCGCAAAGGCAAGGCGCCCAGTGATCACGCACCCGTGCTGATTGATTGGCGGCCCGACTGAGCCACACCTATCCCGGCATAGGGGTGGAAATTGCCGACAGCTGCTCGTTGTATACGCATCAGCAACGTGGCAGGCTTTTCTTTCGAAAAGATAACGAGAATAATTTCGTTTGTTGCTGTTAACTTGTCGTTCAACGGGTATACGCAACGTTTCTAACGGAGTTCGCAGTGAGAGCGATCCAAGCCAGGGAGTCATCATGAGTGTCGTCGGTGGAGCGGTCCGTAACGTGGGCCGGACGGTGAATCGTGCGGCGGACGCGACCACCGCTGCGGCCGGCGCGGTGGGTGGCGCGGCGGTGAATGGAATTGTCGGCGGGGTAACGGGAGCCGCGGAGGGCATCAAGCGCGGAGTCAGCACGGGTAGTCACTCGACGCCGGCAGCCGCGTTGGCCATCGGTGCGCTTGGCGTCGCCGGCCTGGTCGAGTGGCCGGTACTCCTGGCCGTCGGCGGTGGCGCGTTGTTGTTGCGCAGGCTGAACCGGAAGCCCGAGGCGCCGGCTAAAGCAAGTCTCAAGCCCGTACCATCCGAGCCCGCGCCAAAGAAGGCCGAGCCGCAGAAAGCCGCGAGTAAGTCGACGGCCAAGAAGACGAGCGGTCGCAGGGCGGCCACCACCGAGCTGCGTAGCACTAATTGACGGGCATCGATGAGTAACTGTTGAGCATTGGCGCATCCCTACGACGATCCATGCCGTTGCGCGTCGTCGCGACGGGCTTCCAGATCAGCACCGCCCTGGGAGCGCGGTCAGCCAACTGCTTGGCTGCACCCCGCTCGGTCCGCTCGGGTGGGCGCAGGCTCTGCGAGCCGCGGGTGCTGCGACCGGTGCGATAGCCGTTCTGAACCGTGTTTGGGGACGTTGGGGCACGTCGGACAAGGAGCCACCAGCCCCGAATACGGCCCCCGACGCGGCGAGCGATGAGTCTCGACAATCTCCACGACGCCCGCGCGCCACAGCAGCGCATATAGCTGCCGCAGGGGCACGGTCAGCACAGAAGCTACCGTCGAAGTTATCGGATCGGCCAGGGCGTCGGTCGTCGACATATGTCCGACGTTGACCGTCCGACCCGGCTCAGCGGCAAATGCTTCGTTACTGAAAGGCAAATGATGGCGGAAAAGAAGGCTCGTAGGGGAACGTCCCAGAGCGACGCCGTGCAGAAAATCCGCGAAGGCGAGACCTTCGCAATAAATCTTCCGGTTGTCGGCCAGCTGGAGATACCGCGGCCAGAGCAACTGGCCTACTACGGCGGTCTGGCCGCGCTGGCCGCGTTCGAACTCATCGACTGGCCGGTGGCCGTGGTCATCGCCGCCGGACACCTATTGGCAACCAACCACCACAACCGGCTCCTCGAGGAGCTTGGCGAGGCGATGGAAGAGGTCTAGCCGGTGCCCGGTCCGGTTCGGCCGGGACGCGCTCGTGCACGGTCAGCAAAATGTGGTCGAACTGGCTTTGCACGGTGGCCGATGGGGGTGGCAGGCTAACGACTTCGTTAACGAGTCGCTTGGCCAGCGCACGCAGCTTGATGTTGGTCTCTTGCGACCGCCACTGCAGCACACGAAAGGCCTGGTCCGCGCTGACCCGGTAGACGGCTATCAAGACCCCCTTGGCTTGCTCGATCGCCGTGCGGTTCTCGAACAAGTCCGGCAGCGCTTCGTCGAGCACTTCCTGCCGGGTCTCGAATCGGGCTTCATCGAACGTGTCGGTGAGGTCGATGTAATAACCCGCGGTACCCAGCACCGCACCCGATTCGTCCAGAATGCGGTCGGCCACGACGATCGCATCATGCATACCGCCGGCGGTGTCGATAAAGCGATGACGACTCGAAAACGACTCTCCCGAGTGCAACGCATGATCGAGCAGATCACGCACATGTTCACCGTCATCCGGATGCTTGTGCGACAGAAGCAGTTTCGTTGTCGGCGCCACGGAGCCGGGTTCGTAACCGTGCATCCGCGCGACCTCGTCGGACCATTCCCAGCGTTCGCCCGCGAACCAGAAGCGGAAGCTGCCGACGTTCAAATATCCGGGGGCGCCGCCCTCGGATGCGCTGGTCGTCCGCGTGGGCTGTTGCACGTCCCCATCATCGCACCGGGCTGATTCGACGGCGAGCGTTCGGGCAGAAAGCCCCGGCTGCTGTCCGCCCGGCGGGCGCGAATGGTCCGGGTTGGGGGTAACGTCGCGTGCGGACGATCAAACCAACTGGATTAGGACGCGGGAGCGCACGCCGAGTGCGCTGAGAGGACGGCTCGGGGCCGTCGACCGTAAGAACCTGACCGGGTAATGCCGGCGTAGGGAGATGACAAATGACCGTAACCGTCGAACCATCCGTGACCACCGGACCCATCGCGGGGAGCAGCAAGACTTACCGCGAAGTAGAGGGGCCGGGCGGGGCTAGTCTGCGGGTGCCATTCCGCCGGGTGAATCTGTCCACCGGCGACCACTTCGATCTCTACGACACTTCCGGGCCGTACACCGATCCGGAGGCGGGGATCGACCTGGCGTCGGGTTTGTCGGCGCGGCCCGGCGTGGTCCGCGACCGCGGCACTCAGCTGCAGCGGGCCCGCGCCGGCGAGATCACCGCGGAGATGGCGTTCATCGCCGCCCGCGAGGATATGCCCGCCGAGCTGGTGCGCGACGAGGTCGCCCGGGGCCGCGCGGTGATCCCGGCCAACCACAACCACCCCGAGAGCGAGCCGATGATCATCGGCAAGGCATTCGCGGTCAAGGTCAACGCGAACATCGGCAACTCGGCGGTGACGTCGTCGATCGCCGAAGAGGTCGACAAGATGGTGTGGGCCACCCGCTGGGGTGCGGACACCATCATGGACCTGTCCACCGGCAAGAACATTCACGAAACCCGCGAGTGGATCCTGCGCAATTCGCCGGTGCCGGTCGGCACGGTACCGATCTATCAGGCGCTGGAGAAGGTCAAGGGTGATCCGACCGAGCTGACCTGGGAGATTTACCGCGACACGGTGATCGAGCAGTGCGAGCAGGGCGTCGACTACATGACCGTGCATGCCGGCGTTCTGTTGAGGTATGTGCCGCTGACCGCCAAGCGCGTCACCGGCATCGTGTCCCGTGGCGGGTCGATCATGGCGGCGTGGTGCCTGGCTCATCACCAGGAGTCGTTCCTGTACACCAACTTCGAGGAGCTCTGCGATATCTTCGCGCGCTACGACGTCACCTTCTCACTCGGTGACGGGTTACGGCCGGGCTCGATCGCCGACGCCAACGACGCCGCGCAGTTCGCCGAGCTGCGCACCCTCGGCGAGCTGACCAAGATCGGGAAAGCCCGTGGCGCACAGGTGATGATCGAGGGTCCCGGGCACATCCCGATGCACAAAATCGTCGAGAACGTGCGGCTGGAAGAGGAGCTCTGCGAAGAGGCCCCGTTCTACACACTGGGTCCGCTGGCAACCGACATCGCGCCGGCTTACGACCACATCACCTCGGCGATCGGTGCGGCCATCATCGCGCAGGCCGGCACCGCGATGCTGTGTTACGTGACCCCGAAGGAGCACCTGGGGTTGCCCGACCGCAAGGACGTCAAGGACGGAGTGATCGCCTACAAGATCGCCGCGCATTCGGCGGACTTGGCCAAGGGCCATCCGCGTGCCCAGGAGCGCGACGACGCATTGAGCACGGCGCGTTTCGAGTTCCGCTGGAACGACCAGTTCGCGCTGTCCCTGGATCCCGATACCGCGCGCGAGTTCCACGACGAGACACTGCCGGCCGAGCCGGCCAAGACGGCGCACTTCTGCTCGATGTGCGGTCCGAAGTTCTGCTCGATGCGGATCACCCAAGATGTCCGCGACTATGCGGCCGCGCACGGACTCGACAGCGAGGAAGCCCTCGAGGCGGCGCTGCAGGAGGGTATGGCGGAGAAGTCGGTCGAATTCGCCGAGCACGGCAATCGGGTGTATCTGCCGATCACGCAGTGAGCTACCTACCGCTGCCGCCACCGGGCACCACCCCGCTGCGGGTGCTGTCCATCGCCGGATCGGACTCCGGTGGCGGCGCGGGTCTTCAGGCCGACATCCGAACCTGCACCCTGTTGGGAGTACATGCACTTTGCGCGGTGACCGCCGTGACGGTGCAGAACTCGGTTGGTGTCAAAGGTTTTCACAAAGTTCCCGACGAGGTCATCAGTGCCCAGATCGAGGTGGTGTGCCACGACATCGGACTGCAGGCCGCCAAGACCGGCATGCTGGCATCGGCGGAGATCATCGCCGCCGTCGCTCACAGTTGGCGCGACCATGCCCCCGAGGCACCGCTGGTGGTCGATCCGGTATGCGCATCG
>Ga0210407_10004149_pt1 | contig 11496 bp, 7 predicted proteins | sample IncBWC27MmetaG_FD_150860 | JGI IMG/M metagenome (GOLD analysis project Ga0210407, IMG submission 150860) | Forest soil microbial communities from Barre Woods Harvard Forest LTER site, Petersham, Massachusetts, United States - Inc-BW-C-27-M | ecosystem: Environmental > Terrestrial > Soil >... | reverse complement strand
CCAAACTGCCGTCCTTGCGCCGATACTTTTTCTCGATCTGAAACTGTCGTCGCTTTCCCTCCACCAACTCGGTGATGAGCGCCCAGTTGGCTTCGCGGTAGTCCTCATGCGTGAGGCTCAGAAAATCGAGTTCACGCAGTTCCTCCTCCGTGTAACCCACGATTGTCTGGTAGACATGATTGGTAGCTAGATAGCGGGCGTTCAGGTCAGTCACCGCAACGCCGATAGCAGAATTTTCAAAGACGGATCTCCACCGTTCCTCGCTTTTCCGAAGGGCATCTTCAGCACGCTTCCGCTCCTCAAGATCGGTATTTGTTCCGTACCACTTCGCAACTTTCCCCGATCGGTCGCGCAGAGGACTACCGCGAAAGAGAAACCAGCGGAATTCGCCGTCGAAGCGGCGGAAGCGGCCCTCCACTTCGTACGGCTTTACAGAATTCAAAGCTTGCCGGAATGTTTCGAGAATTCGTGACAGGTCGTCTGGATGGATCGCAGCCTCCCATCCCGAGCCCAAAGCTTGCTTTGCAGATAGACCCGTATAGTCCAGCCAACGCTGATTGAAGAAGTCTGCGGAGCCGTCCGGATCAGCGGACCATGCCAACGTAGGGATGGTGTCGACTACAAGGCGAATGTCCTGTACATCTCCAGGTTCTTCGAAGCCATGCCGCATAAGGATGCCATTGCGCGGATTATAGACCCATAGGCAGACCAATCGGACCGAAATTGTGTTGTTCCTGCCGGCCAGGGGATGACGCGCAAGCCTTACAAGTCGTCGCAGTAGGACGTCTCGGTCCGAGGTCGCAGGGCGAGATGGTTCCCACGGTACGCGGGTTGGTCCCACAAGCGATCGGTCAATCGAAGCCTAAGTGGCAGCGCGCGAAGGAATCATTCGGGACGCAACAGCGGCACTCGCCACGGCAAGGCCCGCGCAGAGTAGCACGATCAGGCGAAATCCAAATACAAATGCCTTGGTAATTGCAGCCCGAAGAGCAGACGAAGTCTGCCCTTCCAGGTCGGAAGGCGCCTCGAGACCGGCGAGCCTGATCTCACTCGACTGAATTCGATGGAGGACGCCGGGAGCGAGATCCAAACTTTCAAGGGACCGCTGTAACCGATGACTGAAGGCGCTCACCATCACAATCCCGAGAATGGCAACAGCGAGCACCCCGGCAACACGTGACACTGCATTGTTGATACCCGAGGCCGCGCCGATGCGCGTCTGATCGACGGAGCTCATGACCACGGTTGTCAAAGGCGCGACGCTGACTGCCATGCCTAAACCGAGGACAACGAAGGCAGGAAAGAAAGTCGTCCAGTAACTGCCCCCCACAGATGGCAAGGCGAACAAGAGGAAGCCTCCCGCGGCAATGAGCGGGCCAACAATAAGCGGAGTCTTGGGCCCATAGCGGGCCACGAGGCCGCCGGACCAGCGGGAAAGAAAAAACATGAGCAAAATTAATGGTAAAGCGGCGGCGCCAGTGGCGGTCGTCGAATATTTCTGCACCTGGATCAAATTCAACGGGAAGAGAAAAAAGAAGATTCCAAGCGCAGCATAGAGCAACAATGTCAGCACGTTCGCGCCACTGAAGCTGCGTGATTTGAACAGCGAAAGCGGAACCATAGGTGAGGCTACGTGTTTTTCGACGAATACAAACAGAATCAGAGCGCCAAACCCAACGGCCAAACTTCCAAGGACAAGGGAGTGCCTCCAACCCAGTGTTGCGGACTCGACAAATCCAAACACAATTCCAGCCAGGCCAAGCGTGGCGACCGACGCTCCAAGCCAATCGGCCTTTTGCGCGGTGGAACTGCGGGACTCCGGAACATGCCACAAGGAAATTGCAACCACTGCCGCGGCCAGGGGAACGTTGATGAAGAAAACCCAGTGCCATGAAGCATGCTCGATCAACCATCCGCCCAGGATAGGACCTAAAGCGGCGGTGATGGCCGTGAATCCCGACCAAGTTCCGATCGCTTGGCCACGGGACTTCTCATCGAAGGATGCACTGATAATTGCGAGACTGCTGGGAACCAGAAATGCGGCACCAATACCCTGGACACAACGGGCGACGATTAACTGCGGAATGTTCGAGGAGAGACCACAGCCAACCGAGGCCGCGGCGAATACTCCCGTCCCCAGTAAGAAAATAGAACGGCGGCCAACGGAATCGCCCATTGCTCCGCCGATCAGGAGTAGCGCGGAGAGAAACAAGCCATAGGACTCGACGACCCACTGGACGTCTACGACCGTTGCGTGAAGACTGGATTGAAGCGCGGGCAAAGCAACATTGACCACAGTACCGTCGATGAATGCCATGCTTGAACCGAGAATGGTGGCTGCGAGCACCCAAGCCCGTGATTGAGTTCTGCATAGAGTGTCAGAACTTCCAGACCGGACTACGGCTTCATCGCAAGGCTGCTTCACGCACGATCTCGATTCCTATAGTCTCTGTCAGATCCTCAGCTCAAAAGAGTATGCTTCGAACGTGATCCAAACTCCAGGCAGCGGTTTTCCAAACCGCCGCCGGGCAGACGGAGATTCGAGAAGCTGCACCTGCTTATGCCTGACACATATATAAAGGATAGTGTCCCTTATGCCTGATCCTTTCTGAAGTCCGATGCACTCAGACGACGGTTCCCTAGACTGGTGTAAATACAGCCTGTTTGGGAGGGAGCAGCGTTCCCCTGCAACGGTTTCAAACACGGTTGCGGCCGCCGGAGATTTCCCTCACAACAGGCCCGCGACGGTTTACAAGACCGTTGTAACTACAGACCTCTACCTTATTAAGGTAGCACTGCGGCGGTTTTCCAAACCCGCACCCCGATCGCTTTCTCAGGTGCTCTAGCGTGTTCTGAGGCGCTGTGAGGTGTTGTGAGATCACCTGATTTGCAGCGGTTTGCTAAATCTACCTGCCCTGTTCGTACTCACCACGTTTCATTTGTTCTGAATAACCTAGCACGCTGTCAGTCGCACTGAATCATCTCATTTGCACACTAGAGTGCACCAAGAGTGCACCAAAACATCCTCTTCAGCGCGCCCAGAATCCTTAGTCATTTCCGGTCCCCAACGGCCCGGTCAGAGTCCCGGCAGCGAAGCTCAGTGCAGACTGAAATGTGCCGTCTCCGTTTCCGAGTAAAAGGTTGCCGTTGTTGCCACCGCGTCGGATTAGCACCGGCGGCGTAGTTTACGGGAGCCTGAAACGTGCCATCGCCGTTGCCCAGCAGCACATTCACATTTGCGATGCTCTGCGTCACCGCCAAGTCCAGCTTGCCGTCGCTATTGAAATCCCCTATCGCGACCGAACCGGGTTGCGCCCCGGCAGGAACATGTGATCGCACGGATTTACCTCACAAGCTTGCTGCCTTCCAATCAGTGGATCGATGCCGAATCGGTTTTAAGTTTAAATGGAATAGTGTACGACCCCCGTCGTGATCGTCTCTTCGTCACCGGAAAGCAGTGGCCAACTGTATTCGAGCTAAAGGTTATTCAACGCACTCGTGGAACGCCACACTCTTCGTAAAAGCCTTTTCCGATCGTCAAGCGTGGGCTCGAGTCTTCGGTGGGTACAAAAGTATCCAGAATCTGGAATTTGATGAAGAGTTCCTTTGTCAGCTGTCAGTTAACGATGGATCGTGACGGTACGACAATTGTTTGATTCAAAGTGCCGACTTCTTGCGATGAAGCGCATTGGCTCCCCTCCGCAAACTCATAACCACTCAGAAATACCTTCTGGCAAGTCATTGCAAACAATCGCAAATTGAATTTTTAGAGTGGAGTGCTGCGTGCATCTCCCACGCTTATCGCTGCAGCGGATGACGGAAAAAGCTCCGTGGGATGTAAGCAAAACAATTCTATAGCTCTGAAGGAGAGAAGGCATGCGCAGACTAATCTTCATGGCACTAGCAGGAGTAGTTTGTATATTGTTCGGCAGTGCGGCCCAGGCGCAACGTCTGGACGGAACGCTTCGCGTGACGGTGACAGACAAAAGCCAGGCCAGCATCGAAGAAGCCAAGGTAACCGCAGAAAACGAAGCCACCGGCGTCTCAATGACTACGACGGCTTCGAGTTCGGGGACGTATGTGTTTCCAAATTTGTTAGTCGGCACGTACACGGTGACGGTAGAAAAAAACGGATTCAAGAAAGCGGTGCAAAAAGGCATCATCGTGAATTCGAACCAAGTAACGGAAGCGAGAGTCGATCTGGAGCTCGGCTCCGTGACTGCTACCGTCGAAGTGGAAGCAGGCGCGGACCTAGTGAAGACGGAGTCTTCAACATTGGAGGCGACATTCAGCGGGCGGGCCGTGCAGGACGTTCCCATCAACACGATAGGCGGGGATGTAAAAGAATACTCGGTGTATGCGCCGGGAACAACTACACAACAGGGCGGAGTGCTGGGCTCAGGAGGATCGATCGGCGGAACGCGCCCCCGATTCAACGGATTTTCGATTGACGGGGTCGATGACAACAAGATTGACACCAATGGTCCGACTCAGCCGGTGATCCAGGAGTCGGTGGCGGAGTTCACGCTTCTAACGAATCAATTCGGCGCAGAAAACGGACACTCCGCGGGAGGCCAGTTCAATATCGTGACGAAGTCCGGCACCAACAACTGGCATGGCGCTGGATGGGGATACGATCGAAACCGGAATTACGACGCGCTGGACAATTTGGAAAAGCAACGCGGAAAAAAAGACCGTTTCGATTATAACCGGGCAGGCGCGAGCGCGGGCGGGCCGATCATCCACAATAAATTCTTCGTGTATGGCGCGTACGAATTCCAGAACAATGGACTGGCCTCCTCCAGCCCGAGTTTTTCCTCACCGACCGCGGATGGATTGGCTACTCTGATGACGCTCGCGCACGACAGCGCGATCACCGACATCCTAAAGCAATTCCCGGTGGCGCCAACCGCGAATGCAGCAGTGCAGGTAAACGGACAAGCAATCCCGGTGGGCACGATTCAGTCCATCGCGCCGAATTTCGCCAATCAGCACGATTTTATCGTGAACCTTGATGCGAGCCTGGGAAGGCATCAACTGCGCGGACGTTTTCTATATGACAGGCTTCGTCAGCCAGACTTCAACCCCTCGCAACCACAAACACAATTCCTCGGAACGTACAGCGTGGACGCCCGCAAAGTCATCTTCACCGACGCCTGGTCGATTACCAACAGCGTGATCAATGATTTCCGTACGTCGTATTCGCGTTTGAACGGACCGAACCTGTTGGTGCCCAGCGCCTTTCAGAATTTTCCAAACGTTGAAGTCGACGAACTTGGAAGCAACCTTGGACCGGACGGCCTTGCGCCGGCAGGCTACACGCAGAACGTTTATCAATGGGTTGACAATATTTCCTACATCCGCGGGAAGCACACCTTCAAGTTCGGTGTGGAAGCGCGGAAATACATTGCGCCGACCAATGTCCTGCCGCGCGCACGGGGTGAATGGGACTATGCATCGCTGAGCCAGTTCATCAACGACTTCGTGCCGACCGGCGCCAATGGCGCATTGCGGGGAGCTGGCTCGGGAAGCGTGGCAGACAACTACAATGCGTTCTATTGGTTTGTGCAGGACGATTGGAAACTGACGCCCAGGTTGACGTTGAACCTTGGACTGCGTTACGAGTACAGCGGCGTTCCACGCGACGAAAACCTGCAAGCCATCAACGGTATTTCGGACGATCCCGCGCGCGGGCTGTTTTTCCGCGCGCCAAAACCGGACACCAACAACTTTGCCCCCAGGTTCGGTTTCGCCTGGGACCCGCGCGGCAACGGCAAGTGGGCGGTCCGCGGAGGCGCCGGTCTTGCGTACGACGTCAATCCGAACAACTTCGCGATCAATAGCTTGCCGCCGCAATTGCAATCGGAACAAAATCCCGGACTGACTTGCGCGCTCGCCGGAGCGCCTCAGTGGTGCGCTACTTTCAACGCGGCCAATCCAACCAATCCAGCGGCCGGGCAGGGGTTCCTGCAATTCGGCGGATTGCTGCAGGTAAACGTTCCGCCGGTGACGCAAGCAGAGGCTCGAGCGGCAACCCAATCGCTCATTCCGAATCATGTGTCGCCAAAGGTCATCACCTGGACGTTGGGCGTGCAACACGAACTGTTCCGTGACAGCAGCGTCGAAGTGCGCTATGTGGGTACACGAAGCTTGGAACTGCCGGTTCAACAGCGGCTGAATTCAGCGTCCGCGTTTGACCCGCGTTTCCCCGGTGGCGGCATCACGCCGCTTCCGACGTACATCAACCCCAGCGACGTGCCGGCAACAGTGGTAAGCCCGGCGAGCACACTTCAGAGCTTCGACAACTACAATCCACTCCCGCTCTCGGCAGACGGTTTCCTGGGAAGCTTGACAACGTTCCCGCCGATCGGTAGTGGCATATATCACGCTGGGTCTGCCGATTTCATCCACCGCTTCGCTCGCGGAATTTATCTCCGGGCGAATTACACCTACTCGAAGAACATCGACAACGCCACAAATGAGCTGTTCAGTAGCCGCGTCAATCCGCGGCGGGCTCAGGACGGTTTTGACTTTGCCGCTGAACGCGGCCTATCAGCCCTGGACATCAGGCACAAATTCGCACTCTCGTTCCTTTATGAAATTCCCAACGTGCACACGGATCATGCCTTTGTGAAGGCCCTCGCCCACGGATGGGAATGGGGAGGCACGTATCTGGCGGAATCCGGCCAGCCTGTAACTCCCTTGTCAGGCGTTGATTCGAACGCTAACGGAGACTCTGCGGGCGACCGCACCATCATCAATCCTGCAGGAGTTGGCCTAACGGGCAGCACCGTCAATTTTGTGTGCAACGCCGGAGCCGGCGGTGCGACCAGCATCGTCACCGATCCCGCCACCTGCGGCAGTGGCGATGACTCCAATATCGTCGGCTACGTCGCTGCGAATCCCAAGGCGCGCTTCATCCAAGCTGGAGTGGGAGCCAAAGCAAACGCAGGACGAGACACAGTGTCCACGCCGGGTCTGAACATCTGGAATATGTCACTGCTCAAAAACACAAAACTCTCGGAGCGCTTGTCGTTGCAATTCCGCGCCGAGACTTATAACACATTCAACCACCGGAATTTCAGCATTGGCTTGCCCACAAATAACGGCACGATCGATCAGAACACGAACGCCAACCCATTAAGCGCCGGATATATTTTCGTGACCTCCGGTAACCTGTTCCTGAACAACCACCAGTTCAACGGCGGAAGCCGAACCATGCAGCTGGGCTTGCACTTGATCTGGTAGCCGCTTCGACTATTTCGAATGAGCGGGGGAGTCCGTGCTGGATTCCCTCGATTTCTCTTTCGTCTCAGAGACAGGTTGCAGGACGGCTGGATTGCTGCACTAAGAGTCCGTTTATATCAGTGATTGCCACGTGCGGCAACGGCGCGCGCAGCGATACCTTGGGGCATGAGTCCCCGGTATAGGAATACGTTCTCGGCATCGCTTAACTCCGAATAATGGCGAACAGAGAGACCGACAGGCAAGGGAATTTGTGCGTTAGCATCCTGCGCCAGGGGGTAAATGAACGCCGCATCATCAGTGCCATGAATCAAAGGCGCGTGAGTCACATCCTGTCTTTGTTTGACTGAATCTACTTTTCGTGTGTTGGTCCCTTCAGGTGCCCAAGGACACCAAATCCAGATACAATCTGGTGTGTGGAAGTTGCTTGGCGAAAACTCTCGACGATTGCATGGGCCTACCTGTGGTCCATCTTGTTTTGGATGGGTCTTTCCTCTCTAGCAGCAGGGGAGGATAAGGTCCGCTTCTTGGAGAGAGGGCTCCGCACATCGTACTGGACCGCACTCCTTGTCGAAGGCGGACTTCTAATGTCCGCGGCGCTGTTGACGCCTCCCATTTTCGCGATAGTTCACCGCTATCCGATCACCAAACCGATTCGGTTTGGTCGCGTAGCTGGGTATGTTCTTGTCATCGCCCTTTACATCATCGCCTGCGTGAGCATCCGTTGGGTTTTAGTGCCGCCTTGGAATGTTCCTGCTCAGAAGTTCGAACAACGCTCGTTGCACGCATTGGTTACAGGTTTTGACGTTTTTGCCGAGATAATCTGGAACTTCATGATTGTTCTGGCAGCCGCGCACGCATACGAGTACTTTAAGCGGGCGAGGGACCAGGAACTTGAGTTGCAGCAGGCGCTGGCCACCAGCGAGCTACAAGCCCTGAAGAGTCAGCTTCATCCGCATTTCTTATTCAATACGCTCCAGGGAATCTCAGCGCTGATTGACACAGAGAAAGACCGCGCCAAAACGATGGTTCTCAAGGTTTCTAACTTGCTTCGGACTGCTTTGCAGTGCGCGAGCTCCGATGTCATTAGCCTCGATGAAGAATTGAAGTTTGTCGACGATTACCTCGGCGTGGAGAAAATGCGTTTGGGAGACCGACTGGAAGTGCGTTGGCAAATTGACTCCGCCGCGCGGCAATTGCTCGTTCCACAACTGATCATGCAACCTCTCGTGGAAAATGCGATTTTCCACGGCGTGGCTTGCTGCCGCGGAGGAGGATGGATCGAAATTTCGTCTCGGCGGGCGGGAGCCATGCTGGAGATAGCAATTCGCAATAGCGTTGGAGGAAAGCGGCAAGCGGGGATGGGGCTAGGTCTCCAGAATGTGAGAGCACGATTGAAGCATCTTTACGAGGACGAGGCGACTCTCTGCTTCGACCAAGGCAGCGATGGCGTTGCGATCGCGACTCTTGTGTTGCCGGCGATCGGTCAACAGAAGGAGGCGATGAAAGAAATGTTGGCCTCGAATTTACACGCTTAGTGGAGGGAAAAATTGTGCGGGTATTGATTGTCGACGACGAACCACTTTCCAGAGGCTCCCTCGAGAATGCCTTGAGGGCGAGAAACGACGTTCAGGCCCTCGATTGCGCGAACGACGCCGTTGAAGCCCTGGAATTGCTACAAAACAGGTCCTATGATGTCCTTTTACTCGACATTCACATGCCGGAATTATCGGGAATCGAGCTGGCCGACCGGCTAAATAAGTGGAGGCGGCCGATACCATCAATTGTGTTTGTCACCGCGCACCATCAATACGCCGTTGCGGCATTTGAGAAGCATGCCGTTGATTATGTCCTGAAGCCTTTTTCAGACAGTCGTGTTCATGAAGCACTGGATACGGCCATCCGCAGAACGGAAAACGAGCGGGCGGCACAATTGGTGAAAATACTGCCTCAGCTCGAGGAAGTGTTGTCGAAGTCAGCGAAAATCGCAATCAAGACGAAACGAAGTATCCTTTTTGTCGATCCGGCTGACGTGGTGATTATCGAAGCTCAAGGCAATTACGTATTGTTACGGCGCCCTTCAGGATCGTACCTGCTCCGGGAATCGATTTCTGCGTTGGCGGAAAAGCTAAAAGCCTATGGATTTATAAGAATACACCGCTCCGTGCTGGTGAACGGTTCCTTCGTTGAAGAGATTCAGCCTTGGCCCACGGGAGAGTACGTGCTTCGCGTCAAGGGGGGCAAGGAATACACAGTCTCACGCACTTACAAGGGCAATTTGAAGTCCCTGGCAAAATTCTGGATTGGCGCCGACAATTTCGTCACGGGCTAGCCACGCGCCCGCGTTACAGTGACAATGGCCGGCTGGAGACCGACAACAACAGCGCCGAACGCGCTCGGCGCGGCCTGATCATTTCGGCATTGGCGCCTGTGTTCCGTCCGACCACTTTCCCGTAGGGACGAGGAAAACGGTGAATGGCTCCGGAGGCCCAGTCTGCAAGAGAATAACCGGCGAGTTGGGCACATCTGCACCCCATTTCGTTTTTTCCATTACTGGCGTGTAAAACATCAAATGGGCCAGGTTGTGACCACCGTCGTCAGTAAGGTACCCTTCTTTTGACATCATGTAGGACATCGCGCCGGCCTCTAGGATCGTCGGCAGGTCCTTCCTGGCAAAGGCGGCTTTCTCCCATTCTTGGATCTGCGCTATGGTTTTCCCAGCCAATACAAGTTCCGCCCTCTTGATGATGAGAGGCAGAACTGAGCGTACCGCGGGCGGGTTGTAGCAGATCGGACTCCGATTCTTTGGATTCCAAAATTCCAGATTATCAGTCGGTGCCGTCCATCCCCGCTCTACTGCGCACACGAAGCCATTCTTTCCTTCGACAGCAGTTTCGTAGCCATGCCTTCCGAGAACAAAGATCGTAGCGTCGCGAGAGATCGCATCGGGAGCCGCGCTGCGCGCCAAGGCAATTTCAGCATCGCGGTCTGGCATCAGGTACTGATCCACTGGTGCCATGCTGGGATACGGTGTCTTGGGATCTTGCGCCCGCATCTGAAGTGGCGCCGCAAAAGCACAAATCACGGCAACCACTAGAAAAGCACCGGCGGAAAGTGTATTTCGCTCCATCGGTTCCTCCCGGAATGCCCTGGACCTCAAAAATCAGACGCCGAGATGCGCCAGGGTTGCGAGATACGTTAGTACGTCTTTGTCGAGAGAGACTAACCTCATCTCAGTCTCAGAATGCTCGCTTCCATCGGGCGCTGCAAGGATGATGTGATGAGTCGTTGGGAATCCGTGTCGAAGTTACTCGACCCGCAAGCAAATGACAGGGTTTGAAGCAGTCGGCGTCTTAGAAAAAGCGTCCCATCGAAAGATCCTAGAAATCGCCCAGAGCATCCGCCGCTCGCGTCGCCTGAAATCGCTCCTGGAGCACCTTCTGCATTGTCGATGTATTTCACTTGAGGTCTATGTGAAGCGTCTAAGTCTCAGTCCCAAACTCCGATTTATTGGCCGCGGAGCCAAATCTCTCTCGAATTAGATTGTCGTCGACGGCCCGCCTGATTCCTTGCAGTCGGCAGAACCATTCGGTTCCAAAGCGAAGTTGGCTTCGTGCGCGACGAAGTTGCTTAAAGCACTAGGTGTCTGGTTACTTTTGCTACCTTAATTCGCGCGGAACTTATTGCGCCAAATTGCGAACGGGCGTAACCCGCAGATGGGGCAGTTATGCGGGGAGCTTGACCACAACGTTGGAGGTATCCTTAACGTCCCTAGCGCCGGCATCTCGGTCATAAGCCTGATAAAGGCGAAGGCCATGTTGCCAGTCAGGCTCGGAGGTAACGCTGAGGTCCACGCCCGGCTCCTGGCGCCAGAACAGATCGGGGGCGACCGCAAGGAAGCCTTGTTCGGCCAGTTCGTCGCAGGTCTTGCGAATGTCGGCGTTCACCCCGAACACCTCGTGCAGAACGACGACGGCGGAAGCCGGCAAAGTCTTCGGTCGCGCGATATAAGCGCCAAACGCGCCGTCCCGGCCTTCTATGGTGATGCGATCCTTCATTGTGTTCTTCGCAGACGGCGTTCACCTGGGCCTCCGCCGGTGTCGTCAGGATCGGCAGAGGCCCTACTCTCGAGCGAGCCGGTTTCAGCATCGCGGCCACGGGCTCGGCTAAAGAAGCCCTTGATCAAAACTGCAGGCTATTAATGGGCGGGGGTAGAGGTCGCAGCCTCTTCGATGAGCTTGGCCGTTTCCT
>Ga0210407_10004148_pt1 | contig 11498 bp, 9 predicted proteins | sample IncBWC27MmetaG_FD_150860 | JGI IMG/M metagenome (GOLD analysis project Ga0210407, IMG submission 150860) | Forest soil microbial communities from Barre Woods Harvard Forest LTER site, Petersham, Massachusetts, United States - Inc-BW-C-27-M | ecosystem: Environmental > Terrestrial > Soil >... | reverse complement strand
TTCGTAGAACCAGACGTCCTCGTATCCCATCGCCTGCAGCTTGGCCGTCATCTTGCGGGCGTGGCCGGGATGCACCCGGTCGTCGCGCCGGGTGGTGGCGATCAGAATCGGCGGATAGGGCCGGCCGGGCATCGCCTGGTGATAGGCCGAATAGGTTTGCAGCCACGCCCATTCCTCGGGCTTGTCGGGGTCGCCGTACTCGGCCATCCAGCTTGCGCCCGCCAGCAGCTTTGAATAGCGCCGCATGTCGATCAGCGGGATGGTGCAGAACAGGGCGCCGAACCGCTCGGGATAGCGCGTCAACATGTTGGAGATCAGGATGCCGCCGTTCGACCCGCCTTCGGCGGCGATACGATGGGGCCTCGTCACGCCGCGCCGCACCAAATCGGCCGCGACGGCGGCGAAGTCGTCGTGCGACAGGCGCTTGCCGGCGCCGCGACCGGCATCGTGCCAGGGCGAGCCAAATTCGCCGCCGCCCCTGATGTTGGCGGTAACGCTGGTGCCGCCGCGCTCCAGCCAGAGCTTGCCGATCGCCGAATTGTAGTAGGGCATCGAGGAAACCGCGAAACCGCCGTAGCCGGTGAGATGCACCGGCGCGTCGCCCGTCTCCCCGGCCGGGCCGGTCTGGGTGTAGGGAATGCGTTCGCCGTCGACGGAGATCGCTTCGTGGCGCGTGACCACCAGCCCGTCGGGCGAGAAGGCCGCCGGCGATCGCTTGAGCACCGTCGGGCTCTGGCCCTTGGCAATGAGCATCAGCGACGGCGGGGTCAGCGGGTCCTGGACGATTGCCAGGAGATCACCGTTGCTCTCCGAGGTTTCGACATCGAGCGAGGAGACGCCGACCACGCCGATTTCCGGCAGGCCGGTCAGACTCGTCTTTGTCCATTGGCCGTCGGAGGGCGTCAGGACTTCGAACACCGGCTGCAGATTGTCGAGGATCGACAGCACCAGCTGATATCCGCTCCAGGAAAAATCCTGCAGCGAACGCCGGGCACCGGGCTCGAACAGCACGGCGAAGTCGCGCCCGCCGGCCAGGAACGTGTCGAGTTTCATCCCTAGCAGCGTGTCGCCCGGATAGGTCTTTCCGCCGACCGTCCACGCCGTGCGCGGCTTGATCGTGATCCAGCCGCGATGCGCATCGACCTGCACGTCGGTCGGCAGGTCGAGCTTTGTCCGGTGGCCGCCTTTGGCATCGGCCAGCCAGACATTCACGTCGAAGAAGCCGACCGAGTCGTAGAACCAGACCGTCTTGGCCGCCTCGGTGCGATCGATCGCGGCGCCGGCCGACATGCTCTCGCGCGGCACTTCGAAGAGGACCGGCATTTGCGTCGCGTCGGCTCCCCGCGGCCACAGCCGTACCGTCCGGGCATAGCCGGACGTGGTGACATCGCCGCCCCAGGCGCTGCTCAGCAGCAGTGTGTCGGGATCGAGCCAGCTTGCGCTGCTCTTGGCTTCCGGCAGAGCATAACCGTCGCTGACAAAGGTCTTGCTCGCAAGATCGAACTCACGCAGCACCACCGCATCGCTGCCGCCGCGCGACAGGCGCACGATCGCGCGATCATGAGCGCCGGGCCGAGTCGAGGCACCGCTCCAGATCCAGTCTTCCTGCTCTGTCGCCGCCAGCGCATCGATGTCGAGGAGGATTTCCCAGGACGGCTGCTCGAGACGGAAACTCTCTGGTGTCGTACGCCGCCACAGCCCACGCGGCTGTTGGGCATCCATCCAAAAATTGTAGAAGTACGGCCCGCGCCGCGCGATGTAGGGAATCTTGTCGGGCCGATCGAGAATCGCCGCGAGGACATCCCGATCGGCGGCAAACTCGGCGGTGCCGAAGGTCGAAAGCGTCCGCTCGTTCTGCGCCTCGACCCAGACGAGCGCCTTCGGCCCTTCTATGTCCTCGAGCCAAAGATACGGATCGTCATCCGGTGCTGCAATCGTCGGTCTTGCATCAAGCGACAAGGAAAATACTCCACACAGGCTGCGCCTGTGCGCCGTCCGTCAGCCTTTATAGGCAACGAGAAGCGCACCGCCGGCGATCAGAACGACTCCGCACCAGTTGGCGCCCGACAGCCTCTCGCCCAGAAATACCACGCCGAACACCGCAACGAGCACGATGCTCAGCTTGTCGATGGGCGCCACGCGGGCGGCGTCGCCAAGCTTGAGGGCGCGAAAATAGCAAATCCAGGAACCGCCCGTGGCCAGTCCGGAGAGCACGAGAAACAGGTAGGTGCGCCGGGAGACCGACGCGGGAGACTGCCATTGGTCGGTGCCGACCAGGATGAGCGCCAGGACTCCCAGGATTACGACCGTGCGGATCAAAGTTGCGAAGTCGGAATTGACGTTCTCGACGCCAACCTTGGCGAAGATCGCGGTGAGTGAGGCGAACATCGCCGACAAGAGCGCCCAAAGCTGCCAGGAGGCTAAAACGCCGGATTGCATGATGCTGGGTCCTTCCCGGAAGGTGGATATGGCCGTTCTTCATGCAACATGATGCGTGCCGCAAAACCCGGCAAGCGCCGCGCGGGCGCGCGGTGGCCCTCCGCCGAGCGGGCGGCGCCTACCTTGCCGGTTCGCTGACGAACGCCACCTTGCTCAACCCCGCTTTGGAGGCGTCGGCCAGCATCTCCGCGACATAGCGGTAGGCCACGCTCTGGTCGGCGCGCAGGTAGATTTCCGGCTGCGGCCGCTTGCTGCCCGCCTCGGTAAACCGCGCGACCGCGTCCTCGCGGCTGATGCGCTCGCCGTTCCAGAACAGCGAGCCGCTGGCGTCGATGGCGAACTCGACCTTCTCCGGTTTCTGGATGTCGGCGTTGGAGGTCGCCTTGGGCAGGTCGAGCTTGACGGCGTTGGTCAGCAGCGGCGCCGTCACGATGAAGATCACCAGCAGCACCAGCACGACATCGATCAACGGCACCATGTTGATCTCGGCCATGGGCTGGGAGGCGTTTTTCCGGTCGAAGCTTCCGAAAGCCATGATCGTTCTCCCGGCTAGTAGTTGACGGCGGCGAGCGGCACGCTGCCCGGCTTGCCGCCGCGTCCCGACGCCTGCAGGGCGCGGCCCATCGACAGGAAAGTCAGGAGCTCGAAGGCGAAGGCGTCGAGCTTGGCGGTCAGCACGCGGTTGGAGCGGGTCAGCCAGTTGTAGCCCATGACCGCCGGCAGGGCGACGGCAAGGCCGATGCCGGTCATGATCAGCGCCTCGCCGACCGGGCCCGCCACCTTGTCGAGCATGCCCGAGCCCGACATGCCGATCGCCACCAGCGCGTGGTAGACGCCCCACACCGTGCCGAACAGGCCGACGAAGGGCGCGGTGGCGCCGATGGTGGCCAGCATGGTGAGGCCGTTCTCGAGCGAGGTCGTCTCCTCGTCGAGCACCTTCTTGATGGTGCGCGTCAGGAACTCCTGCTCGCTGCCGGTCTCCTCGAGCTTGGCCGCGCCGAACTTGGCGTGGTGCGCCTGGGCGTGCAGCGAATGGGCGGTCAGGTGGCCGAACGGTTCACGCACGCCGTGCACGGTGAGCTCGTTCTGCACCGCCTCGAGCGAGGTGGCGCTCCAGAAGAAGGCCAGGAACTTCTGGCTGCGCTTCTGGCGCACGATACGACTAATGCCCTTGTAGACGATGAGGTACCAGGAGGTCGTCGACATGACGGTCAGAACGACCAACAGAGTCTTGGTCACAATGTCGGACTGCTGAAGGAAATGACCAAAGCCCAGGGATGATGCGTCGCCCATGACTCACTCTCGATTCAGTTGCATGGTGCGATCCTCACATCGTAGTTGGGATGGCCGCGATGTCGCTCACGCGTATCGCCATCGGCCGCGCAGCAGTCTTTCGATGGTCCGCACGAGCACGACGAAGGTGCCGAAAATCGGCAGCAGCACACATGGTTCGGTCACAACCGGGTCCTCGCAACTGACGGCTTTGAGAAGTGGATGGGAAATAATGATATAACGTTGCTTCCTTGGGATGAAGCGAGTCAAGATGAGCCGATGAAGACGGTTACAATCGCCCGCCAAAGTCGTGCCGGACGCGATTTGCCTGCAACAATCTCACGCCTGTTGCCGGTAGCCAGCGGCGCCGGTATTGGGGCCTGCCACACTTCCTCACCCGACGTCAGGCCTGCAAATGCCTCCGCTTCCTCCTGACTTGCCTCCGGCGACGCTGGAAGTTTTCTATTCGCCGACCTGCACGCCGTGCCGCCTCGAATTGCCGGCAGTGGCCGAGATCGCGGGTCGGGACAGCGTGCACGTGCGTGTCATCATTCTCGATGATGAGCATCGCGCGCGCGCAGAACTGCGTGCGGTGTCCGTACGTCTGGAAGCCGTCGCCGAGAGCAAGGTCGACGAGGCGCCGAATGCCGTCCTGCGCGACGCTGGCAACGATACCGGCATCCTTCCCTACGCGCGCAGCGTCGCGTCAAACGGCGCAGTCTGCGCCAAATGGTCGGGCCGGCTCACGGTCGCCAGGGCGGCCAACCTGCTGGCCGCGTGCGCGCGTATTATTGGCCCACCCGGGCATTCTCGATCTTGAAGAAGAGCGCCTTCTCACCGTCGTTGATCAGGCTGAGCTTGCCGGTCACCGTCGTGATCTTGTCGGTCCATTCGATGGCCTTTGGTGACAGCACCTCGACGACTTCGTTGGGCTGACCCGGCGGACAGTACATGCAGACCGGCGTGTTGCGGCTGACGAGGAAATGCTTGGTGCGGTCCGAGCCGTCCATCGGCAGGACGAAGCCGCGCACCGTGACCGTCTGGCCGTCGAGCGCCTTGACCTCGGGCGTGACCTGAATGCTGTAGACGTCTTTCTTGTCGTCGTAGCTCACCTCGCATTTGATGAGCTTGGACCAAAGCGTGTCGCGGACCTTGGGAAGGAATTTCTGCGCCATGGCCTCGGCGACAGGCTGGCCGGTTGGCTGGACGGCGTGGGCCGGCAAGAGTGCCGCCGCCAGGAGCAGCAACGGCGCGGCTAGCATTGCGATGACTTGAGGTTTCATGACTGCAAGAGGTCCTCTATCTGGGTGTGGATGGCCCGGAGAGCCGGAAACGCAGCGGCCGCGATGGTAACCGATATCGTGCCGAGCAGCAGCATCGCGATTTGATTCCAGCCGAGCTCCGGCTGCAGCAGCAATCCTGTTGCGTCGGCCAGAACGTCTCGGCCGATCAACAAGAGACCAGCCGTCAGGGCGCTGCCCAGGACGAGAGCGGCTGCCATGATCATCGAGGCTTCCGCGAAGGCCACCATCGCGATCTTGCCCGGACTTGCGCCGAGCGCCCGCAACAAAGCGAGGTCGCGGGTTCGTGCATTCATCGTCGCCAGCAGGCCGATGGCGGCGCCGCTGGCGGCGATCACCACAAGAAGCAGGCCGAGGCCGGTCACGGCGATCGTCAGGGGCCGGACATAGCCTATGAGGCGCGCAATCTCGAGCGTCGGGCTCGCCGCAGAAAGATTGTCCGTCGCGTCGATCTGGCGCGGCATGAACGCCGCCGCCGTCGGCACGCGATACGAGGCGACGACCGCCGTGGCACCATGAGGAAGGTCGGCGACGTTCTCCTCGTCGGTCGAACCTTTCTCGGCAATTTCGGCCTTGGTCTGCTCCACGTGCACGTAACGCACCGTTTCGATGTCGGTGAGCACGAGGCGGTCGAGCGCCGACCCGGTGGGCGCCAGGATGCCGACGACCTTGTAGGGGAATTTCTCGTGCGACTCGCCGCCGGCCGCCAGACCGTGCGCGCCGACGAAACTGTCGCCGAGCTTGAAATTCAGCGCCCGTGCGGCACTGGCGCCGAGCACGGCCTGCAGCTTGTCGGTCCACATCTGTCCGCTGGCGATCTTGGCGCGGTAGACGCCCAGAATGGCGGGCGTGCTGCCCATGATGCGCCAGCCATCGACGTTGTCGCCCAGCGCGATGGGGGCGGCGGCGCGGATCATCGGGTTGCCGACGGCGGTCATCGCCGCCGTCGTCGGAACCAGCCCGCGTGGTTCGGAGACATGCAGCGCACAACAGAGCACGAGGTCGAGGGCCGATCCTTTGGGACCGACGACGAGATCGACGCCGCCCCAGGCGCGGCGCGCCGCTTGCGGCAGGGCGTCGAAGCCCACGAGGGCCGTCGCCACCGCCGCGATCCCGAGGGCGCCGACGAAAATCGACAAAAGCGCCTGGCCCCAGCGCCGGCGCAAATAGGCGAAAGCGAGGGCCACGAAGCTCATTGGACCGACCGCAACTCGATGATCTCGTCGACCGAGTCGATGACCCGCCGATCGTGGGTGGCGATGACGAGGCCCGCTCCCTCGTTCGCCGCGGCTTCCTTCAGCAAGGCCAGCAAGCGGGCGGTGGATAGATCGTCGAGGGCCGACGTCGGCTCGTCGGCGAACACGACGGCCGGCTTGTTGAAAAGCGCGCGCGCAATGGCCACGCGCTGCGCCTGACCGTGACTGATAAGGTCCGCCCGCCTGCGGCGAAGCTCGGTGATCTGGAGCGCTTCAAGAATGTGATCCATGCGCTCGCTGTCCGGCGGCAGGCCCGCGCACCGCGCCGCGAGGGTGAGATTGGCGGCGACGCTCACGGCGTCGATGAGATGGAAGGACTGGAAAACGAGGCCGATCCGGCGGCCGCGGAAGCGATCGCGTTCGGAGGCGGACAATCCCCATAATGCGGTGTCTTCGACGCATATTGCGCCGCCTGCGGGCGCGCGAACGCCGGCAAGCGCCATCAGGGCCGTGGTCTTGCCCGAGCCGGAGGCGCCGACGATGGCGACGGACCGACCGCGCGCGACCTTGAGGTCGGGCAACGTAGCGAACGTCCGGCCGTCGCGCCCCAGAACGACGCCACGAGTCGTGAGGGCTGCAAAAGCCGAATGGTCGCTCACGTCGCCTCCGCGAAGCAGCTCTTCACGAAAAGATATAATATAACAACATTGTGCCATCCCTGTGGCGGCTCTTGCGGTTTTGCCGGCGGTCAAAATTTTTGCGTGAGGCCGAGCAGATCAAAATTTTTGCGTGAGGCCGAGCAGAAAGGTGCGCCGCTGGCCGAACTGGGGCGCGCCGACGCCGACGCCCGAGCCGTTGCGGATCTGGTAGCTGTTGTCGAACAGGTTGATCACATCGAAACGCAACTGAGTAGACTTGCCCAGGCCGATGGGGATCTTCTGCACCAGCGAGGCGTTGACGACGGCGTAGCCGGGTAGCGACAGGTCGTTGGGCGTGACGACGGTGGTGCGCAGGCCGCTGCCGTACAGCATGTCGGTCGATACGCGGGTCGCCCAGTCCTTGTCGGGATTGAAGGTGTAGGCGGCGCCGCTCGACATCGTCCAGCCCTGGCTGTGGTCGAGGGTGATGTAGTTGTTTGCAATATAGGCGAGCTCGGCCTGGCCGAAATTGAACTGCGCGGAGTTGATGTTGGTTCCGATGCCGTTGCCGAAGGCGCCGTTAAAGTAGACCGACCATGGACCCTCGTCGTAGGCGGATTGGAACTCGACGCCTTTGACGATGGCGTTGGCGTAGTTGAACGAAGTCAGCGAGATCGGCGCGCCGAACTGGCCCTCGTCGAGCAGGTTCTGGGCGATCTTGTAGTAGGCGCTGAGGCCAAGCGTCAGGCCGCGCAGCGGTTTCGCTGTGACGCCGACATCGAAATAGTCGGCCCGCTCCGCCCTTACGGGATCGTTGGTCGTCACTTCGGGTGCGGCGACGGTGCCGGCCAAGGCCGCGATCGAGTTGCTGCTCACCTGGATGAGCGGCGGTGGCGTGAAGTAGCGGGAATAGCCGGCGCGGAAGGTGAACATCTCGTCGGGTTGCCAGACGACGTTGATGCGCGGGCTGAACTGGTTCTCCTGGGTGGGGGAAGTGATGGCGTCGAAACGCAGACCGAAATTCACCGTGACGGTGGGCACGAGCCGCCATTCGTCCTGCAGGTAGACGCTGTAGGTCCAGCCGGTGATATCGGAGCTGTCGGTGAAGCCGAAGGGCTGGTCGGACGGAACCAGAACGCTGGTCGGATCGGTGGGATCGCTGAGGACCTGCAGCAGGGTATTGCCCTGGGTGTTGGCGGTGGCGCGCTCGCGCTGCACCAGGAAGCCGCCGCGCACCGTGTGCTTGTCGGCGACCTTCCAGGACCCGTCGCCCTGCGCGCCGGTGGCGAAGGTCGTTCGCCCGGTCCACGGCGCAATGCCGTTGAACGCCAGGTCGCCGAACTGGTCGGGCTGGTAGGTCAGGCTGGAATAGCGGGCGAAGCCCGAGAGCTGGAAGTTGACGTCCTGGTAGCTCTTCTGCAGCGAGGCGATGGCGAAGTAGCTCTTCTCCCACTGGCGCTGATCTAGGACCGCGCTGTTCCACTCGGACTGGCCGTTGACGGTGAAGTTCGGCGTCTGGAAGGGGACGTTGGGGATCTGGAAGGCGGAGCTCGCACCGCCGACGATCAAGGCGAGCCGCGTGTTGTCGTCGACGATGCCGGTGATCTTGGCGAGCCCGTACCACTGGTCGGTGTCGTCGTGGATCGGCGAGAACGATGAGGTCGGATTCTCGATGCCGAGACCGTTGTGGATGTACTGGCCGGCCGCGAAATAGTCGATCGCGCCGGTGCGGCCGCCGTAGGAGAAAGCGGGCTGCGAATAGTCGCGTGAGCCGCCGGTGATGGAGGCCTCGGCGCCAGGATTGGTCGTACCGGATTTCACGGTGATGTCGACGATGCCTGCGGTATGCAGGCCGTACTGGGCGGGCAAGGCGCCGGTCAGCAGCGACATCTGGTCGGCATAGCGCGTGGCCAGGATGTTGTTGAACAGCGACAGGCCCTCGGGCAGCTGCACGCCATCGAGCCGGTATTGCACGTTGCCATGGTCGCCGCGCACGTGGATCTGGCCGAAACTGTCCTGCACCACGCCGGGCGCGCGCAGCAGCACCTGGTTCAGCGGCGCGTTCTCGCCTTGTGGGACGTTCTGGATCACGCGGTTGCCGAAATCGTAGACCGTGGCGCCGAGGCTCGGCTGGATGGAACTGCGCGCCTCGTCCAGCCGCGTCGCCGTGACGGTGATGCCGAGCGACGGATCGGCGACCGGCGACGGTGGGGGTGGCGGCGTTTGCGCGGCGGCTGGCGTTACCGCCGCGATCAGGCTCGAGACCAACGTCAAACTGCCGACACGCCGCCGCATGGCTTCCCCCACGATCCGCCTTCGCAGAGGAGACGCTATAATATAACATTAAGTTCGGTCAATGCCGCTGCGTCCATCGATCGGGGGCGATGGCAAAACGGCCACCGTGCGGCGCGATTCAGGGGTACTTCAAGAGGCGCCAGCCGTGCCTGGCGCCTCCTTGTGCGTTATCTCGGGTGAGTGGGATGGCGGCGCAGCAAGCCTTACTTCAGGACGGCAACGCCTGCCTGGGACAACAGGTCGTCCTGCGCGCCGGCGCCGCCGCTCACGCCGATGGCGCCGACGACCTTGCCGCCGACCATCAGGGGATTGCCGCCGCGCGAGGCGATCACGTCGTCGAGCGTCGTCAGATAATTGAAGTACGGGCCCTTGCCGATCAGGTTCTCGAACGCAAGCGTCGGGCGGCGATAGCGTGCCGCCGTGCGTGCCTTGTGCTGGGAAATCGCGATCGACGCATACTGGCAATTGTCCATTTTTTCGAAATAGACCAGGTCGCCGGACGGCCCGACGACGGCAATGCAGAAGCCGTCCCATTTCCGCTTCGCTGCCTCGGCGGCAGCGCCTGCGGCGACCTTCTTGGCGGTCTCGAGATTGATCGTCTCGCCGTAAGGCGGCGGCGTGAAGGTGTCGGCGACGGTGTCGTTCGGGTTGTTCGGATTCGGTGCCACCTGGGCCAGGACCGCCGAGCTTGTCAGCAGGGCTGCACCCAAGGCGCTTGCCATCAAAGTAAGACGAGTCATCTGTTCCTCCCTCAATTCCCGCCGGCGTTGGTTGGATGGCTGCTCCGGCGCGGTCTGTTCAACAGACCGAGCTTATCGGACGGCAGGCGGCCTGGAGAATTGACGGTTTGGTTACCAGGGCAGCCGGTTCAGCCGGCGGCCGGTCGTCAGACTCTGCCGTGGCAGTGCTTGAACTTCTTGCCCGAGCCGCAGGGGCAGGGCGCATTGCGGGCGACCTTGCCCCAGGTCGAGGGGTTGTTGGGGTCAAGCTTCGTCTTGGCGGCGCGCGGCCGCGGCAGCGTGGCGACGCCGCCACCGTCCGGATCGGCCGGGTCGAAGGCCGGATCGTCGCTGAGCCGGGTGGCGAGTGCCGGATCCTCGTGGACCTCGTGCATCTGCGCCGGCATCTCGGGCATCGGCGCCGGCTCCATGCGCAGCTGCAGCGTCGCCAGCAGGCTCACGACCTGCTCGCGCAGGCCGCTCAGCAGGTCGTTGAAGAGATTGAACGCCTCGCGTTTGTACTCGTTCAGCGGATCCTTCTGGCCGTAGGCCCTGAGCCCGATGCCCTGGCGCAGATGGTCGAGGTGGAGCAGGTGATCCTTCCAGCTCTGGTCGAAGAGCTGCATCAGCACGCTCTTCTCGACCTGGCGCCAGACGTCCGTGCCGTGCTGCGCCGCCCGTTGGGCGAACAGCCGTTCGACCGCATCGCCCAGCCGCGACTTGATCTCCTCGTCGGCGATGCCCTCTTCCTTGGCCCAGGCGTCGACCGGCAGGTCGAGGCCGAACAGGCGCTGCACCTCGTCCTTGAGCTCGGCCGTCTTCCATTGCTCGGCATAGACGTCCTGGGGGATCGTCCGCGCCACCAGGGCGTCGACCACGTCGCTGCGCATGCCGGCCACGGTGTCCGAGACGTCCTCGGTCGCCATCAGCTCGACGCGCTCCTTGTAGATCTCCTTGCGCTGGCTGTTCATGACGTCGTCGAAGCGCAGCAGGTTCTTGCGGATCTCGAAGTTGCGCGCCTCGACCTTGCCCTGCGCCGTCTCCAGCGCCTTGTTGAGCCAGCGGTGGGTCAGCGCCTCGTCGTCGGCCATGCCCTTCTTCTGGACCCAGTCGAGCACCTTGTTGTTGCCGAATATGCGCATCAGGTCGTCTTCCAGCGACAGGAAGAACTTCGACGCGCCCGGATCGCCCTGGCGGCCCGAGCGGCCGCGCAGCTGGTTGTCGATGCGCCGGCTTTCATGGCGCTCGGTGCCGACCACGTAGAGGCCGCCCGCCTTCAGCACGATCTCGCGATTGCCCTCGACCTCCGCCTTGATCTCCGCCGCCCTGCGTCCGAGCTCGGCCTTGCGCGCGGCATCGTCGGGCAGCGTGGTCATGATCTCGGCCTCGGCCTGGCGCAGCAGCATGTCGGCGTTGCCGCCCAGCTGGATGTCGGTGCCGCGGCCGGCCATGTTGGTGGCGATGGTGATGGCGCCCGGCCGGCCGGCCTGGGCCACGATCTGCGCTTCCTGCTCGTGGTAGCGCGCATTCAGCACGTTGTGCGGGATCCTGGCCTTCTTCAGCTCCTCCGACAGCGCCTCCGACTTCTCGATCGACACCGTGCCGACCAGCATCGGCTGCTGGCGGGAGCGGCAGTCC
>Ga0210407_10004145_pt1 | contig 11508 bp, 13 predicted proteins | sample IncBWC27MmetaG_FD_150860 | JGI IMG/M metagenome (GOLD analysis project Ga0210407, IMG submission 150860) | Forest soil microbial communities from Barre Woods Harvard Forest LTER site, Petersham, Massachusetts, United States - Inc-BW-C-27-M | ecosystem: Environmental > Terrestrial > Soil >... | reverse complement strand
GGATGCCAGTAGCGCATGGCGACGATCGCACGGGCGGAGATGTGCGGTCGCAGGGCGTCTTCCAGGGAGCGCGCTTGCTGCTCGGTGAGGCGGCGAATGGGCGAGCCGCCGCCGATTTCCATGTAATGTTGGCCGACGACTTTGGAGCGCGTGGTGGAAATCAATTTGGCGATGGCTTTGCGGGCGAGGAAGGCACCGGGAAAATTGATGATGTCTGGATCGCAGAAGAGATTGTAGAGAAAAGGTTCGACCGCGGCCTGGCTATCGGGGCCGCCGAGTTGAAATAGCACCACCGCGATTTTTTTTGGGCCGGCCATGTTGCACCTCTTGCCAATTCTTCTAGCGCTGCTGCAATTGCTGCTTCAGCCGCTCGATTTCTTCGCGCACCTGGGCGATGCGATGAGCGATGCTCAGTTCGTACGCGAAAAACACGGCCCAGACCACCATCCACGCCGTAAACAGGAATTCGAAATTCTTCATTGTCCACCTTTTTGCGGCGCGAGGGTTGCTTCACTGTCTGATGCGTCGAGCCCGCGCGATTCGATTTCAAATTTTAGTTCGGCGGCTTCATTGCGCAACAGCTCCAGCCGGTAGCGATCCAACAGCATCAATATCGTCACGCAATATATGGCGAAGATGCAAAGCAGCAGGACTTTGCTCATGGTGGGATCGAGGCCGGAGCCTTGGCCGCCTGCGATTACAGGTTGAGGGTGTTGCGTGCGCCACAAACGGTTCGCAAGATAGACGAGGGGAATATCGAGCGACGCGAAAATCGCGAAAACGGCGGAGAGGGATGCTTTCTTTTCGGGATCCCCTATTAAGCCGCGCAGAAGTAGATAGGCGATGAACAGCAGCCACAGGATGAAGGTGGAGGTGAGCTTGGCGTCCCAGGTCCACCAGATACCCCAGACCGGTCGTGCCCACAGCGGGCCAGTGATCAGGCCGATCGTGCAGCAGATGACGCCGATTTCGACGCCGGAAACTCCCAGCGCGTCCCATTTGCGCTTGCCAGTGACGAGATAGGCGACGCTGGCGTAGAAGGCGACGAAGAAGGCGCAGAACATGGCGTTCCAGCTGGCTACGTGGAAATAGAAAATGCGCTGGATGGCGTGCATGGTGGCTTCGTCGGGCGCGATGAATAGAGCGGCGTAGCCTGCGCAGTAAATCAGCAGGGCCACTAGCGCGGTGATTGTGAAGCGTGCCTTCATTGGTTACGGCCTTTTCCCTGTTCCTCGATAGCTGCGCAGGTTTTCGCTTTCGCGCAGCATTCGCATCGGTTCATTCCGCCAAAAGATGATCGCACAAAAGCCAGGATGCGGTCAGAAACACAATATCAAATCCAGCGAGGAACGCGAGCCAGGTGCGGTCGAGGGCCGGCTGCTCCGCGAAGAGCGAGGCCGTGGATTCCACCGCGGCGATCAGCAGCGGCGTGAGCAAAGGAAGCAGGAGCAACGGGAGCAGCAGTTCGCGCATGCGGGCGTGAGCCGAGACGGCGGAGAAGACGGTGCCGGTGACGGTGAGGCCCAGAGTGCCGAGGACCAAAACGAGAATCAGGCGCCAGACGATGCCTGCGAGCGAGAGGTTGTAGAGCACGGCAAAGACCGGGACGAGGGCGAGTTCGGCGAGCGACATGAAAATAAAATTGGCGAGAATTTTTCCAAGGAGGATTGCGAAGCTGGAGATGGGAGCCATGCGCAGGGCGTCGAGCGTTTCGTTGTTCTGTTCGCGCGCGAAAGAGGGATTGAGCATCAGCGAGCCGGCGAAGAGGAAAGCGATCCAGAGCAGGCCGGGGCCGTAGCGGCGGGATTCGGCGGCGGTGGGGTCGAAGGCGAAGCTGAAAAGGACTACTACGACGAGCGCGAAGATTACGGTGGCGGTGAGGAGTTCGCGCGTACGGAATTCGAGGCGGAGTTCCTTGGCCAGGATGATTGAGGCGGCTTTGGCGGTGGTCAAGCTACTGCTCCCTCCGCAGCGCGGCAAGCAGGACGCGCGGATCGCCTGCCGAGCCGCTGTCGTGTTCGACCCGGCCGCCAGCTAGTGCGACGGCGCGGGTGGCGAGGTCGAGCGATTCGTTCCGCGCGTGGATGCTCATCAGCACGGTGCAGCCGTCGGCTTTTAGTCGCGCGAGGCGGGCGCTGAACCATGCTAGACCTTGGCGGTCCAGGCCTGCGGCTGGCTCATCGAGCAGGATCACGCTTGGCTGGTGCAGGAGTGCGCGGGCGATGGCGAGGCGCTGCCTCATGCCGCGGGAAAAGGTGCGCACGAGGCTTCCGGCGCGAGTGGCGAGGCCACAGTCATCGAGCGCGGTCGCGACTGTGTCGGCAATTTTATCCAGAGCGTAAAGGCGCGCGAAGAGTGTGAGGTTTTCGGCGGCGGTCAATTCGTCGTAGAGCAGCGTGCTGTGGCCGACGAGACCGATGAGCTGCTCGGGCCTAAGAACGATTGCTTGCGCGCGAACGCGATCGTTCACGGCGGCTTCGCTACTCGTGAATTGCACGGCGCCGCGCGTGGGACTCATCAGCAGGGCAGCCATGCGAAGGAGCGTGGTCTTCCCTGCACCGTTCGGTCCGAGGAGCGCGACGAATTCACCAGCGCGGATTTCGAGGGAGACTCCGCGCAGTGCGGCTAGCGAGCCGAAACGTTTTTCGACGTTGTGGAACGATACGCCGATTGAAGCGGGCATGGATGGCGTTTGCGTCGCGGGCGCGGGCAATGCGTTGCGCCTAGCCTCGCACCAGGTCGCGGAGCGCTTTTTCCACGCGGGCACGTTCGCGGGTGTAGTCCTCTTCGCTAATGGTGCCGGCCTGGCGGCGGAGTTCGAGGCGGAAAATATTGTTTTTAAGGTTGTCGAGGCTGCCTTGGACTTGGTTGTCAACATCGGCGATGGTTTCTACTGCGCCGCGCGAAGCTTCGGTTGCGGAAGGTGTGGCCGTGGCTGCAGACGATGACGACGGTCCCGCTGCAGATGCCGATGCGTACGCCGCAGCATGCCGCACAGGACGCGCGGCGGATTTTTTCGTCGCGCGCGGAGTTGGGACGTCGGCTTCGGTGACCCATGCTCCGTCTGCCGTGCCAGCCGGTTGCGGGCGCAACCAGAGATATGCGAAACCGAGGATGAAGATGGAGACGAATCCGCCGGTGAGGATCCACTTCAGGCTATCGAGGCGCGCGGGAATCGTTGTGGCGCTCGCCGATGGCGCATCGGCCGAGCCTGCGTCGGCGCGCGAATTCACAGAGGGATTTTGCGAATCGTCTGCGCTCGCAGCGCCGGACGCTCCAGCAGGTCCACCGCCACCACCTTGCGAGGCCGACGGCATGGGTGCAGTGCCGGAAACGCTTATTTCGACGGGCGCGTTCGCGGCCACGCCGTCGCGCGTGTAGACGTTGAATCCCTGGTCCTGTCCTGCTGCGGTAATTCCGGCGCCGGAAATTTGTACAGTCGGCGGAGCGGCGATGATCAGGTGCTCGCTGGAATACGGTGAGACGTTGCGCAACGTCACGTGATTGCCCGCGTACGGGACTTTGTAGGAGAGGCGCACGCCGCTTTCGCCGGGACGAAATGGAAAGGCGATTGCCATTTTGTTTTTGCCTTTGTCAATCGTGCCTTGCACGACGGGCATGCCAGATGCGCCCCACGCGGAGGCCTGATTGAAGTCGGCGCCGTCGGGAAGCGCGAAATCGAACGAGCCATCCGCGCGATAGAACGCCAGGGGCGGCTGGGTTTTATTGGCGATCATGTACTCCTCGCCGACCATCAGGTCCGCGCCGTTCGGCTGAAGAATCACAGCGTGATTGGCGACGTTGAACGATTTGGGATCGCTCGTGGGTTCGAAGACTTCGATGTCCGCGGACATTTTTCCAGGCGTGATGGGCTCGTGGTAATTCACGCCTTTGTATACGACGCGCACCAGCATGGGGCCGGCGCCGAGCTGAGGATTATCGAAGTGGAAGTGGCCCTGCGCGTCGGTCTTGGTATTGGCGACCGGCTGCATGCCGCCTTGTAGTTGAATCAGGATCACGTCCGCGCCTGCGGCGACTTGGCCAGTGGTGCCGTTTTTTACGGTGCCGTTGAGAGTGCCCGCTGATGCGGTGGCCGCGGCGGCTGCAATCGCGAGGAACAGCAGCATGAGCGCCGCGGCGCTGCGCTGTGCAATTTGGGAATGTATATGAGACAGGGCGAAGCGGTGATTCATGATTGGCGCACCTTTTCCGCGGCTGTCAGCCGGGTGGAGGCTTGCCGAGTGGCGGGCGTGGGAGCGCCGCCGGTCAGTTGGTCCATGTCTGATAGGACGCGCGCGGCTTCTACCTCCAGCGACTGCTTGATTTCCTCATAATCCTGCTCTGAGAATTTTCCGGCGCGGAATTCGAAACGCAGGTCGCGCAGATTTTCGTAGATCGCGTCCCGCCGTTCCATCAGTTGGTCGAGTTTGGTGCGATGCGGCGCGTTGTCGGACTCGTCGGGCTTCACGCCGAAAATGAAATAAATCATCAGGGCGGCGAGCAACGCGCAGGCTACGGCGATGTCCACGCTACTCATCGTTTACTCGCATGATGTTCACTCATCATTCTCACGCCCCGGTTCCCTGCCGGCTTCGCGTTGCGCGCGGGCTAGGAATTCGGCATTTATTGGCGGGCCACCGGCTGGGGCGAGAGTCGCTTTCTGGCGCCAGCGGCGGACTACTTCCCAGACGAGCACCAGCGCGATCAGCGGCACTGCAATGGGCATGATCCACGCTAGCAGATCGAAACCTTTTTTCGGTGGCTCGACCAGGACTGTGGGGCCGTATTGTTCGACCATGGCTTGGAGGATTTGGTCGTCGGATTCGCCGCGCGTCACGTGCGCGTCGAGATCTTTCTGCATGGCGCGGGCGGTTTCGCAGGGGCCGGAGAATGTGCCACCGGGATGGTTGCAGAGGCCGGCGGAGTCTTCGCAGCCGCCGCACATGCACAGGACGCGCTTGCTGAGGGATTTGGCGCGGGGAGTCTCTTGGGCGGGCGTGGGCGACATCGCGCCCGTTGTCAAGATCGTCGCCAGGGCTACCACCCGAACCGAGAACCTTAACACAGAGAAAACAGAGAAACGGCTTTGAGGACACAGAGACTTCATCTGAATGCGTTTACTCTTCCGAATCGAAAATATTTTAGTCATGGCCTTCCACTCTGCGGGCTGCGGCGCCGATGGCTGGAGTGGCTTCAGCGATAGCGTCGGCCCAGGATCTTTCTGTTGCGGGACGCAGGACTAGCGCGGTGCGGCGATTCGGGAGCAGTGCCAGGCCGGTACCGAGCACTACTACGATTCCACCGAACCAAATCCATTTGATTAAGGGCAGCAAGTAGGCGTGGATCACAGGCTTGCCGCTTTCGGGGCTGCGGCCCGCGTACACCACGTACAAATCGCGTAGTGGCGAGGATTGAATCGCGACCATGGTTTCGGTTACCTGGCTGGCGTGGAAGAGGCGGCGCTCGGGAAACAGCAGCATGTCCGACTTACCGATCTTGAAAACTTCCAGGGTGGCGCGGTCGGACTCGTAGTTCGCGTTATCGAAGTGATCGAACGTCTGGCACAGAACTGTGTAAGGACCGATGCGCAGCGATTCCCCGACGCCCATCTCTTTTTGCAGGTCTTTATTGAAAGGAGTGCCGGCGACACCGATGAATACCAGCACCATGCCGAAATGGATGACGTAGCCGCCGTAGCGGCGGGTATTGCGCATCGTTAGCTCGCCCATGGCGGTGAATATATTCGTGCCATCGCGCGAGGAGATGACGCGCGCGCCGCGGAAAAATTCTGAGGCGATGGTGAGCGTGACGAATACGCCCAGAATCAGGCAGAGCAGCGAATAAATATCGCGGAAGCCCCATACGAAACCGATGATTCCGGTAAGGACGCCGCCCGCGAAAGGCCACGCGAAATTGCGCTTGAGCGCGTCGAAAGAGGTTTTGCGCCAGGCTAGCAGCGGACCGACTCCTGTGAGAAGCAGCAGGAAGAGCGCGATCGGGACGTTTACTTTATTGAAGAATGGCGCGCCGACGCTGATTTTGCTGCCCTGTACCCATTCGGAAAGGACCGGGAAGAGCGTGCCCCACAACACCGCAAAGCACGCGGCGAGAAGGATGAGATTGTTGAAGAGGAAACTGGATTCACGGGAAACGAGCGAATCGAGTTGGTTGTCGCTGCGCAGGTAATCGCGATTTTTCCAATAGGCCGCGAAGCAGACTACGAAAGTGATGATAAGAAAACCCACGAACCAGCTGCCGATGGACGATTGCGCGAAGGCGTGCACGGAGCTGACGACGCCGGAGCGCGTGAGCATCGTCCCGAGGATGCAGAGCATGAAAGTGGTGAAGACCAGCCAGACGTTCCAGACTTTCATCATGCCGCGCTTTTCCTGCATCATCACGGAATGGAGGAACGCGGTGCCGGTGATCCACGGTAGCAGTGAGGCATTTTCCACCGGGTCCCACGCCCAGTAGCCGCCCCAGCCGAGCATGGCGTAGGCCCAGTGCGCGCCGAGCAGGATGCCGATGCTTTGGAAGCACCAGGCGATCATGGTCCAGCGTCGGGTGATGTGAATCCATTTTTCACCGGGATAGCGGCCGAGGAGCGCGGCGAGCGCAAACGCGAACGGAACCGAGAAACCGGTGTAGCCGAGATAGAGCATCGGCGGGTGAATCACCATTTCTGGATATTGCAGCAGTGGAGTTAGTCCATGGCCTTCGGACATTTTCGCGAGGTGCATCACGCCTGCGCCGTCGGGACCGGCCAGCACGCGGAAAGGCGTCGCTACGAAATTATTGAGCGTGAGGAAAAAAGTCTGCACGCCAGCCAGGACTACGCCGACGTAGGGCATCAGTTCCGGATGGCGTTTCCGATTCAGAAACAGGACTAAGAACGCGTAGATGGAAAGCAACCACGACCAGAAAAGCAGTGAGCCTTCCTGACCGGCCCACAGCGCGGCAAATTTATAGAAGCCAGGGAGCGCGCGATTGCTGTGCTCGACGACGTACACGATCGAAAAATCATTGGTGAAGAAAAAATATTCCAGACAGCCGACGGCGACCGTCACCAGGACGAATACGGCCATGCCGGCGTTGCGCGCGCTTTTGGTGACCAGCGTGCGCCGCGTGAGAATTCCTGCTATTCCCGCGAGGACCGCGTAAACAGCGGCCAAGAAAGCGAGCAGCAGTGCAAATGAACCCAAAATATCCACGGATGCTCCGGCGATGCTTTCTCAGTTACCCAAGAGATTTAATTTCCTGAAGGTCGCGCACCGGCGCCCATCGAAGTCTGCCCCGGTTGCGCCGTGGCCGGAGTGCCCACCGGCGCCGCCTCGTACTTGGAGGCGCACTTGGCCTGGACTTGCTCGGCCTCGAAATGATTATCTGGCAGCATCTTGCCTTCCACTAGGGCTTGCGCGCCGTCTTTGAAAGTGTCGGGCAGCGGATCGCGTCCAACGTAGCTTACCGGGAGATCCCTGCCCTGTTCCGTCAGCACAAAATCCACGCGGCCAGCCACGTGAGCGATCGAGCCAGCGCGCACGTTTCCGGAGACGCGCATGCGTTGGTGCAGCGACGCGCCTTGCAGCGTGGAAAGCTCCGTGATCGTGTGGTAATAGGTCTTGCTTTGCGTGAAACCAACGTAGGCCAGGGCCAGCAGCGTCGCGACGATAATTCCCGAGCCGATTAGGAATTTATGCCGAGCATTCATGTGAACGCACCTTCTTACGCCTGAATGAAACAAACGAATACTAACATAACGCGTGTGCGCAGCCGAAAGGCTATTCGCCACATCGAGTTGCGTCTCATGAGGCCTCAGTGTAATCCGCGAATGGATTGGCTCGGTAGGATTATTAAAGCCGCGGCGATAGCCTGTCGGGTCACAGACAGACTACCACCGCGGTGGTGTGGTTGATGCGAGCGCGATAGGTCAGAAGCGGAACGAAACACCTACGTAGGGCTCGGCCATGTTGGTCTTGGCGTTCGTGACTTGCGTAGGAACCGAAAAGTCAGCGGCGGTATAGACGAGCCCGCGGTATCCTGCCTGCACGCTGAAACGGTTGGTGAGTCTGTACGCGACCCCACCGCCATAGAGCAGCGCTGGGCGATTTTGGCTTAGCGCGGGGCCGGTGGAACCGGCGGAGACCGGAGAAAAGAACAATGCGCCGGTGCCGGCTTCGAGGAACGGATGGAAGCGGGCGTCGCGATCTACGCCGAAAGTGAACATATAGGCAAAGGTGGCTTCCTGAACGCGGGCTTGCGTGACCGTGCCGGTATTATAGACCTGCGAAAAAAGCGCATTGCCATAGTTTGCTTCGACCGCGCTCCAGCGATTGAAATGATAACGATAGTTCACCAGGAATCCGCCGGAATCGGTGGCGGAGTCAGTCACACCCATACCATTCGCTTGCTTCTGAAAGTTTCCGGTGAAGTTCGCGGACACTTCCGAATTGCCATTCTGCGCGAGCGCGGGCAGGGACAGCAGTGCCAGCGCCGTTACGAGCAGACCTATCTTGATTCGCATTTCTCAATGCCTCCGTTGTTTTTTTTGAGCAGGCCTCTCCGCCCACGGGCACACCCGTGGCGATAAAGGTCCATGCATTTTTTGTTTTGAGAGCTATCGGCTAACTACCCACGTGACTGAGCCCGCGAAGTCAACCGCAATCGCGTGAACACTGAGGAGCTCCAGTGCCTTGGACGGCACGAGCGCGAGGCGGGTTGCACGATTTGCCGGAAACGGCGGAAAATTATTTACAAAGTTGTGGAACTTTTTGCGCGATGAGTGCATCGCGCAACGTGGCGATTTTTTTTGCAAACGCGACGTTTCGGTTACGTCAGCGGTGGTGGGCCAGGGCTTTGGTCAGGCGATCGGCTAGCGCAGAGCCGAATTCGGCGTGATGCCGTGGGTCGGTGTTGCTCGCATCGTCGAACGGTGCGCCATCGAGCAGGATCAAACGGTCGGCCCACGAGTTGCTTTGGAGCAGCGCGATGAGCGGTTGCAAAGCTTGCGAAATTGGCGCGACGAATTTTGGTTTGTAAGAAGTGTTCACGCGCAGCAGGACTCTGGGGGCGAGTTTGGTGACGGCTGCAGCGAGCTGTTCGGACGATTCGATCGGACATTCGACGGCATAGGCGAGATAAAAGCCGCGACGCTGGAATTCGGCGAGGACTGATTCTTCCTCGGTTGTGTCCTGAGGCTTGCGGCCGACGGATTTCGCGATTTCGTCGAAGAACACTTGCGACGCGACCGAGCGCTTGACGGAACCTGCGGCGCGGTAGAAATCGTCCGCGGGCGCGGCGAACGGGGCGGCATCGAGCAAAAGTACCTGGATGTGGATCGGGCGGAAGCGCGTGGCTAGTTCGAGCCGTTCGATGCGGCGGCGGATGTGAGGTTCGTCAAGCTGAGCGCCGCAACCATCACAAATTGGCATTCAGAATTCTCCGTTATGTGGAAAGGCAAAGCGTAAGAAGGATGACACGCGGCGCGTGCGCGGTGCAAGGTGCGTAGATTTTCTACGCCGAGGGTGGCGGAGGAGATAGAGGAAGCATAGGAAGTGGAGGAAAACCGGTGCGGTAGGCTGCGCTGTTGGCGCGGACTAGCGGTTGAACTTTTCGCTTTGGTTGCTGCTCTTGTTGTCGGACTTTGCGATTTCTGGCGTCGGGTCAACAGCGGGAGCGCTCGGATTGTTTTGCGCGGCGGCGCCCAGTTTGCTGCGCAGGCAACCGACCAGTTCGGGAGCCATCTCGGAAATGTTCATGCCGTCGGACACCAGAAATTTGCAGCTTAGAATGGGACGCGCCTGATCGTCATCGGAAAGCTGGCAGCTCACTTTGCAATACTGACATTCCTGGTTCCAGCAGAAACGGCCATAGGGGATGGTTTCCGGGCTGATGAATTGAAACGCACGCAACAGCGAATTTTTCTCCGGAACGAGAAATGTCTTCCCGAGGATGGTGATCTCAACCAGCTTTTCATACGGTCGAAAAATCTCGTCCATAAGAGGTATGCTCACGTCTGCCATTGGATTGGTGTCCCCGCTATTGAACCTAAAGCACGAAGGGGCGGAGGGCAATCGAAACACAGCCGTGACGTGTTCAATGCTCCAATGGGGAAGATATTACGAAGCAGCAATTTTTCCGCGCTGTGGAGGCGAAGTCTAGGCGTTGCGCCCGCTCGCGGGGACCAGCACGACCAGCGTGTAGGCGCCTAGCGCGATGCCGAGTGGACCGTTGGTCAGTCCGAAGAAGGCTGCGACCAGGCCCACGGTTCTGGCCGACGTGCCGCTGGACATGAGGCCGAGCCCCGCGATTATTGATACAACGCCGGCCACGATTCCGAGAATGATCGCAAAAATGAGAAAGCCGTGGAATAGGTCCATCAGCGTGAACGGATTGGGCACGCGGGTGAGCAGCGCGCCCCACATGAGGGTGAGCGTGCCGCTGTAGAGAAAGACTCCGAGCGCACCGACAAGGCGCAGGACACCATAGAGGACCCACAAAATTCCAAGGTTTCGCATCGATACCTCCCGAGGGCTGACGCGCCCCGCGATGACTGCGAACTATAGCTTATATTGGTGGTTCAAAAATGAAGATGACGATTACGACCGCGGTGGGCCGTCGCGCCCGCGTAGGCATCTAATCGGTCGAAAGCAGTTAGCCGAAGAACTGGCCCATGCGGCGGAATTTTTCGTAGCGTTGGTCCACGATCTGGCGCGGAGTGAGCTGCGACAGCTCATCGAGCGCGCGGGTGAGGAACGGATCGAGCATTTTCGCAGTGGCTTCGGGATCGTTGTGCGCGCCGCCGTCCGGCTCCGGAACAATCTCGTCGATTAGCTTCATATCGAGCAAATCGGGTGCGGTGATTTTGAGGGCTTCGGCGGCGATTTCCGCTTTGGTGGAATCGCGCCACATGATGGAAGCACAGCCTTCCGGGGAGATCACCGAGTAGACGGAATTTTCCAGCATGTACACGCGGTCGCCGACGGCGATCGCCAGCGCGCCACCCGAACCGCCTTCGCCAGTGATGGTGATGACAATGGGCACGGGCAAGCGTGACATCTCTCGCAAATTGTGCGCGATTGCTTCGGCCTGGCCGCGCTCTTCGGCGTCCACACCGGGATATGCGCCGGGCGTATCCACGAAGACGATGATGGGACGGCCGAATTTCGCCGCCAGGTGCATGGCGCGCAGAGCCTTACGGTAGCCTTCGGGCTTGGCCTGCCCGAAATTGCGCGCGAGGCGCTGCTTTGTGTCGCGGCCCTTCTGGCTGCCGACGATCATCACGGGCTGTCCGTGAAATTTGGCCATGCCGGTGATCAGCGCGGGATCGTCGGCGAAATTGCGGTCACCGTGGATTTCGGAAAAATTCTCGAAGAGCAAGCGGATGTAATCGTCCGTGTAAGGGCGCTGCGGATGACGCGCGAGCAGCAGGCGCTGCCATGCGCCCAGGTGGATGTAGAACTCGCGCTTCAGCTCGTCCACTTCCTTGCGGATGCGTTCGATTTCTCCGGA